>Ga0224558_1002225_pt1 | contig 18315 bp, 17 predicted proteins | sample 714S32024metaG_FD_180682 | JGI IMG/M metagenome (GOLD analysis project Ga0224558, IMG submission 180682) | Peat soil microbial communities from Stordalen Mire, Sweden - 717 S3 20-24 | ecosystem: Environmental > Terrestrial > Soil > Wetlands > Peat | place: Sweden: Norrbotten County, Stordalen...
GCTCGACGCAGGTGGCCGATGGGCACGATATGGACCATTACGCGGATGACCTGGCGGCGCTTACGGCGCATCTGGATTTGAAAGATGCGATCCATGTTGGGCACTCGACCGGCGGTGGTGAGGTAGTGCACTATCTGGCCCGGCGCGGGCAACAGGACGTGTACAAGGCTGCGATTATTAGCGCGGTGCCGCCGCTGATGTTGAAGACGGATGCCAATCCGGAGGGCCTGCCGAAGTCAGTGTTTGACGATTTGCAGGCGCAGCTTGCGGCGAATCGATCGAAGTTCTATCGCGACCTGCCGGAGGGGCCTTTCTATGGATTTAACCGGCCGGGGGTGAAATCCGTTGAGGCCACCATTGCAAATTGGTGGCGGCAGGGGATGATGGGCGGCGCCAAGGCGCACTATGACGGGATTGTGGCCTTCTCGCAGACGGACTTTGCGGGGGACCTGAAGAAGATCACGATTCCGGTGCTGGTGATGCATAGTGAGGACGACCAGATCGTTCCGTATGTGGCGGCAGGGCCGAAGTCGGCAAAGCTGCTGAAGAAGGGGACGCTGATTACGTATAAGGATTTTCCGCATGGCATGCCTACTACGCAGGCGGAGAAGATCAACGCCGACCTGCTGGCATTCCTCAAGAGCTGAAGATATAGCTTCTAGATGATCTCAAACGCCCTGGTACACGAGCGCAACAAAGTCACTCGGGTTCTGGAACCAGTTGCCCCATACCGCGTCGTATCGCGCTCCAGGCTTAGCAGCGACAACTTCAGGCAAGGACTTACCCTGTTTTTTGAGGGCAGCAACCTTATCGCGAATCTCAACCAACACGTCACGGAATAGAACCAGGTCGGCCTTATCTGCCATGGCTCCGTGCCCGGGAATGACGATCGTCTTATCGGTCACTTTTGCGATGTTCGCTTCTGCCGCGCGTATCTGGCCGTCGATGCTGCCTCCCGTCCGGTAGTTTGTTCGCCCCTTCGTTGCGCCCAAAACTCCTGCTACGGCGTGATGGTAGCAGCTCGATCGGACAGCGTGGCGCGCGAGGTCACGTCGTGGCTATTCCCTGTCAGTATTAGTTCTCGGTTCGCGATCACCAATTCTCGCGGACGTGAGATTCTACTGAAGGCTGACGGCTAAGAGCTGACAGTGATCGCCACCGATGCTAACTCCTTTTCTAACCCACGGCTGGGCGTCATCGCCGGAGCGACTGGCAATCGCTGCCACGGTGACGCTGGGCTTCGCGGTGCTGGCTCGAGCTGTGCGCGGTGTCAATCCATCCGGAGCTCTGGCGGGCGGTCTTGCCTGTCTCCTGCTTTTTGCCGGCGCTGGCCCAGCCGCTTTCGTCGCCCTCGCCGCGCTGTTTGTCATGACGTGGGTATCCACCCGCCTGGGATACCGCCGCAAGCTGGCACTCGGGCTCGCCGAGCGCAGGGAAGGCCGGAATGCCTGGCAAATACTGGCGAATCTGGCAGTAACTGCGATCGGTTCCATCGTTTTCAGCGCCACCGGAAATCGGGTTTGGCTGGTCGCGACCGTGGCGGCTCTCGCCGAGGCAGCTACTGACACCGTGGCCAGCGAAATCGGGCAATACCGCGGCCCGGAGCCGCGACTAATTACGACGTGGGAACGCGTCCCAGCAGGGACCGACGGCGGCATTACGATTTTCGGAAGCATCGCAGGCTTGGCCGCCGGTCTGGCGATTGCGGTGGTCGCAACGGTGGGCGGGATGCTTCTTCCGTCCGAGCTCTGGATTCCGCTGGCCGCTGGATTCGCCGGAATGCTCATCGACAGCCTTCTCGGCGCGACTCTTCAGCGCCGCGGCTGGATCAGCAACCAAACGGTGAATCTCTTCTCTACTCTGGCAGCGGCAGGGCTGGGGTATGCCATCGCGATGGTCGCGTAGGGACAGCCGCCCCCGGCTGTCCAGCGGGGCGAAGCCCCGCCCATTCTCTTGATTGCAGGATGGACAAACGAAAACCGAGGCGAGCTGCGCTCGCCTGGACAGCCGGGGCGGCTGTCCCTACGTTACGTGCGCTGCTTGACTCTATCGAGCAACATGAAGACCAGGACGCCGAGCAGGGCGTTGGCTCCGCCCGACAAGAGTTCGTGGGGCCAGCTCCACGCCAAGTGCAACCCGACCAGGGCGCGGGCAATCATGAAGTAAACAACTTCGTGCACTACGTAGAAGAAAATCGTAAGCAGGAAGCGAGCGCCGATATTTTCCACGTCCAGCTTGATCCCGAGCGAGGATGCGCCGAATCCCACCACCGTCTTTGAAATTCCGTAGAGCCCGATGGGCTGGTGGGTGAGCGCGTCTTGCAGAATGCCGATCAAACCGCCCGTGACCAGGCCCGCCAGCGGATTGCGCCGCGCCGTCGCGAAACCGATCACGACCAGCAGCGGAAGATCGAAGATCGAGAAAAAAGGAAATCGCAGTGGCAGCCACGCCTGTAGAAAAACGGCGATCAGCGGTATCAGAATCGTCGCAGGAATGCTGAAACGGTAAACCTCAACCTGCTCTCCCGATGTGTAAGTAATGGCCACGTTAGTGCGGACTATCCTGCACGGCGGGTTGTGGTTTGGGCAGAGGCTGAGGCTGAGATTGGACCGCTGCCTTCACGGGCTTGGGGGAAACTTTCACAGCAGGGGTTCCGGTTGCGTTTGCCGGAGTTGCAGAGGAAGTTCCGGAGGCAGTCCCGGAAGAAGACACGGGGCTCGCCGCTTTTCGCGCGGCGGCGCCGCCGCTGCTGGCGGACGCTTCCGGGGACGCGGCTTTTGGCTTGGCAGCGGAGCCGGTGGTCGTTGGTGCAGCAGGCGTTGGTGCGGCAGGCGTTGGTGCGGCAGGCGGGGCGACAGATCCCGGAGCGGCCGTACCCGGCGCGGCAGTTTTCGGAACGTCACCTTTTTCGGCATTTTCCGGCTTGGGAGGAACCGTCGGCAGGCGCTCGGCCAGGATATCGACGGCGCGCGCTGCGCCCGTCGCGCTCGGCTCGGCCTGCCGCTCATCAATCTTCGTTACCACCAGCACTTCTTCCAGGCGGCTGAGATTGGCGGCGGGACGCACGCGAATGTTGAGAAAGAGATCACTGCCCGACGACACCTTGGTCACTCTGCCAACCAGCAGGCCCTTGGGGAAGATGCCATCCCCGCCACTGGTGAGAACCAATTCTCCGGCGGGCACGGTTTCGTCGCTCATCACTTTTTCGAGCACCACTTCACCCGACGGCGTGCCACGCAGTATGCCTTGCAGGCGCGCTTTGTCGAGGATCGCACCCACTCCACTGGTCTGGTCATCGATCAAGAGCACCAGCGAAGTGGAGCCGTACACGCGCAGCACCTTGCCCACGATGCCGTCGGCGGTAATGACCGCCATGTCGGGCTTGATGCCGTCGCTTTCACCCTTGTCGATGTAGACCGAGCGCGACAACTCGCTGCCACTCGATCCGATGACCTGCGCCGCCATGGTGCGGGAAATAAACTGTTCCTTGAAGGCCAGCAACGCCTGCAAACGCCGCGCCTGATCGGCGTCCTGGCTCATGCGCACCTGCTCCAGACTCATGCGCTCAATCTGCGCCTTGAGGGTGCGGTTCTCGGCGCGCACGCCGCGCAGGTAGAAGTAGTTGTGCCAGATGTTTGTGCTGGAGGTTCGCGTCCACACCAGCGCCTTTTCCAGAGGAGTGACCGCGCCCACCGCCCAGACGCGGATCAGACGCGTCGGTTCGCTGTCGGTCGTCCGCTTGACCTGCACGGCCAAGCCGAGTACCTGGGCGAACAACACTCCCACCAGCACGATCAGGTTGCGGTAGCGTCCGAGGACATCCATAACAGCAGCTCTCAGCTCTCAGCTATCAGTTGTCAGTAAACCCGTCACGCCTGAGATGTCGTCCCGGCAGAAATTGTCAGCGTGCTGACAAATTGTCATCCTGAGCGAAGCGAAGGACCTGCTTTCGCTCGCGGCTCGGAGCTCGAAGCTTCTACTCGATCGAAATCTTTCTCAGCAGCTTGAAGTCCGAGAGCATCTTGCCGGTGCCGAGCACCACGCTGCAGAGCGGATCGTCGGCGATCGAGACCGGCAATCCGGTTTCTTCGCGGATGCGCTTGTCGAGATTCTTGATGAGCGCGCCGCCGCCGGTCAGCACGATGCCGCGGTCGCTGATATCGGCGGAGAGTTCCGGCGGCGTACGTTCGAGCGCCACGCGAATCGCATTCATGATGGTCGAAACGCATTCGCTCAGCGATTCGCGGATTTCGCTGTCATCTACTGTAATGGTTTTGGGTACGCCTTCGATCAGGTTGCGGCCTTTGATTTCCATGGTCAGCGGTTTATCGAGCGGATAGGCGGAGCCGATTTCCATCTTGATCTGCTCGGCGGTGCGCTCGCCCACCAGCAGGTTATATTTCCGCTTGAGGTAGTTCATGATGGCCTCATCCATCTGGTTGCCGGCCATGCGCACGGAACGCGAATAGACGATGCCGCTAAGCGAAATTACCGCGATGTCGGTGGTGCCGCCGCCGATGTCGACGACCATGTTGCCGCTGGGCTCGGTAATGGGCAGGCCCGCGCCAATGGCGGCCACCATGGCCTGTTCGACGAGGTGAACTTCACTGGCCTTGGCACGATAGGCGGAATCCATGACCGCGCGCTTTTCCACCTGCGTGATTTCCGAAGGCACGCCGATCACGATCCGCGGATGCACCAGCATCTTGCGGTTGTGCGCCTTCTGGATGAAGTAGTTCAGCATTTTCTCGGTGACCTTGAAGTCGGCGATCACGCCGTCTTTCATGGGCTTGATGGCCACGATGTTGCCGGGCGTGCGCCCCAGCATCTCTTTGGCCTCCTTGCCGACGGCCTCCACTTCGCCGGTGTTCTTGTTGATGGCCACGATCGAAGGCTCGTTGACCACGATCCCCTTGCCGCGCGCGTACACCAGCGTGTTTGCCGTTCCCAGATCGATGGCGAGGTCGCTCGAAAACATGCTGAACAGCGAACGCAGATTGTGCGAACGCGATGAGCCGTTATGAAACCCGTTGTTTGACATAGCAATACTTCTCTCTTCCGGGAATTCGTCTCGCCCCTGGAACCCGGGCCTTCGCCGGTTTCCGTGTGAGTCGCTCTCCCCTGGTTTCCCCTATTATTCTATGTTTCTTCTATTCTACTTGGATGTTCGGAAGAAACTGGTTGTAATTAGGGCACCGGTTGTCCCAAACACCGTTCCGAGCATGGTTCCAAACATTGTTCCAAACCTTGTTCCAAACCTTGTTCCGAACATCGAATCCCTTATTGAATCACCACTTTTTCCTGGTGGGTATTGACCCCGCCTTTGGAATTCTGCGCCGTGACCGTGATCAGGTTTTCCCCGTTGGGCAAAAGCGGCGTGAAATAGTGGAATGTACCATCGTCGCCGACCACTGGCACTTCCCTGCCGTTCACCATGACGCGCGCTCCCGCCTCGGTCTTGCCCGTCACTTCGATCACGTGTCCGTGCTGGATCAGCGGATCGATCTCGAGCGACAGCTCTATTTTTTCCTTGGCCTTGACAATAATCGTAAAGCGGTTCTTTTCGCTTTCCACCGATTCCTTGCCTGCCGCATCGTAAGACTGGATCGACCAATAGTAAGGCCCCACGGGTAGACCGGTCACCACCACGCTCGTCGCCTCCACCTTCTTATCCAGCAACAATGACGAAAAATAGGCATTGTGCGAAATGCGCAGCCGGTAGCCGGCGGCGTTGGCCATGGGCGTCCAGGCAAACTCCACTTCCTTCGACTTCTCCCCGGCGTTGATGAAAACCGGCATCATGTTTCCGGGCGTAATGGGCGCAGGCGGACCGATTTCCGTCGCCCGTTCCATGGTTTTCGATTCGCTCTGGAAACTCACCTTTTCCCAGCCCGCCAGGTGCACCACTTCTCCATTGCGCTCGATTTCGCCGCTGCCTTTCTTTACCAGGATTTCATGCTGATCGTCCTTGGGATCATTGTGCACCATGGCCGCCGAATCCGGAGCGAGCGAAGCTTTAGCGCCCGCGACAATCACCTGCGACTTCGAACCCTGAACATAGGTCGCCGTAGTCAGGTCCACCGTGCCGGTCGTCACCGCCACGGCCACGTTGGTTTGCTGCTGATCGTTGGCCGAGTTCTCTTCGATCACGATCAGCGAATCCTGTTTCACGGTGTAGTTGGTGCCGTCGTTGAAAACAATCTTCGCCATGCCTTCGGCGCCGGTCTGCACCACGTCGCCCTTTTCGAGCGGGACGTTGTAGTCGGCGTTGATCCAGCTGTTGCCGTTGCCTTTCCTTACCCGGATCGTGCCATCGAGCGCGGTGAAGTGCGCCTGTTGCGAAATCGTGGCCGACGGCCCTTTGAACGCAGGCGTCAGTCCCGCAACTTTTTCGAGCAAGCCGGTGGAAAAAGACCCGGCCGCCTTCACCGTTGAATCGGTGAATTTCGGAAACGCCACGTGCATGACCGCGCCAAAAATCAGCGCCACCCCGAGCAACGTCATAATCACGCTGCGGTAGGTCACCGTCTTCCACGCGACGTAGAGTCCCGGCTTGACTTTATTCGACACGAGCCCGTGCCAACCTCATTGCAAAATTCTGAAAATGCGGGATATCTCTCCCAGTGTGACCATCATATCTCTGCCGGGATGGGTATTAGACTTGGGTCATGGCGGGAAAGGTTACGAAAGTGACTATACGGAACCGCCAATGTCTTAGGCATCTGGACCAATAGGCATCGCGGCTACTTGGACGCCGCTGGCGATAGCACATGCGCCCAAGCCGTCAACCAAATGGGGAAGGTGGCGCCAATGTAGAGACACTTGATCGGGTGGGCCTCTTCCCAAGCATCGGCAAACACACCCCCGAGCAGTACAAAGACGATGGAAATCACAATCAGGTAAGGCGAAGAGTGTATCAGGGAAAGATCAGAGGCTTGGCGTATGCGAACCACTTCGGGAGCCAGCGCGCCAAGCGCGCCGTATGCGAATCTGTTGAAGCTCCACTTGTGTCTGTGCACTCGTCAGCGAAATAGCACATCAAGATATTGAACAAGCAACGGGGGCAATAGCCCAAAATACAAGACCACAGGAAAGACGGCGAGCGCCGCGAGCATCACAGCCAGTACAACACTTATGGGATTCCGCTCGCCCGCTGAAGCGTCGATCCGATTGGAGACCGCACTCATTCGCATCTTGCGCACCTTCTCTTCCGGCGGCGTGGCGGGAGCAGTCGACATCGAATCAACTCGCTAGGTTGGATCGGCTTCAGTCACCGGCATTCATCCAACGAACTGATTCTGCTCTCGCCGCGATGATCTTGTCAAAGCTCTAGGTTAAACTTTTCACCATCGCCCGCGATAGTTACGCCTGTAATGGGTTTTCCGTCTATCGGACGTAGCCCCTAACGGTGTCGGTCCCACCGGCGTTAAACGCTGCTCCTTCCCTTGCCCGTCTTCACCCCCATTGTTAGCATAAAGTGTTCCGTACTACTCCCAGGAGGACTTATGGCGACCGATACCCTGACCGGCCCGGCGATAGCAAGCGGCACGACCAAGACCAGGATCTGCAAGAATTTCATTGACGGCGAATGGGTCGAATCCGCCAGCGGACGGACTTTCGAAGACCGCAATCCCGCGGATACGCGCGAGGTCGTCGCCATCTTCCAGCGGTCGAATAAGACCGATGTGGACGCGGCCGTGGATGCGGCCAAGCGCGCGTTTGCCAAATGGCGATTGGTGCCCGCGCCCCGCCGCGCCGAGATGGTCTTCCGCGCCGCCGAGATCCTCATCGAGCGCAAGGAAGACCACGCCCGCGACATGACCCGCGAAATGGGCAAGGTGTTGAAAGAAACCCGTGGCGATGTGCAGGAAGCCATTGACGCCGCCTACTACAACGCCGGCGAAGGCCGCCGCCTGTTCGGCCCGACCGTGCCTTCGGAACTGCCCAACAAGTTTGCCATGGCTGTCCGCCAGCCGATCGGCGTCTGCGGCATGATCACGCCCTGGAACTTTCCCATGGCCATCTCTTCGTGGAAGCTGCTGCCTGCCGTCGTCTGCGGCAACACCTGCGTGATCAAGCCGGCTCAGGACACTCCGCTGTCGACGTTCAACCTGGTGCAGGCGCTGACTGACGCAGGCATCCCGAAAGGCGTGATCAACATTGTGACCGGCTTCGGCTCGGAAGTCGGTACGCCGCTGACCGAGCACCCGGTGGTCCGCGCCATCTCGCTTACGGGCTCTTCGGAGGTCGGCAGAATCGTGGGCACCACGGCGGCCAAGAGCTTCAAGCACTGTTCGCTCGAACTCGGCGGCAAGAATCCGATGATCGTGCTTGACGATGCCAACCTCGACCTGGCCATCGAAGGCGGACTCTGGGGCGCGTTCGGCACCACCGGGCAGCGCTGCACCGCGACCAGCCGCATCATCGTGCAGAAAGGCGTTTATACCGAGTTCGTCGATCACTTCGTCGCACGCGCGAAGCAGATCAAAGTCGGCAACGGCCTCGACGAGACGGTGGAGATGGGTCCGGCGATAAACGAGAACCAGCTCAAGACCGATTTGGAATATATCGAGATCGGGAAAAGCGAAGGCGCCAAGCTCGTCACCGGCGGCCACCGGCTCGACCAGGGCGAGTACCAGCACGGCTGGTTCCTCGAACCCACCGTGTTCACCGACGTCGATCCCAAGATGCGCATTGCGCAGGAAGAAATCTTCGGGCCGGTAGTTTCGATCATTCCCTGCGACGACATGGAGAACGCCATCGCGATCGCCAATAACATCGAATACGGCCTGTCGTCGGCGCTCTATACCAAGGACGTCAACAAGGCCTTCGCCGCCGTCCGCGACCTCGAGGCCGGGATCACCTACATCAACGCCCCGACCATCGGCGCGGAGGTTCACCTGCCCTTCGGCGGCACGAAAGCAACGGGCAACGGACACCGCGAGGGCGGCATCGGCGCGATTGACTTCTACACCGAGTGGAAAGCAGTGTACGTGGATTATTCCGACAAGCTGCAGAAAGCGCAGATCGATCGGGCGGAGTAGAGAATTCTTAACCGCAGAGTGCGCGGAGATCGCAGAGAAGAAAAGAAATGAAAAACTCCGCGCTCTCTGCGCACTCTGCGGTTCAATGCTTTGGAGCGCCCAATGCCAGTGACTCAAATCCGCGAAATCACTCCTGCATCCCGTCTGGAAAACGTCCGCTACGCCATTCGCGACCTGGCCTGCATCGCCGACGAAGTCGCCCGGCAGGGACACAAAATTCTGCCGCTCAACATCGGCGACCCGCTCAACTTTGACTTTCAGACGCCCGCGCACATGATTGAGGCCGTCTATCGCGCCATGCGCGACGGCAAGAATGGATACTCTCCTTCCTCAGGCATCAAGGAAGCGCTCGACGCCATTCGGGGCGAGGCGGCCCGCAAGGGGATCTCGAACATTCAGGATGTTTTCGTCACCTCGGGTGTCAGCGAGACGGTGGACATCTGCCTGGCCGCGCTGCTCAATCCGGGCGACAACCTGCTTACCCCCTGCCCCGACTATCCGCTCTATTCGGCGGTTCTGGCGAAGTTCGAAATCGGATTGAACGCCTATTACCTGAACGAGGAAGACGGCTGGCAGCCCGATCTCGACGACATCAGGAAAAAGATCACGCCGCGGACGCGCGGGATTGTGTTGATCAATCCCAACAACCCGACAGGCTCGGTATGCACAAGACAAATGCTCGAGGAGATTGCCGAACTGGCGCGCCGCCACAACCTGATCGTCTTTGCCGATGAGATTTACGACAAACTAATAATCGACGACGATCCCCATGTTGCCATGGCCGCGGTCGCGCCCGATCTGCCGGTCATTACTTTCGGCGGACTGTCCAAGAATTATCTTGCCCCCGGATGGCGCGTTGGATGGGGCATTGCCAGCGGCGAAGCTTCCGTCATCAAGCCGTACCTGGAAGGCGTGAACAAGCTGTTGCGGGCGCGCCTTTGCGCCAACCATCCCGAGCAGTACGCCATCAAGCCTGCGCTCGAAGGCCCGCAGGATCACCTGGTCGAAGTGAAGCGCAAGCTGCGCAGCCGCCGCGACCTGACCATGAAGTGGTGTGCGGAAACTGCGCGCGTGAGTTGTGTGGCGCCGCGCGGGGCTTTCTATGCGTACCCGCGCATCGACATCCCGGAAGGCGACGACGTTTTTGTCACCGAACTCATTCGCCAGAAGTACGTGACGGTCGTGCACGGCTCCGGTTTTGGCCAGCGTCCGGGGACGAAACACTTCCGCATTGTGTTTCTGCCTGACGAAAAAACGCTAAGCGCGGCGTACTCGGCGATTGGCGACTTCATGCGTGAGCGCTACGCCTAGCAAGTTCTTCCGCTGTAGAGACGGGGCTTGCCCCGTCTCAGACGCGGCAAGCCGCGTCTCTACGGAAAAGCAGATCAGCCCTTAACCTGCCTGGCTAATGGATTCCCGGGATCAACGCCGGCACCTTGCGCGCGTACGCTTCGAACTCGGAGCCGAAGGCTTCGCGCAGCAACCGCTCTTCGCTGCGAACGCGAATCCAGGTTCCAACCGCAAACAATACAATCGCAACCAGCAGCGGAATCCATGGCGTCACCGCCAGTCCGGTAGCCACGAGCATTCCAAACATGCCCGTGTAGATGGGGTTTCTTACGAAGCGATAAGGTCCGTCCTGAATGAGCGTGTGGCCCTCCACCAGGCGCGCCGTCAAAGCCCATTGCTTGCCCAAACGGCGGGCGGCGGCGTTCACCAGCCATGTCGAAGCGACGGCGATGGCCACAGTCAACACCGCCAGTCCCCATTCCACCACCGGCGAACCGGGCCTGACCGGCGAAAAATGTTTCTGCTCTAAGGGGAAAGACCAGACGCAGAAGTAGGCCGCGCCTTGCAGAAACATTCCGATGAGCGAAGTCCGATCGCGTTTCGCCTCCCGGGCCCGGGGCGGACGCTTCCTCAGCCAGAACGTCAGGAGAAATATCCACCAGCACGCGATGACAGCATAGAATGCTGCCCTTTGAGCGAGATGCGGGGCGAGATGCGCCGCTTCTGAAATGGCCACTGTTTTACCTCCGCCATCCGTGTAGTCGCGTCAAACTTTCGTAACTCTACATTGATACGCGTGTTTCCTATACTGATTCCAATAGTTCTTACGGGAAACCCGCAATGCGTCGAATGATTCTGTCGGCAATTCTCGTGCTATGGAGCACGATCGCGTTCGCGCAGAGCTCCTCTCCAGAAGCTCTGTACGATCGTGGAATGGACGCCATTACGGGGGTTGGGCCGACGCAAAACGACTCTCTGGGGATCGACTACTTTCGACGGTCCGCCGATCTCGGCTACGGACCCGCCCAGATTGCACTGGCTTACTATTACGAGACCGGAACCGTGGTCGCAGGCAGCCAGAGCCAGGCCCTCGACCTGTATCGCAAGGCCGCTCAACAAGGCGACCCACTGGCGGGTTGGCTGGTTGGACGACACTACTTCCTCGGCAACGGAGTGCCGCGCGATCCCGACGCCGCCCAGAAATGGCTCAAACTGGCCGCCGACCAGAACAACGCTTTCGGCGCCTACTACCTGGGCCGTCTGATGGCGGATCGAGATTACACCAAGGCCCCGAAGCTCTTTAAGATTGCCGCCGATCAGGGTCTTCCCCAGGCGCAATACTTCTACGCCAAAGCGCTGAAAGATGGCCGCGGCGTTCCGCAGGACCGCTTTACTGCGTATATCTGGTACACCATTGCGGCCGATGCCGGTTATGCGGCCGCGGGCGCGGACCTCGGCGAACTCAACGGCGGCTCTCTCACGATGGAGCAGATCTCAGAAGCGAAAGCGAAAGCCCGCGATCTGGAACAGGTCGTGATTCGCGCCGTCACCGCGCGCGGATGCTCCGGATGGGACGGAGAGTTTGACGAGTTCCCTACCCCGCCGCCGCCGAAACTGCAGCGTTTCTGCCACTAGCGGACTACGAAATATTTTGAGCTTCGTATCACGGCATCGCTTTAGCGATGCCGCAACTGGTCGAAACAAGAAGCCCCTTTTAGGGGCCCGGCACCACTACATCATCTCCGTGCCCCACAGATCATGCAGGTGCACGATCCCCAGCAAACGCCGATCGTTTCCCGCAACGCTGTCCACGACGGCGAGCGAAGTAATCTTCATCTCTTCCATGCGCGCGAGCGCGGTGGCTGCGAACTCCTGCGCGCCAATGGTTTTCGGAGTCCGCGTCATGCACTCCCCCGCCGTCAGGTCGAGCGTGTCTTTGCCGCGCTGCTCGAGCAATCGCCGCAGATCGCCGTCGCTGATCACCCCCAGCAAACGCTCGCCCTCGACCACCGCCGTCATTCCCAGCTTCTTGCGCGACATTTCATAAATCACATCCGGCATCTTCGTCTGCAGCGTCACTCGCGGAACCGCGTCTCCCGAGTGCATCAGCGATTCGACCCGCGCCAGCCGCTTGCCCAGTTTTCCACCGGGATGCAGGTTGGCAAAGTCCTCTTCCTTGAACCCGCGTTTTTCCGAAAGCGCCACCGCCAGCGCATCGCCCAGAGCCAGCATGGTCGTAGTGGAAGCCGTAGGAGCAAGCCCCAGCGAGCAAGCTTCCTGAGAGATCGAGCAGTCCAAAGCCACATCCGCCGAAGATGCCAGAGTAGAAGCCGGTGTGGGGCGGGTGCTTTTCTGGGTGGGCTTGTCCGCTGGGGGTTCCGCACTGTCCTCGCACGTCATAGCAATGAGCGGGACTTGCAGCCGTTTAATCGTCGCCATCAACTGCAGGATTTCTTCCGTCTCGCCGCTGGCCGAAAGCGCCAGCACGACATCGCCGCGCACGATCATCCCCAAGTCGCCATGCAGCGCCTCCACCGGATGCAGGTAGAGCGCCGGCGAACCGGTGGAACTCAACGTAGCCGCGATCTTGCGGGCGATCAGCCCGCTCTTCCCCATCCCGGTCACGACCACCCGGCCCCGGCAGCCGAACATCAGATCTAGAGCCCGGCTGAAGTCCGCGGCCATGGGGCCCGCCAACCGATCCGCCAGCGCCCGCAACGCCTCAGCCTCGATCCGCACCACGTTTTCGCCCACGTGTTTCATGGAAGCAGGAATGTTAGCAGAAGTGACCAGATCATCGGGCCATCGGGTCGTCTTTCCCTACCCGAACTTCCGATCCCCGGAGCGCTCGCTCAGAATTCACCGGCCCCGCCGACATCACACAGGTCTGTTACTCCAGTCACCGACCACGCCCCTTAAGCGGTGTAATGTATTGACGAGTCGGATTCTGTCCAAGGACTTCTTTGCCGGAGGCCTACAATGCAGCGACGAATGCCGATACTGGCACTAGCCTTAGCGGTTGCAGTGGCCGTCTCCGCCTCCGCACAAGTTGGGAACCATCGACAACCGCCAATCCGTCCGGTGGAGGGGGCCAGCATCTTTCGAAAGAACTGTGCCGCTTGCCACGGACTCGATGGGCGAGGCAATGGCCCGGTGTCCAAGACGCTGAAACGAGGGGTCCCCGACCTGACGATACTTTCGCAGCGAAATGGCGGCGCCTTTCCTGACATTCATGTGCGAACCACCATCCTGTTTGGCGCAGACGATCTCATCCCCGCACACGGCTCCAAGGAGATGCCAATTTGGGGACCGATTTTCCACGAGATCGAGTTTGATCAGGACTTATGCAATGTGCGGCTGGAAAATGTAACCAAGTATTTAGAGTCCATCCAGCGGAAATAGCGAGCCGCCCGCAATGGCCGGATTGTCTGCTGATTGCTGTCGAAAAATCGCCCTTACGCCAACAACCCCACAGAACCCGATCGCTCGCTCAGAAGTGATCGTCCGCCGCCCGCCCCGGATGCTCCAGCGCTCGCGCCTGGATCGCGCGATCCCACGGACCACCCTGCCAGTTATCTTTCTTGCGATCCGCGTGGATCCACGGGGGCAGCGTCATCAAAAGCCGGCGACTGAGCGCGTACAGATAAGGTTCGTAGAGCAGCCGAAGTTCCGCCAGCCGTTCGGGCGCATCGGCGCCGGCACTCTTCGCGCCCTCATTCGTCGCACCATCGTTCGTCGCACCATCATTGTTCGTACCATCATTGAGCGTCACGCCATGCGTGGCGAGCTCCACTCGCAGCCGGGCTAGATCTGCTGCCGTAAGCCGGCCGGCATCATGTGGACTGTATTCCGCTTTCAGCACCTGGGCGAGATCGACGGCGGCGTGCCGCGCCATGGCAAACGTAAGCTTCGCCTGGTCCGGGTGGATGCCCTCCACGCCGGTCATGACCAGCGATGTGACATCGAGCATAACCGTCAGCGCGCTCAACCACGATTGATTGCTGTGCTGCGACCGGAAGAAAACCAGCACGGGATAGGAAATGTGACTCGACAGGAGGTCGGCGCACCAGCGCTCCCAGTCGCGAAAAATTTCGTCAAGCACGGTTTGCTCGGGACAGCAGCCCAACCGGCCGAGAAACTCGGCGGCGCTCGGCGGCGACCCGGCGCGCGCATCGAGCAGCGAAATTTCAATCTCGCGCGCGGCAAACGAGTTGTAGATCACCGGTAGATATCCGATCACGACTCCGAGAAACGCGAAGCCCATGCCCGCTTCCATCACGGCGAGGGCGCGGGCGGCGGCGTTGTTGGGCGTGATGTCTCCATAGCCCAGCGTGAAGAAAGTTTCGCCGCTGAGATAGACGACTTTGCCGAACGTGATTGTTTCATTGCCCAGCGACAGATGTTCGCCCAGTCCGTATTGCACGCAGGCGAATCCAAAAATCAGCCCGAGCGCCCAAAAACCCATCAGCGGGATCAGCGACAGCGGCCCAAAGTAGGCGAGGAAGCCCTCGCGCCGGTTGGCGGACTTGATATGCTGCCCCACTCCGCTCCAGAGGCCCCAGGTATTCCGGTAGAACCACCCCGTAATGCGAAAACTCCGTTTGATGCGGCGCGGTAAAACCACGGTCTCAAACGCATCCATCAGGATGATGAAGATAAGAACAACGCCGGCGATCGATGCCCACCAATGCATGGATGAGAGTTCAGATGACGCGGGAATGGTAGCAGATTCAGGGAATGACGCTACGGGGTCGCGTGCGCCGCGTCCAGGGCCTTCTTCACCGCCTGCAATTCTTTCAGCAAGCCGCGCAGGTGGCGCGTGTCGAGCGCGTTCGCGCCGTCGCTTTTCGCTTCTTGTGGATTGTCGTGGACTTCCATGAACACTCCGTCCACGCCCGCCGCCACCGCGGCGCGCGACAGCACCGGGATAAACTCCGGCTGGCCTCCGCTCTCCGTGGGCTGATCTTCATCACCGTGCGAAGCCGACGGCAGTTGCACCGAGTGCGTCGCGTCAAACACCACCGGCGCGAACTTGCGCATGATGGCCAGCGAGCGCATGTCCACGACCAGGTTGTTATAGCCAAAACTCGACCCGCGCTCGGTCACGAACACCTGGTTGTTCCCCGCATCGCGGCACTTTTCGGTGGCGTGCTTCATGTCCCAGGGCGAAACAAACTGTCCCTTCTTGATATTCACCGGACGCCCGCTGAGCGCCGCCGCCACCACCAGATCGGTCTGCCGGCAGAGAAACGCGGGAATCTGCAACACGTCCACCACTTCCGCGACGGCAGCGACGTCGGCGACCTGATGCACATCGGTCAGCACCGGAATGTGCACTTCATCTTTCACCTTCTTCAGAATGCGCAGCCCTTCCTTCATCCCCGGCCCGCGATAGCTCCGGATTGAAGTGCGGTTCGCCTTGTCGTACGACGCCTTGAAGATGAACGGGAAATTCAGCGATCGAGCCACGCCCTTGATGATCTCCGCCATGCGCAGCGCGTGCCCTTCGCTCTCAATCACGCAGGGCCCGGCTATGAGGAACAGATCTCCTCCGCCGACGCGAACATTATCAATTTGGAAGGATAGGGTCAAGGCTATTGGCTCTTGGCTTTTAGCTCTTGGCTAAAGGCTAACAGCTAAGAGCTAACGGCTTCTCCGTCTATCTCCGTCCCACATTATCCGGCCGCAAAAACATCTCCACCTCAGCCGATTCTTTCTGCTCTTTAAGCTTCTGCCCGTGTTCGTAGGCAGCGCCCACGAACTCCTTAAACAGCGGATGCGGCTCCAGCGGCTTCGATTTGAATTCCGGATGGAACTGGCATCCGATAAAGAACGGATGGCCGGGAATCTCCACGATCTCAACGTATGTGCCGTCGGGAGTCGAGCCGGAAATGCGCAGCCCGGCAGCCACCATGGTCTCTTCATACTCGCGGTTGAACTCGTAACGATGCCGGTGCCGCTCGCTGATTTCGGTCTGGCCATACACTTTGTACGCCAGCGTTCCCGCCTCGATCTTGCACGGCCATGCCCCCAGCCGCATCGTGCCGCCCAGTTCTTCCACGCCGCGCAACTCGCGCAGTTTGTAGATCACGCGATGCGGAGTCGCCGGATCGAACTCGCTCGAATTGGCATCCGCCAATCCGCAGACGTTGCGCGCATATTCAATGCATGCCGTCTGCATACCCAGACAGATTCCGAAGTAGGGCACATGCTTCTCGCGCGCGTACTGGATCGCCCGCAACATGCCTTCGATGCCACGCTTGCCGAAGCCGCCGGGCACGAGCAAACCGTCGTATTCTTCCAACTGCGTTTCATAACTCTTGTCGGCTTTGTCGGCGGCCTCCAGGCCCTCGGCGTCGACCCAATTCACTTCCAGTTTCAGGTTGTGCGCCAGCGCGCCGTGCACCAGCGCCTCTTTCAGCGACTTGTAGGAATCCTCATACATCACATACTTTCCGACGATGCCGATCCTGACCACATCTTTCGGGTTGTAGACGCGATGCACCAGGTCTTCCCACTTCGAAAGATCGCGATCCTTCGCCTCCAGGCGCAGACGGCGCAGGATCAATGTGTCCACTTCTTCATGCGCGAATACGATCGGCACTTCGTAGATGGACGCAACATCCTTCGCCGTGATCACCGCTTCTTCTTCCACATTGCAGAAGGACGCAATTTTTGACTTGATCTCCGAGGAAAGGAAGCGGTCGGTGCGGCAGAGCAGGATGTCCGGCTGAATTCCGGAGCTGAGCAATTCTTTGACGGAGTGCTGGGTCGGCTTGGTCTTCAATTCCTGCGCGGCGGCGATAAACGGCACCAGCGTCACGTGCACGAACAGCGTGTTGTCGCGGCCCAGTTCCTGCCGCATCTGGCGGATCGCCTCGATGAAGGGCAGCGACTCGATGTCGCCCACCGTGCCGCCGATTTCGACGATCAGCACATCCACGTCCTGAGCGACTTTCTTCGTCGCCGCCTTGATTTCGTTGGTGACGTGCGGAATCACCTGCACGGTCTTGCCCAGGTAATCGCCCCGGCGCTCTTTGGCGATAATCTGCTCGTAGAGGCGCCCGGTGGTCCAATTGTTATCGCGAGAAAGTTTGGCGTGGGTGAAGCGCTCGTAGTGGCCGAGGTCGAGATCGGTTTCGGCGCCGTCGTCGGTCACGAACACTTCGCCGTGCTGAAATGGCGACAGTGTCCCCGGATCCACGTTCAGATAGGGATCGAACTTCATCAGGTTGACCTTGAGGCCGCGGCTTTCGAGCAGGCAACCGATGGAGGCCGCCGCCAGACCCTTGCCTAGTGATGAGACCACACCGCCGGTTACAAAGATGTACTTGGCCGACATCGCTTCCTCGCTTTAATTTTGTTGGGAAATTTGTGCGGGTTGGGGTGCACGATCAATTATGGCAGAAGTCCTTGTGGAATGGAATGTGGAAAAAAGGGCAGCTGTCAGTTCAAACCTAAACGGTCAAACAATCTCTAAAACATGCTCGAACCCTGTTCGCTAGGGCCACTGCTGTGCGCCATGCAAAATTCTGGCAATTTCGATAACGTCCTTCCGTATGCGGTAAACGGCAAGAAAGGGTGATCCTGGTAAGACAAGCTCTCGAGTACCTGGCTTACGTCCCACACGGCCAAGATGGGGAAACTGCGGAAGTGAGCCTATCGCTTCGTATATACGCGATGCCAATTTGCGCGCGGGCTCCGGTCCGTGATGTTCTTGTGTGTAGTCGCAGATGCCGGTGAGGTCACGCGAGGCCGGCTCCGTCCATCGGATGCGCATCAGCCAGGATACCGGCGGTTAATCAACTTCCCGATGTCTTCATGGTCAATCAGTTCTCCACGGTCGGCGGCAGACAGTCCCTTTTCTACTTCGCGGAGAAACCACTCGTCGTAGTCGACGAACTTCTCAATCGCCTCCCGCAGGAGCGCCTGCGTATCCCGGCCCCGCTCCGTAGCAAGGCGGGCGAGCTTGGCTTCGAGA
>Ga0224558_1002227_pt1 | contig 18312 bp, 15 predicted proteins | sample 714S32024metaG_FD_180682 | JGI IMG/M metagenome (GOLD analysis project Ga0224558, IMG submission 180682) | Peat soil microbial communities from Stordalen Mire, Sweden - 717 S3 20-24 | ecosystem: Environmental > Terrestrial > Soil > Wetlands > Peat | place: Sweden: Norrbotten County, Stordalen...
GAAAATATCCAGTTCGACATCCGGCAGTTCGCTGCGGATCAGCTTGGCCAGTTTGGCCGCATACATGCAGCAGACCCTGGAGCAATAACCGTTGCCGATCGACAGGTCGCGACTGCCGACGCACTGCACGAAACCGATCTTGCTGATGCCAGGCCCGAAGGCGGCAGACAGGCTGCCCTTTTCCTTCAATGCCTGCTCCAGATCCATACCGGAGAGAACGTTCTTCTCCAGGCCATAGGAAAACTCGCTTCTTCGCCCCAGGTTGTAAGGATCGAAGCCGGTGGCCACGATCACCGCCTGGCACTCCAGCGCCACATCCTTGCCATCGCTTACAACGGTAGCCTTGAAACCATCTTTATTCTTCGAGAACTCCTTGACCGTTGCATTGCGGAGAACCTGGATCAAGGGTTCCTGGGCGACCTTGTCTTTCTGTTGCAGCACCAGGCAGGCGGCACAACGGTTGCATTCATCGGTAGCCTTGCAGCAATACTCCGCCGCCCTGCCGCCGATATCCGCTGCCTTCTCGACCAGAAAGACCTCCACCCCCCGCGCTGCCAGGTCGAGAGCGCTGGTCATGCCTGCGGCGCCGGCACCAATGACTAGTGCCTTCTTTCTATCCAAATTAACCCCTCCAATTCAGGTCACATCTGCTATGCCAGCTCCGGGACATAATTATCAACAGTTGCCTTTTTCCATAAAGCCTTGATCTCGTCGCTGATCGGGGCCGGATTGTCCTTGAAGGCTGCGAACGGCCTGGGCAGGAGGCCAGCTTTCGTCACGACCAGGGGCACGACTTCCTCCCAGGCCACGGCCATGATGTGCACGCCTGATACTCCTTCCATTGCCCGGCACCGATTGATATAATCCACCGTCAGGTCCAAGGCGCCGATCTTCCCATTTGCGGCCTTCTCCAGAAACTCGCAGAACTCATCCGATACTATCATCCCGGGCACGCCGTGCTGCATATAGCGGGCCATCTTCGGGGACTTGACCGGCATCAGGCCGGGGCTGATATAGACCCGCTTGTGCAGGCCGCGCTTGACGACCAGATCCATGAACTGCGCCCAGCGATCCCAGTCCAGGATGCACTGGGTCTGCACAAAGTCGGCGCCGGCCTCGATCTTCTTCTCCAGCCGGGTCACCCGGAACTCGAAGGGGTCAGCGAAGGGGTTGGCAGCGCAGCCGATAAAGAATTTGGGGTTGTGCTTGCATTCCGCCCCGCACTCGAAGACCCCGTCGTCCCGCAGCCGCTTCACCATGCTGATCAGTTGGATGGAGTCCAGATCGTAGACACCCTTGCATCCGGGATGGTTGCCGAATGCCTGGTGGTCGCCGGACAGGCAGAGCAGGTTGCGCACCCCGTGTGCATAGGCGCCCAGCATGTCGCTCTGCATGGCCAAGCGGTTGCGGTCGCGGCAGACCATCTGCCAATTGGGTTCCAGCCCCATTTGCACCAGCTTTATTGCCGCCGCCCAACTGGAGAGACGGGTCATAGCGGTCTGGTTGTCGGTCAGGTTGATGGAGTCGACCCGTCCCTTCATCCCATTGCCGTACATCTCCACGTGGTGGAAACTCGACTCCATGGGTGGTCCGACCTCGCCGGTGCAGACGAATTGGCCGGATACATATGTTCTTTCCAGGGCGCTGCCTGATTTCAGGTTCTCTTCGGGTTTGCTGTTAGCTTCTGTCAAGGGTCAGATCCTCCCTTACATAAGTTCTCGGGCCCTTGGCGCGCAGCCAGTTCTTGGACGGAATGATCTCTTTCATCTTGTCCACCTGGCCAAGAGCCATCAAGCGGTCATAGATCAGTGCCCAGCCGCAGGGGACATTTGGCCTGTCGACTTCGCACAACCCGTTCTGGGAACCGCCGCAGGGACCGTTCAAAAGGCTCTTGGAGCAGCGGGCGATCGGGCAGATGCCGCCGGTCTTGTCAAGAACGCAGTCACCGCAGGCAAAACACCGCTCCTCCCACTTGCCGACATCAACGTTGGCGCCCAGCATCAGGGTGTTGACGCCTGGGAAGATCGGAGTTAAGGGATATTTCTCGCCCAGGTACTGAATCCCGATGCCGCAAGCGAGAGAGATTATGGCATCGACCTTCTCGACGTTTTCCGCGAACTTGGCGTTATACTCGGTATCGCACTGGCGCTCTTCTGTCTGCTCCAGGACATCGATCGGATTGCCATCCTTGCTGCGAACCATCCGGATCTCAGAGGCCAGGATGCCGACTTCCTTCTCGCCGCCGGTCAGGCAAACCGTAACGCACCCGCGGCATCCGGCGATCAGGACCTTTTTAAAGGGGGCTATCATCTCTAGGATCTTCTCAACGGGTTTTCCTTCAGCAACGATCATTTACTTTACCACCTTCCCCGGGTTTGTTCCAGATTGGCGGATCTTCTCCGCCATCGCCTTTACCGCCGTGTTAAACTGGTTCCCCTGATTGGCTGCCACATGCACGAAATCGATGCGTTCGCCCAAGCCAAGCTGGTTCAGGATCTTCTGGGCGCGGTCTTTTCGCTCCTCCGCCCGGTTGTTGCCCCAGACGAACTTGCAGTTTTCCTTGTGGCAGACACACAGCATCACGCCGTCGGCCCCATTCTCCAGGGCCTTGAGCAGGTAGATGATATCAATCTTTCCGGAGCATGGAACCTCCACTATCTGAACATCTTTTTGCAGTTCCGGATCAAGCGATTTTGCAAACTCCGAAGCCAGCCAACCGGAATTCTCGCAGGCATAGGCCACGATCCTGGCAGGCTTTCTTACCTCGGCCAGAATCTCCTGGTCCGAATAGAGCGGCAACTGGATCGCCTTGCCCGGGCATTCAGCAGCACACACACCGCAGCGCTGGCAGGCCAGGACGTTCATGCGGGCCGCAGAATTGTACATGTTGTTGTAGGCCTCGCCGTGGACGATCTCGATGGCATGGTGGGGACAGCATCGGTAACAGGTCAGGCAGACTGCGCACTTTTCCGCCTCCACTTTCGGCTGCAGGCTCGGCACCGTCAGCTTGCCCTTGGCAAAAGCGGAGACCTCGGCAACTACAGCCTCGATCTCGTTATAGAGATCGGTGCCGTGGATTGGCCCGTGACACCCGCCTACAAAGAAGATCCCGGACCGGTTCGACTTGATCGGCAGAAAATGCACATTATCCTTCTGGAAGAAGCCTCCCGGACCGGTCCTGATGTCCAGGAGTTCCGCCAACTCCCCGGTTGCAGGAGCAGGAACGAAATCATCCGCCAGAACGATGTAATCCGCCACTATCTTCGCTGGATCGGCGAGGAACGGCTCACGATACATGAAGGCTATTCCTGAAGCAAACCTGGTAATCCGAAAGTCTTCGGTATACTTCAAAAAGTTGACGCCCTTTTTGCGGGCGAGTTCATAATCCTGCTCCAGGCCGTCTGCACAGACTTTCATATCCTCATAGAGGACATTGACCTCGGAGGCGCCTTTTCCCTTCAAGCCGAGCGCAGCCTTCAACACCGCCGCAAAAGAGAGCAGCGAATCTGCATCAGCCTTCCCCAGTGCAAAACTGACCCTCTTGCCTGTGTAATCCTTGCCCGAGTTGATGAACTGGGAAAGAGACAGGATATCGGCGCTGAGCTCGACCCCGCCGTACTTGTTCTTGTCATACTGGGGCACCGCCCCCAGGGCGAGCACGATTGATCCGAAATCCTTCCAGGTAGCTTGGCCGTTTTCCAGCAAGCGCACTTTAAAGGCTCCGGGAAAGCCCTCCAGGCCGATCACCCTGGTCCTCACGTTGTCGATCTGGACCACCGGCTGGCTCTTGGCAATCGCTCCTGCTGCCGCCGCCGCCTCACTGCCGGCACCGATCACCAGGACGTCCGGGGTTACGGCCAGTTCTTCATACCCGATCTCAGCCCGCAGGTGCATCTTGCCCAGAGCGGTGTTCACCGCCGCCACAGCGGCCTCAGTGGAGAGGGCCGCTCCCAGGTCCACAAACTCCACGCTGTAGCGGTTGATGCCCTTCTCGTCCGCTAAATTCAAAAACTGGCGCATGATGAAGGGATCGACGCAGGCTGCTACCACTAGGCGATTCAGGGAGTACTTGTCGATCTCGGCAAGGATTTTCTCCTGTTCCAGCTTGCCGCAGAGCACGTCCGTCGATCTGATGTAATCAAAATCCGCCTGACTCTGGATGACGGTCTTGGCCTTCTGCAAATCAACCTTTTTGGAAACTTTACCGTCGCAATCACACAGGTAAATTCCAATTCTTGTATTTGTTATTTGTTTAGTCATAAGGTTTCCCCCTGAAAGTAAAGCTTCAAACCGCTCCCCGATTGCACTGAAAATTAGCCCCGGAGGGCCCCATCCGGATGGCGGGACCCTCCCAGGCCTGTAGTTGCTATCTCTGCCGGAACACTTTCACGTAGGAGTCGCAGTAGATCGATTTGTTCAGCAGCACTTCGGCGGTGGCAATGGATTCAACCATGGTTTCATCGTTGACGTCGATGATCGCCGAATCCAGGCCGGCGCAAATCGCCATCACCACGTAGGTACGGTTGACCAGCGACCGGTCCGGGGTGCCCTGGGACACGTTGGAGAGACCCAGGGTCGTATGCGGGGCCGGGTCGCAGAGAGTTTTGATCTGGCGCAGGGCTTCCAGCACCTCGGGGGCGTGGGCCTGGGCGACGTTGCAGGGCAGGATCAGCGGGTCGATAAACAGGCTGTCCGTCGGCACCCCGAACTCGTCGGCCGCAGCCACCATTTCCATGGCATGGGCGACACGGGCGTCGGCGCTCAAGGGGATACCGGACTTGTCCATGGTCAGGGCGACAATGCCGGCACCATACTTGGCCGCCATCGGGAAGACGCGCTCGATCTTTGCTCGCTCGTTCGGGCAGGAGTTGATCAGCGCTCCGGGCTTGCCGATAGCTATCAGCCCGGCCTCTATGGCGTCGTAGTTGGTGGAGTCCAGGGCAATTGGAACATCAGTGACCTCCGAGATGAGCTTGGCCATCCACTCCATGGACTTTTTGCGGTCAGCAGCAGTCGGGCCAACATTGAGGTCGATATAGGCCGCACCGGCCTTGGTCTGCTTGACCGCCCAGTCCTGAATCGGCTTCGGGTCGAACTTGGCAACCGCTTCACCGATGTCCTTGAACATACCGTTGATGCGCTCACCGATCATCATAAATGCCATCTGTTTTTACCTCCCTTTTTTTAGTCTATTTAACTTCGCTAGAGCCATCGCCTCTTTAGGCGGCGGGTTCAAGACAGATTATTCAGTGGGAGTTCAATTCTCCGCATCCGGGCTAACGCCCGGCCTGAAAAATGCGGAGTATATCCCTCTGATGAGGCGAAGTTAAATGAATTATGTGCTGTGCCTTGGTTCAGCGCTCAAATAACTATTGCTTCGCAGGCTGCGCATTGAGCGCTGAACAGGCACATGGCCAATCCAAACTTCGCTTCGCTTCGTTTGAATCAAACGCCTAGTATTTGTTCGGCACCGCCAGGGCCTCGATTTGCGCCTTGACGAGCTTGGCAGCTTCAGGGTGCCTCATGAGCACCAGGTCGCCGCCTGCCTGCAGCAGTGCTGCTGCAGTCATTGCTTCCCAGATAACACCGCGTTCCTTCGGATCACCCCAACCAAGACCTGACTCCTCGCTGGGCGCATTCGGTTCCTTCGGCCGCCATGCCTCGGGGCCGGCCAGACAGACCACCGGCAGGGACATCATCTTGTCGCCGATGAGGGCGCCCCAGCGAGCCCGCTCCATGACGGAGTAGGAGTATTCGATGCCGTAGCCTATGCCGCTGGTTATCGGGTCGTTGATCACCTTGTCAATGGGCACGCCCATCTCCGTGATCATGATGTTCAACTGCTTCAGGATGTTGATGTCCAGGGGGGAACGCCCGATGATGCAGTGCTTGCCCATCATGGCAGCGGCAGCAATGCCTCGGTAGTTGTCCTTTTCCGCCGCGCCCAGGGCGATGTTCTCGCCGGCCGCAGCATCCGCCACCGCCTGCAGCACATCGTTATCCTTGTCCGGGAAGCCGGGGCCCTCGACTATCAGCGGGGCGCCGGTAGCAGCCAGTACATCCTTGACCAGCTTGGCGCAACCCTCCGCGCTCCTGGAGTTTTCCAATTCCGGGTCTGCTCCCCGCAGCCGCAGGAAGATCACGTCCCCGTATTGCTCAGCCTTTTTTGCCCACTTGACCGGGTCATCCCAAACGTCTCCCCAGGCAGCTTCCAGGGCCGGACTCCATTCCTCCGGCTTGATGTCCCAGACCTCGATGGCGATCACGGCTTTATTGGGAATCACGCCCTCGTAATACAGGAACGGCAGGGTCGAACTCCCGCCCAGCTTTACCGTATAGGCCCTGGTGCCACCCTGTTCTTTGGTGGCGCCAAGTACTACTTCCTGAACCTTGCCAGTAAACTTGTCCTTGTAAATTTCAACCGGCATATTATACTCTCCTTTCTCAGTTAAAATCGTAGTTTGTCAAACAGTTTTCTAGAAGCACCGACTGCTGGACCATCAGCAGGGAGATCCATCAAGGGTTTTCCTTGCAGGTCGTATGCCGTTACCAGGGGATCATCAGGGATCGCCCCCAGCAGCTCCAGGCCGGTGGCCTCGATCTCGCTCCTTAGCGGTTCCAGATCGTCGATCCTGGTGACGATCAGGTAGGCAGCGCCGATCTCGATCTTGAGATGCCTGGCCAGATCGTAGATCCGGCCGGCAGTCCGCACACCTTTTGCCGTGGCATCGGAGATCACCAGCAGGATGTCGGCTCTCTCGATCAATTCACGGCTGATGTGCTCCATCCCAGCCTCGTTGTCAATGACCATGTAGTCGTAGTTCTTGTCGAGGGATTCCAGGTGGCGCTTCAGGATCTCGCTCGGGAAGCAGTAGCAGCCCGGCCCCTGCGGCCCTCCCATCACCAGCAGATCGTAGTCGTTGGTCTCAATCAATGCCTGGTGCAGATTCAGTTCGATGAACACATCCTTGGTCATTCCGGTCGGAACCTTGTTCTTCTTGATGTCGGCCAGGATATTGGCAATGGTGTGTTCCACCTCCAGGCCGAGGGCCTCGTTCAGGGTGGAGTTGAAATCGGCGTCCACCGCCAGGACCGAACCCTTCCTGTTCTCCGCCAGGTACCTGATCAGCATCGATGCCAAGGTTGTTTTGCCTGTTCCGCCCTTGCCGGCTACCGCAATGTGCTTCGACATATTCTGTCGCACCTCATCATGTTCTCTTCTGCTTCAATAGATTCGGCAAGCAGAAAATCACAAGAATCGAACCTCGAACCGCGCCCGCTGAAGCGGGCACCCGTCTTAATTTAGGCCAGTCTCAATTTGGCAAAGGAGCCAATGCCGTTGGATTCACGCGGTCCTACCATGACTTCCCAACCGGACAGGTCCTCGATCTTGCCCTTGATGGCCGCCACGCCGCCCGGGATGATGATGACCTTCTTGTTGACCTTCCCGTTGATATCGGCGTCCTTCAGCCAGGGGCCAATCGCCTCGCCGATGAACTTGCCGCCCGCCCAAGCAGTCATGACGGACAGGCCGTCGGTATCGAAGGCGATCAGGTAGCTCGGCAGCCTGGTTCCTTCGACGTCTGTTCTCACTGTGTAGAAGGTCAAGGCGAAGTTTGTAGTGATATACACCGGTGAATTGGGGGTCACGGCGCCTATTGCATAGACTCCGGGCTCCACCGCCAGCGGCTTCTGCGGGTCGACGTACAGGTTGGCTCTCCAGGTAAGCAGTGAGAGCAAATACGCCGGAACGACATTATTGATTACCACGATGCTGGCGTACTTGGAGATGTATGCCTGGGCCTCCAGCACTTCCATGGCCGGGTCAGACTCGGTGGTGAAGGTGATGGACGGATAGCCAAACGGCCGGAACCGCTTCTTGACGGATTGGTTGCGGAACTGGGTCTCGTCGGCGATCACCTGGGTGATCTGGCGGGCGCCGGAGTCGATGACGAGCTCTTTGTAGTCGATCTTGGCAACCAGCTCGGCCAGGGTATTGAGATCTGTACCCTTGACCGCCAGCGGAGCGGCGACCTTCTTGGCAATTTCCACCATCTTCTCGTAGTTGTCAATGGTAGCGGCATACAGCAACGGTTTCCGGGCAGCGATAGCGCCGGCCGCCGCCTCCATCGCTACGGGATCCTTGGTCATCAGGATGATCGCCTTGCCTGTCTTGCCGGCTACAGCCTCGGCTGCCGCTTTGAAGGTATCGGCATTGCCGGAGGCGTTCTTGATGGCGATGCCGTCTAATTCATACTCCTGGCCTACGCGCTCGACCTTGTAGTCATTGACCGCCGCAACCTTGGCGGCGAGGTCGGCATCGTTGTCGGCCACCTTCACGAAAATACCGGTCGGGTGATAGAAGGTCTTGTCATGACGGAAAATGACCTGCTCATCACCGATTTCCAGCACCTTGTCCCCGGCGCCGATCTTTACGAGCTTGATCGGCGGCGCGGTGGCGGAGTCCAGCGCTTCCCTCGCCTCGTCTGATACGTAGGGGCACTGGCTCAGTGTCGCTTTGCCGGCTGCCAGAGCCATGGCGAAGGCCAGGCATGTCGGTACGCCGCACTCTCCGCAGTTCGTCTTCGGGAGCAGCTTGAAGATTGCAAGTCCTGTTAAACCCATTGTAACTTCTCCTTTCTTGCTACTTGTTTTTTAAGAGCCCTTGTCGGGCGCTGCCGCTCAAGGATGGCAGCGCCCGAATCCAGGTTGCTTCTGAGTTAAACCGGCTACATCGTTAAAGCAGTTACATCAACGGATCCATCTTCAGGGCCGGATGACCCTTCTCTTCCAGGAACGGCATGATCTCGTCCGGCGTGATGCCGATGGTCTCGTCGGCGATCATGTCGGCGAAGTTGTCCCCGAAGCCCTCTTCCTTGCCCCGCTCGTTGAGCTGGTCATGCAGGGCGTCCTTCAGGTCCTTGGGTACCCAGACCAGCCGTCCGAGGCCGCCGTCCGCCGGGAGGAACTTCCGGCTGATCAGGTAGAGGCGGCCGACTCCGGCGAAGCCCGGGGTCTGGTTGCCGCCGCCGACCATGCCGGCCAGGCTGGAGAAGGTCATGCCCACCGGGGTCATGCTCTTGCACTCACGGTGGGTGACCATGATCCCGTTGCACTCCGGCACCATGGCCAGGATGCACTCGCAGCAGCCGCAGGTGGTCATCGGGCGGTCCATCATGGTGTACATGCAGACCGACTCGGTCTTGCCCTGGGTGCGGGCGGAAGCGGTCTCGTTGATGGATGACCACTCGCCAATGACCGGGTCGATCACATACTCGCTGGTGATCGGCACCGGCTGGCAGACGCCGATCGGGTCGATCTCGTAGGTGGCCTTGGCATCCAGCCAGGATACCGCGCCGCAGAGTCCAGTGCGCTCTGCCGACACGAAGCAGATGTGGGTCGGAGCGAAGGACTGGCACAGGGTGCAGGTGTAGAACTCGGTGACGGACTCGTCACGCAGGTTCGTCAGCCTGTCGTCCCTCTTGACATAGGCTGCACGGGCCTCCGCCAGGCCCTCCTCGACCGCGGCCGGATCGGTGATCAGGGTTACCTCCAGGCGGTCGACGATGGCCGAGTACTCCTTCTTGAAGTAGGCGTAGAACAGGGTTCCCAGGTCCTTCAGCCTGAAGCCCTTCTCATTGGCTGTCTTGCTGATGCGCATCCAGTTCTGGTCGCGCTGGCCCATGTGCCAGATGCCCTCGCCGTAGTTCATGAAGTAGTGGACGCGGCGCTCGAGCACCGGCTCGAAGTCGCTCTGGAACTTGCGGCCGTATACTTTCAGCTTGATGCCCATCGGGTAGGCGCTGCCATCCTGCATCTGGTCGAGGTCGGGGCCGATGATGTTGATCTTGCCGTCGGTGACGTCGTCCGCCTCGGCCATCTGTACAAACTCGAAGGCCGGTGAGCGGCCGCCGCCGAACTCCACGAACATGTCGGCCTTGCGGATCGACTCGCCCTCGAAGGCGGCGCCGTGGTTGATCGGGACGTTCACTTCAATGGCAGTGATCTTGATGCCGCGCACCTCGATGCCGAGTTGAATGGCATCGTCGTAGTCAGGCACTGAGAAGTACCAGTCTTTCCAGGTCTCGGATTCCTCCAGCGGCTGATCGACGATCACCGGGAAGCCCATGTAGATGGCGGCGAAGGAGGCGGCTACTTTGACGATGTCCCGCTCGCCGCAGAGCAGGCAGACCACCAGGATGCGGTCTCTCTGGTAGTTCCGGTGCATGAACTTGTCTCCCGGAGGAATGCCGGGGAACATCAGGGAGGCCCGGAAGGCGTAGTTGACGGCGTGGATCACCTGGGTGAAGTTGCCGAGGCAGTATACCGGCCAGGCATCGATGTCGAACTTGTAGCCCTTCTCCATCAACTGCTCGATCACTTCATCCACCAGGAACAGCATGAAGCCCTTCTGGACGAGCTTGTTGACTATCCTGAAAGCATCGTCCGAGGTCCGGAAGCGGCCAAGGATCACGAACTCGCCCGGGATCGTCCAGTCCACGTGCTTGATGCCCCACTTGCGGACGTACATGTCGGGGATGAACCCTATCCAGGGCTTCGGCAGCTTCTCGGTCTTGCCGGTGGCCATCCTGACAGCCTCGATGATCTCGGCCGCATAGATGACCGCCTCGCCCCAGAGCATCGCGTTCTCCAGGCTGGCGCCTTCATGAACCTGGTTCCGCTTCTCATTAAGCAGCAACACCATGTCGCCCAGTTTTTTGACCTCATAACCGCCCAGCGCCCTGATTGCCGGTACGAAGTAGGCGGTTTCCGGATATTGAACCTTGAGGTCGGGGCCGTAGTTCTTGATCGCTGTGTTGAGCAGGATTTCAGCGTAGCTGAGGGCTACGATCGTTCCTTCATAGGCTTGCCTGAAAAGTTTCTTCGGTTCTTTGCCCGGTTCGATCGAACCCGCATAGATGTCTTCAAATTTCTCTCTGTCTACGCGCCATGCTGTGGACATGCTTTTTCCCCCTTTCCTTTAGCTCTTATTAGAACGCCCCGACTAGCTCGGTCTCGTACTCTGCGGCGACCTTCCTGTGGATGCCGAGTTTCCAGGTGCGATATTCGAGCGCGGCCACCATCTTCTGGACGGCGACATCCGGATCTGTTTCCAGGATGAAGCTGCCACCGAACACGTCGTGAGCGACACAGGTGACGGTGCTCCACACCAGGTTGCTGCCTTCCAGCGGCGGCATGGTGCCGACGTGAGTGGGGATGCCGTTGGCAATCGCCCAGGTGCCGATAGCGACGGCCTTCTCGCTCATGGCCTCGGGAGCGCTGGCGACGAACGGGATCTTGGGAACGTCCACGCCCCACTGGTTCGCCATCATCGTCCACAGATCCACGATCCGGGTGTAGTCGACGCAGGAACCGCAATGCCAGGCTAACGGCAGCTTGTCCGGCAGCTTGTCCTTGTTGGCCTCGTAGATGCGGTCGATGAAGGCCTTCAGGCCGGGGCCGGCAAACTTCTCCACGCCCTCATAGTTGAGATGGCCATGCTTGCCGCCTGCCTGAGCGGCGCAGCCACCCACGATGACAAAGGCATTGGCGGCAGCCAGGCCCTCGATCATCTTGGTGTGGGAAACGTCGTGCACTGCCTGCAGGTTGTTGCAGCCGACCACAAACCCGACTCCGGACAGCTCGCCGCTGTCGATGGCATCGGTCAGCACCTTGATCGGGTTTTCCGGGTTGATGGCTGCGAACAGGTCGAGAATGGCCTCCAGGCTGAAGCCGGCCATGACCTTGTTCTTGTACTGGGGAACATGAACCGGTTTGCCCTGCCGCTGCCTGAAGGTATCAATGGCCAGGCGGATGATCCCCTTGGCGCTCTCCATCGCCCTCGATTCATCGAAGGCAAAGTGGTAGGAGCCGGGGATCTTGGCGATTGCCATGGTGGTGACCAGCTTGGTATCGAAACACTCGGTGGCGTTCCTGAGGGATGGCTTCACACACTGCACGTCCACGCAGACGACATCGATCGCCCCGGTGGCGATGACCATCTCGGCGCCCATGTAGTTGTTGGCGATGGGCACTCCGGAGCGCATCAGCACCTCGTTGCCTGTGCAGCAGATGCCGGCGATCTTGATGCCGGTGGCGCCGGCCGCCTTGGCCTCCTCGAGGATGTCGGCCTCCTTGCTGGCGTAGACCACCATCTGGCTGAGCAGCGGGTTGTGTCCGTCGACTATGATCATCACCTGGGCGGGATCGATGACGCCCATGTTGGCCTCGCTCATGACCGGTTTGGGTGTGCCAAACAGGACGTCGGACAGGTTGGAGGACAGGGTCATGCCGGTCTGATCAGCCAGGGCAGCTTTGATGCCGCCGAAGATGATGTTGATCGGGTCGGCGTCCACGCCGATGTGGGTGCGGTGCATGACCTCGGCCACCGAGCGGTCGATGGAGGTCGGGACGATATTGGTCTCCACAAACTTGCTCTTGCGCCCCTCGGCGAGTGATGACCACAGCCAGGTGCAAGGAGTGTCATCCTGCTTGCCAAAATCCGCCAGAGAAAGCTCGGCGACTTCCTTGGCCAGTTCGTTGACGGACTTGCCTTCGGGGTTGATGCCGATTCGCTTGGCAACCCGGTTCAATTTATCGGGGTCGGTCACCTTGTAATCGGGGGCATGCCCGGTGGCTGCAGCATGCAGCACGTGGGCAATGTGGCGTCCATGATCGGAGTGGGCGGAGGCGCCGCCGGCCATCATGCGAATGGCGTTGCGGGAGACGATGGTGTAGTCCTTGGCCCCGCACTGTCCCATGCTGCCCGGGCCCTCCTCCGCCCTGATGCGGCAGGGGCCCTGGAAGCAGATGCGGCAGCAGATGCCGGTATAGCCAAATTGACAGACCGGCTGCTGTGCTGACCAAATATCAAAGGTTGTGATGATACCCTTTTCTTTGGCCACATCGAACATTTCCAGAATCGCCGGGTCGATAGTGCGCTTGATATTCTTCGTATCTTTGATTCTGTCCTTGCGCGCTACTGCCGGCCTGGAAGCTTGAAGAGAAGTATCACTCATTCGCGGCATACATTTTAACCTCCCTTTTAGTACAGATTTAAAACAACTACCGGCGCTTCCCCTGCCCTCAAGCTCTGTGAGGCGCAGGTCCATCCCACTACTCACATCACAGTTGCAGGCGTGTGCGTCCGCCTGTCAGGCACCCGCAGCCTGCCTCCTGCAGCTAGGCGTCAGGGAAGCGTTGAATCACCTTTTTTGCTCTCGACCTCACCTACCTCCCTTGATATCTGGTCAAAGACCATGCTGACGGAGTGTAATAAAACCTCTTCTAACCCCTGGGGATCCTCCATCATCGCCCTTTCCCACAGCGTCTCGTCAAATTCGAGGAATCCCAGCAATTCGCCGGGGGCGAAAGACGCAGAAATGAACGCTCTCTCTTTAGCAGAGCGAACCTTGTTGCCGACCACCCTGACCCTGGGCACGTCCAACTCCGCGGCGAGCCTCTGGATGACATGCGCCGTGTCCACACTCACCCGGGTGGGTTCGGTGACGATCAGCAGCATATCAACGCCGCTGGCGGTACCCCGTGTCAACTGCTCGATGCCTGCGCCCATATCCAGGATGACGATCTCGCGATTCCCAAGGAGAAGAGAATTTATAGCAGCGCCCAGAAATGCATTCTCGGGGCAATAGCAGTTGCTTTTAGCCGGCTTCACAGCCCCCATGCGAAGCAGCTTTATGTTACCGACGTTGATGGCGTACCCTTCCAGGATGTCGTCAACCTCGGGGTTCAGAATATACATCAACCCGCCCCCGCCGGTCCGCTCGGTGATCAGTTCCTTCATCTCCAGCATCGGCGGTTGGGCAGCCAATTGTTCCGCGGGTACTCCCAGAGTGGTCCCGAGGCTGATATCGGGGTCCGCGTCTACTGCGTATACTTCACAGCCGCGTTGTGCGAATAGTTTTGCGAGTCCGGCCGCAAGAGTGGTCTTGCCAACCCCACCCTTACCGGTGATGGCGATTTTCAAAGATAACACTCCCCCGCCTAAAGTGACTTGCCGTCTGTTTCAATGCGCCCGCCTTCGGCGGGCACCCGCCCCTGCTGGGGCAACATCGAAAAGCGCCTTGTGTAAACCTGCTCGCGTACCCTTGTGATATTACTCGAACAGCACCCCCCTTTAGACTGGTTCCGGTTTTTACGCAAGCTAAAACCGCCTCTTCAAAGGCCGTCTTTAATGAATATAATTCTACAGACGGTTCTTCAAATCCTCTTAGGCAAAAGATTTTTTTGACTCATCATTCTACAACCTGTCATTTCTACAATAACGGGTTAATTCCTGCATCGGCAACAACTTTTTGTTTCCTGAACTGGGAACCGTTTTCGAGGTTCGAGTTTCGCAGAAAAAGTCTGTTGACACCGTGCATAGAACATAGCTCGGGCCTGTCTATCGCAGAGCCTCTGCATCTTCCGAAATGTAAATGCGATAATGAAACTGGTCGTGTGGGCAGGCGCTGTTTAAAGGAAGCAACAACAATGGCCTTTCTGCTTCCCTGTAGGAGGCCTGGATGCGGAGGAACAAAATGCAGAGAATTCGGACTAACGCTTCTGTTATCTCCTGTACTTGATAATCTCTTTCATGTCGTCTCTGACAGGATAGCAGCATAGACATTCTACCGGACCGATGTGCGCCCCGATCACAGGTCCCAACGTGAATGTCTCCAGGTACAGTTCCGGGTAAAGATCCTGCACCCGCTGCAGTAGGGCCTTCCCTTCAGCATCCCCGCCAACATGTACAAGCCCCACTTTCAAGTCGGGCGACTGCCGGTATGCCTTGTCCACTTCGGCCAGCATCCGCTGCAACCCCTTTTCCTTTGTCCTGATCTTCTCGTAGACGTCAATGATATTGTTCTTTTCGGGATTAAAATACAGGATCGGTTTCACCTGCAGCAGCGTCCCCAACAGGGCGGCGGCGCCTCCGATGCGCCCGCCCCTCCTCAGGTATTCCAGGGAGTCCGGTAAGAACAACAGCGTTCGATGCTCCTTGATATATTCCATGGCCTGCAGGATCCGGTCCTTTTCCCAGCCTGCGGCGGCAGTCCGCGAGGCAGCATCGACCATCATGTATTCCCCGATGGATGCAGCCCCGGAGTCCACCACCGAGATGTCCACCCCTGGCATCATCCTGGCGGCAGAGCGGGCAGACTGCACAGTTCCGCTGATGCCCGCTGAAAGATGAATGGAGATAATGCTGTTCACTTTTCTGGCCAGGCGTTCATAGGTCTGTAGAAAATCGCCCACGGATGGCTGCGAGGTGGTGGGCAGGTAGGACACCCGGCGCAGTTGTTCATAAAAATCCGTGTAATCGGTAACACTCGCCTCCGGCCAACTCTGGTCGCCAAAGTTGACGATCAACGAGACCACTTCCACGCCTAACCCGTCAATCTGCTCCGGAGTAAGGTAGGTAACGCTGTCAGTCACGATCCCGATGTTTAGCATGACATCTCCCTGTTCAGTTTGCCGTTCACTGACAATTATAGCATGATACCCAGCCCTATGATGAGATCTCCCGTTTTTCCTTCCTCTATATCCCGAGCACGACCCATCCCACTGTGACGGCAACCGCCCCCAAGAGCAGGGAATAAGTGATGAGCGGATTCAATCCCCACTGGGTAAGAATAAAATCTACCCCAAAAGCTGTCATAAAGTAGCCGAAGCCGGTACTGATCCTCTGCTCGCCGACAGCCAATCCCAGCTTGGAACTCAGGAAACTTGCCGGGAAGACTCCAATACTGAGCCCCAGCACCAAATCCCAGTCAATGTGGCCAAGCCACCAGTGCACCAACGTTCCCGGCACAGCGTAGAAAGCAACGCACACCAGTGAACTGCTTGCTGCCTCATAGGGCGTGAGGCCGAGCAGCAGTATAAAAGCGGGCACCAGCAGGAACCCGCCCCCATTTGCCAATAGACCGGAAAATATGCCCACCACAAAACCGGTCAGCAAGGTGATGGTTTTGAATCGTCGCGGGGATAAAACAGGGGGACCATCTTTGTTGCCTTTTCTAATCAGTTGGACTCCTGAAACAGACAGAAACAGTCCCGTCAGGATCATCAACCATTGGCCGCTGACGATCCTGGTCCCAAGGGCGCCCAGGACAACACCCGGCAAGCCCCCGATCGTCGTCCAGAGAACAACGTCCTTGCGGACCAGCCCTCTGATCCAATAATTATAGGATCCGGCAACTGCCGTAGGGATAGCCACCGGTAGGGGTGAGGCCAAGGCTATCAAAGCAGGGAGCGAAAAGAACATTTTTAAAATGGGAGTGCAGATGCTGCTGCCGCCAAGGCCGAACATGCCCGACATCAAGCCGATCAGCACGCCAACAATGATATAGCCGACGAAATGGTTCACGGGCACCTCTTTTAGTAAGACTCGAATGCAGCCTTTTCACTCAGCCGCAAAGATCTGTATTGCCATGGGCAATCCGAGTTCTCTTTTATCTGCATCGTTCCTGAAGAGGGAAATGCATAGGACTATTGCAGCAATTTGTAGATTGCCTGGGCAATCATCCCGAAGGGAAAACCACCCTGGAACTTCGGCTCGCCATCAATGAACGTGAGAGGCAGGCGGGTGTTCATGATCATCTTTTCAACCTGGGGATATTCCAGCATCTCGTCACTCCGGATATCCACATAACGGAACTTGACAGCCTCGCCAAAGTTTTTTACCAATGCTTCTTTCAAAAGCGCGGCTTCTTCCTGCATGATTTTGTTTTGACCATAGCAGGAGTCCCCGGCAGAGATTCCCTGGCCAGTCATCGGGGCATCGGTACCAAACACCACCACAGCAACCTCTTTCATGGTTTGTCTCCCTTCTACTGCTATAGCTCTCTTTCTCCCTCCGCGGGATTACAACTTCCGGTAAAATTATACAGCGCTTTGAGACACCAATTCAATCTCCACATTTTTCTCCACATTTTGTCAGTCCGGTTCTCTCGGAGCTCCTGTGATCGCCCCATTTGGGCAGACAAAAACACACTTTTCACAATCTTGACAAAGTGCCTGATCTATCTTTGCCGTTTTAGCAAAACGCTCTATTGCCATGCTGGGGCAAACTTCAATGCATGCGGTACAGCCCTTGCAAAGCTCTTCAATGATGATCATCGGCATTCTGTTTTCCCCCATATGCTTTAACAGCTCTTAAATGAACTTGTCGCCCTTCGACACGCCACTTTCATTTTACCCCTCATGACAATCTGAATAACAATCCTGCTAGGCGCCATTACACATTCTCACACCGATATCTGCCGGCTTCCCAAAGTAAATGGAAGAGGTCACCACTGCATCCACGCCAGCAGCGGCATAATCTTCAATATTGTCCTCGTTGATACCACCGGCTGCCAGCACCACAATCCCTGGGTTGATGCTCCTGAGAGTCCGGACACACTCCCCGATCTTCCCTGGATCGCCCTTGTCAAACTGGATGCCGTCAACGCCCGCCCGGCAGAGCCGGATGGCATCGCCGGCCGACTCCACTTCCACGATCAGTTTTTTCTCACAAGCCCTGCGTTTAAGATCGGGTACCATTTCAATCAAACCGTCCAGGCCGGAACAAAACTCCACATGCTGCGGAAACACCAGGATGGTTTCGGATAATCCCAGCCGGTGCGGATAGCCTCCTCCTGCCACCACCGCCTTGATAGATAGGCTTTTGGCGCCTGGAAACATCTTTCTGGTAGTGACAATGGTCATGCGGGGGTTGATCCTGGTCGCCCTTTCAACCAGTCGTCTTGTCCTGGTAGCGATTCCGGAGCAGTATTCCAGGAGGTTCTGGGTCACCTTCCAGGCTTGGTGGAGGTTCTCCGCCCCGCCCTCGACTTCCAGAAAACACTCATCAGGGGAGACCATAGTACCGGACGGGTAATTCTTGACAGCATGCACGCCCAGCTTTTCAAAAATCCTCAGCGCTTCCTCCGTCCCGCAGACAACGGCATGCTCCCGGCAAAAATATTGTGCCTTACCTGTTTGGCTGCCAATTCCCAGCACCAGGGTTGTCAAGTCGATATAGGGCACATCTTCCCTGATAAACCTTTCAATATCCTCCTCTGCAACGTAAAGCATGGTTCTGTGCCTCCCGCCAGAAAATTATTTTACTTACCGCTTCCCCAGATATGGGCTCGCTGTCTATGGCAAGTGCCTCCTGCCGCCTATTATTTCACAAAAAGGTATGTCCGGGTATACCCGGACCATCTGCATCTACTTTAATTCGGATGTATATCCGAATTGTACCGTCGCATACTCTGGTTTACAATTACATCAAACCTTCAACATCCAGCCACATTTTTAAAGAACAAA
>Ga0224558_1002228_pt1 | contig 18306 bp, 21 predicted proteins | sample 714S32024metaG_FD_180682 | JGI IMG/M metagenome (GOLD analysis project Ga0224558, IMG submission 180682) | Peat soil microbial communities from Stordalen Mire, Sweden - 717 S3 20-24 | ecosystem: Environmental > Terrestrial > Soil > Wetlands > Peat | place: Sweden: Norrbotten County, Stordalen...
GACGCCAAGCGTGTGCGGGAACTGTGCGCTGGGATAAAAGACGGGGAAATCGTCATATTTGACAAGGCTTACGTGGACTTTGACCACCTCTGGGAATTGGAGGGGCGCGGGATGTTTTGGGTGACACGGGCCAAAGAGAATCTGGAATTTGAGGTGGTCGAGAGCTACCCGGTGAAGCCGGGCGGCAAGATCGTCTCCGATGAACTGGTTGGGTTGAAGAATGCGGGATCGCGAAAAGCCTACCCAGATTTAATGCGCCGGATCGTGGCGTGGGTCGAGGTGGATGGCAAAGAGCGCCTGATGACGTTCTTGACCATCCACCTGGCCTGGAATGCAGAGAGCATCGCCGAACTCTATCGGTGCCGGTGGCGGATCGAAGTCTTCTTCAAACAAATCAAGCAGACCTTGCAGTTGGCCGATTTCCTGGGCACCAGCGCCAATGCGGTGCGCTGGCAGGTGTGGACGGCATTGTTGGTCTATCTGTTACTCAGATACTTGGCCTTCCTCTCGAACTGGTCGCATAGTTTCAGTCGGCTATTTGTCCTCGTGCGTACCGGGCTGTGGCGCAAGTGGGACTTACTCAAGCTTTTAGCACGCTATGGGACAGCCGGAGGTAGCTTCCGTTACCTGGGGCGGCCAGAACAGGCATTTTTCCCAGGGTTTATCTAAAGTTGTGGGACAGCCGACATCCCCCAGCAGGCACAACCTATACTGCCATGCAAAATGAACTGAAAATTCTTAAAGCCGATCCGCCGCAGCCGGTTGAGTTCCTTCGGAAAACCGAAAGCTCAGGTCCCGCTTTTGTCCCCTGTGGGATGCCAGTGAAAAAAATTCGCAAGTTCGCACTACGCATGAGTACCTGCAACGGTAACGGTCGGCATTGACGCAGGCCTTGATTCCAGCCACCTGAACATGCCAGGCTACGGATACAAATTCGGGTTTTGAATGTTACACGACCTCATCGCCGTTTTGGCTTGAACTCTCCCTCCCTTTCGGGCATAATCCGATACTATGAAAAGCAAACCGCTATGAATTTGAACGAAAAAGAACTGGTTGCCCTTCGCGCGGAGATTCGCAACTTGCGCAACACGCTCGATGCGCTCAAGGCGCATCCTGTCGAGGGTTTCCGCCCCGGGTATGCTGTGCTGGTCGCTTCTGACCTACCGCCCGACTATGCCGTGCTCGTAAGGTCGGCCAATGCCCTGCCTCCTGACTACGCTGTGCTCGTGCGCAATCCTCGGCCGCCGGCCAGTGGAGAGCTCGCGCGCATGCCGGAATACAACGTCGCCGTGCGTCCGGGCCTTGGCGCCTTGCCTCCGGAGTATGCAGTGCTTGTGCGCCCCAACCCCGATGGTCCTGAAGAAGTCTTCGTCGTTGGTTCACTCAGCAAGACGACGCCGAGTAAGACTGTCACTAAGACCTCGAAGACCAAGAAGAGCAAGTCACCGAAATGACCGCTGTCGTAGGCTACGTGCCGTTTTCGGGTGCGGGGCCGACGTCGGAAACTGGCTTTCTTCGTGCAGCGTTCGGCTGCACGCTAGTGCTTCCACGCATGGCGCTCGGTCTCAACCGATCTGAACCACCCGATATCGACCTCGCACGCTCGGCACTGGTGCCAATGTGTGAATTGGCGCACGTCTTCGCCGAGGGACCGGGCGGGATGCTTGCCGGCGCTGTCCTGCGCTCGCTGGGTTTCCGTGGAAGGCTCACGCTCATCCCCTACCTAAACCCCCATCGCTTCGAACACCTCGCCGCAGCACGTTGGTACGCCAGTTTCGCGGCCCCGGGGGACAGCGTTTGGCTTGGCTCACCCCGTTCGGCGGCCCTCTGGCGCACTCTCGGTGTGCCCGCCCGCGTCGGAGAGCCGTACGGAATCGATGGCACACGGTTCCGCCTCCGTCCCGGCGCGAACGCCGTGCGGGCACGGCTGGGACTGCCTCCGCAGGGACAGCTGCTGATGTACGCCGGTCGGATCGAGGCGGACAAGGATGTCGGTCGCCTTCTGCGCGTCGCTCTGAAGGCGAGGTTGCTCTTCCCGGATCTGGTAGTGGCCCTGGCCACGCATCGGGTCACCGCGGCCGACGCCGACTGCCTGCGGCAGACGCTTGGACCCGAGGCTGGTATCCACCTCATCCTGGACCCCGCAGCCAAGGATTTGGCCGATCTCTATTGCAGCGCAGACGTATTCGTCACGGCTGCCACAAGCTCTTTGGAGACCTTCGGACGCGCAGCCGCTGAAGCCCTTGCCTGCGGCACGCCAGTGGTCGCGCCCGACTACGACGGCTTCGCCCACGTGCTCGACCAACCCGGCGGCCACCTGGTCCCTCTCACTTGGCACGGCGACGACCCCACTTTGCCGGAAGATCGTTTGCTTCGTGCCGTTTATGAGGTGCTTTCCGCGCCGCTCCCGCCCGACCGCGCCGCGATCGCGGCAGCGGCCACCCGTTTTGATCGGGCGCACACCCTGAAACAGCTCGCTGCGGTGTTCGAGGCCGAGATAAGGCCGCCGGCGCCTCTACCCGAGGCACCCTTCCGGATACCGCCCGACCACGCCGAGGCACTCCGAACCCTGCCGCCGATTCCTGAAGCATCGGCCCTTTCGGGCCCGCTTCCCGACCCGGCCTCGCTAATCCGCGCCGTGCGCCGCGCTCTGGGAGCTGCAGGGTGCCGCTGAGCATCTATAGCGGTCTTGAAGAGGCACTCACGGAAATCGTCCGCCGGCGTCCCTGCGCTGTTCTCGATGCCGGCATCGGCTTCGGCTTGTGGGGCCACCTTTTGCGCCAGTACCTCGACGTTTGGTCCGGGCGAGAAACCCGTGAACAGTGGAAATGCCGAATCGATGGCATCGAACTGGTTGAAACGCGGGTACAACCGCACAGCCGCTGGTTGTACACGGAGGTGATTGTCGGAGACATTAGGGACGTGGTACCCCGCCGTGCCCGGGAAGTGGCGTACGACGTGATCCTATACGGCGATGTCCTGGAGCACCTTGCCAAGCCCGAGGCTCTGTCGCTGCTCGACACCTCGGTAAGCCTCGCGACGTCCGCGGTGGTGGTGCGCATTCCGTTCGGCGCCGGCTGGCGCGGCAAGGGACGCATAGGGCCGGACCACCATCGCTCCCGCTGGACTTATGACGATTTTGCTCGATACCCGTGCACCATCAGGATCCATGATTTCATGGGGCTATCCTATGGGCTCGTGGTGATCGATTGCCGAGCCCGTGCGATTGCCGTGCTTGAAGCCAATCTTTCTGCCGTCGAGGCTCGCCTGTGCGCGCTGGAGGCTTCCTAATCTATGCTGGCACAAGACCTCACGGTCATCGTCAAGGTCACCAATGCCTGTGACTTTCGTTGTGGATATTGTTTCATAGAACCAACAATATCGCACAAGAGCATGTCGGTTGAAACAGGCCGCCTCGTGGTCCGGTCCTTCCTCAGCGCGCCTCGACTGCGAAGCGTCTTGTTTGTATGGCACGGTGGTGAGCCACTGCTACGCGGCCGGAGGTTCCTGGAGGCTATGTTCGCCGAGCAGCGTGCTCGGCCAACCACGGTGTGTGTGCGGAACGCAATACAGACCAATGCCACCCGGCTCGACGCAACCATGCTCGCCTTCCTGCTTGACGAGGACGTCGAGATCGGGCTGTCACTCGATGGCCCGCGGGCCGCCAACGACTCTGTTCGACGCTCCCGCGCGACACCGCGCTCCGCATACGAGACGAGCCTGCGGGCAGCATGCCGACTCGCTGAAAGCGGTCGCCGCCCCGGCGCGATCGTGGTCGTCAGTCGCGCCAATGTGGCCATCCCCTCAGACGTATACGCTGCATTCCGTGTCGCCGGCATCGACATCAAGCTCAACCCAGTCACTCGCGCCGGCGTGGCTGCCGTCGACCCTGCCGTGGGCATTAGTGCTGCCGAGTACGGCGAATTCCTCGCAGGCCTGTTCGATGCCTGGTGGGCGGATGCAGAGCCTCCCATCAGCATCGACCCATTCCGTCAACACCTATGTCGGCTACTCGACGAACCAGTGGCACACAATTGCGTCTTCACGCTCCACTGCCAACGGCATTTTCTCGGGATCTCGCCCGATGGCGACATCTTCCCGTGTGGGATGTTCCAAGGCGAGCCCTCGTTCCGTTATGGCAATCTGCGCTCGCTCACCATCGACGACATCAGTGCCACGCCTCTTTTCGCGGAGCTAGAGGCCCGCGAGCGCCGCGTTGTCGAAGGTTGCGAACCCTGCGCCTTTCACGACCTCTGCTACGGCGGCTGCATGTTTCACGCACTCAAGGATGGCGGCGTCCTGGATGAAAAGGACTGGTACTGCGAGGCCTACCGGCACTATTTCACCCACGTTGCGCAAGAGGTGCGAGCTGACCTGAAATCAGGTGGCACTCGGACATTGGCTCGGCTTGCCTGACAGCTATCGCGGCGCACACTGGTTTCTCAGCAGGCCTGTCACTGGCAAGAATCTCATCTGGGGCGAAAACACTGGGCTTCTGCGGTATTTCCCGGAATCCTCGGTCGCATGATTCGTTGGCTGACACTCGCGCTTCACCTGGCCGTTGCCGGACTGAAATCCCGCCAGAGCTTGCTCCTGGAGATGCTGGCCTTGCAACACCAACTGCTCGTGCTGAGCCGGAGCTCCACGCGACCCCGCCTGACGCCGCTGGACCGGGTCCTTTGGGCCTGGCTTTCGCAAGCCTGGGGCGGGTGGAAGAGTCGGCTGTGCTTGGTTCAACCCAGCACGGTCCTTCAGTGGCATCGCGCGGGATTTCGGCTCTTCTGGCGATGGAAAAGCGGTCCTCACAAATCCGGCCGGAAGCCGATTGCCCCAGACACCATCCGCCTGATCGGCCAAATGAGTCGCGCCAATCCGCTCTGGGGGGCTCCCCGCATCCACGGTGAACTCCTTAAGCTTGGCGTGGCCATTGCCCAACGCACCGTCGCCAAGTACATGATCCTGCGTGTCCGCCGGCCCCCATCCCAGAACTGGACGACTTTCCTCCGCAATCACCTCGGCAGCGTGGTGTCGGTCGACTTCCTCATCGTCCCCACCCTCAACTTTCACCTCCTGTACGTCTTTATTGTCCTGTCGCATCATCGCCGCCGCGTTCTGCACTTCAATGTCGTAGCGGCCCCTTCGGCGGCTTGGACGGCCCAACAACTCCGGGAAGCCTTCCCTTTCACGTCGCCCCCGAAGTACCTACTGCGCGACCGCGACAGTATTTATGGCCTGCTCTTCCAACGCCGCACCGAGGCTTTGGGCCTGGAGGAAGTCCGCATCGCCCCTCGCTCACCCTGGCAGTCGCCTTACGTCGAACGGTTGATGGGTTCGATCCGCCGCGAGTGTTTGGACCACGTTATCGTGCTCAACGAGGCTCACTTGCACCGCTTACTCAAATCCTACTTCGAATATTACCACCGCAGTCGGACCCATTTGGGCTTGGACAAAGATGCCCCGGAACCACGACCAGTGCAGGGTCCGGAGGAGGGCAAGATCGTCGCGCTCCCCCAAGAGGGCGGCCTGCACCATCGCTACGAACGCGTGGCGGCCTGAAGTCGCGATTCTTCGTACTCACGGATCGAGTATCGCGGCCCCGACCGGCGGTGTAGAGCGCGTTGACTCGCGGCGGCTGGCGAAGATCCGTTCGGCTCCCTCGCCAGAGGGTCCCCCGTTACTGGACCGGCCAACTCCCGCTCGGAAGACCGCCTCCCTGCCCGGCCTCATCCGATAACGTTTTTGCCAACTACAGGCATCATAACCGACCGGACCACCATGACCGGCCGATTTCACGGTTTGGCTGTCCAGCACAGCGGCCGTGGGTTGGCTGCGTTTACCCTGAGCTTTCCGAACGAGGGTGCGGAGCGCGTCGTTGAGGGCAGCCCACAGGTGATTGAGCGTCCATTTCCGGAAAACATGATAGACGGTTTTCCAAGGTGGAAAGTCGGTGGGCAGATACCGCCAGGGAATGCCGCCTTTGACCACATAGAGGATGGCATCCAAGATGCGCCGCAGATCCGTGCGTGGTCGACCGCGTTTGGCAGGTTTGGGAAGCATCGGTTTGAGATAGGTCCATTGGGCCTCCGTTAGGCACGAGTCATATATGGCGTTCTTCACGCCTCAACAGAAGCTGCGCTTAAAATTGAACCGGCTTGGCCAACCCAAATGTCAACAACTCTTTCCACTTTTCTTGCCTGCTCTTACCAGGTAACCCAGTCCCATTTCTGCCCCAGTCCACCCATTCTGAATTTTCAGACGGTCACTAAGGTCTATGCCCCAACCGTAACGCGAGAGGCCCAACCTTCGTCCACAGAATCAGCGGCTGCCAAACCGGATGAGATTCTCAAAACTGCCCAAGAAACCACTGATATTCCACTGCATGGTCGCACCGAGGTGGAGACCGCTGTAACAACAGGAAAGGAAGCCGCTTCGCCCGTCGCTTCAGAAGCTCCTGGAACGGGGAGTCCAAAGGAGAACAAGGAGCCTGCCCTGCCACCAAAACCAAAGACCGAATCCGAGAAAAAAGAAGAGCCGCCGGCAGCCCGAACTTCGTAAGGTTGGTATGAGGATCCTTCCACTTTTCGCGACGTCTAAGTGGAAAAAGGGGTGGCAGATTTGCGGGCGCGACAAGTGCTCATTATCCGAGCTTTGGGGCTGCCTCGCGTGGTATGAGACCCGGAGCCTCGATATCCATAGCCGCTGCCTGCACGACCTAATGGGTGTCGGGCGAACTGTGGCGTCTGGCGGGCTGGCCTTTCAGGTCATTTCCTCAGTCACCACCAATGTAGGGAAGCCCTAGCCGGTCTGAATGTGTCCCAGTGATAAAAAAACTCCCACAATATTGATTGCGGGAGCGTGGGACCCCTCAATGGCCTGAAACGTCCACAGCCAAGTAGGCCTGCGGTCGTGGCAAATTCCCAACGTGGCGACCGTCAGGAGCCGCCTGTTGGATTGATTCGCACCGGATCAAAACAGATGAATTCCACGATGCGTTCTCTATGGCCATCGGTTGGTCGGTTCTGGTCCTTCTCCCATTTCTCAACAGCGGAGTCGGATATTCCAAGACCCAATAAATCAGCCAGTTGAGTCATGGAGAACTGCATGTCGATTCGCTTCTTGCGCAGGTGCTCGCCGAGCGTTCGAGGTGAAGCAGGATATCGCCGTGATTGCCTGAAATGCGGCGAGATTGTCGACCTCTTGAGGTGAATCGTGCGGTGGCAATAAGGCAACCGGCGGAGTTTGTCCAAAGGATTCGGACCATCCCCACGCGGGTGGTCCCGCAAGCTCGCCAACCATCGCGCCGCCGTGGCCCTGTTTGTTGTTGCTCACAACTTCTGTAAGCGCCATTGCTCGCTCGGCACTTCCCCTGCTGTGCGCTCAAGGCTCACGGATCACGTCTGGACAACCAGCGAACTGATTCAACACCTCTCGGAAACAATTTGACAGACACGACCCTGACGGGCAGCAGCAATAGAGGGTGAGAAATCCACAAAAAATGTGTATCTCTGCAAGGGCATCCATACTAAAATTCCGATCGAATGTTTGTTCACGGCTAATTGTTAGGGTCATTTAGAAAAAGAAGAGGTGATATATGGTAAATCGATATCGATGGCAGGAGCAGATGGGTGAGTCCGGACTGCAGGAGGTGCTAGGCCTCGCGGCTGGTCTGAAGGAGTCGGGTCTGTTTACCGACGCCGAGTTGGCGGCCCTCCGGTCAGAGCTGAAGCGCTTAGTAGTGTTGCAGGTGCAGGGGCTCATCGCGGAGATTACCGCCCAGCCCAAGAGCGCGCCGGCTGCCGCTGCCGCCCCAAACGAGCACGCTGAGCGCATTCGCCAGCAGCTCCGCAAGGTGGCGTCGGCCCTAAAGTAAATGTTGAGAAAAATACGATTCCAAGAAAGAGATAAGGAGTCGCCCTCTGACCCGGCAGTAGAGTTTCGCCGGCAGCCCGCGCCCTGATGAACTCCAGTCTCTACAGTGGAGGAGCACGCTCATGAAGATAGAAATCATCAACCAGAAAGCGCTCGAAAGCCTTCTCTCGGAACCCGAGGTTCCTTCCGAAACCGGAGGTGCCGGGGCGAACGGCATGCTGGCTTGCGACGGCTGCAGCTGCGACACCGGTAGCGACTGGGTGAATCAGGTCTGCCCATCACCGGAGTGGGTCGTCAGCTGGAAGAAGGCAACCTGCTAGAGCAAACCAGTCGGCCTGTAAGGTCCACCCCTCACGCGAGGCACGGGTGCTCGGCTTGGGGTTTGGTTGCCAACACCGCTGCCATAGCGCGAATCGAGATGGAAGGTGACTTCGGGGTCACGCCCGGCCCCGAGGCAGCGCCGATCAGATTCGTCGGTTCGGGATTTCACGCCGCTTCAGCGGGGAGTAGCTGGGGAGGTCGACATGAAAAGACAGCAGCCGCTACACGTAATCCTGAATGTCACGCACCGGTGCAACTTGGCTTGTCGCTATTGCTACTATAGCAAGGAGATGGCCACCAAGCCGGGGCACATGAGCCTTGAGGTGGTAGAGCGGGTCTTCGAATCAATCTCGCGCAGCAGCGCGACTGCTGTCGATTTCTCGATCCACGGCGGTGAGCCGCTTCTGCACACGCCGTCGTACTTCCGCGATCTCTTCACCCTGCAGCGGCAGTACCTCAGAGGACGCGTCACGCAGAACTCCATCCAGACAAACGGCACGCTTCTCGACGAGACGTTCATCGCAGCCTACGAGGCAATCGTGGGCGCTGACACACACTTGGGCCTGGGCCTGTCGCTCGACGGACCTCAGGCGGTCCACGACGGTTCCCGCCGCTACCGTAAAACCGGCGGCGGATCCTTCCACGACGTGATGCGGGGCCTTGATCTCCTCCACCGGCACGGCATTCAAGTTGCGATCCTGGCCGTGGCACCATTGCCCTGGCCCGACTGCGGCCGAGACCTCTACCAATTCTTCAAGGCACTACCCAACGTGCACCTCGTCGACTTGCTCGTGCCTAGTGGCGACTCCTTCCCGGATGCGCCGGAGGGGAGTCTCACAAAGATGTATACGGAACTGTTCGATGCGTGGTTCTTTGATGGCAATGCTAGTTTCGAGGTTCGCTTCTTCTGTAGCATCATCCAGGCACTGCTCACGGGCAGCGGCACCCTCTGCACATTTCAGGAGGACTGCGTAATCAACAATATTATGCTTTCGATAGTGCCGGACGGTGACACCTCGTTCTGCGACTCGTTTACCGAGGTGAAGCTCGGCAACATCTGGACCCACTCAGTCGACGAACTCGCCGCGAGGAACCACCCCGAGAGGATGCGATTCTCTGTGGTCGAGAGACGGAGGATAGAAGCGTGCTTATTCTGCAAGTGGTTTAACGTGTGCCATGGCGGCTGCCCCGCCGCGCACATGCCGGGCAGCCGATCCCCTCACCATTTCTGCTCCGAGTATCAACGCATCTTCTCGCACGTGGACGCGCGCCTGAGGGAGATCGACATCGCCGCGTCGCACGGCTTGGGCGAGGAAAATCTCACGAGGCTGGTCAACCCCCGGTTATCGGATCACCTGCGCAAGCTCCGGTACGGAAGAGAACACGGCGGTCATCAAGGTGGCGACACTGCTGGGGGAACGGGTGTCATGAAGCAAGCTGCGCCCGTGTTGAAATCCCAAAGCGCGGTCGGCTCGTTGTCGCGCAAAGACCGTCCCGCGACCACGCTGCCCGCAGCACAGCCTGCTGCAGGAAAACAGCACATAGGGGATTTCCAGCCATGAACGTGAGCACGCAGGGGTTGTTACGTTTCCAGGCAGCAGGCGGCGAATACGTGTTCTCCGGTCACACCGGCCTGTTGCTGCGGTCGAGCCCGGCGCTCGATGAGGCGCTCGCCAAGCCATCCTCTGCTCTAGAGGAGAAGCTGGGCACGTGCCTCTACGGCAAGCATCAATCGCAACGCACGCTGCGCGTGGGGGCATCCAAGCAGACCCCGCTCCAGAACGTTACGGTATTCGTCACCAACGAGTGCAACCTCGACTGCTCCTACTGCTACGTCCGGAAGAATGGTATCAGCAACAGTGGGAGAATGTCGCTCGACACCTTTCGGTCGGCAATGGAGCTATTCTCGTCCTGTTTCGACATGCGCCGCCGCGTGAACATCCTGTTTTTTGGAGGCGAGCCCTTCATGAACCTGGGGTTCCTAAAAGGCGCTACCGGGTATCTCGATCAGATCGCGGAGCGCGACGGCACCCAGTTCACGTACTCGATCGTCACCAACGGCACCATCCTGAACCAGGAAGTGCTCGACTTCGTGGTGCGCAACGGCGTCAGCGTGGTGGTGAGCATCGATGGCTCCGAGGAGGTCCATGACCGCACGCGACCATTCCGGAACGGCAAGGGGTCGCACGCAACGGTGCTGAGGAATGTCGGCGTGCTGTCGCAATACTGCAACCTCGCCGCGCGCGTCACCGTCTGTGACCTGAACACCGACCTCGTGCGGCTTTACGAGGATCTCCGGACTGCCGGGTTCTGGGAGGTGCACGCGACAGTAGTCTCCGACGCAAACGCGGCCTCGGCAGACCTCGAGCCCGGGCTCTCGCAGCTGCGCCAGAGGCTGCGAGAGATGGAGGATCACTTCCTGGCGAACGTGCGGGAGAAGCGGCTTGTCCGGTTCGGGCATGTCGCCAAGTACCTCAAGCTCATCCATCTTGGCTACCGGTCGGGTGGCAACGCCAAGGTGCTTCCCTGTTCGGCCGGCTACTCGAGCTTCTCTGTGGCGGCCAACGGCGACATCTACCTTTGCCACCGCTTCAACAATGTTGCCGATGTGCGATTCGGGTCGGTGGCCGATGGACTGAACTGGGAGCGACGTGAGAACTTCCTCGATACCCACCAAGTGTCGGCACGACGGGGAGCGTGCGCAAGCTGCTGGGCGGCCGCCTTCTGTGGCGGGACGTGCTATCACACATCCTACGCCGCTGACGCCGAGATGCGCACCGTCAACGAGTTGCACTGTGCCTGTGCCCGAGAGTGGGTGCTCTCCGCCTTGCGGGTTTACGTGTCCATGAGTGCCGAGGAGCGTTGTGTGCTGGAAAACATTGGGTAGCAGTATCGGAGGCATCGTGCAGATCTGCGACATCGAAGCGCTCGCTCGAGACATTCTCCACGTCGACCGGGGTGCGGGCGAATGCGGTTGGTCCTTTCACAGCGTCTCGCGCGCCGAAATTGAGCGACAGGGGGCGGGGACGTTTGATCGGCGGGTGCGGTCGGATGCCTTCCTCGGCACGCACCTTAACCTCCGCATAACCGACACGCCGTACGGGCGGTGTGTCAGCAATATGACGATCTTCGTCCTCCATCGCGAGCAATTCGAGCACGTGCGCTTCTGGCGAACACTCACAGGAGTTGGCCAAGCAGCTTGGGAGAAGGTGCCGCTTGGCGAGTTACCCCCCTGCATCGGCGCGTCTACCGTGGTGATGCACGGATATATTGAGGGTCCGTCACAGCACTTGGGGGGGCCGACGGACGTGTCGTACGTCGGCTTGAATGTACGGTACGTCCGGTTTCTGATTCGACTGGCCCAGCAGTGCAAGGAGCAGTGCCTCCCGATTCTGATCGAAGTCACTGGCAGGGCGGCGCTGGAAGAGAGCCGCATGGGGAAGCCGCAACTGACGGTCGACGATCTCACGGCGGAGGAGATCGCCGGGATCGGCTTACCTCGGTCCCTGAGCCTCCCCGCCGAGCGACTGGCACGGCGCATCGGCTTGGCGGAGGTGCCGAACGTGTGGAACGAGCGAACGTTCGGCAAGGTGTACTGCTCCGCGCCGCGTGCGGACAGAGGATCATGGCTGCGCGTGCGGGCCGGCACCGGAGCCAGGAATTTGCCGGTCGACGCTGGCGGAGCGGCCAGCGCGGCGTTGCCTGAGAGGTAGAGTGTAGGTGATGGATCTGTACAAGTTGCTGGACTACGATTGTCTGAGCCGCATCTGGAGGGCACCTCCGAGGTGGCATTCGGCCATCGCCGCGAATGCGGCCATCTTCGCGTTCCTATGGGATTCCTTGTTTTCCGGCAACCTCGACATTCGGCGCGTCATGAGGCGCTTTGGAGAGCATCGACGCTACCTCGGCCGGAACTGCGCGACCGCCCGCTTCGCCTACCTCAATCACTATTACGCCATGCGGGCCCTGTACAACTACGGCTGGCTGCTCAACGCGCCGCTGGAGGAGATTCGCAAGGAGATGGCGCAGATGGAGATCCGCGGTCTCGGACATGCCGCCAAGGCGGTCGACATGGGTGGTGGAATTCTTGCATTTTCGGCTCACGTCGGTTGCTTCTTCAACCTGCTCTTCGCGGAGCCCGTCACGCGGTTGTGCAAGGTGAAGCAGATCTCGGTGCTCTCGCCGGGCACCTCGGCGCGGCGGAAGCAGTGCATGGAGGCGCAGCTGCGGCGGGCCGCGGCTGACCTGACATGGGAACTCGTGGATATTGAGAAGAAGTCGGGCGGAATGAAGCTGCTCCACACGCTACGAAACAAAGGCGTGGTGGCCTGCGCCCTCGACTATGCATTCCCATTTACCAAGAACTCTGTCGTAAAGTTTCTTGGTAGGGGGGTCGAGTTTCCCATCGGCGCGGTTGTGATGGGAAGACGGCTTGGGATCACCTTCTTGCCCTGCTTCAGCTACGTTGAGGCGGGGCGGACCGTGCTCGAGTTTCAGGCGCCGTTCTCGTTTACTCACACCGACGCTCCGGACCGCGACATCACCGAGATGGCCGTTCGAATCAACAATATCATCGAGACGAAGATCCGCGCGATCCCGGAGCAGTGGAGCTTCTGGCTGCGCCTTGTCAGCCAGGCGCGAACACCGGACGGCCGGAGTGATCCCGAATGCTTCGAAGAAGGATAGCCCCCGGAATGTCTGCTGCCAAACCCTCCAGTCCCACCGGCCCGAGGCCATCGAGCGCTGCTGGCGATGCCGCAACACGCCTGCGCGCCGACATCCGTTGCGAGTGGCAGTCGTGCGTGAGCCGGGTGAGGCAATACGTGGCCATTCGGAAGCACCCGGAGGTCTTCGTTGTAGCCGGTGACGGCGCCAACCCGCTTACCGTTACCGCACTTCCCGTGTGGACCAGAGCAGTCACGCTGCGGAGCCGAGTGTTCGTTCTCGCCGACAGGGGACCGTGGAGCCGCACCGAGGTGAGGCGGGTGCTCTGCCATGAACTCTTTCACGCGTCCATATGGATCTATCTCGATCATCGTGCCGTGCTCCCCTGGTGGTTCAACGAGGCAGCGGCACATTGGGTCGTCATGCGTGAGTGTGGACCGTCGGCGGAGCCGCAGCCCTTCCGCGACGTCTGTCGAGGCGAGCGGCACACAGCAGCGCCGGTGACCGACGCGGCGGGCGAGCCGTCACCGTTGAGCCGGGCTTTTTCCGAGTACCTGCTCAGAAACTATCAACCGGACGCCATGAGGGACATGCTCTGGCAAGTAAAGGCGGGAGGCGACTTCGAAGCGGCTGCGAGTGCCGTATTTGACCTCAATGGTTTTGCGTCCAGGAGGTGGGAGGCGCCTACGTTCCTTACTCCACGATAGATAGGAGATACCTATGCTCGTCGGGGAGGAACTCCCGCTGGCCCAGTATCAGCTTGTCGCGCACCAGCGGGTCGTTCATGAATTCGCGGTGAATCGCCTGTGCCTCGTCATGGGTCAAGCCGGAATCGACCGAGTAGATCGGGCTGCAGGTGCCGGAGCCCCGCGCCTCGCCGAAGCTGACGCCGAAGGCTTCCGGGTGGCAGACCACATCACTGCCGATCTGAGGCCACCATGGGTTCGACAGGAGCGAAAACACCTTGTGGCTGTTCCGGGTGATGAATTGAATCGTCTTCCGAGCCTCGTCGCGGGTCTCGCCCGGGAAGCCGAAGATGATCGAGAGATGCACCCGGATTCCAAGGCCGGCGCATTCGTCGATGAGGCGCTGCACGGTTTCGGGGTGGTAGCCCTTCTTCATCCTGTCGAGGACGCGCTGGCAGGCGCTCTCCATTCCCACGCCGAAGTAAGAGCAGCCAGCCCTGGCGGCGAGTGGCAGATGGCGTCCGAGGGGGGCGTCGAATCGAACCATCGTGCCCCATTGTACATGCAGACCGCGATCGAGGATCTGCTCGGAGAGCGCACGCACCATCCGTGGCGACATGGCCCGGTCGCAGAAGTTCACGATGAGGGCCCCATGCGCCCGCTCCAACCTTTCCAGGTTGGCCACGATCCGTTCATGCGGGATCTCCCGCCAGTCGTCCTTCAGGTACTGCCCCGAGCTCTCTTCGCAGAACGCGCACTTCCTCCAATAGCAGCCGCGTGACGTCAAGAGCGGCAGAAACGGCCGCGGGGAAAGATACTTCAGGCCTACCGGGAGTCCGTCGAAGCTAACCTCGGGAAACTGATCTGCCGAGGGCGGCGGTCCGATCGGGTTCATGACTACCTCTGCTGTCCCATCGCGGCGCACGAGGTTGGGCACCGAGGTGACCTCGCCGCCGGTCTCGAGCGCTCGGCAAAGCGAGGCAAAACCGATCTCTCCCTCGTCACGAATGCCGAACGGTTGGCTCAACTGCCGCATCAGGTACTTCCACGGTCCCTGATCGGCCACATTTCTCTCGACGACCGCTGCCTGCATCCGGCAGATGATGCTGAATGCGCTGCCTCCCGTGACGAACGGGCAATCGATTCCAGCCGACCGCAGTGCGTGCAGCAGCGTGAGGGTAAAGGCCAGCTGCGACAGGTACGTCATCGAGATGGCAAGGAGGTTGGGGCGCATCGCCCGAATCTTCGGGATCAATTGCTGCCTGTAGTAGCCATCGAATGGGTCCTCCTCGAACATCCGGGGGGACAGGTTCATGGTGCCCTTAGCCATCTCGATGGACCAACCTGGCAGCACGCGCGAGGCGAACGCCAGCGCGTCTGTCGCCGCCCCGACCGCCGCCTTGTAGTCCTTGTCAAGGTTTACGTAGCCAGACGGACTCCAGACCCTCCGCAGCATCGCGAGCGTTTTCTTAGAGCCGGTGGCAAGCCGGGCGAGTTCCGCGCCATCTTTCTCCATTTTCCGGTACGCCGAAAAGTCTAACTTCGACCCGAGCAGCAGGCCCTTGCAGGCCAGGAGGGCCATGCGCAGTCGCAGCAACTGGCGGCGCGAGCGACCAAGCGCGTACCACCGCGCCACGTTGTCCGGATCCAGCATGTGGTGCGTGAGCTCGGCCGACAAATCGATCTGTGTGACGTCGTGCCCGAGGCCGCGCATATGGCTGTAGATCGTAGCGAGCCCGAGCGGTGGAGCGATGGGTGAGCTCCCTCCAGGGTTGATCAGTAATATCTTCATGAAAGCCTTTAGACACCCGTTGCAAAGTGCGGCGGGTGGCGCTCCATTAGTGCGACACTCAGGTCCCCAGTTAACCTGTTAAGTTCTCATCGGTCAAGTTCATTCAGGTTCACCTCTTGTCGCCGGGCGCACGACAGATTTCTTCGACTATGCGGCCAGCGCCAGGCTGTCGTTGCGGGCGGCGTGACTATTGAGCCGGTCTTTCCAAAACAGCGCTAGTCTGCGGCTGCTGTGAATGCAGCGCAGGGCCAGCACGTTTTGGGCACCGGGCCGGCCCCAGAACATACCCGACTGCTTGCACCGGGCACCGATGACTGTCTTGCAGCCTGCTTCAATGACCCCCGAACCAATAAAGAAGCCTTTGGCTCGGAAAGTGCCATACTGCATACGGGCGACGTTATTAACGAAGTAGCCCAGTTCCTTTTCCACCACCTCAGCTTGAGCTTTGCCAGTGCACTCGGCGCGAGCCTGAACAATTAGTTGCTCGACCTTGTCGTTGAGCAGCCTCTTGGCCCAGCGTCTGAGCCGGGGCTGATAGTCCGGATGCTCTTTGCTGCCCAACAACGCCACCAGGACCCTGCCGGCGTGTTCGAGCGCATGATAGAAGTCCACGATCTGGGTGGCACCCGGAAAGCAAAGCCGCCCCATGTTGGCCAAGCCTTCGGCGCCATCGATCAGCAACACCACCTGCAAAGCCAGCGCCAGGCCACGGCGAATGGCGTCCTGCCGCAAACAGGGACCAAACTCTTCGATGGGGCTGAAGCTGGAAACATAGGTGGTCGACTCATAGTCGCGCACCGGATGGCCTTTTTCATCGGTCTTGTGCTGGGTGAAGACACACCCGAGGTAGGCCATGCGGGTTTTGGCGGTGCCATCAGGTTGTTTGCCCACCCGGCCCGCCAACTCCTCCTTGCGCATGGGCACACCGGTGCCGTCCGCGCTCACATACATAATCGGCACCGCGCCACCTCCGGGCTGGGCTTCTCGTTCTTGCCAGGCTTGGGCGGCCGCCCCCACCCGCTGCACCATGCGTTGGATTTGTCGGGCCGAGACGTGGATGCCGCCGGTTTCCTCCAGATGTTGCTCCGCCTTCTGGTAGCTGGTTTCATCGGCTCCCTCCAGACACATCAAGCGGGTTAAGGCTGGGGTGTGCCCCGTATCCAGCCCCAACGCGGCATCGGCAGGGTAATGCCCCCGCTTTTTGCCTTCGTGGTAGTAATAATCGCGCTCCAAGGGGAACGAACCAAACATGCCCTCCACCTGCATGCGGCCCCGCCCCTTGTAGTGCTGGCCCGGCTGGGGCTGGTAGGCAGCGTCGATTTGGTCGGCGGCCTGCTGCAGCAGCCAGCCCACCAGCGCATTGGCCGACTTGAAGAGGACCGTGCGAACCAATACTTCCATTTGTTGGACCGCCAAGCCGTCGGGTTGGTTGGCCTGGAAGCGGGCTATCAGCTGCTGGATTTCCTGCTCTTGGGCCAGGAGGATCTCAGGGGCGAGGTCTTTTTTTTAAAGCCTGTGGTCCGCTCGGCACGGGTTTGTTCGATAATGAACTGAGCATATTGAGCAACCAAGACCTGGAATTGCTCATAGTTGGCGGTGTTTTGGGCCACTGCTTCAACCTGATCACTAGGCACATAGCGGCTGATGGCCTTTCCGTCCTCACGCCATTGTAGGTTGTGATAAGGCCCGTTGGGGCCTTGGCGCATGACGCAGAGCTTGCCGGGCTCCATGTGCTGAATTTGAGCGATTCGGTGGAGCAGTTGAGTGCAGTCAGAATGTTTCATGGCAGAAGTATATGTATATACATATATCCCTGCCACAAAAAAGGGCCTGGAAGGTCATTCCCCTGAATGGGGTCTTACGCCCATTGCAATCAGTACATCTCAGAACGGCACTTGGGGCACTCCGGACTTATACTGCTTCGGGGTGGCCTTACTGAGCAAAAGCAAGCCCGCCAGCTAAACAAGACGTTGCCAATTGGCAACACCGTTGCAAGTGACTGATATGCCATATCTTGCGACGGACGATAAAGGCGCCAAACGACTTACTATTATGAGACAAGCTACTTGCACGGGAAGCACCCTCTCAGCTCTCCGTCTTTCAAGAGTCAGGTTGGATCACTGTCCAGATGCCGAAGGTCCGAACCAGCCTTATTCAGGCGTTGCCCCGGAGGGCACTCATGGAGAAACGGCGCTGCAGTTGAGCAAGTGTGAAGCCGCCGAGCTACACGAATGCGAAGCCATCCTCGAACGGGGATTGGGCACGTTCCTCGAGGTGGGTAATGCCCTGTTGACTATTCGCGAGAGCCGCCTATATCGCGTTACGCATCAAAGCTTTCAACAATACTGCTTAGACCGCTGGAGCATTGGCCGCATATACGCCTGGCGCCTCATCGGCGCTGCTGAGAGGATAAATCTGTTGCCCGACAGCGACGACACCCCGAGACCGTCGAACGAGTTCCAGGTGCGTCCGTTCTTGAAGCTGCCGCGTGAGGAATTTCCCAACGCCTGGAAGCGTGCACTAAAGCAAGCGAACGAAGGCAAAATCACACCACGCATTCTACAGACCGTCGTCGATGAATTTTTGCCACACAGGACACTTGGCGCTTCCTCCGGGAAGAGATCGAGAAGCGCCAAACGTCAAACGAACCTTCCAAAAGCCCAAATTCTGGTGCTGCTACAGGAGGCCAGGAAGAGAATTGAAAAGCACCAACTTGAGGAGGCCCTGGCGGCACTGGATAATATTGAGAACATACTTTTCAAGCCTGAATGATTGTGAGCTTCAACGACCTCCTGCAGCAGCACCACTAGGCCTAAAACAAGCGAGTTGGGAATCGTCATGGGCGGCATGGACTTTACCGTTAGAATTCCGGCCTGAAATCTCCGCACCCGGCTCCAGAATGGCTTCCGTGACGCGCCTTTGGGCCGCCGCCGCGCGCTGGCACGTCGCGGAATGGTTTTTGAACCCGTTTCT
>Ga0224558_1002229_pt1 | contig 18303 bp, 13 predicted proteins | sample 714S32024metaG_FD_180682 | JGI IMG/M metagenome (GOLD analysis project Ga0224558, IMG submission 180682) | Peat soil microbial communities from Stordalen Mire, Sweden - 717 S3 20-24 | ecosystem: Environmental > Terrestrial > Soil > Wetlands > Peat | place: Sweden: Norrbotten County, Stordalen...
GCCTTCAGCTTCCTCCAGATTCCGCCTCGCGACGGACACCCTTGCTGTTCGGCTAACACTTCCCCTTGCCGGGTGTGTAGAGGACTTTCACCTCCAAGTGAGTGCGCCCTGCCGGGCGCACCAAAAAAAAGGAGCCGGAAATCCGGCTCCTCGAAGAACTCACTACAACGGTGGTTAGAAGGTGAAATGCAAAGACATAAACAGGTTTCGGCTGAGCTGGTGGTACAAAGGCCGGCCGTAAAGGTTGTTGACGGTCAGCGCCCCACTTGGCCCGACGGATCCCGCCGCATTGTTGATCAGCGCCTTGTAGTTGTACCCCGACATCGCCGCCGCGTAGAACAGGTAGCCGTTGCCGGCCTGGGTGCACGGCCCGCCACAGGCGGCAGAAGGCGGCGCCAGGAATTGGGGGTAGTAGTCGGAGTCAATATTCTCCCAGTACGCAGTGGTCGCACGCTGATTAAGCGCGTTCGGCGCAGTTATCGATAAGCTGAGGGCCTTGTTCTCGCGGATCTTGTAGTTTTGCGTTAGCTGTAGGTCAGACTGTGTGAACCAAGGCGTGCGCCGTTGGTAGGGAGTGCCCATGGAAATAACGCCGTTTGCGCTCTGCGAGATGGGCAGGAAGTTGCTGCGGCCCACGATGTAGGTCGGGAATGCACCCCCTTCCGCGTTGGGAGTGCTATACGTGCCGAAATCGGGAGCGAATGAGTTACCTACGTCGATGTAGCTGCTTACGGGGCTTCCTTGGTATAGGTACTGGAAGATACCAAAGTTCGTGGAGAACTTGCGCATCCACGGCAGCTCGTAGTAGGCATAGCCCTTGAAGACACTCGGCCGGTCGGTCGGAAGGAGTCCGTTGTTGGAATTGCCGTTTGCGCCGTAGTAGAAGAAAGGCTCGTCGAACGCACGGCTGTTATTCGGGGCGTTGCGGCCGCCGCCACCGTCAGATGGGTCGGTGTTGGTCAAGCCGGTGTAGTTGCCGCGGAACTTGCTGTAGGTATAGGAGAACATGCCCGCCCAGTGATGGCTGGTTGACTTGCTCAGGCGCAACTCCACACCATCGTAGCTGCGAGCCGCCGTCGGGGGCGGGCCCGGGCAGTTGGCTTGTCCCGCCGGCGGCGTCTGTCCAGCGGGAATGCATCCGCTGGGGCTGCCGTACAGGAAGTTCCAGAAACCGTCGAAGGTGCGGTTAACTCCCTGTCCTGGATTGACGATCACAAAGGTTTCGCCAATGTTTGGATTATATAAAGCCGCGTCTTCGATGACATGGTCGAGACGGCGGCGGTCCCAGCGGGCTTCGAAGGCCACGTTCTTGGAAATCTGATGGTCGATGCCAAAAACGCTCTCGTGCTGCGTGTAGGGACTGATGCTCGGGGCGACTCCCTCTTCCGTGGAGGTGCAAGTCGAACACGAGGTGGGGAACGTGCGATAGTTCGCGTCTTGTATGAAGGTAATGCCCGCGGGCGATCCTGCTGAGCCGAAGTTCGCTGGGGTCGTGGCAGTGGCAGTGGGACTTCCGCAGTATCGGTTAGTGGAATTGGCAACGGGAACGATGGAACTCAGATCCTGAGTGCCCAAGGCATAGTAGCAGTTATTCCAGTACTGGCCGCCGAACGAGCTGATGGCCAGATTCAGCTTCATAATGTCATAGAACTTACCGTAGCTACCGAACACCTTCCATTTGCCGTTTTGTAACGGATCCCAGGCAGCTCCAACGCGGGGAGCGATTTTGCTACCCCAACCAAATTTAATGGGCTGGCTTATGCCGCCTGCTGGCTGCTGCTCGGCGGGCAGGTATTCGTGTTCAAAACGAACCCCAGCATTGATCGTGATACCTTTGCCAATCGTCCAGGCGTCCTGGGCAAAGAAGGCATGATTCATGCTGGTAGCCGTGCCCAGAGAGCCGTAGTCCTGGATCCAGAGGTAACCAAATTGGCCGCCGCAGCCGCCGTAAGGCCCTCCTTGCCAAGCCCCCGTGTTGGGGTTAATAGATCCTCCGGGATCAGCTATGTTGCAATTGGCTGCATAGGGCCCACCGTAGTCGGGAACGTATAGTCCCGCGCCAGGAACCACCGTCACGAGCGGTTCATTGGGATGTTGTTCAACGGCGTTGGAAAGCCGCATGAGCTGGTAACCGAACTTGAAATTGTGTGTGCCCTTCAATCCGCTCTTGAACCAGGCCATGTCCGCATCAATCTGGTTGCGATGCGTTACGTTGTACGTTGTATTGTTGACATTATTGGGGGCGCTAACATAGCCAGTAATCTGGGATAGTTGGGAGGTGGACGGAATCGTGTTGCCGAGGTTATCGGACGCTCCTATACCGCTCGCGTCGAACAAATCAAAAGCACCGGTGGTTGGCATGCCGAAGTCGTGATAGTTCTGGAAGTTGTACCCCCAGCGGAAAGTTCCAATCAAGCGTGGCGTGAGGGTGAAATCCAGCCCAACGTTAGTCGTTACGTTGGGTGCAGCGAATCCGAGGTTGTGGCCGGCTGTCTCTGGCGGACTCGATGCAGTGGTGTTTACGAACGAAGGGTTGGTGGCGTCCGCGGCAGGCAAGAACTCGCCGTTCGTATGCTGGAATTGGTAGAGCCAGGAACCGAACACGCGAATCTTCTGGGTCAAGGCCGCATCAATCCGAGCGTTCGTGTAATAGGTCTGCTGGTTGCTGCTGAACGGCAACGGACCGCTTGCAGCTGGATACAGGAAGTTCGCACTCGAATTCCAATTCACAACGCGTTCGCGTTCATGGAACTCGGGATTGAACGACGCGAAGAACCACAGCTTGTCCTTCCGGATCGGACCGCCTATCGTGAAACCTGGGAAAATATCTGAGACCTTGTCCCTCTTGGGCTGGTAATCCTGGTAAGTTGGATCGGCATTTGCGCCAGTTGAGCCGCCTAAGAACCCGCCAGTAAACGTAGGATCGTACCTGGGATAATCGTTTGGCGAACCGTCCCACCCGCCCCTTTCAGCCTGGACAAAGAGCGATCCGTGGTAGCTGTTGCCGCCTTTCTGCATGACCACGTTGACCACGCCACCCATCGCCCCGCCGTATTCGGCTTCAATGCCCGAACTCTTCACCTGCATTTCCTGAATGAAAGCAAAGGGCACATTGGTATGGGAGAAGCCACCGACGGCGTCCGCCGTCTCCTGCCCTTCCACCAGGTAAGCGTTCTCGGAATCGGCGCCGCCACCAATCGAGAAACCAAAAGCCTGTCCATTGGTGCCGCTGCCAGCAGATTGGCCGCCGGTTCCGGTGCCGCCAGCGGCGTTAGGTCCTACCATCCCACCCGCCAGCGGCTCTTCGCGGGCCCCGGGAGCAAACTGAATCGCGGACTGGAAGGAATACCCGTGCGGAACGTCCGCTATCACGTCCGCAGTGACATTGGTGACTGTTCGCGTCGTCGTGACGTCAATCTCGGGTACCTGGCCGGTTACTTCCACGACCTCACTCGATGCGCCAACCTCAAGCGCAAGATCTACCGAGGGAAGATGGCCGACCTCGATCGTCAGGCCTTCGCGCTTTACTGCCTTAAAACCCTTTGCCCTCACTGTAAGTACATAGGTGCCCGGCGGCAGGTTGGCAAAACGGTAGTAGCCGGAACCGTCGGTGTCTGTTTCTTTCTTGCCGACCAGCGACGAACCCGTCAACTCGACATGCGCACCTGACACCACCGCACTCGTCGGGTCTCTCACGATACCCTGCAAGCCGCCCGTAGTTTCCTGGGCGAACGTAACCGCCACCAGCAGCGCCAGCACGAACACAAGGGTAAGAATCCGAAACAGCACGCGAACCTGAGCCATAATCTCTCCTCTAGGGAACGGAAGTCATCGTACTAACAGCAATTCACAATCCAAGACAGCTTCATTTGACAACATGTTCTCTATTGTATTGTAAACAATATAGTTGCTGAGAAGACGAGGGCTCGACTTGAGGCTCTAAGGCGGTGGAATATATGGTTTTCAGTAGGATTGGACTTCAGAATTGTGTATCTGCGAGGACGCCTGCTTAGAACGTCCCCTTCCGGGTGTAGTACCCCGCGCGATAGTGCGACTGATAAGGACCGCCCGTCGGCGCGTTCATCAGGTCCACCCGCAGTTGGCGGAATTCCGAATTCGAATAGCGCTGCGACGGATAATAGGCCAGCAGATACTGCGTCCTCAGTTCGTCGCTGATCTGGCGGAAGGCGTCGTCCAGTTGCGGCAATGAGGTGGCGTAATAATACTTCCCGCCGGTGTCCGTTGAAATCTGAATCAGGGCGTGCTCGCCGCCGGTATCCCGTCCTGCATCCGCTTCGATTGGCACGATGATGATGCTATAAATAATCGCCTCCGCCTCCTGGGCCGCGCGCAGCGCTTCTTTGTAATTCACCTGGCTCATCGTGTCTCCGCCGTCGGTGATCACCACCAGCACTTTTCTTCCCTGGCGCCGGCTCAGCGCCCGCGACCCCAGAAAAATCGCGTCGTAAAGCGCCGTCGCCGAGCCATTGCGCACCCGGTCGATTCCGGCGTCGATCTTTTTCAAGTCGGATGTGAACGGTACCAACTCGCTCACTTCCTCGCTGAATTTGTACAAGGACAGTCCGTCCTGCGGCCGTACAATCGCGTGTACAAACTTGCGCGCCGAGATCAGCTCGAGCGGCAGATCTTTTCTTGTGCTCAGGCTCGTATCCACGGCCAGCACAATCGACAGCGGCAGCGCCGATTCCCGGCCGAAGATCGCGATCTTCTGCTCTTTGCCATCTTCCTTCAGTACAAAATTTTCTTTTTGCAGGTTGGCCACCGGAGCCCCGTGCGCGTCCGTCACCGTCACGAACACGTTGACCAGCTTCACGTCGACCTTGATCGTGGTTTCAGGCTCCTGCGCCAGCAACCCGGAGATGGCATAAACGATCGAGAGGAGGACGAATAAGACCTGTCGGATGCGCTTCATTTGAGAGTCAGTCATTTGGATGCAAGCTGCTCTACCGCTGTGTCTCGCGCCCGTCGATTTTCTCGGGAAACGCCTCACCGGCAGCCCACACCGCTCCATCTTCGAAGTATTCTTTTTTCCAGATCGGCACTGTTTTCTTGAGCGTGTCAATGATCCAGCGGCAGGCGTCAAAGGCCGCGTCCCGATGCGCCGCGGCCACCACGATCAGCACGCTCGTCTCGCCAATCTCCAGCCGCCCCAGCCGGTGGACGATCGACGCGGCTCGCACCCCAAAACGCGCCCGCGCCTCTGCCGCCAGAGATTCCATCTGCTTCAACGCCATCGCTTCATAGGCTTCATAGTCCAGATAGAGTGTGCGCCGCCCACGCGTGTTGTCCCGCACCACGCCGTCGAAAATCACCGCCGCGCCATCCCCCGGCCGCTTCAACCGCCCAACCACAGCTTCCGTATCGATCCGCTCGCGGACAATCCGAATTTCGCCCGGCGCTTCGCCGTCTTCCGCCGACCCGCCGCTCACCGGTGGCAACAGCCCCACTTCATCGCCCTCTCGCAGCACCCGGTCCGCTCCCGAATACTCCTGATTCACCGAAATCGCCAGCGATGGCGCCATCGCTTCAAACCGCGGAACCTCTCGCGCATAATAGAAGAGCACTTCCCGCACCCGCGCCCCTTCCGGCAGATCAACCGTCTCCGCCGATCGTCCTACCACGTCCTTCAATACTCCAAAAAAAAGCACGCCGATCTTCATCAGACTTTCCCGTAGATACGCGTCTCGCCCGCCTGCCCTGAGCGAAGTCGAAGGGTTCCTGCCGCTTGGGGACGCCCGGGTCTTCACCAGCAAGCTTGGATCGACATAGCAATCACGCGCCCGCGCCACTAGTGTAGCGCGCCGCATCCGAAAGGACCTGTCCCTCCGTACAGCCTTCCGCGCCCCATCCTCCCCTCTCCAATTACCTCCGTAATCGTGCATTAAGTCACGTTCCCGCTTAGTCTTGGTTGCGACGACTCCAGTAGCCGAAGGAGGCTGTTATCGTTAACGCCGCCCAAACCGATGCCGGTCGCAGTGCGTCCGCTCGGTCTTTCCTCCACAGCCTTAATATTTTGATCAAGTACACCCGGCTCTACGGAGTGACCCACAAGCGCACCGAGGGCCAGTTCGAGACCGCCTGGAGCGAACTCCAGCAGGCGCTGCCCAAAAGCGGCGATACTGGTTTTCTACTCGGCGTCGCCGACAATAAACTTCTTCTCGATGGTATCCCGCTCGAAGCCGGACAGGCGGAGCGCAGTTTCGCACAGTTGCTGAACACCGCCGGACTCTCCAGCATCCTGTTTTCGAACAAGGTTACGCTCGAGGACTTTACCCGGCTGGTCCGGGCTTTTGCCATGGGCGCCTCCAAAGCGCAGGACTTCGCCAAGCAGCTCAAGGAAACGCTCGGCGATAACAAGGATTCCTCGATCCGTATCAACGAAGTCAAGTTCGTGGCCGCCGATCCTGTAACCGGTGAGTATTCCATGGCGGCACAACTCGCCGTCCAAGCCCTCGGCCCCGAGGCCAAGCAGTGGCTCAATGATCCTCAGAAACTTCTGCAGCTAATCGCCGCCGCCCAGGGAGCGAGCGCTGGCGGTGCCGGTGTGCCCGGCGGCGCGCCCCTTGGCAGCGTCCCAACAATCCCTATTCCCGGCTTCACCGCCGCTGGTGGATCGGGTTCCGGCGGAGCATGGACTGGCGGCGTCGTTCCCTTGCAGGAAGAGGAAGTCATCCAGACGATTCGCCTGCTCACTCATTTTGGCCACGCGATGCAGGATCCGAACGGTTCTCAGGAAAATCTTCGGGTCGAACTGGGCAAGGTACCCGAAGGTGCCAAGCTGAATCTCGCCCAGTTGCTTGAAGGCCTGGCGGCGCAGGCTTCTCAGAACGTAGGAAACGAAAGCAATGACACGCCCCTTCTGATGAAGGCGGCCGAAAGCATGGCCATCAAATTCGCTCTCGACCGCTATCAGCGGGGGGACGTAAAGGTCAATGCCGTCCACGACATGATGGACCACATGAGCCGGCAGATGGACACGCTTCGCCAGATTCTGCGCGTCCAGGAAGATAAGATGTCCAAGGCCGGCATTCTGATTGAGTCCCACGCCGACATTCTCGACCGGATGTTCTGGGCCGAGATTCCGGAAGCCGGCAAGAAAAGCGTTCTGCTCTCCGACGAAGCCGCGTGCGTGCCGCCCCGCAACATTCGCCAGTTCGTCGAAATCCTTTTTGAACGCGACGACAATAAGGTCGCCGCTAATATTCTTTCCAATTACTGCAGTGGCATCGACGCCAAGGATGCCGAGCCTCGGCGCAGAACTGCCAGCGGACTGGCTCAACTCGCCGACCTTTATGCCACCGCGCCGGATGAAGTCATGCCCAATGCCCTCGCCCTGATCGGCGAGAAACTGGGCAAGGAAACCGATCCCGAGATCGAGAGCCTGCTGAGCGCCGCCTTTGCGCGCTTCGGGCAGGAGGCCTGCTCCCGCAAAAAGTACAAGGCCGTCGCCGAACTCTGCCACTCGTTCGAGAGTGTAGCCCAGCAACGCCCCACCCTGGTGCAGGATCTCCGCTCCCGCGTCGGCATTGAAAATCGGCTCCCCGAGATGATCGAGGAAGCCATCAACGCCGATCGGGTGCCAGAGGATTTAATCGACGTCCTGCAGCAGCTTCCCAGAAGTTCCATCGAACACCTTGCCGACCGCTTCTTCCGCGCCCAAAAACGCGTCGAATGCGATCGCATTATCGAACTCGTTGGCGAACTTGGACAACCTGGCCTCGACGATCTGCGCGACATTCTGCGCACCGGCCAGCCCCGCCAGGCTGCCTCAACCGTCGGCCTGTTGAGCCGCCTCGCGGTGAGCACGCTGCTGGAGTTGCTGCCCTCCCGTATGGGCGAGTTCAACCGCTTCTATCAGGACGTCATCGTTCGCCAGATCGCCTTCGGCGCCGCGCCCGACCGCGGACGCACCCTGCTCGAACTGCTCGAACTGCTCGACTTCCACATCTTGCCCGAGGCCATTGACGAGATCGGCATGAGCCAGGACCACAGCGCCAGCTCCAGCCTCATCGCCCTCGCCGCCGCCGGCGAAGCTCAAAATCGTCCCCCGTTCGTGCAACTGAAAGCCATCGAATCGCTCGGCCGTTTGCGCGAGACCCAGGCCGTCCCGGTTCTGCGCTCCATCGTTGACGACAAGAAATTCTTCGGTTACAGCCAGCACCGCGAATTGAGAGTGGCCGCCATTCAGGCGCTCTCCAAGATTGATCCCCGCCACGGCACCCAGGCGCTTGCCGAAAGCGGCCTCGAAGCCGGCGAACTCGCCATCGCTCCGCTCGATTCCGGTCCGGGATGTCCCTGGGTCCGTCAGCGCCGCTACGAACGCATCGTCCTGCCGCGCGCTCTCTCCGCCACTCTTTCCAGTTCCTGGGGAAAGTCGAACATCGTCATGCGTGAGATGAGTCTCGGCGGCGGAATGGGCACGCGCAATGACAATCTCCGCGTCGGCTCCGAAGCCCACGTCGAAATTTCTCTGGGCGTTAAAAAAATCCGCGGCGAGGTTCTCCTCCGCCGCGCCCGCGTCAATGAAATCGGCTTCGAGTTCGTCAGCATGGACCTCGACAGCCGCTATCGCCTCCGCCGCATACTGGTCGAGGCTTTGCAAAGAGTCCCCGACAATCGCTCCACCGACTGGGACGGCGCACGAAAGGTTTAGAGCGAGTCTCTCAGCTCTCAGGAAGTACCGATTCCGCCCCAAAGAAAAAGCCCCTGCTCATGCAGGGGATTTTTCGCGAACCAAGCGGGTGCCCCACTCATCGCGCACTTTGCGATGAGCGGGTTCCCGTAAACTCTAGATCGTACTATGCAACCTTCACGAAAATAATCACGAGCGTGAACAACACCAGCGATTCGATGAAGGCCAAGCCGAGAATCAGCGCTACCTGAATGCCGGCGCGGGCGGCCGGATTGCGTCCGAGCGCTTCGCACGCCGACGACGCGGCACGCCCCTGGCCCTGCGCCGCCAACCCGGCGGCGATAGCGATAGCGAAACCGGAAGTGATTGCGATCCAGTTGGTCGAACCAGCCGCGCTTGCGCCCGTCTGCGCGAACGCCGGGACAGCCAGCGCCGAGAACATCATCATCACGAACAACAACATTACGATTTTCCGCATTTTGCTTCTCCTTTATGAATTTGCCCCAGTGGGTGGTTGACGTCGTGCGAGTAAGCCGGCGTCCTCACGCTGAAGGCAGGTGCCAGGCACCAGCTCTCAGGTCTCAGGAAAATCTTGCCCTTGAATTTCCTGAGACCTGACACCTAAGACCTGAGACCTTCTCTAGTGCTCATGCGCCGTCGCCTCTCCCAGATAAACGCAGGCGAGCAGCACAAAAATGTATGTCTGAATAAACGACACGCCGATATGCAGGCCCTCGAATATGATCGGAATACCCAGCGGCACCAGCGAAAAAAATACCAGCGTAACCATCTCGCCCGCGAACATGTTCGCGAAAAGACGGACCGTCAGTGAAAGCACGCGGGCCGCATGACTGAACAACTCAATCGGGAACAACAGGATCGGCAAGAACAACCGGACAGCCAGCGGCATGCCCTCTTGCGGCCCGATGAAATGCTTCAGGTATCCAACCGGCCCATTCGCCCACACACCATGGAAGTGATAATAAAACCACGTGAGCAGCGCGCATCCCAGCGGCACGATCGGCACCGCCGTAGGCGATTCTAAGCCCGGCACCAGCCCAATCAGATTGCAGCATAGGATGAACATCCCCAGCGCGGTTAGATACGGGACGAACTTCTCCGGATGATGCGAGATGGTCTCGCTGGCGAGGCCATTGACGAACCCGTCGATGCCTTCCATCGTGTGCTGCAGGGCGCCCGGCCGCTCCACCGAAAGCCGCATGCGCACGGCTACAAAAAATATCGTCAGCAGCAGTACCACCAGCAGTTCCATGGCGAAGCTGTTCGAGATCGGAGTCGCCGGATGCTTCGGATGAATGTGCATTGCTTGTAGCAACGCCAAGACGGCGGGGCCAAACAGACGATTTAGAAGTGCGGTAAAAGACAGTTGTTCCATAAGTGCGACTACTAATTGAAATTTGTCATCCTGAGCGAAGCGAAGGACCTGCTGTTCGCTGACTGATCACAATCTCCAGACTACTTTCTACGATGCCCGCCGTAAAGCCGCGTATCCTTCCCACACCGCCTCGGCCATCAGGGCTGCCACGGGCACGCACAAGCCCCACAGAAAGCCGCGAAACGCCAGGGAAGAACTCCTGAATATAGCATAGGCAACGGCCCCCACCAACCCGTAGCGCACCACGAAACGCAGGCTGATCCAGCCGCCTTTCTCCCGGCTGTTCCGGTTGACGATGCGATCGGCAAGTCCTTCGACGCCGCGCGTCAGCGAGCGGAAATTGACGTAGGAAACCGCGGCTCCGAAGGCAAACCCAATCGATCCGGGCCAACCGTAAAACCAGAACGCCGGACCCAGCAGCAGAACGCTCACCACCAGCATGTTGCGCAGCACGCGGGGAATGATGCGCTCATGATTTGCGCTTTCATGGAGACGCTCCGCAGGCGGAGCGTCCACGGGCCGGTCGAGATGTTCCTCATCCTTATCCTTATCATTCATCTTTCTTGAAAGCGCCGAAGGCCATACGGATCATCTGCCAAAATCCAACCACCGCTCCAAACAACAGCCCCACCAGATAGAGCCACTTAGTATGCAGCCAGTAATCGGCCAGTTTGCCCAGAAAGAAGCCCAGCAATACCGCCGCCGGAATAATAAACCCAACCTCGGAGTAGCGAGCCAGCGAGACGATCGGATCTTTCTTCTCCGGGGGATCGGGGCGCTCAGGCATGCGAAGGAATTGTAAATCAGCCCCGAGCTACGGGCCCCGAGCTACGAGCAGCTGGAGAGATTCAGGGTACGAACTGAGAGCTGACGGCTGAGAACTGATGGCTGAGAACTGCTCCCCTCACTTGATCATCGCCGCTACATGCGGCGACTGCGCAATCCCCAGCGACCAGTTCACGCCGCGGATGAAAGGCTCCGGATAAACTCCGATCACGATCGTCGCCAGCGCCGCCACGCCCACTGCGCAACGCATTCCGAGGCTGACGGGTAGTCGTTCGGTCTCCATCGGCGCGCGCATCAGCATGGAATTCGCAATCTTCAGATAGTAATAAAGTCCGAACAGCGAGTAGAGCACGCCGAGCGAGGCCAGCGCGTAGTGTCCGCTTTCGATCAGGCTCAGGAAGATGTAGTACTTCCCCAGGAACCCGGCGGCGGGCGGAATGCCGGCGAGTGACAGCAGGAACAGCAGCATCAGCGCGGCTTCGAGCGGAGCGCGCTGGTAGAGCCCGGCCATGTCGTCGAGCTCGTCGCCAATCACGTTGCGCTGCCGCAACGACGTGATCACCGCGAACGCACCCAGATTCATGAAGGTATAGACGAGCAGGTAGATCAGGATTCCCTTGAAGCCGTCGAGAAAACCGGGGCTGCCGAGCGCCGAGGTTCCCATGGCGACAAATGCCAGCAGCATGTATCCGACGTGCGCAATCGAGGAGTAAGCAAGCAGCCGTTTTGTGTTTGTCTGCGTGAGCGCGGCGAAGTTCGCGCCGGTCATGGTGGCGATGGAAACGATCACAATCACCGGCGTGTAAACCGAGCGCAGCGGCCACAACCCAAACACCAGAATGCGCAGCAACAGCGCCCAAGCCGCCGCTTTCACCGCCACCGACATGAAACCGGTAATGCTGGTGGGCGCGCCTTCGTATGCGTCCGGCGCCCATTGATGAAATGGAACAGCGGCGATTTTGAACAGCAATCCGACCATGGTCGTCAGCAGCGCGATCACCACCACCGGATTGTGCGGATTCAGCGCGGAGACCGCGCGCGCAATCACCGCCAGGTTGGTGCCGCCGGAAAGTCCGTACCACAGCGAGAGGCCGTAGGCAAAGATGCCCGAGGAAAATGCGCCGAGCAGCAGATACTTCAAAGCCGCTTCGTTCGAGCGCCGGTCGCGGCGCAAAAAACCAACCAGCACATACGTGGAAATCGCCATCAGCTCGAGCCCGATGAAGAGCAGCACGATGTCGATTCCCGCCGCCATGCACATCATGCCCACCACGGAAAGCAGCAGCAACGCATAATACTCGCCGTGGTCTTCATCTTCCACGTCGAGATAGTGCGCCGACATCAGGATCGAGATAGCCGCCCCGCCCAGAAACAGATACCAGAAATAGATGGCGAAGCGATCGACCAGCAGCGAGTTATAAAACCCGAGCGAGCCCCTTGGCGGCAGCGTCGACTGAATTTGCCAGGTGCACAAAGCCGCAAACAGCACGCCCACAAAGGCGCCCACGGCGTTGATCCATTTCCATCCCCGCGGAACCATCAGGTCGATCAGCAGAATGCCGAGCGCAAAAATGGTAAGTTCCACCATCGGCAACATCAACCGGTAATCAGTTGGTGAGAGGCCTCGCACTTAGTTGCTCGCTTTCGCTGCGACGGCAACGGTCGCCGGCGGAGCTGGCGCGGGCGCAACCTGCGCACTCACCGGCGCGTTGGCGTTGGAGTTGTTATGAATCGTTTGCACAATCTGGTTGACCGGTTGTTCGAGGATCTGGAAAAACGGCTTGGGATAAAGCCCGATCCATAACGCCATGATGATCAGCGGCACAAACGTGAGGATTTCGCGCGGCGTCAAATCATGCAGCTTTTCGTTCTTGGGATTCGTCACGGTCCCGAAGAAAACACGCTGATAGAGCCAGAGCAAGTAAGCCGCAGCCAGAACCACGCCCGGCGCCGCCCACGCTGCCCACCGCCAGTTCGCGGTGAACGCTCCCTGCAGAATCGTGAACTCGCCGACAAATCCATTCAGCAGCGGCAATCCCATCGACGAGAGGAACATGATCATGGTGATGGTCGCGTAGAGCGGCATCACGTTCGAGATGCCGCCATATTCGGCGATCTCACGCGTGTGCCGCCGTTCATACAAAATGCCGACGATTAAGAACAGTGCGCCGGTCGAAATGCCGTGGTTGATCTGCTGCAGCACCGAGCCGGTCACGCCCGCTGAATTCAGCACGAAGATTCCCAGCGTGCAGAAACCCAGGTGGCTGACGGACGAGTAAGCCACCAGTTTCTTCATGTCCTTTTGCATGAGCGAGACCAGCGCGCCATAGATGATGCCAACCAGCGAGAGGAAGATCACCCAACCTTGCACCTTGGGATGCGACACGACTGCGGGAAAGAACGGCAGCGAGAAGCGGACGAATCCGTACGTTCCCATCTTCAGCAAAACACCTGCCAGAATAACGGAGCCGGCGGTGGGCGCTTCCACGTGCGCATCCGGCAGCCAAGTGTGGAAGGGAAACATTGGAACCTTGATGGCGAACCCGATAAAGAAGGCGACGAAAAGCCAGATGGCGGTCTGGAACGGAATCATCGGCGCCGTCTTATAAAGCTCGGGAATGCTGAACGTGAAAAAGCCAGTAACCGTGTGGTGATGGAAGTAGAGGAACAGGATGCCAAGCAGCATCAGCACGGAGCCCAGAAGCGTATACAAAAAGAACTTGATGGCCGCATAAAGTTTGCGCGGGCCACCCCAGATGCCGATCAGCAGATACATCGGTACCAGCATCGCTTCCCAGAAAACAAAGAAGAGGAAAAAGTCGAGCGCCATGAAGACGCCGAGCATTCCCGTCTGCAACAGCAGGAACCAAACGTAATATTCCTTCACCCGGATCTCGATGGCCGTCCACGAAGAGAGAATCGAGATCCAGCCGAGCACGGTGGTCAGCATGATCAGCAGAAACGAGATGCCGTCGATGCCGAGGTTGTAACCCGCGCCAATCGAGGGGATCCAGTTGTTCGGTGTGCCCTCGAGGAACTTGAAGCCGGGCAAGAAACGCTGCGCCCAGAACATCGGCACCAGCGGCAGCGAGATCAGGAACCCGGCGAGAGCGAAGATGTTCGCGGTCCAGCGGATCGCGTCTTTGTTCTCCTTTGGGACGAACAGGAGAACGAACGCGCCCACGAGCGGCGTGAAGAGGATGATCGAAAGTATGTGACTCTGCATAAGAGCTCTTAGCTGTTAGCTCCTGGCCTTTGGCTTCTAGCTAACAGCTAAGAGCCAACAGCTAAGAGCTGGCATTTCACTTCCACACGTAATACAGGCCAAATCCAAGCAGTCCTGCGACCATGACCAGCGCGTACCACTGCACCAGTCCCCATTCGAACAGACGCGTCGGATAAGAGATCATTCGCGCAAGAATGGCGGGGCCGTTCACTCCCACGCCGTCGATGATCCACTTGTCCCACCAGGTCGAAAGCGTGGCGACGGCGCGCGTCACCCAGCCAACATCGTTCACCGCTCCGTCGATGATCTTGGCATCGAACCACGACGAGGCTTCGCCGGCGCCCATAACGCCCAGCCGAATGTCGCCAATCTTGCGGCGTCCGGTGAAAACGTAGTCGTAGCCCTCGTCAACAAACCACTTGTTGTAGAGCACGGTGTAGAGCGGCGGAGCAGTCGCGGCGATGGGTTCGACGTAATCTTTGCCAGCCTTCGCGTAGCAGCGGTAGGCCATTCCGAGTCCCACGATGGCGGCCAACACCGAGAGGCCCATCAGACCGTATTCCATGGGATCGGTATGCCCTTCTTCTTTTTTGCCGGCCGCCAATTGCGCCGGCTCTTCCGCCCGCATCACGGGAGCTTCCTTGGCGAAAACCGGATCAAGAAATTTCTCGAATCGGTTCGAGCCCAGCAAGCTGTGTGGAACTCCAAGATATCCTGCCCCCACCGAGCAAATCGCAAGAATGACCAGCGGCACCGTCATCGACTTCGGCGACTCGTGCACATGATGCTCAACCTCGTGGCTCATCCGCGGCTGGCCATAGAAAGTCAGATAGATCAGCCGGCCCATATAAAACGCGGTCATGAGCGCGGTGAAGAAGCCGATAAACCACAGGATGTGATACGCGAACGCCTCCGAGGTCCAGGCCTGCCACAGGATTTCATCTTTCGAAAAGAATCCAGCCAGCCCCGGAATCCCGGCGATTGCCAGCATGCCGATGAACATTGTGGCAAAAGTGATCGGGATGCGTTTTCGCAAATCCCCCATGTTGCGCATGTCCTGCTCGCCGCTCATGGCATGAATCACCGAGCCCGATCCAAGGAAGAGGAGCGCCTTGAAAAACGCGTGCGTGAACACGTGGAAAACGCCTGCCGCAAAAGCGCCCACGCCCAGCGCCAAGAACATGTATCCCAATTGCGAAACGGTGGAGTAAGCCAGCACGCGCTTAATATCGTTCTGCACCAGCCCGATCGAAGCGGCAAACACCGCCGTCAACGCGCCGACGATGGCCACGGTTTTCATCGCCGTCGGCGCCAGTACGAACACGGCATTCGAACGCGCCACCATGTACACGCCCGCCGTCACCATGGTCGCGGCATGGATCAGCGCGGAAACTGGCGTAGGGCCCTCCATCGCGTCGGGCAGCCACACATAAAGAGGAATCTGCGCCGACTTGCCGCAGGCTCCGACAAACAGCAGCAGCGCGGCGGCCGTGAGCACGGGATCGCCGATCGCGAACTGCCCACTCCGCGCCAGCGCGTTGACATCGGTGAAGCGAAACGACCCCAGATACCAGACCAGCGTGAGCGCGCCCAGAATGAACCCGGCATCGCCGATGCGGTTCACGATGAACGCCTTGTTGGCAGCGGTCGAAGCGGAGTTACGATGAAAGTAAAAACCGATCAGCAGATAAGAGCACAGGCCCACGCCTTCCCAGCCTACAAACAAAAGCAGGTAGTTATTCGCCAGGATGAGCGTAAGCATTGAAAACATGAACAGGTTCATGTACCCGAAAAAGCGGTAGTAGCCGCCTTCGTGCGCCATGTATCCGGTGGAGTAAATGTGGATCAGCATGCCCACGCCGGTCACGAAAAGCAGCCAGATAGAAGAGAGCGGATCAAGCAGGAACCCGGCGTCGGCGTTGAACGAAGCAAGTGTCCCGTCGCGCTTAACGAAATTCAAATGCCCGTCGTCACTGCCCAGCCACGTATACAGAATTTTCTCGAAGGGACGCCCCGAGCCATGCGCAAAGTTTGTGTACTCAAAAACCGTAAAACAGGCGAAAAGAAACGCGAGCACGACCACGCCAACGCAGACCGCGTTAACGGTGGCCTTCTGCAGTCGCCGCCCGAAAAAGAACATCATCGCGGCCCCGAAAGCCGGGAAGAGCGGGATCAGCCAGATGTGGTTTAGAAATAGCATTTAGCTCTCAGCTCTCGGCTCTCAGCTCTCAGCTCTCAGTTTTGGCTCTCAGTTCGCAGTTCGACTCCTTATAACTGAAAGCTGAGAGCTGATGGCTGACAGCTGCTCTCACCATTTCAACAAATCAATCTCATCCACATTGATCGTCTCTTTATTCCGGAAGAAGGCGATCAAAATGCCGAGGCCGGCGGCGGCTTCGGCGGCGGCGTCTACTACGATAAAGACCGCGAACAACTGCCCATGCAGGTTTCCCCACATGCGCGAGAACGCTACCAGGTTCAGGTTCACCGCGTTCAAGATCAGTTCGATCGACATCAGCACAATCACCACGTTGCGGCGCGTAAGCACACCGATCACACCCAGCACGAACAGTGCCGCCGCAACAACGAGATAGTGGAGCGTAGTTATCTCGGCCATAGTTCGCAGTTCTCAGTCGGTGGAGCGCCTGGCGTCCCCGCCCGGCGGACGGGCGAGACGCCCGTCCCTCCACCTTTCAGATCTTTTTCTTCGTCATAATTACCGCCCCCAAAATCGCCACCAGCAACAGCAGCGAGGCGATCTCGAAGGCGAACGTATATTGACCCATCTTGCCTGCTTCTCCATAGAGCATGGCGGCGATCTGCTGCGTGTTCGACCCTTCGGCCAGCTTGCCGATGGGATCCGGCCACAGCGCCTTGCCCGTCACGGGATCGGTCAGCACTGTCTTCCCTTTCACGAGCGCGGACCCGAACAACGCCAGCAACGCGCACGCCGCCGCCAATCCCACCGGCCAGATGCGATTGAACCGCCGGTCTTTGGACGCGCGTTCGACGTTCACCAGCATGATCACGAACAGAAACAGCACCATGATTCCGCCCGCGTAGACGATGATCTGCACGCCGGCAACGAACGGGGCATACAACATCAAGTAGAGTCCCGCCACCGAAAGCAGGGTCACAATCAGCGCGAGCGCGGAATGCACGGCGTTCCGCCGCGTGATGACCGCCACGCCACTGGCGACAGCCAGTCCCGCCAGCACATAAAAGAACCACGGCGTCGCGACCGGGGCCATGCCTGCATTGACAGCGGTGTTCAGCGCAGGGTTCATGAAACGATCACCCCCACGATGGCGGTCAACATCAGCACGCCGAGCGAGATCGGCAGCATCACTTTCCATCCGATCCTCATCAACTGATCGAAGCGGTAGCGCGGCCACGTCGCGCGATACCAGATAAACAGATATATAAAGACGGCGACTTTGAGCAAAAACCAATATACGTAATCGATGCCTTCGCGGAATCTCGCCGCCAGGCTCGTGTCCCCGGAACGGCCCCCGACCGCGATCACCAGCAGCAGCAGCGCGACGAAGGCAATCAGCGCCGCAAATACCGCGAGGCCGATGCGCTGGATCCTGAAAAAGGAATGCGACGGCATACGCGCCGCGCCAATAAAGGCAATCGCCGCCAGACCAAGGAAGGTGAGGCCGGGAAAGAGCGAGAAGATAAACTCCCACGCCGGGCTGCTCAACAAGTTCGGGAACGGATGCATCCAACCGCCGAGCCACAGCGCAACCGCAATCGAAGAGACAGCAATCATGGCCGCATATTCGGCGAGCATGAACAGAGACCACCGCAGCCCGCTGTATTCAGTGTGATATCCGGCGGTCAGTTCCGATTCAGCTTCGGCCAGGTCAAAGGGCGTGCGGTTGGTCTCGGCGACCATGGCGATGGCGAAAATCGCAAACGCGATGAAGCCGAGCGGGAAGAACTTAAAGATGAACCAGATGCCCTGCTGCTGCTGTGCGCGGACGATCCCGAGCATGCTCAGCGTGCCCGTACCGCTTGCGTTCATGCTGGTCATCAGAATCGCGGAGACGACGGCCAGTCCCATGGCGACTTCATAAGACACCATCTGCGCGCTCGACCGCAGCGCGCCAATCAGCGGATAGTGCGAGTTCGAAGCCCATCCCGCGACCACAATGCCGAGCACGCCGAGCGACGAGACGCCGAGCATAAACAGGATGCCGATGTTCATGTCGCTCACCGCCTGCGAAGGGCCGAACG
>Ga0224558_1002230_pt1 | contig 18300 bp, 12 predicted proteins | sample 714S32024metaG_FD_180682 | JGI IMG/M metagenome (GOLD analysis project Ga0224558, IMG submission 180682) | Peat soil microbial communities from Stordalen Mire, Sweden - 717 S3 20-24 | ecosystem: Environmental > Terrestrial > Soil > Wetlands > Peat | place: Sweden: Norrbotten County, Stordalen...
GGGCGCGATGGCTTCCATTGCCGCCGTGCTGGCGCGCTCCAACCGCTTCAAGTCGGCGCTCATGCGGGAGACGCGCACGCTGAAGCAGCGGGTGGTGCTCGCGCTGTGGCTTTCCAGCGTCTTCGCCGCCAGCGTGGCCACCCGCGTGGTCAGCCGCACCTACCACGCGGCCGATCTGGGCCTCGAAGGCAGCCTCATCGCCGGCCTGCTGGGCGGATACGTCACCGGCCTGCTCTCCGGCGTGCTCATCTCCCTGCCCGCGGTTTTCATAGCGCACGAGCGCGTCACCATGCCGTTGCTCGCGGGCATCGGCGTACTGGGCGGGCTGCTGCGCGATTGGGCGCCCGATCCCGAAGAGATCTGGCGTTTTACTCCGTTTTTCGACCTGAATATCTACCGTTTCTTCAAGGAAAGCCGCAACCACCGGCGCACCGCCTTTCATCTGCTCTTCTTCGCCGCCATCCTGGTGGCCGAGTTCTTGCGCCAGACCATGGGTGATTTCTTCCAGACCAAAGAGATTTTCTACCTGGCGCCGGACGCGCCCGGCTGGCCCCATCCGCCTCCGCTGACCATCCTCGCCCTTTACGCCACCACCCTTTTCGCCGTGGCCATTCCGCTCAAAATCTGGAACAACGCGCGCAACGAGAAGAAGCTGGAAGAGCAGGAGCGGCTGCTGGTGGAGGCGCGCCTGGCGGCGCTTACCAGCCAGATCAATCCCCACTTCCTGTTCAATACGCTGAATTCGGTTTCCTCGCTGATCCGCACCAACCCCAACCAGGCGCGGACCATGGTGGCGAAGCTCTCGGCGGTCCTCCGGCGGCTGCTGCGCAAGCACGAAAACTTCACCACCCTGCGCGAGGAGCTGAGCTTCATCGAGGATTATCTTTCCATCGAAACCGTCCGCTTCGGCGACAAGCTGCGCTTCGAAAAGGATGTCGCCGAAGATGCCCTCGATATGCTGGTGCCCAGCATGCTGCTCCAGCCGCTGGTCGAGAATTCCATCAAGCACGGGATCGGCAGCAAGGTGGAGGGCGGCACCATCCGCATTCGCGCGCGCCGCGGCAAATCCAGGCTGCACCTGCTGGTGGAAGACGACGGAGTCGGCATTCCCGAGGCCAGGCTGGCCACGGTCTTCGAGCAGGGCATTGGCATCGGCAACGTCAGCGAGCGCCTCAAAGTGCTGTTTGGCGACCAGTACCGTATGTGGATCGAAAGCCAACCGGGCGAGGGCACCCGCACCCAGATCGAAGTGCCCGAGTTGCAGACCGACCTGGCGGCGGTTTCATGAGTATGAGAAGCGAGCCCGCTGGCGACTCCATCCCCATGCTGAGGCCCGACGCCCATGTGGGCCGCGGCTTCTTTTTCCGCGAGTCGCTAAAGTCGTTGTCGGTTACGGCATCCTTGTTTCCCAGTTCCCGGTTTCTGGCCTCGGCTCTCCTGCGCCCCATCGACTTCGATCGGGCCGGAATTATTGTGGAGCTTGGTATGGGAACCGGGGCCATCACCACCGAAATCCTGCGGCGCATGGCGCCCGGTTCGGTATTGTTCGCCATCGAGGTCAATCCCGCGTTTATCGCCCACGTTCGCGGCAAGGTTCACGACCCCCGTTTCGTTCCCATTTCGGGCCGGGCCGAACGCCTCGGCTCCATTCTCGGCAAGAGGGGCGTCCGGCGCGCCGATGCCATTGTTTCTTCTCTTGGACTGACCAGCATGGCTCACGATCTGCGGTCCAGCATTGTCGAACAGGCGGCCGGGCACCTGGACCAGGATGGAGTTCTGACGCAGTATCAATACCTGCCCGCCTGCGCCAAGCCAAGCTGGGTCCGTGCCTTGGGACCGAAGCGTTTCGCCGAGGAGAATTTCCTGCGCGAGTATTTTCGCGAGGTTCGCTCCGAGCGTGTCATTTGGAATCTTCCGCCGGCCAAGGTGTATACCTGCCGGCCTTGAGAGGCGCCTATGCCAAAATCGTTCACCCGGCGCGGCTTCCTGCTCGGCGCCGGCGCGGCGTCGGCCGCCATCCTGACCTCCCGAAGAGGATTCTCCCTGGAGCCAGCCGGCGTCAGTATCGACGCTTCCCAGGAGGTTGGCCTCATCCGCCCGGAACTACACGGCCAATTCGCCGAGCATCTGGGCTCGTGTATCTACGGCGGCCTCTGGGTCGGCAAGGACTCGCCGATCCCCAATATCGACGGCTATCGCAAGCAAGCGGTGGAGTATCTGAAGGGGCTGGTGCCGGTGCTGCGCTGGCCGGGCGGCTGTTTTGCCGACGACGGCGTCGGCCCCGCCGCCAAACGGCCCAGAACGGTCAATGTCCACTGGGGGAACAACACCGAGGACAACAGCTTCGGCACCAACGAGTTCATCGGTCTGTGCCGGCTGATTGAGGCCGAGCCCTACCTCAGCGCCAACGTCGGCAGCGGCACGCCGGAAGAAATGCGCGATTGGATGGAGTACTGCAATTATCCCAAGGGCAGTTCCCTTTCCGATCTGCGCGCCGCCAACGGCGCCCCCGAGCCTTTCAACGTGAAGTACTGGGGAGTGGGCAACGAGAACTGGGGATGCGGCGGCCAGATGAACGGCGACGAATACGCCACCCTGTACCGGCGCTTCTCCAATTACGCGCGCCCCTTCAGCGAGACGCGCCCGTTCCTCGTCGCCTGCGGGCCGAGCGGCAACAACCAGGATTGGACCCGGAAGTTTTGGGGCAACATGGGGACCCGGCGGGCGGTCCAGGGTTTCGCCATGCACTTCTACTCGCGCGGCGCGAACTTCTCCACCAAATTCAGCCCGGCTGAAATGCAGCAGCAGTTCTCCAGCTTTCCCGACATCGAGAAAGCCATCCTCGAGCAGCGCGCTCTGCTCGATACCTACGACCCGCAGAAACAGGTGGGCCTGCTGCTGGATGAATGGGGCGTGTGGGACCGCATGGTTCCCGAGGAGCAAACCCAATATGGCCGCCTCTTCCAGCAGATCACCATGCGCAGCGCCGTGGCCGCGGCCTTGGGGCTCAACGTGATCCACCGTCAGGCCGGCAAGCTGGTCATGACCAACATCGCCCAGATCGTCAACGTGCTGCACTCCATGCTGCTCACCGATGGCCCCCAATGCGTCCGCACCACCACCTACTACGTCTACCAGATGACCAAAGCGCACCTCTCGCAGACATCCATCGCGGTGGCCGTGGAGAAGCCGGAGCCGGTGGGCCTGTCGGTCTCCGCGTCGCGCCGGGGCGGGGAACTTACCCTCACCCTGGTGAACCCCAAGCCCGATGCCGGCATGACGGTGAACTGCTCGCTGGCGGGCGCATCCGCGCGAAGCGCCACCGCGCGGATTCTCCACGATGCGGACCTCAACGCCGCCAATACCTTCGCCACGCCCGACCGCATCGCTCCGCGCGATCACCAGATCGCCGTGGAAGGTGCGCGCATCGTCACCGATCTGCCGCCGCTCTCGGTCCTGACCGCGGCCGTGCGGCTGGTGTAGGCCCCTACTCGCTCTTCGAATAGTAATACGTGTACTTGCTGTACAACTCCGAGGCGCGAGCCCCGTTGGCTACGATCCCCAGAACATTGTTCTCACACAGCGACTGCATGGCGCGGGTCACGTTGTCGAAGGTCGTGGAACCGATCTTCACCACCAGAATCGTGCCGTCCGCCATGGTGGCGAGCAGGTTGGCGTCGGCCGAAAACAGCAGCGGCGGCGTGTCGAAAATCGCCCAGTTGAAGGTACGCGGCAACTCCTCGAAAAGCGCCTTGGCCTGCTTCATGTTCAGCAGTTCGAGAGGATTCTTGACGGGCGTGCCGGCGGGCAGGACGTACAGGCTCATCCCTTCGATGCGGCGCAGCGCCTGCGGGAAGGTGCACTGGCCCGTCAGGTAGTCCGAAAGGCCGGGAGCACGCTCGATCTGGAAGAGATTGTGGATGATGGGACGCCGCAGGTCGAAATCGCCCAGCAGCACTGAGCTTTCCGCCAGGTGGGACTGCGCCAGCGCCAGGTTCACCGCGGAAAAGGTCTTGCCTTCCGCGGGCGAAGGGCTGGTCACCACCACGGTGTGCAGCGGCTGCAGCGTTTGCAGATGATTCAGGCGCGTGCGCAGCGTGCGGAACTCTTCCGCTGGTGTCTCGTGCGAGTTGTTGAGGTCCAGCAGGTGAGATTCCGGAGCAGGCTGGAACGGCACCAGCGGCGCGTCGCCCAGCATGCCCGGATGAATGTTCAACCGTACGGGCGCGGAGGTGGCGGCCGCGGGGCCGTTCACCGGAAGAAACTCCGGCGTCCGGACCGCTTCCGGCGCGGTGACTGTCGGCGCCTCATCGGGCTGCAGATCGCCCCTTTCGGCCCGGCGTAAAGCATCGTGTACTCGACTCATATTGTCTCCAGTGGCGCGCGGCCTCGTCCGTTTCTAGGTATGGCCGAAATAGTAGTAGTAAGCCGAGCTGCTCATGGCAATGGACCCGATGATGATCGCGCTCGACCACGCCAGCCAGAACAATCGTCGCTTCTTTCGCACCAGCAACGCGTTTTCCAGCAGCGGAATGCTGCTCAGCACAGGTAAATTCGTGTAGGCCCGAATGTCCTTGAGATTCTTGAGGGACGTATTCTTCATCTCCCTGCCGCCCGCCAACACAATGCCGGCCACCAGCCCCAGCATGGTGCCGACTCCTGCGATGGCGAGACGGTTCGGCTCCGAGGGGGCCTCGGGCAGCGACGCCGGGTCCAGCACCTCCAGGTTTTGGCCGGCCTTGTGCTCTTCCAAGTTCTGCGCCGTTGCGGAAGCTTCGCGGCGCTTGACCATCTCCGAATAGTTCTGCCTGGCCAGATCGGAATCGCGCAACAGCCCGGCATACTTCTGTTCGAGCGGAGGGCTCAATTCGATTTGGGACTGGACCTTCCCGATCTGCCTTTCCAAGTCCGCCCTCTGCCGTGTGCGCGTTTCAATATCCATGGTCGCCGCCTGGATTCGCACCTGCACGGCCGAACTCTGAGCCTGGACGTCCTGCAGGCTCTTCTGCATTTGCGGATTCGTCACCTTCCGCGGCGTGGCATCGACCGGGGCGGCGGCCGCTTGTTCACTCTCCTGCTTCTCCAGGTCGTCGCGCTCCTTCTCCAGCGCTCCCAGCCGGGCCTGCAATGTCTTGATATCCGGGTGATCTTCCGTGAACGTCTGCTTGAGCCCCGCCAGATTCGACTTCCCTTCCTGGATCGCCTGGTTCAACCGGATGAGCCGCTCGTTCTTGACGGCCGTGGTCTGGCTGGTCAAGGTGTCCTCCAGGTTGCTGGAGATGAACGACGTCTGGTTCTTCAGGCTCTGCAGAGTGCTCTCCAGAAACATCTTCTCCTGGTTGTCGCGGTTGATGGCCTCATTGAGCTGGTTGAGTTCCATCCGCAGCCCCTGCAAGGCCTGGACGTTGGCGGGAAGTTGTTCCGGCAGACTGCCCTTGTTCACGCTCTTGAATTGCTCAATCTCGGCATCCCTACTGTCGAGGTTCTCCTTGGCGGTTTTCAATTCGTCGGCCAGAAAGCTGGTGGTGAGGGTGGCCTGGTTGCGCTGCACGGTCACGTTTTGCTCGGTGAATTTGGTGACCAGTTCGCGCACCACCTGCTGCGCCTTATAGCGATCCGAATAGGAGAACTGAATCAGGAAGGCGGATGCTATACGGCGTTCCCCGCTGCCGGTGGGCGTCTCCATCATCTGGATCTTGATGTACTTGTTGCGCATATCCTGGATAATGTCTTCCAGCGGCAGGCGCTGCCGCTCTCTCTTATACAGGTCCAGCGAGGGCCGCTGGATGATCTCCTGCAAGCTGGTGCGGCTGAGGATCTCCTGCTGCATCTGGTTCAGCCGTTCCGCCATCTGAGTGCTGACCACGCTGGGGATGAGGTTCTCGGGAACCTGTTGGGGCGTGATCCGCATGACCGCCTGGGAAATATACGTATCCGGCCACATGAACGCCACCACGACCGACAAGACCAGGCCCGCGAACATCGGACCGATGATCCACGAGCGGTAGCGGCGCACCATATCGATGTAGTCTTCGATATCGGGTGGGCGCCGCGAGACATTCACATAGTTTTGCGGGGAAGCCATAAATTCCAGTACCTTCCTGCTTTTCCAACAACTGCTCTCAAGTTTTCCAACACTCCCGGGTCACTTCACGACAATCTTATCGCCCGGTTCGAGAAGAATATTCTGCTCCGGCTTCTTGCCGCGGGTGACCTGCTTATAGTTGAACGCGAAAACCTTGTCGCCACGCAGAATCAGAATCTTCGTTTCGTTGGCGAAATCCCGAAAGCCGCCGGCGTTGACCAGCGCTTCGAGCACATTGGTCGGGACCACCAGGGGGAACGAACCCGGACGATTCACTTCACCCAGAATGAAATACTTCTTGCTGCCGACCGCCAGGATGCCGACGTTGACTTGCGGCTCCTTGATGAACTTGGAAAGACGTTCCGAAATGTCTTTCTCCAACTGTTCCGGAGTGCGGCCCGAGGCCGTGACATCGCCGATCAGCGGCACCGAGATTCTGCCATCGGGTCGAACCAGGAACTGCCCCGAGACGTCATTGTCGCGCCACACCTTGACGAAGATCACATCCTCGGCCCCGATGATGTAAGTCTTGGAATCCACCGGCGCCGCTCCCGGAACTTTGGCCTCGGGGGACGGTTTGGGCTCGGCCATGTTGGCCGGGTTGGTTTCTGTCGCCGCGGGCGTCGCCGCCTTGGCGGCCGGTACCGCGCCCTGCGGATTCTCTGGTGTTTGGGATTGAGGCGGCTGAGCGGCTCGCTCTTGCGTTAGACCCTCGTCCGCACCCTTCCACCCAAGCGCTCCGCCTCCGTGTAGCAACGCAGGCAGAACCACCATCCATGCGGACAATATCACCTTTCTCATCATGTTTCTCGGAGACTTCATCAGATTTCGGCAACCCGGTCCACAATTATGCGCCAACGCGACCGCGCCATAGGCACTCGATCTTATCATTATAGCTAATAGATAGCTTACAGCATCGGGGGCCGGAGTGGAACAGCCGTTTGACGGCGCCAAAGGGGGCCCGGCCTGGCCGCCCCCCCTTCCCATTTCTGGCCCGGCAGGATGCGCCCCATTGTCGCCGTATCCCTCAAAACCGTTAAGCACCCCTGGCGCCTTCCAGCACCGCCCCCTTGCGCGCGGTGTAGTACCCTGAGGGTTTCCCGAAAAGTGCAGGACCCGCAGTCGCAGCAGCGAAAGGAGGTCTCATGACTCTGCCGCACACCTACGGACTCGTGTTGATGCTCACGATTCTGACCATGATCTGCTGGGGATCGTGGGCCAACGTCCTCAAGCTCGCCAAAGGCTGGCGCTTTGAACTCCTCTACTATGACTACTCCATTGGCGTGGCGCTGGGCGCCGCCCTGGCTGGCCTGACCTTCGGCACGTGGGGGTCGGACGGCCTCCGCTTCCTGGACGATCTGGCGCACGCCGGCAACACCAATATTCTCTGCGGGTTCGCCGGCGGGGTCATTTTTAACCTCTCCAACATCCTGGTGGTCGGCGCTATTTCCGTGGCGGGCATGGGCGTGGCGTTCCCTATCGGCGTGGGGCTGGCTCTGGTGGTCGGCGTCATCTGGAATTACATCGTCAACCCCCAAGGGAATCCGTTGCTGCTGTTCACGGGTGTCGCCTTGATTGTGGGCGCCATCGTCGTCGACGCCATCGCCTACCGCGCGCACGCCGTCAGCCGCAGTACCGCCGGGGACAAAGCGGATGCCGCCGCTAAACGAGCGGCCACCTGGAAAGGCATCCGGCTGAGCATCGTCGGCGGCATTCTCATGGGAACGTTCTACCCCCTGGTCGAGATCGGCAAGACCGGCGAGAACGGTCTTGGCCCCTACGCCGTCGGATTCGTCTTTGGCCTGGGCGTGCTGGCCTCCGTTTTTGTGTTCAATCTCTACTTCATGCGCTTCCCCATCGACGGCCCTCGGCTGAGGTTTCGAGACTACCTGAAAGGGAATTGGTGGGTGCACTTTCTCGGCATCGTGGGCGGCATGGTCTGGATCGCCGGATCGCTCTCGAACTTCGTCGCCGCCAGCGCCCCGCGGGAGTTGCAGGTGGGACCGGCCATCAGCTACGCCATCGGGCAAGGCTCCACCATGGTGGGGGCGCTGTGGGGCGTCCTGGTCTGGAGGGAATTCGCCGGAGGCGGCGCGCGTGTGACCCGGCTCCTGGTGCTCATGTTCGTGCTCTTTGTGACCGGCCTTGGGGTGGTCTCCATCGCGCCGCTCTTTGCCGCCCGATAGGGGCGGCCGCTGGAAGGATCACGTGGAACCCCTGCTCCTCGGCATCGATGTCGGAACCAGTTCCGTGAAAGCCGTCCTGCTGGACCTTCGCGGAAACCTCTGCGCTGTCTGCCAGGCCGAGTATCCGCTGCATCACATTCGGCCCGCGTGGGTGGAGCAAGAGCCCGAAGACTGGTGGCGGGCAACCTGCCAGGCGGTTCGCGAGGCGCTCGCCAAGGTCCCGCGTGCGTCGGAGAGGGTCTTGGGGCTGGCCGTGAGTTCCCAGGCGCCCACCTTGTTGCCGCTCGACCGCTCCGGCCGGCCGCTTCGCCCCGCCATGATCTGGATGGACCGCCGCGCCGAATCCGAGGCGGCACGGCTCACCGAGCTGCTGGGCGCGGACGAGATCCACCGCATCACCGGCAACCGGCCCGACGCCTTCTACGTCGCCGCGCGCCTGCTCTGGCTGCGGAATCATGAACCCGAGGTCCTGAGGCGGACCTCGCAGTTTGTTCAGGTGAACGGGTTCGTCAACTACCGGCTTACCGGGCGGCTCGCCATGGATCCGGCCCACGCCGTGCTCTTGCAGATGCGCAACTACGCCACCGGAGAGTGGTCCCAGCCTCTATGCTCCGCCTGCGGAGTGGAACCAGCGCAATTTCCCGAGGTCATAGAAAGCCACCGCGTTCAGGGAGAAGTTACCGTCGAGGCCGCCGATGCTACCGGCCTTCTACCCGGTACTCCGGTGATGGCCGGGACCGTGGACAGCGCCTCTGCGGCCTTGGAGGTGGGCGTGGTCGAGCCCGGCATCGCCGCCGAAATGACAGGCACCTCCACGGTCGTCATCATTCCCAATGACCGCGGTTTCACCGCGCCGGCCCTGATCGCCATGCCGCACGCCCTGCCGGGAATCCACCTGCTGCTCGGCGCCATGGTCTCTTCCGGTGGCTGCCTGCGTTGGTTCCGCGACCAGCTTGGACAGCTCGAGGTGCAGGCTGCCACCGAACAGAGGGCCGACGCATTCGATCTGCTCACACAGCAGGCGGCTGAGGTGCCGCCGGGCAGCGAGGGCGTCGTCTTCCTCCCCTACATGATGGGGGAACGCTCGCCTTTGTGGCATACCAACGCTCGCGGCGTGTTCTTCGGCCTCTCGCTGGCCACCCGCAAGGCGGCACTCACGCGCTCCATTCTGGAGGGCGCCGCCTTTGCCCTTCGCCACAACGTCGAGGTGGCCGTGCGCGCCGGCGCCGAAGTCCGGGAGATGAGAAGCGTGGGCGGTTGTAGCCGCAGCGATCTCTGGAACCAGATCAAGGCGGACGTGTTGGGATTGCCCTTGCTGCTGCCGCGCACCTCGGTCGGCTCCCCTTTCGGCGCCGCCATCCTTGCCGGAATGGGGGCCGGAGCCTTTCCCGACGTCCGCAAATCGCTGCTCGAGATGATACGGCTCGACCGCCGCTTCGAGCCCAACCATGCCAATCACGAAAGGTATTCGCGCATCTACCAGGTGTTTCGGGACATCTACTGTCACTTGAAGGACGATTTCGATCGCGCGGCCGCCGTCACCCCGTGAACCTTCTCCAGAAGTTGGATGGTTCGCTCAACCTCGGCCGCGGCCTCCTGCTGCGACCACCCGAGAACCGGCGCCACGATGCCCGCCAGTTCCTCCAGCAAGGGCCCGTTCACTTCCCCCAGCAAGCCCATCAGCGTTCGCCTCAGGATCAGATCGTCGAGGTGGACCACCCGCTCGTAGAGCGCCATGAATTCGATCTCCCGGCGGGAGTAACCGGCGTGACAGGCGAGCGGCGCATCCGGGCCCGCCTCTAAGTAGGCGGCGACTCGATCCGCCCCCGTGCCATAGCGTTCCAGCAGCCTGGCGAGCCTCTCCTGCGGCAGTCCGGTACCCTCTGGCATCCTGGGGTAGCCCTTGCCGCCCCCGATGGGAACATCCGCCGAATCGCGGATTCTCTTGCGTCCCAGCACCCGCAGAATTTCGTTCGAGACCTGCTCGGCAAGCGCACGGAACGTGGTCCACTTTCCGCCCACCAGCGAGTAGATCGGGAAATCGATTCCGTTGCCCGGGGCCAGCACCGGGTAGCTGTGGTCTCTGCTGATCTGGCCTGGGGTCGGAGCGTCGCTGCGCGGCAGCGGGCGGACCCCGCAAAACCGGAACACCACGTGCGACCGGTCCACCCGGATGGAAGGGAAGGCCATCCGCATGGCCTCCAGAATGTAGTCGACTTCAGCTTCGTCGCAGACCGCCTCCGGATCTTCCTCCGGGATATCCGTGGCGCCCGCGATGATCTTGCCATCCACTGCATAGAAGATGCAGATGCGGCCGTCCCGGTTGACGAAGTAGATCATCTCGTCCCCGGTCGCCTTCACCAGTTCGGGATGGTCCAGCACCACGTGGGAACCCTTGGTTCCGCCGATGAAGCCGGACTCGCGCCCCAGACCCCGATTGGTGAAGTCGATCCACGGGCCCGTGGCGTTGACCACGATCTGCGGTCTCACCTCGCAAGTCTCGCCGGAAACCTCGTCGCGCAGGACCACGGTCCCGCCCACGGCGCTCTCAGGCCGCACATAATTCAGCGCGCGCGCCCCGCCACACGCGGCTTCGGCGTCCTGAACCAGTTCCAGGCACAACCGTTCCGGATAGGTGATCTTGGCATCGTAGTAAGTTGCGGTACAGATCGCTTCGGGGTTCAGAGCCGGCCGCAGCTCGAGCGCCGCCCGCCGGAAGCGGAACCGGTGTCGCGGCAGCCGGGATTCGCGGCCGGCCAGAAAGTCGTACCACATCAGACCGGTCTTGATGAGCAGCGCTCCCCGATTGCCCGGCTTGGCGGGCCACCCCAGCAGGTTCCGTATGGCCGGAACAATCCCGGCCGTCCAACTGAAAATCGGAATCGTGGTGGCCAGCGGCTTGACGTAGTGGGGCGCGTTCTTCAGCAGCCGGTTTCGCTCCCGGAGGGACTCGCGCACCAAGCGGATTTCCGCGTTCTCCAGATAGCGCAGCCCGCCGTGAATGATGCGCGTCATGGCGGAGCTGGTCCCGGCGCAGAAGTCCGACTTCTCGACCAGCAGGACATCCATTCCCTGCAGCGCCAACTCATTCAGCAAGCCGATTCCGTTGATGCCCCCGCCGACTATCAGAACGGAGACATCGGCGTGATTTCGAAGTGAGGCGAATTCTGGCCGCATCCCGGTTCCGAAGGAACTGAAACTATATCACAGGTTTTCGTTTGAGGTCCGCGCCGCGCGGCCGTTTGACTCCGATCCCCTCGTTTTGCCATAATCCGCCTTCGGGTCGCCAACGGAGTTCTCTCATGAAGCTGTGGTGTGCGTTGCTTGTGTTGGGTGGCGCAGTGGCCGCGCCGGGCCATCGATTCGCCTGTGCCGACTACACCCAAGGCAAAGTCTTCCTGGTGGACGGTCGGGGAAAAGTCGAATGGAGCTACGATGCTCCCAGCGCCAACGACATCTGGGTGCTTCCCAATGGCAACTTGCTGTTCAACACCGGGCACGGCGCCAAAGAAATCACGCGCGATCGGAAGGTGGTCTTCTCCTACCAATCCACCAGCGAGGTCTACGCCTGCCAGCGCCTTCCCAATGGCAACACATTCATCGGCGAATCCAATGCCGGCCGTCTTCTGGAGGTCGATCCCGCCGGGCGCATCGTCCATCAGATCCATCTGCTGCCGGAGGGCCGGGACGGCGGCTCGGCCTATATGCGCAATGCCCGCAAGCTGGCCAATGGCAACTACCTGGTGGCTCACTACGGCGACCAGGTGGTACGCGAGTACGATCCCGACGGTAAAGTTGTGTGGCAGGTGGCCGCGCCGGGCGGGCCGCACAGCGCCGTGCGCCTGCCCGGCGGCAACACCCTGATCGCCAGCGGCGACCGGGACGGCGTCCCCGCGCGCGTGTTCGAAGTCGCCCCCGATGGGCGAACCGTCTGGGAGGTCCGCGGCGACGAGTTGCCCGGCATCAGCCTCAAGTTCATGGCCGGCCTCCACCGGCTGCCCAACGGCAACACGGTCATGAGCAACTGGCTGGGACATGGCCAGTTGGGCAAGGCCCCCCACCTCATTGAGGTAACGCGGGACAAGCGCGTGGTCTGGACCTTTGCCGATCACGAAACCATGAAGACCATCTCGAGTGTCCAGATCCTGGACGTCGCCGGCGACGCCATCGCCGGCACGGTTTTGCATTGAGGGAGGAGCCAGCACCATGAACCGGCGGAGTTTTCTCTGTAGCAGCGCCGCGCTGGGAGTAGCGCAGCCCAGCCCGGCCGCCCCAGCCAAAGACAATCTCCTGGAGAAAGTCGCCCAAGCCGCGCTCTCCATGCAGCGCCATTCCTGGGAGCAGGGAATTCTGGCCCAGGCATTTCTGGATATGGACGACCGCGAGCGGGTCGTCCTGATGGCCAAGAGCGCGATGGTCGAGAAGGCCGCGGACGGGCGCCTGGCGGCCATCGGCGGTGGGGCCACCGATCCTGCCATGGGCGGGGCCGCATATTGGCACGCCGCCGAGTTCACGGGCGATCCCCAGATGCAGCAGGCCGCGCGCGGGCTGCTCGAGTTCGTCCTGAAGAAAGCGCCGCGCGCCGCCGATGGAACCTGCTACCACGTCTTCAACGCTCCCGAGATGTGGTCCGACAGTTACTACACCACCCCTCCATTTCTCGCCGCGACCGGTCACTATGACGAAGCCATCCTGCAAATCGACGGCCTGCGGAAGCGGCTCTGGAACCCCGAAAAAAAGCTGTTTTCGCATAGATGGGACGATGGCCGCCGCCAGTTCCGGCGCCAGGCGTTCTGGGGAGTCGGGAACGGTTGGGCGGCGACGGGGATCACGCGCGTGATTGCGGCTTTGCCCGCGGCCCGCCAGGCGGACCGCCAGCGGCTCGCCGCGTTTCTGAAGGAACTGCTGGATGGATGCCTGGCTCACCAGCGCCCCGACGGACTGTTCCACGATGTGCTGGACCAGCCCGAGAGTTTTGTCGAGACCAACCTGGCGCAGATGCTGGCTTTCAGTATCTACACCGGCGTGCCAGGGGGCTGGTTGCCGGCCAGTTACCGCCCAGCCGCGGACCGCATGCGCGCCGCCGCCCGCGCCAAGGTGGACCAATTCGGCTTCGTGCAGGGGGTTTGCGGAGCCCCCACCTTCGACCATGCCGGCGTAGCGGCGGAAGGCCAGGCGTTCTTCCTCATGATGGAAGTGGCCCACCGCCGTTCATAAAGAATCCCCAGTGGGACTGAGGCTGGGATATCCGCAACCGGGGCAGACCAATACACTTCCACATAGTGCAGTTCTCCCAAAAACCGGAGAAGAACCCGCAGCCCCCTTGTAAGTCATAGATAATTAGGCTATTCTTTGAGCAGATTTACGGATTCGGCGCGGCAATAAACGTGCTCCGTAGACGGCGGGATTGTGTCTCGCGAGTAAGTAACGGCGGCCGTTATGTTTCAGGAACTCAAATTCCAACTGTCCACCGCGATATTGACCATCCTGACTCTCGCTGCGGGTGTGGCCGCCGTCATTAATTTCCAGCAACAGCATCGTTTCCGCCTCCCTGAGGACGGCGTGGTTTGGGTGGATCGCCACGGAGGCGTCGAGGCGCTGTACGTAACGAAAGGCAGCGGCGGGTCCAATGCCGGGGTGCATCCCGGTGACAAGCTGGCGTCAATCAACGGAGTTCCCATCGCCAATGCCGCCAACGTCACTCAAGTGCTGGTGCGCATCGGCTCGTGGAGCAAGGCCGTTTATCATATCAGCCGCCTTGGGGTGGAGATCGACCCCACCGTCATCGTGGGGGAAGTGCCGCTGGATCTGGCCGTCACCTACCAGTACCTGGTGGGATTCGCCTACCTGGTGATCGGCCTGTTCGTGTATTTCCGCCGCGGCAGCGCGCAGAAGGCGCGGCACTTTTATGTGCTGTGCCTGTCGTCCTTCGTCTTCCTTTGCTTCCACTACACCGGGCAGTTCAACGCATTCGACAAAGTCATCTACTTCGGCAACCTGGCCGCCGGTCTGGTGGCGCCGGCCGTGTTCCTGCATTTCTGCCTGACCTTCCCCGAGCCGCGTAAGTGGCTCCAGAAACGTTTTCGGGCGGTGGTGCTATATGTGCCCGCGGCGCTGCTCTTCTCGGTCTTCGTGGCCTTCGCCACCGGCGCGCTGACGGTGGCCATTCCGCTGCTCGAGCTGCGCTGGATGCTGGATCGCGTCTGGATGGTCTTCTGGACCATCCCCTACGTGGCCGGAGGGTTCGCGCTGAGCCTGGAATACCGCAAGGCCGAGGACCCCATCGTGCGCCAGCAGCTCAAGTGGCTGCGCAACGGCGCATTCTGCGGAATCCTGCCTTTCGCCCTGCTCTACGTGCTGCCCTACGCCATGGGCGCGATTCCCAACGCCTACCTGAAGATGTCGGTGCTCTCGCTGCCCCTGATTCCGCTCACCCTGGCCTACGCCATTGTGCGCTACCGCCTGATGGACGTGGACATCATCTTCCGGCGCGGCTATGCCTATACGCTGGCCACCATCTGCGTGCTCGTCGCGTTTTACGGCATCATATTCTCGCTCGCCAGCCTGGTGCAGAAGAATTTCAAGGACCTCGGCAATATCGGCCTCATCACCGTCATGCTCATCACCGCCTTCCTGTTCCAGCCCATTCGCAACTGGATTCAGGAGCGGCTCGACAAGCACTTCTACCGCGACCGCTACGACTACCGCCGCACCCTGGTCGAGTTCGCCCGCGAGCTCAGCTCCGAGACCGATCTCGACGCCATGCTGGCCTCCGTCGGCGAACGGCTCCGGCAGACGCTCTCCATCAAGCACATGGCGTTTTTCCTGTCGGAGGAGGGCGCCAACGGTCCCGAATTCCGCCTCAAGCAGTCCATGGGAGGCAACCCCCGCCTGGCCGCCGCCGGCCGCGAGGAGCTGGATCTCAGCTTTCTCAATTGGAAGCTGCCGGAACCGTATCTCTTCTTCCAGCGTACCCGTCACCAGCTCGACGCCGTCTCGCGCGCCTGGCCGGCTTCGGTGCGGAGCGCCATCGCCGATCTGGATCTCACCTACTACATACCTTGCACGGTCCGCGGCCGGACCATTGCCTACATGGGTGTCAGCCGCACGGCGGATGGCGATTATCTCTCCAGCGTGGACGTCGAGTTGCTGCTCACGCTGGCCGGCTACGTGGCCATCGCCATCGAGAACGCTTCGCTCTATCGCTCGCTGCAGCGCAAGGTGGAAGAATACGAGCGCCTCAAGGAATTCAGCGAGAACATCGTCGAATCCATCAACGTCGGCATCCTGGCGGCCGATCTGGACGACCGCGTGGAAAGCTGGAACACCCAGATCGAGCGCCTCACCGGCATTCCGCGCGACCACGCCGTGGGCCGGACCCTCTCCGAGCTCTTCCCCATGGAACTCGCCGCGGAGTTCGACCGTGTGCGCGGCGAGACCGGCATCCATCACATCTACAAATTCGTGCTGAGGCCCACGGCCGGGGTGCCCTCCGGGCTCGGGGTACCCTCTGGGTCCGGCAACGGCCACGGTCTGCCCGCCAGTCTTCGTGAAACTACCTTGAATGTGGCCATCGCGCCGCTGGTCTCAAAGGACCAGGAGCAGATTGGCCGGCTGATTATCTTCGACGATATTACCGACCGCGCCGAGCTCGAGCAGCGGCTGGTGCAGGCCGACAAACTGTCCAGCATCGGCCTGCTGGCAGCGGGCGTGGCCCACGAGGTCAACACCCCCCTGGCCGTCATCTCGACTTACGCCCAGATGCTGGCCAAGCAGGTGAGCGACGATTCGCAAAAGTCGATGATCCTCGACAAGATCGCCAAGCAGACTTTCCGCGCCAGCGAGATCGTCAATTCCCTGCTCAACTTTTCCCGAACCTCCACCACCTCTTTGGGCGACGTCAACCTGAACCGCGTGATTCAGGAGACGCTCTCTTTGCTCGAGCACCAGCTTCAGAAGTCGGGAATCCAGGTCAAGACCGATTTCGACCCCGGCCTCCCGCCCGTGCACGGCAACGCCGGCCAGCTTCAGCAGGTGTTTCTCAACCTCTTCTTGAATGCCCGCGACGCCATGTCGGCGGGCGGTGCGCTGGAAGTGCGCACTTGGCCGGAAGGCTCGGGAGCCAGGGCCGAAGTGGCCGATACGGGACATGGCATCGCCCCCGAGCACCTGCACCGCATCTACGATCCCTTCTTCACCACCAAGGCTGTGCGCAAGGGCACCGGCCTCGGCCTCTCGGTGACTTACGGTATCATTCAGGAGCATGGCGGCTCCATCGAAGTCTTTAACCGGCCGGGCGGCGGCGCTACGTTCCGGCTCGAGCTTCCCCTCGCCGTGCCCGGCTCGGCGAGGAAGCCGCTGAATGCCGCTTGACATGACCGCTCCCCAGTTCACTCCTCCCGAAGCCAAAGGCAAGGTGCTGGTAGTCGACGACGAGTTGGATATCCGCGAAAGCCTGGAAATCCTGCTCTCCTCGGAAGGCTATTCCGTCGATCAGGCGCAGAACGCCGCCGAGGGGCTCCAAAAAATGGAGGTCAGCGGCTACGACCTCGTCCTGCTCGACCTCATGATGCCCGACCGATCCGGCATGGACGTGCTCCAGGAGGTCCGCCAGCACGACCGCGAAACCCCCATTTTCATGATCACCGCCTACGGCTCGGTCGAGGCCGCGGTCCACGCCCTCAAGCTCGGCGCCAACGACTATTTCTCCAAGCCCTGGGATAACGAGAAGCTCCTCATCGAGATCGACCGCATGATCGTCCGGCGGCGGCTCGAATATGAGAACACCCATCTCAAGCGCGCCCTCAAGCAGCGCTACAGTTTCCCCAACATCATCGGCAAGAGCGAGCGCATGGTCCGCATGTTGGACCTGGTGGCCCAGGTCGCTCCCAGCCGCTCCACTATCCTGATCACCGGCGAGACCGGCACCGGCAAGGAACTTGTCGCCAAAGCCATCCACGCCAACTCGCCGCGGGCGGATCAGATGTTCGTGGCGGTGAACAGCGGATCGCTGCCGCCGGACCTGCTCGAATCGACCCTCTTCGGGCATGTGAGAGGCGCCTTCACCAGCGCCATTCAAACCAAGAAGGGTTATTTCGAGGTGGCCGACCGCGGCACCATTTTCTTCGATGAAATCGGCACCCTCGGGCCCGAAACGCAGATCAAGCTGCTGCGCGTCTTCGAGGAGAAGGAGTTCACGCCGCTGGGTGCGACCGATCCCGTCAAGGTGGACGTCCGCATTCTGGCGGCGACCAATGCCGATCTCCACCAGCTTGTCAAGGAAGGCAAATTCCGCGAGGACTTGTACTACCGCCTCAACGTGATCAACATTGCGCTGCCATCGCTGCGCGAGCGCAGAGAGGATATTCCCCTCCTGGCCGGGCATTTCTTCACTTACTACTGCCGCGAGAACAACAAGTTTCTGGACCCCTCCGGCCGGTCGATTCTGCAGTTCCAGCCCGAAGCCCTGCAAGTGCTGATGGAGCACGCCTGGCCGGGCAACGTGCGCGAACTCGAGAACGTGGTCGAGCGTGCCGTGGTGCTGGCCACCGAGTCATCCGTTCCAGTCGAGGTGCTGCCCGACGCCGTGCTCGAGGCCAACGGCATCCGGCGCAGCCGCGGCGACGGCGCGCCGCTGCCGCCGGACGCTTCACTTTTTGAAATCGTCAACGATTTCGAGCGGCGGATGATCATGGAGCGCCTCGAGCACTGCAACGGCAGCCAGACCGACGCCGCCGAGAGCCTCCACGTCCCGCTCTCCACGCTCAACCAAAAGATCAAGCGCCTGGACATCAAGATCCGCAAGGACCTATTTCGGTGAGAGGCTACGCAACCCCCAATTAAGCTGTCACCGAATTGTGGCGCGTGTCAGCTCACGTGCCCGACGTAATCGGGTGCGTTCACTTGAACCTGGAAGCCATCCGGGTCGAAGAACTTAAACGATTCCTTCGAATCGCCGCTCTCGAACTTCAAATTGAGCTTTTTCAATTTCGCGCGCGCCTCGTCGGCGTTGAAGTTCGCAATGCCGAA
>Ga0224558_1002232_pt1 | contig 18291 bp, 15 predicted proteins | sample 714S32024metaG_FD_180682 | JGI IMG/M metagenome (GOLD analysis project Ga0224558, IMG submission 180682) | Peat soil microbial communities from Stordalen Mire, Sweden - 717 S3 20-24 | ecosystem: Environmental > Terrestrial > Soil > Wetlands > Peat | place: Sweden: Norrbotten County, Stordalen...
AGCCCGGAAGTAGGCGCGGATCTTGCGGTTCGTCTGTCCGTAGAACATCGACTGGAACGCCGAGGACGACACGAAGAGGAACGGCACGCCTCCCTCCGCGGCCATCGCCTTTGCCATGTACGTCTTGCCCGTGCCCGGTGGACCTTCGAAAAGGATCGCCCGGCGCGCGGAACCACCCATGCGCTCAGAAAAAGTCTTGTGGGCGAGGAAGAGATTGAGCGTCTTCACCGCTTCGTCGACGACCATCCCCGCGCCCTTCACGTCGCAGAACCGGACGTCGATCTCGTTCGGCCGGTACAGGACGTGCGGCGACATCCCGCCGCCGATTAGCGGGAGCAGGACCGCCGCGCCTAGTAGCACGATCAGCCCTAGCGCAGGGAGGTATGGCACGAGAGAAGAAGGAACATGCGGCAGGCCGATCGCGCCGTGGTGCCACACGACGGCCCGCAGCACGAGCCAGACGGCGAGCGGCAGAAGCACCAGCGCCAACGCGCCCCAGCGACGCTGGCGTACACGCTCCCTGGTGGCCCCCACGTCCGCCGCCGCCGCGCGGATCACATCCGAACGTCCGAGCACCCCGAGTTCGACGAGAGCACCTCCGGCATCGGAGGCGTCGGTAGAGGCCGTTGACTGGCGCCTGAACATGCGCCGGTCCGCCTTGCTGCTCATCACCCGTCGGATCCCTTCGTACGTGCCACCCGGCGTCGTTTCGCCGGCCTTCCTCGTGACTGACGCCTCCCCGTGCGCGAGCGCCGGTGCACCGCTCATGCCAGTCTCCGCTGCTGCTCTAATGGCTCTGCCAACGGAAACTCAACTCTGGCCTAACTCCGCTACAAATGAATGCGCTACGCAGTGGAGTGCGCGCGCAGCGCAACAAATCTCTTCAATCCCTCAAGAGCGCTTCTCTGCGCGCGCAGACCCGGTGGAGTACCCAGACGACGGGAGAAGGCTCAGACCTGGCGTCCGAGCACGTTGCCGAGCACACCTCCCACGACCCCCCCGCCGACCGCTTCACGCCGGTCCTCTCCACCGAGGTACTCAGACAGGGCGTGGGCGAGCACCGGCAAGGGCATGCTCTGGAGCCAGATCGTCCCCGGTCCGGTGAGCGTCACGACGTGGTGCCCGTCGGCGCCGAAAAAGCGGTTGGCGATTCCGGGGAGGCGAACGACGCTGAAGCTCACGGTGTCGGTGAACATGCCGACATGTCCAGGGTGCGCGAGAAGCGACTGGCCCTGTGCCAGGTCATAGGTGGCGATCTCCCCCGACATCTCCACCCATGCCTGTCCCTCGCCTTCGAGCTTTTGAAGTACGAAGCCCTCGCCGCCCCACAGCCCGCCACGGAAGGTCTGTTGCAGGCAAACCGAGGGTGTAATGCCCGGTGTCCCGCACAACCAGCCGTGACGGTGGACCACGTACCCGTGTCCCGGTGAAACTTCGATGGGGAAGATGCGACCCGGAACCTTGCTAGCGAAGGTGACCATCCCCTGGCCGCCCTGCGGCTCATATCGCGTCAGGAAGAACCCACCCCCACCCGCAATCCGCTTCAACCCGCCGAGCAGCCCGCCACTGCCGCCGGTGTTGGTCTTCTGCGACATCTGCATGTTGGCGGTCATCCACGACAAGTCACCGTGCGTGGAGACGAGGGCCTCGCCCGGTTCGAGGACCATCTCGAGAACAGGCATCGTCGTGCCCTTCACATTTGCCTGCATCGCGTGTGCGCCCCTTTCGCTCTCCACCCGGCTGGTGCCAGGCAAACTCGGCCCAGAGTCTGCCTCGTCGCCAGGTCCGCTGCTCGTGTGTCGCGGGTTCGGTCGCGAGACCCGGACCAGCCGGCCTGCTGCTGGCCTGCCTGGGCAAGGCTGGACGAACGCCGCGACGAAGATCTTGCCGCCAGTCCGGCTGTGCCAAGGCTCACCCAGCACCTGCCACCCCGGCCGTCGCGGGTCCGAGGTAGCGTGGGCCAGGCCCCACCGGGGACCCACCACTCACCATGTTCGGTGAATTCCCATGTTCCTAGACGAAATTCACGAGCCCGCCGACCTCCGGACACTGTCTCAGACCCAGCTCACGCAGCTGGCAGCAGAGATCCGGGCGCGCATCGTGGACGTCGTGACCGTAAACGGCGGACACCTCGGTTCGGACCTCGGCGTGGTGGAGTTGACCCTGGCACTGCACCGGGTGTTCGACTCCCCGCGCGACGCCATCATCTGGGACACCGGCCACCAGGCGTACCCGCACAAGCTACTCACAGGCCGTCAGGCCGCCTTCGACACGCTGCGCCAGCCCGGAGGCCTTTCGGGATATCCCTCGCGCGAGGAATCCGTGCACGACTGGGTCGAGAACTGCCACGCGTCGACGAGCCTCAGCTATGCACACGGCATGGCCACCGGGTTCCGGCTGCGCGGCGAGAACGACCGGCGAGTGGTCGCCGTCGTCGGTGACGGGGCGCTCACGGGAGGCATGGCCTACGAAGCCCTGAACAATCTGGGCCACGCGCGGTGCCCCGTCATCATCGTGCTGAACGACAACGGCCGCTCCTACGCTCCTACCGTCTCGAGGCTCTCCTCGGGAGTGACATACCTTCGGCTCAATCCCTCTTACGTCCATGCGCGCGAACGCCTGCGCCTGATGCTTCGGAACATCACAGGTTTGGGCGGTCTCGCCTACTCGAGCATGCACGGCCTCACCAGCGCGCTGCGCGAGATAGTCACTCCCCACCGGTTCTTCGAGACGCTCGGCGTGAGATACGCCGGGCCCATCGACGGGCACGACATCTCGGGGATGGAGAGGGCGTTCGCGAACGCGGCCGAGTGGCACGGACCGATCGTCGTGCACGTGCTCACCCAGAAAGGACGCGGATATGCGCCCGCGGAGGACGACGAGGTGCAGCGCCTTCACGACTTCAAGATTCAGCCGACCAGAATTGCCCAAGGGGACATGAATGCGCCGGTCTCGTACACCGAAGCCTTCACGAAGGCAGTCCTGAAGGAGGCCAAGCGCCGACCCGAGCTGGTCGCCATCACAGCCGCCATGCCAGGGCCCACCGGGCTGCTGCCCTTCCAGGCCGACTTCGCTGCGCGCTTCTTCGACGTCGGCATCGCCGAGCAGCACGCGGTCACGGCGGCCGCGGGGATGGCGATGGCGGGGCTTCGCCCGGTGGTTGCGATCTACTCCACCTTCTTCTCGCGCGCCTTCGACCAGGCCAACCTCGACGTCGGCCTCCACGGCCTGCCGGTGGTGTTCGTTCTCGACCGTGCGGGGATGACCGGCGACGACGGCCCGAGCCACCACGGATTGCTGGACATGTCCCTGGCGCTCTCCATCCCGAACATGACCGTCTTCGCCCCTTCTTCTTCGCAGGAGGTCGGCGTCATGCTCGAGACGGCCCTGTCCCTCGACGGGCCCTCGGTGATCCGGTTCCCGAAGACGCCGGCTCCGCCTGTCGGCCCCGACCGCGTGGGAAGCGGCCTTTCGGCACGGCTCGTACGGCACGGGGACGGCATGGTGTGCCTGCTGGCGGTGGGAAAGCTCGTCGAGGCCGCAGAGGAGGCCGCAGCCAAGCTCGCCCCCGAGGGCATCGAAGCCACCGTATGGGACGTGCGAGTGGTCTCCCCGCCCGACCCCGCGATGCTCGCCGACGCGACTGGACACGGCCTGGTGCTGACGATGGAGGACGGGATCCGCGTTGGTGGCGCCGGCACGTTCCTCGTCGACGCGATGCGCCGGTTGTGCTCCGGCGAGCAAACCCTGCCCCCGGTGCGTGTCCTCGGGGTCCCACGCAGCTACATCCCTCACGGCAAACCCGACCAGATCCTGGCTGGGCTCGGCTTGGACGGACCCGGGATCGCGGCTTCGGTGACCGAGGCTCTCGCGACGCAGAGGGACCGACTCCAGCCGACCTGAATCGGGCCCATTACCGAGCGACCGCGCAGCAGGATGGTCGAAAAGGACGGCGCAGAAGGTAGAGGCATCTGCGCGATTCGCCGAGAAGGTCTTGGAGAAGGCACGCTGGAGCCTCGATGAAGAACCTGAAGCTCGGGCTGCAGCTCGGTTACTGGGGAGCACAGCCGCCCGTCGGTACCGCCGAGCTGGTCGAGGAGGCTGAGAGACTCGGCTTTGACTCGGTGTGGACGGCAGAGGCGTACGGGTCGGACGCGCTGACCCCGCTCGCCTGGTGGGGGTCGCGCACCTCGCGGGTGCGGCTGGGCACGGCCCTGTGCCAGCTGTCCGCGCGCACACCGACCGCCATGGCGATGGCCGCCCTCACCCTTGACCACCTCACAGGCGGCCGCTTCGTGCTGGGGCTCGGAGTGTCAGGTCCCAAGGTGGTCGAGGGCTGGTACGGCCAGCCCTTCGAGAAACCTCTCGCGCGGACGCGCGAGTACGTGTCGATCGTCCGCCAGGTGCTGGCGCGCGAGACACCGGTCACGAGCGACGGGTCCCACTACCCGCTTCCCTACCCGAGGGGCACGGGCCTCGGAAAGCCGCTCAAGGCGATAGTGCACCCGTTGCGCTCGGAGATCCCGATTGTCCTCGGAGCCGAAGGCCCGAAGAACGTGGCGCTGGCAGCCGAGATCGCCGAAGGCTGGTCCCCGATCTTCTTCTCACCGATGCACATGGGTGAATTCAGCGCCGCTCTCGCCGAGGGCTTCGCACGGCCGGGCGCGCGGCGCTCGTTCGAGGACTTCGAGGTGGTCGCCCTCTGTCCCGTGCTTGTCGACGAGGACGTCGAGCGCGTCGCCGACACCTTGAGACCGATGCTCGCCCTCTACATCGGAGGCATGGGGGCCCGTGAGGTGAACTTCCACTTCGACGTGTTCGTACGCATGGGCTTCGAGGCCGACGCACACAGGATCCAGGACCTGTACCTCGACGGCCACAAGGACGAGGCAGCGGCCGCGGTTCCCACGGCGATGGTGGAGAGAGTCGCGCTCGTGGGTCCCAAGGAGAAGATCCGCGACGATCTGGCCGCGTGGCAGGAGTCGATCGCCACCACCTTGCTCGTCGGCGGCTCGGCGAGCACGCTGCAGTTGATGGCCGAGTTGCTCCTATGAGCGCCGAGTTGCTCCTGTGATGGCCGAGTTGCCCCTGTGAGCGCGGCCAGGACCCCATTACCATCCCGTCGCTTCGAGGGAAAGACGGCGATCGTGACGGGCGCGGCCTCGGGCATCGGGCGTGCGACCGCCGTCCGCCTGGCCACCGAGGGAGCACGGGTCGCCTGCTTGGACGTCGCCGCCGAAGGCGTGGAGGAGACCGCCGGTGCGCTGATGACTCTAGGGGCGATGGCGCTCGCATACCGCTGCGACGTGACCGACGAGGACGAGGTCGACCAGACCGTCGACCAGGTGGCCTCTGCCCTCGGCAGGCCCAGCGTCCTCTGCAACGTGGCCGGCATAGGGATGTTCGCCCACAGCATCGATATGCCGTTGTCGAATTGGCAGCGCATCCTGGCGGTCAATTTGACCGGGCCGTTCCTGACTTCGAAGGCCGTGTTGCCGCACATGCTCCATCCCCAAGGGGGGAGCATCGTCAACGTGGCTTCCACCTCGGGGCTTATGGGCAGCGCCTACTCGGCCGCCTACTGCGCTTCAGAGGGTGGCCTCGTCATGCTTACCAGGGCGCTGGCGGTCGAGTACGCGGGCCGGGGTGTGCGGGTGAACGCCGTCGCCCCGGGCGGTGTCGACACTCCCCTGGTCGCGAACTTCGCTCTTCCCGAGGGTGCCGACCCGAAGCACCTGCATCGCATGATGAGCAGAATGGGTTCTTGCAGTCCCGATCAGGTCGCTGCGGCGATCGCCTTCCTCGCCTCGGAAGAGTCCGCCTACACCACGGGCGCGGTGCTCTCGGTGGACGGAGGCATCACCGCTTAAGGCCAGCCAAGCCGTGCTCAGCGAGCATTAATGTAGTCGACCAGCTCGTTGCGGTCCTTCTCGAGCTCAACAATGCGGTGCTTCACCACATCGCCGATGCTCACGATCCCGCACAGAACACCGTCGCGCACAACGGGCACGTGGCGGAACCGCATGTGGGTCATCGTCGACATGAGCGACTCGACCTCGTCGTCCGGCGAACACGTTGTGACCTTGGAGGACATGATCGACGAGACCGGGTCCTCGAGCAACGCACCGGCCCGGTCGGTCAACGCTCGCACGACGTCACGTTCGGAGACGATTCCCTCGATGTGCTTGTGGTCCGAGGACACGACGAGGGCTCCGATGCGGTGCTCGCGCAGCTCGGCGACGGCATCGGCCACTGTCGCACCAGGGGGAATCGTCGCCACCGACGACCCTTTGGTGACCAAGAGTTTCGAGACTTGCACCGGTCCATGCCTCCCCATGAGCCCATGCCTCCCCATGAACCCTGCAACCAGTGTAGAAGGAAGACACCTAGACGACCAGAGGTAGATCGCAGTTCTGGGTAGTGGCGCACCACGAAGGAGCCTGAACAGGCTCGAGCCTGAACAGGCTCGAGCCGGATCTCCTATCCGGGGAGGAGGCTGCGGTGGGCTTCAGCGAGCCCGACCCGGAGAACGACCGAACAGAGCGGCAACGCCGAGTGCGGATCCCCTCGGCGTCGCCGCTCTGCTCAAGGTGTGCTTCGCCCGCGGCAGGCGAGGCTTTACCGGTGACGCGCTACGAGAGACGCTCGACGATCATGGCCATTCCCTGGCCACCGGCCGTGCACATCGTTTCAAGCCCGTAGGTCTTGTTCTCGTGTTCGAGCGCGTTCAGCAGCGTGGTCATGATGCGTACCCCGGTCATACCGAAGGGATGGCCGAGGGCGATGGCGCCGCCGTTCACGTTGAGCTTCTCCCAATCGATCCCGAGGTACTTCGTGGCAGGGACGATCTGCGCGGCGAAGGCTTCGTTGATCTCGACGAGGTCGATGTCGTCCATCGTCATGTTTGCCCGCCGAAGCGCCTGGCGGGACGCCTCGATCGGCCCTAGCCCCATTATCTCGGGGTTAAGGGACGAGACGCCGCTCGAGACGATTCGCGCCAACGGGGTGATCCCGAGCTCAGATGCCTTGGTATCCGACATCACCACGACCGCCGCGGCGCCGTCGTTTAGCGGACAGGAGTTGCCTGCCGTCACATTCCCGCCCTCTCTGAACGCAGGCTTCAACTGGGCCAGCACCTCCATCGTCGTGCCAGGGCGAGGGCCGTCATCCTTAGACACCACAGTCCCGTCGTCCAAGGTCACCGGGATGATCTCCTTCTCGAAGAACCCGTTGTTCTGTGACTCCACCGCCCGGTTCTGGCTGAGACACGCGAACCGGTCCATGTCCTCGCGGCTCACCTTCTCCTGCTCGGCGACGTTCTCGGCGGTCTGTCCCATGGCGATGAACGGGTCGGGCAGGCCCTTTAGCGGGGTCCAGGGCTCTGTGACCGCGGAGCTGCGTGCCGCGGTGCGGGCCTCCGCCTCGGCGAAGGCAGGGTTGTGGGGGCCAGCGTCCGCGAACCCGCTCGGGTAGCGGCTCACAGCCTCCACCCCAGCAGCAACGAACACGTCACCCTCACCAGCACGGATCGCGTGCGCGGCCATGCGCATCGCTACCACCGAAGAGGCGCAGTAGCGGTTCACGGTGACCCCGGGGACGTCCCAGCCGGCCAGGAGACCGGCGACGCGCCCGAGGTTGTGCCCCGACTCGCCTGCCGGCATGCCACAGCCCATTATCACGTCCTCAATCTGCTGGGGATCGAGCTGGGGGATCTTGGCCACTACCGCCTTCATGACATTGGCGGCGAGGTTATCGGGAAGACAGCTCACCAACGAGCCCTTGTTCGCGCGTCCGATGGGGGTGCGCCCGGTGGCCACTATCACGGCATCTGGCATCAAATTGCTCCTTGCGTCTCTACGGTCTTCACGGTCTTCACGGTCTCCACAATGTTCGCGGGTCTCGGTATCCAGGTCTCAGGTTTGCACATCGGCGCCGCCCAGCCAAAGTCGGCGGGGCCACGCATGAACCCCAAGGGTCCCTGTCGGTTTGACCTCCTTAGTGCGCTAGAAGCCGGAAAACGGCTTGCAATCGAGCGCCGGGGATGTGACCAGGGAGGGGGCCCAGAACTGTAACCTGTTCTAGCGAGGGCGACTCAGCTGGGCCAGGACGAAAATACCGAAGCCTGGCTCAGGACGCGAGGTGAGCTCGGAACACCAGACCCGCAGATCACCCACACCGAGGAGCATATAGACGCTCCATGGAAGCCGGGCGAGGCATGGGAACAACGCAGAGATACAAAATGTTCCGTTCTCGATGGGGACAACGACCTGGAGGTTGCTATGTGTCCTGAGATCGACAAGTCGGAGGAGGACTGGAAGGCCGCGCTTTCGGCTGACCGCTACCACGTTCTGCGGGAGAAAGGCACTGAGCCAGCGTGGACCGGGGCGCTGCTCGACGTCCATGATCCGGGTCTGTTCCGTTGCGCGGGTTGCGGGGCCGAGCTGTTTCGCACCGACGACAAGTTCGACTCGGGATCGGGTTGGCCCAGCTTCACCCGAGCCGTGGCCCAAGGCGTCGTCGAGGAGCACGAGGACCGCTCGTTCGGCATGCGCCGAACGGAGATCATCTGTGCGTACTGCGGCGGCCACCTGGGTCACGTCTTCCCCGATGGGCCGGCGCCCACCGGTCTGCGCTACTGCGTGAACTCGCTGTCACTCGACTTCGAACCAGCCGATTCTGCCGACGCGTAGCGAGCTCGGAGCTCGACGGCGGTCGGACTACTCGCTCGAGCCGCCGCTCACTCGCGTGGACACAAGCCCATCTTCTGCGCGCTAGCCAGTCACCTCGACACCATCCGGCCTTCAGCGAGCTCGAACAGTGCCGCCATACGCGCGGCTTCGGCCGCTCTCCCCGACCGTAGAAGCGCTCGCTCGGCCTCGGCACAAGCCTCGCAAAGCTCGAACGCCTCTCGTTTCGAGAAGACGAGGACCGACGCGAAGCGCACTGGAACCTGCTCCAGCCGTTGCCGCTCGGCCTCCTTCACATCTCCGCCTTCTTCGTGAGGTGCCTTGCAACGATGATGCACGCGACGAGCAGCGTGCCCGGGACAGCCACCAGAACCGGGAGCCCGCAGTAGCGCACACCCTCCACGAAAAACGCCGTGAGGGCGCCCATCGGCGGCAGGTGCTTCACGAATTAGAGGAAGTCTTCGCTGGCTACGAGAGGTCCAGCGATCCAGGGATACAGCGCGAAAGCTCCCAAGTCTTCTCCTAGTTCTCTTCGTTCATATCTCCGTTCGGGATCCATCTGAAGGGCACGATCGGCGACCCGGGCCCACGGTCATCGCTGCTCGAGGGCCCGGGTCTCGTCCGATCAGGCGCTGGACCCGACTACGTGGGATTCCTCGGACGGGTCGGAGCTTCCACCCGGGGACACGTCATCGGGGACCCTGCGCTCTGCTTTGGTCACCTCGGCCGTGGCGAACCGTAGCGAGGGACCGACGTCCTCGGCGCTGACCTCGACGCGGCTTCGGCGCTCGCCCGCGTCGTTCTCCCACGCGCGCTGGTCGAGACGGCCGGTGACGATGACTCTGCTTCCTTTGACAAGGCTTATGGAGAGCGGACGCTTTGGCGTCCACCACGTCCACCACCTTTCGACGAGGGGCTGACAGACTGCGAATTGGACACCGACCTCCCCGTTGTCCAGATGGTCGACAAGGAGGCCATGGTGTTCGCTGTCCAGCGGTTGCGCGCGGCTGACGGAACCTCGCTGTCGTTCACGGTGTTGGGCGAAGACGGGTTGCCAGTCGAAGCGGTGGAAGTCTTCCTCGCGCACCTCGAGTCCAAGGGCTCGTCCCCGCACACCGTCGAGGCATACGCCTATGACCTGAAGGACTTCTTCACCTGGCTCGACCAAGAGGAGCTGCGTTTCGAAGACGTGGGCCTCGAGCAGCTGTCGTACTTCTTCTCCTGGTTGCGCCGGCCCGAGCGGCTGCGGGCCCGTGGCGTGTTCATGCTGCCTGGGATCGAGCCAGCGGTGGCCAACACCACCCTGGTGCGAAAGCGCGCCGCGCTGGCATCGTTCTATCGGTTCCACTCCCGGCGTGACCCGAACGTGCCGGCGCTTCTCGGCGAGCTCGTGGAGGCTCGGCCAACGGGCCGGTTCGTGCCCATGCTCGCCCACACCCGTCGTGGCCGTCCGCGCTCCGAGGCCTACAGCCCCATCCGGATCCATGCTCATCGCCGGGCGCCCAAGACCCTCACCGACGACGAGATCGCAGCGCTCATCGCCGCCTGCACGAAGCTGCGGGACCGGTTCTTGGTGCGTCTCCTCGACGCCTCGGGCCTTCGGATCAGTGAGGCACTGGGGCTCAGGCACGCCGATCTGCGCCTTCGATCCGGTGAGATCCGGGTCACAGCCCGCGAGGACAACGCCAACGGGGCACGGGTGAAGGGAATGAAGGATCGCCTCGTGCCCGTGGGCAGTGGCCTGCTCGACAGCTACGGGGACTACATGGAGAGCGAGTACAAGGCGCTCGACAGCGACTTCGTGTTCGTGAACCTGTTTCGTGAACCGCTGGGGGTCCCCATGACCCGGGCGAACGTGAAGGACCTCTGTGCCCGGCTGCGGCGTCGGACCGGGATCGGTCACTTCCACTCCCACGCCCTGAGACACAGCTATGCCACGCGTCTGCTGCGCGCCAAGGTGCCGGTGGAGGTGGTGGCGGAGCTGCTCGGGCACGCAAGCACGCAGACGACCTCCTCGACCTACTCGCACCTGAGCGTCGAGGATCATCGTCGGATCCTGGTCGAGGCGGGCGTCATCGACAGAGAGGAACTCGCGCTGTGAAGGTCCTTCAAGAGCGCTGTGCACCGGCCAGCATGCTCGAACGCCTGATGGAGGTGGTGCGCCCGGAGTTTCGCGCCGAGGTGTTCCTCCCTCCGTGTGACAGCCCGGTGTTCTTCCAAGGGACCTGCCGGGTGCCGTCGTGTCCGACTGCCATCAGCTTCGCGTCGAAAGGGCTCTGCACCCGTCACCACCACCGGTGGAAGAAGCATCCCGAAGAAGATTTCGAGCGCTGGCTCATAGAGGAGGACGTGGAGACCATCGCCTATCTCACCGTGCTGGCCTGTGCGCTGGAGGGCTGCAACCGAGCCCACCACGGCCACTCGCTGTGTGGCCGTCACCTCTCGATATGGGACTCGGCTGGTCGCCCAGATGTCGAGGAGTGGCTTTCTAAGGTCCGCTACGAACCACCACGCCAAGGTGGAGGGGAGAAGCCTTGTGCGGCGCCGGGGTGTGAGCGCTGGACCGATGGGCCGACACCCGTGCTGTGTCGAGGCCACGACAACTCCTGGTGCGCAGAGGGCCGCCCCGATCTCGACGAGTGGTTTGCCCAGCGCGCCTGGGGAGCAAGTCCCCGGATACGCCTCGGTCACCTGCCACGCCAGGCGCGCCTCGAGTTCCAGTTCGGTCTGCAGTGCCGCTACGACCAGGGCGCCAAGTCGACCCCTGTCCGAGCGCTCAGCGCTGCAGTCAGGCTGCTGCACCACTCGGGGGTGAAGAGTCTTCTTGATCTCAGCTATGACGAATGGCGCGAGCACCTGGGTGGACGACGCCTTCGCTCGTTCAGCTCGATGGCTCGCACGTTCCTGCTCGACACCCGCTTCGCCCTCGAGACGATGCTCGTCGGCGATGACCCGTGGGCAGACCAGTTTCCCCGCGACGTCTGGGATCTGCGCCTGCTCGGATTCGCCTCGAGGTCCGTGCGGCGTCTGAGATTCGCAGCGATCGCCCAGCCGTGGATGAGGGATCTGGTGAAGCGATGGTGCAGGTGGCGACTGAGCCGCGGCCTGGCGCCCTCGACGATCGCTGGCTACCTGGCCGGGTGCGTGTCGCTCTCGCGCTACTTGGAGCACGTCGGCGCCTCGGGACCAGAGGACCTCACGAGGACGCACCTCGAGGGGTGGCTGGCCGCGATAGCGGTGCAGGTGCCCGATCCCACCCAGGAGGCAAGCATCGTTGCGATACGCAGCTTCTTGAACGACGTCCACCGCCACGGGTGGGCACCCGGATTGCCTCCCGGGTCGTTCATCTACGCCGACGACCAGCTCCGCAGGAGGCCGGCAAAGCCCCGGTGGATCTCCGAGCACCTCATGGCGCAGATGGAAGCGCCGGAGAACCTCGTTCGTCTGCGCTTCGAGCAAGACCGGGTCTTGCTGCGGATCCTGATGGAGTGCGGGCTGCGGCTCGGTTGTGCGGCGACCCTGCCCTTTGAGTGCCTGGTGCGCGACGACGGCGGGGCCCCTTACCTCGCGTGGTTGAACCGCAAGATGGGTGACCGCCCGGCCTTCTTCCCGCTGACTGGGTCCCTCGCACAGGCCATCTGTGAACAGCAGGCCCGGGTGCTCGAGCGAATCCCCGGTGGCTGTCGCTGGCTGTTCCCGTCCCCGAACGTCAACCTCGACGGCGCCAAGGCGACGAGCGGAAGCGGGTTCCGCAAGCGACTGGACCGCTGGCTCACCGAGATCCACCTCGCCGACGAACACGGCCGGCCCGCCCGGGTCACGAGTCATCAGTTCCGCCACACGGTGGGGACCAGACTCATAAACGCCGATGTCCCCCAACATGTGGTCCAGCAGCTGCTCGATCACATATCGCCCGAGATGACCGTCATCTACGCCCGGCTGCACGACTCGACGGTTCGCCAGCACTGGGAACGGGCGGTGAAGGTGAACTCCGAAGGCAGGAGGATTGTGCTCGAGGCCGGCCATCCGCTCAGTGACGCGACCTGGATGCGCCTCAGCATGGTCCGGGCAAAGGTCACGCTGCCGAACGGCTACTGCGGCGCTCCGATCCAGACCGACTGCGAGTTCGCCAACCCCTGCTTGGACTGCGGGTTCTTCATCGTTACGCGCGACTTCCTCGATCAGCACCGGCGTCAGCGGGACGAAACCAGATGCGCTGTCGCAGACGCCGAGCACAGTGGGCTCGTCCGCCTCGTGGAGAAGAACAGCCGCACGCTTCACAAGCTGGACACCCTGATCGAAGTACTCGAGCGAACAGGGCCCGACGAGGTCGTGGCGGGTGGAAAGGTGGCGGGGCTCGATGCCACTGGTTGACAACACCCGCTTCCTGGTGGAGGCATCCCAACGACGCCATCGTGAGGCACGTGAACGAACCGAGCAGGCGATTACAACCGCGGCGCGCTCGAAGGGAACGGCGACAGTGGTCAGCATCGCCCGGGTTGCCAAGGTGTCGAAGTCGTGGATCTACACCCAGCGCGACCTCGTTGTTGCCATCGACCAGTTGCGCCGACAGACCACATCTCAGGGCCCCGTGAGCCGACCGGCGTCGACAGAGTCACTTCGCCGCCGGCTGGAAACCTCGCTCGTTCGCAACCGGACCTTGCGCCAACAGGTCGTCGCGCTGACTCACCAGCTCGAAGTGGCCCACGGTGAGCTCCGCCGGCTTCGCTCTTTTCCCGATGCATAGGAACCAGATGCCTGGTCTGCGATCTCGACATGGACATGTCCACATCGCAAGCACCCTAGTCAGAGGCACATTCTCGCGAAGAGCTGGCCATAATGAGGCTCAACGCGACGTTCTCGGCGAGGTCGCGCCAGCAGGCGACGTCGAAGAACGACGTCGCCTCCTCCCACTCGTCCGAACCGCGCGACTGCCAGCGCCTGTTGACCGCTAGCCCGAAAGTGGCGCTCGCCTGTCCTTCACGCGTGTAGCGGATCTCCGGAGTGCGCCACGAGGCGCCATGACGCCGTGCGGTGATGAAAGGACACCGCCGCCGACCTGTCGCAGCAGGGCGGTGAAGCTGAGGGCAGCCTGACCCAGGAAGCGCTGGGGAGGGTGGGAGCAGCCCTGACAACGACGGGACGAGCCGGTACTACCAGACGGCTCGGGCCCGGCAAGCAAGACGGAAAGGTGTAACGAGAGTGAATCAGTGGATGAACTCCCTCAAGTCAGATGCCGGCTCAAATCTGGTGGATATGGGCCGGTCAGCAACGCACGCCGAACCCGAAGTTGGGAAGGCGACTCCGAAACCGGTTACCGGAGCTGGTGGTGAGGCCACGAGGAAAGCCTGCGGCGTACTCGTGGCGAGGTTGCAGGGAGAGAAGCTGGGCACCAACCCCGTCGAACGGTGCATGGTGAACGTGGGAACTACCTCAGGGTCGCCCTCCCCTCCGCACAGCCAGTGCGGCGGCGACGGGCAGGTCCGCTGTCGACTGATGGCCTCGGGGTGGGGCGGAGGGTCCGTAGTAGTCCGAGGACGGGAAAGCCGTCTACATGGCGAAGGGACCCAGCGAGTTAGCAGTGACGCTATGGCAATGGCAGGAGCTCGACGGTGAACACCGACGATCTGTGGCCCGACCTCGAAGAGGCCGAGCCCCGGGTACTGCGTATGCAGGCGAAGCTGCACCAAAGGGCAACTGACAGCCCCGATCGTCAGTTCAGTGACCTGTACAACCTCGTGGCCGATCCCGCCTTCCTTGTGGTGGCGTGGCATCGGGTTCGGGGCAATCGGGGTGCACGGTCCGCCGGGGTCGATGGGGTGAAACCGAACTCCATCCTCTTCGGTGACGTGATGCTCGCCGAGCTGCGAGACGATCTCAAGGCCCGGCGCTTCAGACCCCTTCCCGTCAAGGAACGGATGATCCCGAAGGCGAACGACAAGTTCCGCCGCCTCGGCATCCCGACCACTCGGGATCGGGTCGTGCAAGCCTCCCTGAAGTTGGTCTTGGAGCCCATCTTCGAGGCGGACTTCAAGCCGTGTTCCTACGGCTTCCGCCCGATGCGCCGAGCCCAGGACGCCATCGCCCAGATTCACCACCTTGCCTCCCGCTCCTACGAGTGGGTGCTGGAGGGTGACATCACGGCGTGCTTCGACGAGATCGACCACACGGCCCTCATGGGCCGGGTGCGGCATCGGATCGGAGACAAGCGCGTTCTGGACCTCGTCAAGGCGTTCCTGAAATCTGGGCTCCTCACCGAAGGTGGCCAGATCATCGGAACCAAGACCGGCACACCTCAGGGCGGCATCCTTTCACCGCTGCTCGCCAACATCGCTCTCTCCGTTCTCGACGAGCATTTCGACGAGGCGTGGAAGACGACCATGGCAACTGCAATCGACCGGCAACGGCGCCGCTACCACGGAGAAGCCATCTACCGGATTTGTCGGTATGCGGACGACTTTGTGGTGCTGGTGTCGGGAACCAAGGCGCAAGCCGAGGGACTAAAGGATGAGGTTGCAGCGGTGCTCTCCCCGATGGGGCTTCGCCTCTCGGAGGAGAAGACAACGATTGTCCATATTGACGAGGGGTTCGACTTCCTCGGCTTCCGCATCCAGCGGCAGACCAAGCCGGGGTCGACCAAGCGGTTCGTCTACACCTGGCCCTCGAGGAAATCATTGTCCTCGATCATGGCCAAGGTGAAGGCGATCACCAAGCAGGGAACGAGCAAATCCCTCTCCGACCTCCTGCACCAACTCAACAAGGTGCTGCGAGGTTGGACCACGTACTTCCAATACGGCGTATCGAAGGCGACCTTCCGATACCTGAGCCACTACACGTGGCTCAGGGTCAACGGATGGCTTCGCCGAAAGTTCCGCCGCAGTACTTGGAAGGACCGGCGACGCCGCTATCTCGGCAACGGGTGGCGGCCGCAGCAGGACGGGGTGATCCTCTTCAATTCGGGGGCGGTTCCGGTCAGCCGATATCGCTACCGAGGAACGAAGATCCCTTCGCCGTGGGACAGATGGATTCGGGCGATCGCCGAAGGTTGACCAGCGGGGCACGTGGAGAGCCGGATGCGGTGGAAGTCGCACGTCCGGTTCGGGGAGCGGGTCGGAGAAACGGATCAGCCGAGAGGCTGGCACCGCGCTCCGGCTCGACTCCACTCGCGGGTCAGGTTCCCCGACAGGGTGGTCGTGTTGCTCATGGTCTTCACCTCTCCTCTACTCGTGACACCCTCGCGGGTGTACCCCGATCGTGAAGAACCGACCTCGCTCAGTCGCTGTCGCTCGACCTTGCCGCGGACCTTGCTGGAACGTGAACCTGCGATGTTTCCGCGAAAACGCGGTGGAGGATCGCAAGACGCGTCGACGCTGACAGGGACTGTGCCGGTGGGCGCCGCTACCGTGGGTCGCGATGTGCCTGCTCGTGATGGTTTCGCGCTTGGAAGAAGCGGCACCACTGGTGGTGGGAGCGAACCGCGACGAGCGCCTGGACCGGCCCGCGACCGCGATGACCGTTCTGCAGTCTGCAGGACCCAGGATCCTCGGGGGCCGCGACGAAGAAGCAGGTGGGACTTGGCTGGCGATGAACGAGCACGGCTTGGTGGCAGCCCTCACGAACCGTCCCGCGTCCGAGGGTCGCGACCCCTCCAAGCGTTCACGCGGTGAGCTCCCGCTGGCGTTGGCTCGCCACTCGAAAGCCCAGGACGCGGTCGAGGACTTCGTCTGCCGTTTCCACCCTCTCGACTACAACCCGGCATGGCTGCTCGTAGGCGACCGCCACTCGCTGTACTCACTCGACATGACAGGCGACCGACCCGTGGCAGAGGAGCTGCCCGCGGGAGTCCACATCCTCGAGAACCTCCCACCGGGCTCCCGTTCTCCCAAGGTCGACCACGTCCGTGAGATTCTCGGAAGTGTCGGTGTTGGCACTCTGAGAGGAGCTGCGCTCATTGGCCGTCTGAGGAGTGTGCTAGGGGACCACAGCCTGCCCGACGAGCCCGACGAGCATGCAATCTGGGGGCCCGTACGCCCGCCCGAGACGCTCGCCGCGTGTGTCCACACCGAGAAATACGGGACACGTTCGTCCACCATCGTCCGGGTACCAGCCCGCGAGGACGCTCAGATCTCAGTGAGCGTGGCTCATGGCCACCCTTGCACCACCCCTTTCGTCGATGCCGACGGGCTGTGGAGAAGGTCCTGACCCTCAAGGCGGTTGATTGATCTGCCGATCAAAGGAACGTGTCAGTGCGATCGACGCGACCACTTCCGGATCGTCACGCCCTCGACCCGGGGCAATGGCGGCGATCGCCCTCGTGTGGCCGATGCGCACCCGCCGGCCACGGCGCACGCGTGGTGAGCCGGCATGACCTCCAATGACGAGGTCTTTCTCGACGGCAATCCGGTCCTGCACTTCCAGCCGGCCGTCGACCTGACCACGGGACGCCTCCTCGGGTTCGAGGCCCTCGTGCGCTGGCAGGATCCACAGCAAGGCCTGATCCCTCCAAACGTGCTCCTGCCGTGGGCCGAGAAGAACGGGTACATCCTCAACCTGAACGCGTGGGTGCTGTCCGAGGCCTGCTTCCAGGCCGCCAGTTGGCCCTCGGCCCTGCAGGTGGCGGTGAACTGTTCGACCAGCCAGCTCCGAAACCACCGGACTTCTATCGCCGCCGCCAACGCGCTGGAAGGGTCAGGTCTCAATCCGGATCGCCTGACGATCGAGGTTACGGAGAACACCGTGGCTGACGAACAAGCCAGTGGGGACCTCGACGAGCTGTCACACCTGGGCGCGCATCTCGCGGTCGACAACGTCGGGACGAGCTGGTCGACCTTGGAGAACCTGCGCCGTTTCGCCATCGAGACCGCGAAAATCGACCGTGAGTTCATCTCCGGTCTGGAGATCCACGAAGGCATGAACCGGGCGATCGTGGAAGCGATCATCCACGTGATCCACTCGCTTGCGATGACCACCGTTGCCGAGGGAATCGAGACGGCAGAACAGGTGGCGATCCTCCAAGAATTCGGGGCCGACGTGGGCCAGGGCTACTTCTTCGCCCGCCCCCTCCCCTCGGACCAGGCGTATGTGATCGCAAACGCCGAGCCGCGCACGGTCTTCGACTTCACAGCAGAGACAGAAAGCCCGAGCTCGAAGAGCGTCGAGAAGAGCGTCGAGACGCGCGACGTGACCGTGGTTGAAAGCACGTCGGACACTGAACTGGAGATGAGCAGGGCGCACGTGCTCTGATAGGACCTCGTGAAGCTGGCCGTACCCACAGAGACGCGGATTGGCGAGCAACGCGTGGCCATCGTCCCCGAGGTAGCAGGCCGGTTGTCGGGTCCTGGAGTGGACATCTTCGTGCAGGCCGGCGCAGGTTCGAAGGCCCACTTCCCCGACGCCGCCTACCGTGAGAAGGGGGCAAACATCGTCGAGGGCGCCGACGACCTGCTCGCCGGGGCCGACGTCGTGGCCAAGGTCCACGCACCTGCTCCCACCGAAGCACAGCACCTGCCAACGGGGGTGACCGTAGTCAGCTTCCTCCAGCCTGCCGCACAGCTCGACATCTTGAGAGCCCTCGTGGAGAGACAGGCCACCGCGTTCAGTCTCG
>Ga0224558_1002234_pt1 | contig 18262 bp, 13 predicted proteins | sample 714S32024metaG_FD_180682 | JGI IMG/M metagenome (GOLD analysis project Ga0224558, IMG submission 180682) | Peat soil microbial communities from Stordalen Mire, Sweden - 717 S3 20-24 | ecosystem: Environmental > Terrestrial > Soil > Wetlands > Peat | place: Sweden: Norrbotten County, Stordalen...
TCGACCGCCACAACGAGAGTCCCAAACCGTTCATCTGGACCGCCCGAGCCACCGATATCCTGGAGAAAGTGAAACGCGCTCGCCGCACCCTGAATAAACGTCAATCCGCATGACGCACTACACTAGAATAGCCCTAACATGCGCGCGATTTTTCAGTGGAAAATCGGCTCTCGCGTCCTCGAGTTGGGGCGGCGCACTCTGATCATGGGCGTCGTGAACGTAACTCCCGACTCGTTCTCCGACGGAGGCCTCTACATCGATGCCGAAAAGGCCGTAGTCCGCGCCGAGCAGTTACTGGACGAAGGCGCGACCATCATTGACGTGGGCGGGGAGTCCACGCGGCCGGGCGCGCCGGTGGCCAGCGGTCTCGTGGCCGGCGACGCCAATCACGACCCGGAGGCCGCGGCCGAGACCGCACCGCCGGCATCGCAGCCCATATCGGAAGAACCCGTGTCGGAAGAACCCGTGTCAGAAGAAGAAGAGCGGAGGCGCGTGCTGCCCGTCATCCGCGATTTGAAGCGGCGACGGCCCGATGCCGTGGTTAGTGTCGATACCTACAAGGCAAGCGTGGCGCGGGCGGCGGTGGAGCTCGGGGCGGAAGTGGTTAACGATGTGAGTGGGTTCCGGTGGGATCCGAAGATGGCGAAAACGCTGGCTGAACTCAAAGTGGGAGCAGTGCTGATGCATACCCGCGGCCGCCCGGAAGAATGGCGGTCGTTGCCGCCGATTGGCGATCCGGTGCTGATGGTGAAGCGGGACTTGCGGCAGTGGGCGGAAGCGGCGACTCTGGCGGGCATCAAGCGCGATCACCTGGTGCTGGATCCCGGATTCGGGTTCGGGAAGCGTTTCGAGGAGAACTACCCGTTGCTGGCGCACTTCGCCGAGTTGCAGCAGATGGGATTTCCGCTGCTGGCAGGAGTCTCGCGCAAATCATTTATTGGGCGAATGCTGGCGCGCAATGGCAAGGACCGCGATGGCAAGCATAAAGACGCCGGGGTTGGCGAGCGCCTCTACGGCACGCTGGCTGCAGAAGCGGCTTTGATTCTGAAAGGCGCGCACATCATCCGCACGCACGACGTGCGCCTAGCGGTGGAGGCGGCACGAGTGGCCGATGCGATCGTGGCCAGTGGTGGATAGAAGTGACTGGTCTAATAAATGGTCTCGGGTTAGGTTTTTGGGAAGGGCACGGCTTTACAGACTGCGGAAAAACTCGGGTTCCGTATCAGAGTATCGCTTTAGCGATACCGTAAGCCTTCGAAATCAGGCCCCCCTTTAGGGGCTGGGCATCGAGAACCGACTTTTTCCGCAGCCTGTTTAGCCGTGCCGCTCAGGGCCGCAAGAAATGCGGGCTTTAGCCCCTGTGCGCCAGACGTCGCGCCCCGAAAATCATTGTGGAATAGGAGATATTTGTCCAGACTCAGACCCGGGCCGCTTCGGCAAGCGGCGCGGCGATCTTGACCGCGGGGAGCCGAATTTCAAATACGGCTCCGCCTTCGGGCCGGTTGTTGCAGGTGATTTGTCCCTTGTGGTCCTGGATTACGCCATAGGTGGCGCTGAGTCCGAGACCGGTGCCTTTGCCCACCGGCTTGGTGGTGTAGAAAGGATCGAAGACGCGCTCGGGATCACGCAGGCCGGGGCCGGAGTCGACGAACTGGACGATGACTTCGTCGCCTTCGCGCCAGAGAGAGATCTGCAGACGCCCGCCGCCGATCTCCTGCAATGCGTCCACCGCGTTTTCGACGATCTGAACAAAGGCCTGCAAGAGCTGGTTGGAGTTGCCCAGGACGCGAGGCAGGGGGGCATTGTCATTGCTCTCCACGCTCAGGCTGATCTTCTTGTTTTCGAGCTTGAATCCTTCCATTTGAACCGCGCGCTGCAAAAGAGGCTTCAGTTCGAGCGGACTTTTTTCTCCCGGAGTCTGCTGCGCGAAGCTGAGCAGATCGCTGACCAGTTCGCGAGTGCGCCGGGCTTGCTGGCCGATTTTCTGCGCGTTCGAGAGTTGCTCGCGGCTCAGGTTGCTGCTGGCAGCCATCCCTTCCGAGCTGTTCAAAATGGCCGAGAGCGGGAACTCCAGTTCGCTGGCGGCGAGCGCGATTAGTTCTCCGAGCGAAGCCAGCTTGGCTTGTTGAATCACTCTTCCCTGCAGCCGCTGGAGGTTGTCAAAGCTCTGGCGTGAACGCTTGAGCAAATCCAGAAGCTTCTGATCCAGCAGCTGTTGTTGGAGAAAAATGACAAAGGCCAGCAGGGCGACGCCGCCCATGGCCACGGCAAAACGGACCTGGCGCAGATAAGGCTGCTCCTGGCTCAGGAATAGTGCCCAATATCCCATGAGCGGCAGAGAGAGCAGGGCAAGTTTCGCAAGCAGAGGAGCGACCGGGCGACTGGCAGGTGCGACCGAAGGCATCACCTCGGTATCGCGAAGGCAGCGCCGCCCGGCCATCGCGACCCAGAAGAACCCCAGCCCAGAGGCAAGGTACGGGAGGTCGTAGATGCCGCCAGTCTTGTACACGCCGCGCAAGAAGGCGGCATTCATGGCTTCCGAAACGAAGCTGTAGAAAACGCTGGCAAAAAAAATGTTGCGATAGAGCACGCGCCACGATCCGGTACTGGTGAAAAATGCCGATGCTGACACGGCAATCAAGATCAGTCCTTCGACCACATACAGCAGATTCCAACGCGGGCTGTAGAGCGCGATATTGGTGACGATGTATTCGTCGGGAAAAACAAAAAAGGCGTAGACCGCGACCCACCACACCAGCAGAATGAGGACATTCAGAGCGCTCGGCAACAACCCCTCGCGTTCATCGGCCTGATGCGGACGGATGGCCACGGCCGCCATAATGGGGACAATGTGCAGGAACAACACGACATCCCCCCAATAGGGATCGGGTACCGGCTTGCGCACCACCACTTCAAACCACACCCAATAGGCCTGGTTGAAACACCACATGGCCATGCCCGCCGTCATGAGACTCCAGAACAGGCGTCTATGCCCGCGGCTGTCGAAGACGTTTCGGGCGGAGACGATTACGGCAGCCGCAATCGCCAGCAGTGGAGTCAGGTCTCCCATGGCCACGCGAAAGTAGGGGTTGGGAAACACTGCCGGAGCCAGAGCAAAAGCCACCAGCAGGCAAACCCCGCAGACCAGCGCCGAAATGTGGGGCCTGGACATCACGTCGCATCATATGATGTTCGCCGCCAGATGTTTAGATCACGTTCAGGTTACCGGAGGTTACTACGGTAACCTTCGAGCACGAAGAAAAGTGGGAAGAATGAGCTGAGTCCCGGAGGGACGACCGAGCTTAGCCCAGCGCTTCAGCGCTGGGAAAAGTGGAGAAGATGATTCAAGTCCCGGAGGGACGACCCAGTTCTCACGCACACTCCTGAGGGCTGGGACCATCCCGCTCGGAGAACTATTTATGAGCCACGCCTGCTGCTAGAATTCCGTTATGGCATTCCCCGCTAACCGCATGCGCCGTTTGCGGCGCACTGAAACGCTGCGCACCCTGGTCCGCGAGACCCGGCTCACGCCCGAATCTCTGGTCTATCCATTATTCATCTGCCCCGGAACGGGTGTAAGGAAAGAAGTTCGCTCCATGCCCGGCGTCTTCAACCTCTCGATCGACGAGGCAGTAAAGGAAGTGCGCCAGACGCGTGCCCTCGGAGTGCTGTCGGTCATCTTGTTCGGGCTGCCGGAGAAAAAAGATGAAGTGGCCACCGGCGCCTGGGCCGAAGACGGCATCGTGCAGAGGGCCGCGCGCGCCATCAAGAGCGAGGTGCGGGACGTCGTGGTGATGGGCGACGTTTGCCTGTGCGAGTACATGTCGCATGGGCATTGCGGAATAGTTAAGATGAACGAGAGAGCGGAACCGCAATCCCTGGGCGCGGCCGCCGCGGCGCCACCAGTTACCGCGGAGTACGAGATCGTGAACGACGCGAGCCTGGAGTTGCTGGCGCGCACCTCGGTTTCGCTGGCCCGCTCGGGCGTGGACGTCATCGCGCCCTCGGACATGATGGATGGACGAGTCGGGGCGATTCGCGCCGCGCTCGACGGCGCGGGCTTCGAAAATACGCCCATTCTTTCCTATGCGGCCAAGTTCTCTTCCGGTTTCTATGGCCCGTTCCGCGAGGCGGCGGATTCCGCCCCGCAGTTCGGAGATCGCCGTTCCTACCAGATGGACCCGGCCAACGTTCGCGAGGCGATGCGCGAGATCGAGTTGGATATCGAAGAGGGCGCCGACATGATCATGGTCAAGCCGGCCATGCCCTACCTGGATGTGATTGCCGAGGCCCGCAACCGTTTCGATCTGCCGCTGGCGGCCTATCAGGTATCGGGCGAGTACGCGATGATCGAAGCCGCCGCCCGCAACCAGTGGATCGACCGGGAGCGCGTGATGATGGAAGCGCTCATCTCAATCCGCCGAGCCGGGGCCAGCATGATCCTGACTTACTACGCCAAGGAAGCGGCGAAACTGCTCGCTTAGAATAAGTCGTTGGTCGTTAGTCGTCAGTCGTTGGCGATGATTTGTTCGCTAACGACTGACGACTAACGACCAACGACTGAAAAAAGCTACAATATCGGCGTGAACGCCCCCATTCGGCCTAAGCCGGCAGCTGACCTCCAGCATCAGGACAGCCCGCATCACCATCACCAGGCCATCTACGCCGCCGAAGCCACCGGATTGCTTCTCATGGCGGTTTTGCTCCTCGTTCTCACCATCATCCGCTACTGGCGGTACATCCCGTGGAGTGCGCGCTGAAGTTGCCCAAGAAGTTCCCCAAGAGCTTGCCGAAGTTAAACCGCGAGCCCCTGCTCGTAGTCGTTCTCGGTCCCACGGCCAGCGGCAAGACAGCTCTGGCGCTCGCCCTCGCGCGCCGCTTCCACGGAGAAATCGTCAACTGCGACTCGGTCGCGATGTACCGCGAATTTGAAATCGGCACGGCCAAGCCCAGCCCGGCGGAGCGAGCCGAGATTCCGCATCACCTGCTCGATTGCACGGATCCGCTCGCCGACGTTAGCGCCGGAGAATATGCCCGCCAGGCCCGGCAGGTTCTGCGCGAGATAGTTCTGCGCGAGATCGCTCCACGGGAAACCGAGCGCAGGAAACACTTGCCCATCGTCAGCGGAGGCGCCGGACTCTATCTGCGCGCTCTGCTGGAAGGACTTTTTCCCGGCCCGCAGCGCTCCGAAGATCTGCGCATCAAACTGCGCAGCCGCGCCGAGAAGCACGGCCCCGGGCACTTGCATCGCATCCTGCGGCGGCTCGACGCGACGGCAGCGAACCGCATTCACGCCCATGACGTTCCCAAGGTGATCCGCGCAATCGAGGTGTGTCTGGCCTCGCGCCAGTCCTCTCGCCCGACCTCGCGCCAAACTATGACCGAACTTTGGCAACAGGGACGCGAACCGCTCCGCGGCTTTCGCATTCTGCGTCTTGGACTCAACCCGCAGCGCGAAGTTCTTTATGCCCGAATCAACCAGCGCGCCGCGAAGATGTTTGACAACGGACTGCCCGGCGGAGGACTGATCGCCGAGACGGAAAGACTCCTCAAGAAATATGGCGACCAAGCCCGCCCGCTCGCGTCGCTGGGATACAAACAGGCGCTCCAGTTTTTGCGCGGCGAAGTCGATCGTGAGTCGGCGCTCGCGGCGGCGCAACAGGCGCATCGTAACTATGCCAAGCGCCAGATCACATGGTTCCGCCAAAAACCGGATGTCCATTGGCTGGCCGGGTTCGGCGACGATCCAGCCATCCAGGCGGAGAGCATTGCACTCATCGAACGGGAAATTTTGAACTAGCAGGCTGCGGAAAAATTCGATCTCGCACTTGATTTTGGGTGGCGCAGCGGTTCACCGCTGCAGTAACCGACTTGTTTTCAGGGCCGGCTTTAGCCGCTGAGGTGAGACTGCGACGCGGAAAGTACTCTTTCCGCAGGCTGCTAGGGGAGAAACGGGCGTCTCGCCCGTTCAGCCCAGAGCGAAGTCAAAGGGTTCAGCCGGGTGGCGACCCCCGGCTCTCCACTGGCAAATCCGCACAGCATTCGCAGGACGTTCCCATCCGTTTTTGCTATTGTCAATTGCATGTCCCGGCGTCTGCTGCTGATCGCGCTACTACTAACTTCGCTCGGCTTTGCTAGGGATAAAGATAAAGACAAAGACAAGAGCAAAGACCGCCGTCAGCAGCCCGTTCCCATCCATCTCGACAAAGCCGGCCGCAAGTGGGCCGACAAAACGCTGCGCAAGATGTCAACCGAAGAAAAAGTCGGCCAACTCTTCGGCATCAAGGTGCTGGCGCAATTCCTGAATGACGCCGACCCCATCTTCATTCAACTGCGCAACAACGTCCGCAAGTATCACATCGGATCGCTGGTCATGACCGTCCCGCTGGATGGCGCCGTCCTGCTCAAAAGCGATCCCGATGTAGCCGCCGAGCTGCTCAACCGGCTGCAAGAATCCTCCGATCTCCCCCTCATTGTCGCCGCAGATTTCGAGCGCGGCGTTTCCATGCGTCTGAATGGCGCGACCGTTTTCCCCCATGCCATGGCCTTTGGAGCGACCGGCAAACCGGAGAATGCCGAAGCCTTTGGACGCATCACCGCGCTCGAGGCGAGAGCCATCGGAGTGCATTGGAATTTCTTTCCCGATGCCGACGTGAATTCCAATCCTGCGAATCCCATCATCAACACGCGCTCTTTCGGAGAAGATCCCAAGCAGGTGGGCGATTTCGTGGCAGCATACATTCGGGGCGCTCACCAGGGCAGCATGTTGACCACGGCAAAACATTTTCCCGGACACGGCGACACCGCGACCGACTCCCATCTCGGCCTCGCTCAAGTCACCGGCGACCGCGCGCGGCTCGATGCGGTTGAACTCCCGCCGTTCCAGCGCGCCATCGAGGCGGGCGTCGATGCCGTGATGGTGGCGCACGTAACCGTTCCCGCGCTCGATTCCGAGCCCAACCGGGTGGCCACAACTTCAAGGGCAATTGTGGACGGACTTCTCAAAGAAGAACTGAGATTCAAAGGAATAGTCGTGACCGACGCCCTCGACATGGCGGGGTTGACGCGCCTGTACGCGCAGAATATCGGCCGGGCAGCCGTCGATTCCTTCAAGGCCGGTAATGATGTGCTGATCATTCCGGCCGATCTCGATGCCAGCTACCGCTCCCTGCTCGAAGCCGTGCAGAGCGGCGAAATCAGCCGCCAGCGGCTCGATCAATCGGTACGTAAGATTCTGGAACTAAAGGCTTCCCTGGGCTTGAACAAGGCGCGGCTCGTGGACCCCGGTCAACTCTCGATCAAGATTGCTAAACCGGAGAACGTGGCCGTCGGCCAGCGCATTGCCGACGAAGCCATTACCCTCGTCCGCGACAACGGTAAAGTGATCCCGCTTCATTCTTCTGTTGGAACTCTGAAGCCCGCGCTTCCGTATCAATCAGTGACCGAGGTGAGCAACCGCCTGGTCGCGCTGATTTTTCTCGACGACCTGCGCACCGACTCCGGACGTATGCTCGAACATCAGATTCTAGCCCGTGTGCCTGACGCCCGCGTGATCTACGTCGACGCACGCTCGGCCGCCGGCATGAAGCCGTCCGTAGTCGAAGCGGTGGAAGCGGCGGAGCACGTGATCGCTGCGGTCTATGTGGTTCCGACCGCCGGCAAGGCCATTCGTGCCGCCGGGGGCTTGAAGAATGAAGATTTGAAGAATGAAGGTTCGAAGAATGAAGAATTGAAGAATGGAGAGTTGAAGAATACCGTTGCCCTGGACGACGCCATGGAATCCCTACTCGCGGCGATTCTCGATCGCGCCGCCCAGCGTACTGTAGTGCTCGCTATGGGCAATCCCTATGTGGTGCAGGATTTCCCCGCGATCGAGAATTATGTGTGCGCGTTCTCCAATGCAACCGTGTCGGAAACCGCCGCCGTGAAAGCGATCTTCGGCGAGATCCCGATCGGCGGTCATCTTCCCGTTACAATCCAGGGCATCGCATCCCGAGGCGAGGGGATCGAACGCCCCGCCCATCCAAGCTCCGTTCGACTCAGCTCAGGAGGTTCCTCCCATGTTCAACCGTAAAATGTTCAGCCGTAAAATGTTCCAGCCAAAAAAGTTTAGCCGTAGCGCGATCGGGAAACTGGCTCTTGGCGCGTTGTTTGCCGCCCTCTGCGTGCTTCCCGCGTGCAGCATCGATGCGCACGACAAGAAGAATGGCGAGGCGCACGTTGATATCAAGTCCCCCGTAGGCGATCTGCACGTCAGCGAGCAAGCCGACATTCGCGACGCCGGCCTGACGCTCTATCCCGGCGCCAAGCCCGCTCCAAAAGACGGCAGCGACGACAAGAAGAGCGCCAATGTAAACCTTTCGCCGCCAGGATTCTCGTTGAAAGTGGTGGCGGCGGAGTTCGTCTCCGACGACTCTCCCGAAAAAATCATCGCCTACTACGACAAAGAGCTGCTGAAATATGGCAAACCCATCCAGTGCCACGGCGCCTGGAACGACGTGGATTCCAAGGCCGGCAAGGATGAAGGCTCCAAGCCCGTCTCCTGTGGAAATAACAACGGAGGAGACTCGGTAGAGCTGAAGGTTGGAACCGAAGGAAACCAGCACATCGTCGCCGTTAAGCCCAACCGCCAGGGAACCCGCTTTGCTCTAGTCTACGTGCGCACGCACACCGGCAAGGACGACACCATCTAAGAGCATCGGGATGACCCGATCACCCGATGCCTTGCCTTGCTCTCCGCTTGGTTTGTGCGCTAGCTTCGAAGAGGTGGAACACCCTTGCCAGCATTGTGGGATCACAGTCGAGGACGGCCGCCCGTTTTGTCCGCAATGCCGCGCTCCTCAAATCCACGTGCAAATTGCGATTCCGGATGCTGAAGGTGCGGCCGCCTTGAATTCCGCGCCAGACGAGCTTTCTCCCGAGATTCCCGTAGAGACGAGGCCCGCCTCGTCTCAGACGCGGCAGCCGGGCAGCGCGATGAACCGGCAAATCGCCGTTCGTGCCGCGCTCAAGGCCGGTGTGCTGGGCGTTTTCATCGGGATGATCCCGTTCCTCGGCATCGTTCTGACTGGGGCCCTGGCTGTCTATTTCTACCGCCGTGAAAGCAGATTCGTCCTCCCTCCCCCTCTCGGGTCGCGTCTCGGGGGAGCGGCGGGAGTCGTCGCCTTCGCCATCAACGCTCTGTTGATCGCCATCCGGATTTTTGTTTTTCATGCCCAGAAGGAATACATCGATGCCATCCTGAAAGTCGCTCAGAAGTTTGGAGCCAACTCGGCGGACCCTGACTTTCAGGCTGGCATTCACAACCTGTTCACTCCCTCGCGGCTGGCCTTCACCTTCGTTTTTGGGATGCTTCTTACGGTGGTGCTCGCCTCCATTGGCGGCGCGCTGGCCTCGCTGTTTATGCGGCCGCGCAACCCCCGTGTGTAATTCCAGATCGCTAGTACCGTGACCGCATGATTTGTACCGTTTCACCGCTGAGAGTAGCGCCGCCGTCTCGGCGGCTGTCCGGCGGGCGTCTTCGCCCGCCGCGCCGAGGACGAGACGCCCGTCGCTCCCTCGCTGGCCAAGCGGGTTTCCCGCCCGCCCCTTGCTCTCACCTCATCCCCACGCGTATGATGCAGCGTTTATGAATTCACGCACGCTAGGCCGTCCGGTCGAGATCCAGCAGAAAGCGCAGCTCATGTCCGCCTCCGAGGTCGAGCGCACCCTGATCCGGCTGGCGCATGAGATTCTCGAGAAGAACAATGGCGTCGAAGATCTGGCCCTGGTCGGCATCCGCCGTCGCGGAGTTCCGCTGGCGGAACGGCTGGCGAAAATCATCCAGCGCATCGAAAAGAAACCGGTCCTGCTCGGCACGCTCGACATTACCCTCTATCGCGACGATCTTTCCACTCTCGGCTCGAAGCCCGTAGTCCAGAAAAGCGAGATGGAAATTCCCATCACCGGCAAGTCGGTGGTGCTGGTCGACGACGTCCTCTATACCGGCCGCACCACCCGCGCCGCCATGGACGCCCTGTTCCGCTCGGGCCGTCCCCGGCGCTTGCAGTTGTGCGTATTGATCGACCGCGGCCATCGCGAGTTGCCGATCGAGGCCGCCTTCATTGGACGAACCGTGCAGACAACGGAAAATCAGATTATCGAGGTCAAACTTCGCGAGATCGACGACGCGGAGAAAGTCCTGTTGATGGAAAAACAGCAGGCCAATTTGTAATTGCTAATTTGTAATTTGTAATTGAATTCTTGGATCCGCATCGCGCGCCCTTAAATTACAAATTACAAATTGGAAATTACAAATCAACTATGAATCCAGCGCGCGGTTCCCTCCTCGGCATCGAGCACCTGGAAGCAGCCGAGATCCTGAGACTTCTGAAGTTTGCCCGGCGCATGAATCCGGACAAGCCGCGGCCCCTGCTCAAGGGCAAGCGCGTGATGCTTCTTTTCTACGAGTCTTCCACCCGCACCCGAAGCTCGTTTGAAATCGCGGCCAAATCCATGGGCGCCCACACCGTCCTCATCCAGTCCTTCGGTTCGAGCATTGAGAAAGGCGAATCGCTCCTCGACACCGGATACACAGTGCGCGCCGTCGGCGCCGACATCATCGTCATCCGCCACCCCAACGCCGGCGCGCCCTACGTAATGGCGCAGCACATCGACGTGCCCGTGATCAACGCCGGAGACGGACTCCACGAACATCCCTCGCAAGCGCTGCTCGACGCTTACACCATTCTGCGCAACAAGAACACTTTCAAAGGCCTGCAGGTCGCGATTGTCGGCGACATTTTTCACAGTCGTGTGGCGCGGTCGGCCTGCCACCTGTTAAGCAAATTCGGTGTGAAGATAATTCTGTGCGGTCCCCCCGAACTCGTGCCCGACATTGCGACGACCCTCGCTCCCGGCATCCGCGTGACCCGCCACATTGATGACGCCTTGCGCGGCACCGATGTGATCATGCTGCTGCGCGTGCAGAGCGAGCGTCTTTCCGGACTGAAGCTCGACCTCCTCGAATACATCACGCGCTACCAGATGAACCCGGCCCGCTTGAAGATGGCCAAGAAAGATGCCATCGTGATGCATCCCGGCCCCATCATTCGCGGCCTCGAACTCACCAGCGAAATCGCCGACGGCGCCCAGGCGCGCATCCTCGAGGAAGTGCGCAACGGCGTGCCCACGCGCATGGCGATTCTGGCGCGGGCCATGGGAAAAATGCGATGACCAGCGCAGAAAAAAATCGAACGAGCCTGCTAATCAAGGGCGGCCACCTCATCGACCCGGCGGCGCGCATTGACGCGCCCATGGACGTGCTTCTGAAAGATGGCCGCGTCGCCGAAGTTGCTCCTCCCAACAAAATCAAGGGAGGCGTGGACGAAAAGGCCGAGAAACTAGATGCCCGCGGACTCATAGTCGCGCCCGGCTTCATCGATCTCCACGCGCACCTGCGCGAGCCCGGCCAGGCGCACAAAGAGACCATCGCGACGGGCACGGCCGCCGCCGCCGCAGGCGGCTTCACTTCTGTCTGCACCATGCCCAACACAGTTCCGGTGGTCGATTCGGTCGAGTGGGTAGAGTGGCTTCGCCAGCCCGAGCGCGGCGCGGTCGTCAATGTGTTTGCCATCGCCGCCGCGACCCGATCCAGTAAGGGCGCCACGCTCACCGACTTCCGTGCGCTCCACGCCGCCGGAGCAATAGCAGTCACCGACGACGGCAAGCCCATCCTCGAAGACAGCATCATGCGCGAGGCCCTGGTTCTGAGCGGGGAGCTGAATTTCCCCGTAGTGCAACATGCCGAAGACACGCGCCTGACCGAAAATTGTTCCATGCACGCCGGCGCGCGTTCGTTCCGTCTCGGGTTGCGCGGCATGACCGCGGCTGCCGAAGCCTCGATCGTCGAGCGTGACGTCCAACTCGCCACGCATATTCCCAATGCCCGCCTGCACGTCGCCCATCTTTCCACGGCCGACGCGCTGAAGAGCGTCCGCCGCGGCAAGCGAGCCAAAGCGCGCGTCACCTTCGAGGTCACGCCGCACCATTTCACGCTCACCGACGAAGACATGCGCGACTACGACAGCAATTACAAAATGAATCCCCCGCTGCGCTCGGCCTCCGATCTAGAAGCCATCCTGGCCGCCCTAGCCGACGGTACGGTGGACGCCATCGCCACCGATCACGCTCCCCACGCCGCCCACGAAAAGGAAATGGAATTCGAACGCGCCGCGTTCGGCATCACCGGACTGGAAACCGCGCTAGCGCTAGCGATAACCAGGCTGCACCGCGAGAAGCGAATCCCTCTTTCCCGCATCGTGGAACTCTTCACCGCCGGTCCGGCGCGCTGTTTCGATCTGCGCGGCCGCGGTTCGCTCGTCCGCGGCGCGGTAGCCGACGTTACCGTTTTCGATCCGAAAAAGAAGTGGACCTTCGACGCCGCCAAATCACGCTCGAAATCAAGAAACACACCCTTCGATGGATGGCAACTGACGGGAAAAGTAGTAGCGACTATAGTCGGAGGAAGGGTTGTGTACTCCGCCTAAATCAGTGTGAATCAGTGTGGGAACGGGGCTCTGCCCCGCCCAAGCCGAGCAAAGCTCGGCAGCTGCCTGTGCTCACAGCAACGCCTTCCCCACTAGGCGCTCTTGATCAACGGGTTCCCCGGAGAAACCAACCCGGACCGGCAGGATTAGTGACGGTCGAATTCTAAAAAAGCCAGTGTGGGACGGCGAGATTAGTAACGGTGGAATTCTTTCAGGCTGCGGAAAAACTCCGATTCGAGCGGGTTTTGGGAAGGGCAAGACTTCAGTCGTGCCGATAAGTCGTTGAAAATGGTTCGCGCTTCAGCGCCCGAGGTATGCTTTTTGCGCCCGCTATGAGTTTTTCGCAGCCTGCTAGAAAGCTCGTGTGGACAAAGCAACGTCTTCTCCGCTACGCGCTCGTGATCAACGGATTCCCCGGAGAAACCAGCCCGGCCCGGTGCAGCTTGGCAGTGAGGCGGTCTTTGTCATTGGAAGCGGAAGCAGCGGCAAGGCGCTTGCGCAGCTTCGCGACTTTTTCTGCGCGAGTGCGGCGCCGACGAATTTCCGGACGACGGCTGGGTGCGGACATGAAGTCTCCTTGGTGCTCAGTGACGGCGTTCAGTGAGGCTGTTCAGCAATACGATCGCTGAAATCACGAGTCGGACACACAGTCGGCGCCGAGGACTCGTGCCCGAATTCAATTATAGGGTTGATCGCCGCGGCTGGCAAAGACATGACGACTACTTCCGATGGGACCGCCGAAACTGAGCGAGCGAAGCCCCCTGTCAAAGCAAAACGAAACCGCGCGTCACAGCTTGTGGAAAAAACCGGCGCTGCCCTTGCTTTTGGATGGCGCAGCGGTTTACCGCTGCGGTAACTGCCTTATTCTTGAATTCGGCTTTAGCCGCTGCGGGCGCGGCTCTCGATCAGGAATTACTGCACGCGGCAGGTATTGTGTACATTTTCATCGTGCCGCCAATGTATGTACGATACTGTACGCGTAATATCGCCAGCACAAAATGTTCCCCGCGAAACATGTTTCTGAAACCCGGCCTCACTTCCCCTTCAACATCCTGACCACCCGATCAAAATCGTCGATCGTCGCATACTCGATCAAAATCCTCCCCCTGCCGTTCCGATCCCGGATCCGCACCCTCATCCCGAGCACTTCCTCCAGCGTCCGCTGCGCCGCCTTCACATTAGGATCCACCCACCGCGCTCCGCCTCCCTTATTCTTCGCCGCGCCCTGTCCGATCGGCGCGCTCACCCCCAGCACCAGATCCTCCAGCTTCGCCACTGACATCTTTTCCTCAATCGCCCTTTTCGCGTACGTCCAGATCTGGACTTTGTCCCGTAGCTGCAACAGCGCCCGCGCGTGGCTATACGTCAACCTTCCCATCTGCAGCGCCCCGATCACGCCCTCCGGCAGCGCCAGCAGCCGCATGTAATTCGACACCGTCTCTCGCGACACGCCCGCCCGCCCGCCAATCTCCTCCTGCGTAAGGTTGAACTGCTTGCTCAAATTCGAGAACGCCTCCGCCTGCTCCACGCAATTCAGGTCCTGGCGCTGCAGGTTTTCCACCAGCGTCATCTCCGCCGCCTGCTGCTCCGAAACCCGCCTCACGATCGCCGGGATCGTCGTCTTCTCCGCCAGACTCGACGCCCGCAACCGCCGCTCGCCCAGAATCAGGACGAACCGCCCTTCCTTCCCCGGACGCACCACCACCGGCTGCAACACTCCCTGCACCCTGATCGAATCCGCCAGTTCGGCGAGTAACTTCTGATCAAACTCGCTCCGCGTCTGGTAAGGATTAGGGTCGATCTCATCAAGAGCCAGAAGAAAAATCGTCTCCCCATCCGCAGTCTGCCCCGAAGCCAACGCGTGCAACTCGTCCACAACAGTCGGCGGAGCGACGGCCGCCCCCGGCCGTCCCGCCTCGGCAGAAGAAAGATCGGCAGAAGAAAGAGAGGAAGAAGCCAGAGCAGAAGAAAGCGACGAGCCCGGTTCCGGAGAACTGAGAACTGGGAACTGAGAACTAGCAGGCGCCGGTGCTCCATCCTTCCTCGTACTTTGCGGAAGCGTGGGAGACGCCGTCACCACCCGTGGCCCCGGCAGCAGAGACTCCAGTCCCCTCCCCAAAGCCCGCCGCTTCTCCGCCAGTTTCTCGCTAACCTTCTCCGTCCCGCTCTTCTCCGCCGTCTTATCGACCGCCCCATTCGATGTAGTCATCAAGTAGTCTCCCCGGCCTTGCCTATGCCCTTTTAATGTTTGTCATCTTAATGTTTGTCATCCTGAGAGAAGCGAAGGACCTGCTTCTCGTCTGCGCTGTCGCAGAACCGTGCCATCCGTAAACATATCGACGTATATAAATATTTACGTCCATCAATCTAAGCCGCTTCTCCCGGCCCGCTCGCCGCTCTCGCCTGCCGGTCCAGGATCTCCTTCGCCAGCCGTATGTAGCTCTCCGCTCCCCGCGAGCGCACGTCATACATCAGCGCCGGCAGCCCGTGGCTCGGAGCCTCCGCCAGCCGTATGTTCCGCGGGATCGTAGTCGTGCACAGCTTCTCTCCGAAATATTTCTTCAGTTCCTCCGCCACCTGCTGCGCCAGGTTAGTCCGCTCATCGAACATGGTGATCACCACCCCCTCAACCACCAGCGCAGGATTCAGCTCGGCCCGTATCCGCTCGATGGTGTCGAGTAATTCCGACACACCCTCGAGCGCAAAGTACTCCGCCTGCATCGGGATCAGCACCCCATCCGCGGCGACCAGCGCGTTCAACGTAAGCAGATCAAGCGCCGGCGGGCAGTCAAGCACGATGAACTGGAAGCGATCGAGCAAGCTGGCGAGCGCATCCCGCAGACGGTACTCGCGCCGCTCCGCCCCCACCAGTTCAATGTTCGCGCCGATCAGATTCTTGTGCGAGGGGATTAGCCAGAGCTGCTCTAGCTCGGTGAGCTGCAACGCCTCCTCCGCAGAAGCGACTCCGGTGATCACGTCGTAGATGCTGATGCGTTCCGGATCCTTCACTAGGCCCAGGCCGCTGGTTGCGTTCGACTGCGGATCGCAGTCCACCAGCAGGGTGTTGACCTCGGCAGCGGCGAGGGAGGCGGCTAGGTTGATGGCAGTCGTAGTCTTGCCGACGCCACCCTTCTGGTTGGCAACTGCGATGATGCGTCCCATGATTTTGTTTTCTATGTATTGCGCGTCAGAATATGCGAATGCATCGGGGAAATCAATGCCTGATTATTGTGCAACTTGACGAGTGTTCCACGTGGAACACTTCTCGGGTTTTCGCGTTCGTGCGATGTGTTCCACGTGGAACATATCGATGGTTTGTGACTGAGTTGTTGGTCGAGGGCTTGCAAAAAGTGAGAAGTGTTCCACGTGGAACACTTTTTCTGCATAATCTCATAATGAGATTATGCCTTACAATTACCACTTATGTCTTCATTGTAGCGCTATAGTTGGCGGAGTGGACCACTTCGGCATGTAATAGTTACTGTGTACTTGCTGCTTTACTCTTTGTACCCTAGTAGTAATACCCTTGAATGTGACTTTGGGACATTTATTTTGTCATGCCATTTCAGGTTGGTTAGGGTCGACAGTTGGGGGATCTGGGGGGTGGTTATTAGTAGGGCTAGGGTTCCTTTTGGGGCGAGGAAGGTTAGGGCTTGCGGGAGGATGGTTTCCAGGTGCTCTACGGCTCGGAGGGTTACTACGTCGGCTTGGGAGTTGAGGCTGGGGACGAGGGCCTGGGCTCGGCCGGTTAATACATTGATGTTGGTCAATGTAAGGGCTCGGGCTACTTCGCGGAGGAAGGCGGCTTTCTTGTGATTCGATTCGATCAGCGTGAGGTGGATTTGCGGGGCCCAGAGCTTCAGGGGTAGGGCGGGGAATCCGGCGCCGGAGCCGATGTCGAGGACGCGGGGAGGGCAGTTGCCAGTACCCAGTACCCAGTACCCAGTAGAACCAAGAACACCAGCAGATTCTTTCCCTTCGGCTCGCTCAGGGGTGGGATGACAAGGTTTTGGGAAGAGATGGCGGGCTAAGAAGAAAGACTCGCCGAAGTGGCGGGTTACTATTTCTTCTTCATGGCGGATGGCGGTTAGGTTGATGCGGGCGTTCCAGCGGAGTAGCAGATCGATGTATATCGATATTTGCTCGAGCTGGGATTGGGGAAGCGATTGCTCGAGGAAGGGATCGAGGAGGGCGGCTATGCGGGCGGTGTCCATGGAGAACAGTGGCCGGTGGGCAGTGGCCGGTGGCCGGTACCCCACGCCACTGCCCAGCCATTCTACCGTGATTCGTTTGCGCGATTCTTTCGCTTGTTCACTCGGAACCTGGAGAGATTCTAACGGGAGCGATTGCGGAGACCAACGGGAGACGCGGGTAGTGGTGCAGTTTTATCCTCTGTTCGGATTTCGTAACAAGAATCGCGTTAGCCGCGCAAAGCTCCGGGAGGCATGTACCATTCACGGCGAGCGCGGCGTCTCACACGCGGGAACGAAAGTTCTGGGATATAAGGCCGCAGAACCACCCCTCGGGTCTGCGTGCTACCCCTACCCCGGTAACTTCTCGAACCGGTCGGTATCCAGTCCGGCCCGCGCCATTTTCCTTACGACGAAAAGAGCGGAGCGGCGTTCCAGAATGTATACTCCAGTCTACTTAAGACCCATTGATTAAGACCCACTGACGGAGCCTCTCTCGCCCTGGCTGTTCCGGTCACGCAGCAAGCAAACGCAAACCCAACCTTATTTGGATTGACCCATGCGCGCTGCTTCCGTCACCGCAAGCACCTTCGTGTCCCTGCGTTGATGCATTTCACGAGAGGAATCACCATGACGACGACCGCTTCGTCCGTTGGCTCGGCTTCGCCCGAGCTTCACACGCATCAATGTTTCCGAAACTTGTTCGCTTCTTTCGTGGGCACAAGAAACAAAGATATAGGACACAAACCTCAACCTTTGTCCGGCGCAGGTTTGGCGCTTGTCTTTTTCCTGGCAGTCTTGGCGCTGGCCAACGCAACCCCGGCCGCCGCTCAGTCTACTACCGCGGACGTTGTCTACGGGCAGTTCGGCAGCTTCACCACCAACGCCCTGGACAACGGCGGGGTCAGCGCCAACAGCTTAAGTGAGCCGACTGGAGCCGCCCTGGACAGCAGCGGCAATCTCTACGTAGCCGACTACAATAACAATCGCGTGCTGTTCTATCCACCCGGCAGCACGACCGCTACGCGGGTCTACGGGCATTTCGGCAGCTTCACCACCACCACCGCTAACAACGGCGGGGTCAGCGCCAACAGCTTATATAATCCGGAAGGAGTCGCCGTGGACAGCAGCGGCAATCTCTACGTGGCCGACTCTAAAACAACCGGGTGCTGTTCTATCCACCCGGCAGCACGACCGCCACGCGGGTCTACGGGCAGTTCGGCAGCTTCACCACCAACACCGCGAACAACGGCGGGGTCAGCGCCAACAGCTTAACGGGACCCTATGGAGTCGCCTTAGACAGCAAAGGCAATCTCTACGTGGCCGACGTTCAAAACTTTCGGGTGCTGTTCTATTCCTCCGGCAGCACGACCGCCACGCGGGTCTACGGGCAGTTCGGCAGCTTCACCACCAACACCTGGAACAACGGCGGGGTCAGCGCCAACAGCTTACTTGCTCCGTTTGGAGTTGCCCTGGACAGCAGCGGCAATCTCTACGTGGCCGACTCTGCCAACGATCGGGTGCTGTTCTATCCCTCCGGCAGCA
>Ga0224558_1002236_pt1 | contig 18252 bp, 13 predicted proteins | sample 714S32024metaG_FD_180682 | JGI IMG/M metagenome (GOLD analysis project Ga0224558, IMG submission 180682) | Peat soil microbial communities from Stordalen Mire, Sweden - 717 S3 20-24 | ecosystem: Environmental > Terrestrial > Soil > Wetlands > Peat | place: Sweden: Norrbotten County, Stordalen...
TCGGCGTGCTCAAGGCGGGCGGGGTGATGGTCGTGGTGAATCCGACGACCAAAGCCGACAAGCTTACGTATGTCCTGAACGATTGCGCGGCGCGTGTTCTTCTCGCTGCGGATCGACTCGCACGCGTCGTCGTTCCCGCGGCCGCATCGGCGCCCGACCTGACGGCGGTCGTCTGGGCTGGTGGTATTCCTACCGGTGTCTCCACGAGCTTCGGTTTCGAGGACATCACGAAGGCCTCGGCGCTCGATGCGGACGTGAGAGAGACCGGACTGATCGATACGGACCTTGCAGCGATCATCTACACGTCGGGTTCCACCGGGTTTCCGAAAGGTGTGATGCTCACACACCGCAACGTGTGCCACAACGCGTGGTCGATCTCGACCTATCTGGGGCTCGCTCGCGACGATGTCGTGGTGAGTGTGATGCCGTTGTCGTTCGACTATGGATTGTTCCAGGTCCTGATGGGGGTGCGAGTAGGCTTTACCGTTCTCCTCGAGCGGTCGTTCGCATACCCCTACGACGTGATGCGGCGGATCGCGGAGCACCGGGTCACCGTACTTCCGGGTGTGCCTACCATCTTCTCGACGATTCTTTCGATGGCGCCCTACGACGATCTGGACTTGTCGAGCATCCGCATCCTTACGAACACCGCGGCTGCGCTGCCTCCGGCGCACATCCGGCGTCTGATGGAGCTGTTCCTGCAGGCCCGGCTCTTCTCGATGTACGGTCTGACCGAGTGCACGCGGGTGTCGTACCTCGATCCCGACCGACTCGTCGACAAGATCTCGTCTGTAGGAAAGGCGATACCCAATACCGAGGTCTATCTGGTCGACGAAAACGGCGTACCCGTACCGCCCGGTGTCGTCGGCGAGCTCGTCGTTCGTGGAGCAAGTGTGATGCGCGGATATTGGGGCAACCCCGAAGAGACCGCGCGATTCCTACAACAAGGGGAGATCCAAGGCGAGCTCGTGCTGTATTCCGGCGACCAATTTCAGACTGACGACGAGGGTTTTCTGTACTTCGTGGGGAGGACGGACGACATCTTCAAGTGCAAGGGAGAGAAGGTCAGCCCCAAGGAGATCGAGCTGGTTCTTTACGAGCTCGACGAGGTGGCGGAGGCTGCCGTCGTCGGTGTTCCCGACGAACTCGACGGCATGGCAATCAAGGCGATCGTCGTGCCGACGGGCGCTGGAGCGCTCGACGAGCACCTTGTCCGCCGACACTGCCGGAATCGCCTTGAGAACTTTATGGTCCCCAAGTTCATTGAGATACGTGACAGTCTCCCCAAGACCGAATCGGGCAAGATCCAGAAGAGATCGTTGTAGCAGGGGCCTGATAACCCGACTGAAGGCTGTCAACGGGTTACGTCGATCTCGAGCGCGTACAGTATGATAGCCGGGTGTGCGGTGTCGCGGGGATCTTCGTCGCGCCGGACGGCCCGAAGGTGGAGCTTGGCGCCCTACGATCGATGGTCGCGATGCTCGGTTACCGTGGCCCCGACGGCTACGGTCTGTATCGTGATACGGCCATCGGGTTGGCACATGCTCGCCTGAGCATCATCGACCTTGAAGGTGGGTTTCAGCCCCTGACCGGCGAGGACGGGTCGGTCTGGCTGAGCTTCAACGGTGAGATTTTCAACTACGTCGAACTTCGTCGTTCCTTGCGAGCCCAGGGTCACCAATTTGTGACGGATGGCGACTCGGAAGTGATCGTGCACCTCTACGAACAATACGGGTCGCGCGCGTGGGCACAGTTGAACGGGCAATTCGCGTTCGCGCTCTGGGACGGACGCGTTCAGCAGCTGTGGTTGGTACGTGATCGTCTGGGAATCTTGCCCATGTATTACGCCAGGGTAGGCTCCCAGCTCCTTTTTGCGTCGGAGGCAAAGGCGCTGTTCGCCAACGGGGCGCTCCAGGCCACGATCGATCCCGGTGCGGTCCGGGAGACGTTTGTACACTGGTCAACTCGTCCGCCAAGGTCTCTGTTCTCCGGTGTGCAGAGCGTCCGAGCAGGCACAGGCGTGCGTTTCGACGCGAACTTGTGCGAACACGAGGAGCGATACTGGGGTCTCGGCTTCGTGCCGGACCCTTCCACGGCCTTGCTCGACACCGACACGGCAGCAGACCAGCTCTCAGGTCTTCTCGACAGCGCTGTGCGGATCCGATTGCGCTCCGACGTCCCGGTGGGTGCGTACTTGAGCGGAGGGCTCGATTCGTCGGTCATCGGCGCGCTCATTCGAGCCGTCGACAGCAGTCCGCTTGAGACGTTCGCGATTCGCTTCACCGAGGCGTCCTTTGACGAGACGGACGAGCAGCGGCGCGTGGTGCGTTTACTCGGGACAAGGCATCACGAGGTGGTGTGCGGCGACAGAGAGATCCGTGACGCCATTGCCTCCGTTGTCTGGCACTGCGAATCAGCTCTCCTGCGTACCGCACCTGTTCCACTGTTCATCTTGTCGCGCTTGGTTCGCGACCAGGGGATGAAAGTTGTGCTCACCGGCGAGGGCGCTGACGAGTTGTTCGCAGGCTACAGCATCTTCAAAGAAGACAAGATCCGGCGGTTCTGGGCGCGAGTGCCTTCGTCAACACTTCGACCACGGTTGCTGTCGCTCGTGCACTCGGAGGTCACGGCTGGTGCCGCCCGGAACAGTGAGCTTTGGCGTAGCTTCTTCGGCAAGGGTCTGACCGATGTCGGCGATCCGTGCTACTCCCACAGGATCAGATGGGACAACACGGCATGGACCCTTCGAGTCCTCGCCCCCGATCTGAGGAAGCAGACAGGGACGCTCGATCCGGATCTGCCCCCGAAGTGGTTCGAGTGGGATCCTCTGGCCCGTGCCCAATGGCTGGAAACTGAGACTTTCATGACGCCCTATCTCCTGTCGTTCCAAGGGGACCGTGTCGCCATGGCTCACGGTGTGGAGGTGCGATACCCGTTTCTGGACCCGCAGGTGGTCGAGTTCGCGACACACCTCCCTGCGCGCCTCAAGATGCCCGGGTTGCGCGACAAGCTCACCTTGCGTCGCCTCGCGTCCCGCCTCCTACCGGAAGATGTGGCAATGCGTCCGAAGCTGCCGTACCGGGCGCCGATGACGAGCCCGTTCTTCGGCCCGGACAGTGGGGACTTCGCGGCGGACGCCCTGTCACCAGAAGAATGCGTCAGGTACGGGCTCGTCGATGCGGAGGCGATCGGTCGGCTCGTAAAGAAGGCCCGACGGGCCCACGGAGCCCTCACCAGCGAGCGCGAACAGATGGCGCTCGTCGGTGCGCTCACTCTCCAATTGCTCGCGCGGTCGTTTGCCGACGACTTCGCACTTCGGGCTCGCGAAGCCCGGGATGTACTTGATCGCCTTCGGCCCCATGTGCTCGAAGACCGGGTGGCGGCGCCGGGCGCGTACCCGAGCGTCACACCGTCCACGGTGGTGCCCTCGTGACTGTCCGGTTCAGTCGGGATGTTCTCGCCCTTGATGCGGTTGCCGCGACAACGGCAATCGAACGGGCCATCGTCACCCTGACCGGTCGTGTGCTCAGGCATCGGGGCGTGGTCGTGGGGGTGAGCGGAGGGGTGGACTCAGCGGTCTGCCTGTCCCTCGCTCTCCGCGCCCTTGGCCCTGACCGTGTCGTGGCACTCCTCATGCCCGAGCGGGAGACGGACGATGACGCCACCTCGAGGGGCGCCTTGCTCTGTCAGGAGCTTGGCGTCCCTTTCGTCGTCGAGGCGATCGGGCCTGCGCTCGAGGCTCTGGGTTGCTACGAGCGGAGAGACACGGCAATCCGGGAGGTGTTCCCGAGCTACGGGCCCGGATACCGGCAGAAGGTGACGATTGCGGCAAGTCTGCTGGACAGCGATCGCGTCAACTTCTTCAACCTGACGGTGGAGTCACCCTCGGGAGAGCGGGCGACGCGACGGATGGGGGCGTCGGCCTACTCGTGTGTCGTGGCCGCGACGAACATGAAGCAACGGACCCGGAAGATGATCGAGTACTTCCATGCCGAGTCTCGGAATTACGCCGTGCTCGGGACTCCGAACCGTCTGGAATACGAACTCGGTTTCTTCGTCCGAGGTGGCGACGGCCTGGCTGACCTAAAGCCGATTGCGCACCTCTTCAAGACCCAGGTCTACGGCCTGGCTGCGCACCTCGACCTGCCGGGCGCGATTCGCGAGCAACCACCAACAACAGATACCTACACCCTTCCGCAGACCCAGGAAGAATTCTACTTCGCGTTGCCTTACGCTGACATGGACTTAGTGCTGTGGGCTTGGGAACACGATGTCCCGCCCGGCGAGGTCGCCACAGTGATGGGTCTGGAGGCGCGCCAGGTCGAACGGGTGTATCGAGACATCGAACTGAAACGGCGAGCGGCCGCGCGTGGGCTGGCAGAGGCTCTCCTCGTCGAACCCGTTGGGCTCCCTGATCACGGATGAGCCGGCTCGCTCAACGTGCCGCACAAGGTATCGCGCAATGCACGGAAGCCGATCTGCCCGAGCTGCGCGAGTTCCGGGAGCAGATGTACCCCTACCAATCCGTCGATCAGCTGCCTGCCGCTTCATTCGAATGGCTGTCGCGCACCAACCCGAATACCTCTCCGGAGAGCACGGGGATCTGGATATGTCGTCGAGACGGGCGCATCGTCGGCGAGCAGGCCGAGCTCTCGTTCAGCTTGAAGGTGGCGGACGAACACCTGCGGGCTGCCACGGCCATCGAGCTTATGGTGGATCCGGAGTGGCGGCTCAGGGGCGTGGGCCCTGCCCTCTCGGAGGTGCAACGCAAAGGGGTGCGGGTGGCATGCGCGCTCTGGATGTCGGATGCCGCGTACCGACTGTACCAGCGGTCCGGCTGGATCGATCTCGGCGAAGTCCCTCATCGAGTCCTTCTTGTAAGCCCATTGGGCGTTCTTCGCAACGTGGCGACGACGAAGCGGCGGATTGCGACGTTGGCCATCCTCCCGGTGGCGGCAATGATGTGCGCCTACGTCGCGGTCAGAACGCGCCTACGGGTGCGGGGAACCCGGCTCGTCGAGACCGATGCATTCGACGAACGGGCCGACGAGATCTGGAGCGAAGCCTCCTCGTCCTACGAGGTGATCGCTCATCGAGACCTACAGAACCTCCGGTGGCGTTTCGACGAGTGCCCCTACGCCCGGCACTATCGGCGTTTCTACCTGTTCCGCGGTGCGCGGCCGGTCGGCTACCTCGTCGTTCGCCCGGGACGGTCGAGGCGCGTGCCTATCCTCAAGGTCGTCGACTACCTGGCTCCTCCAGCGACCGTCCCCGTCCTCCTGGCGCACACCGTGAGGTTGGCGAGGCGACAGTCCGCGGCCCTCGTCGAGATCACGACCCGGGACCGCCTTACCAGCCGTCGCCTCACGCGGTTGGGGTTCATGCCTGTCGAGAAGGTCGAGCGATGGCGAGGCGAGACGACGGGAGTGCGGTTCATGGTTTCAGTCGAGGACGATGACCCGATCCGGGAGATCGTCACGACACCGGGTGCCTGGTTCGTGACGACCGCCGACGGCGATTTGGACCTCGCCGAGTTCTCGCAGGAGCCAGCTGCCTCGGCCACCGGCGCGGGGCGGTGAGGCCTATGTACGTGCTCGCGGGTTGACACTGGTGAGAAAGAAGAGCTCTTCGCTCCGGAGATGCCACTTCTCAAAGAAGTCGTAATCTGACTCCAGCTCCCACCTGAATACCTCCATGACGTCGCGCTTGGCCTCCCGGTAGTTGTTTGTGCGAACTTTCCGCGGGCGGAGCTGTCCCGCTGCTGCAACGATGATGCCGCTGAGTGAGAGTTTCCTCCTGACCAGTGACATGCCAGGCGCCATCCATGCCCCGCTCGACCAGAACCAGACCGGGTAGGTGTACAAGGATGCCGACGACTTGGACTGCGCCACTGCGCGCAGCGACGCGGCATAGACCGCGACGTGATCGGGGTGCCAGTCAATACTGCTCGGGATGTAGATCTCGTCGGGATCGAGCTCCGCGATGATCGTGGAGAGCGTGTTGGTCACCGGGTCGACGAGCGTGCTCAACTCAGAGTCGGGGTATCCGAGGAGCAGGAGGTCGTCGTCGGGGACCCCAAGCCGGCGGCAGGCCTCGTGCATGTTGCGGTCCCGCAAAGTCACGATGTCATCTCGACTCATGTCCCCAGTGGGGAAGGCACCACCGTCGGACACTACGCAGATGGTCACTCGTGTGCCGGCCGCGCGCTTGCGGAGGATCGTGGCCGCGCAGCCGAACGTCTCGTCGTCGGGATGGGGAGCCACGACCAGTGCCGAACGTCTCGCCGTGGACTCCGTGAGGTCTCGTGCCCGAGTGGCAAATATCCAGTAGCAGACATCGGCCACCCGGGTCCAGGTCGTCACCGGTTCTCTCATCGCCGCTCTCCTAGGATCGTGTGGCGCCAGGTCTCCTCCTGGCGTCCCTACTAGAAGCCTGCGAAACTCATTCGGTCGTGTAGCACAGCAGTACTCGTGGAGCATTCCGCCGAGCCAATCCCGCCCGCGGACCCTCAGGACAGTACCGGATCGACCGACGGGAGCCGGACCGGTGCAGCGATTTACGCTTACGGGTCGAGGCCACGATGGGGACAATGACCGTTGCAGTGCGATGGCAATGGTATTGGGTGCCGCGGTGCTCGGCTGGCTACGTTCGTGGCCACCGGGTCCGGGACTCCGGGGAGAATACAAGTAGGGCAGGTGTATGTGACAGGAATCGCGTCGAACCCGGCTGGGCGGTGGATCACCCGGCAGACCGGGAATGTGAGTTCCCTCGCGCCCGAAGGGCCTACTTCGTCAGATTCCTCCTCCGAGACAGAAACGCGAGGTTCACGGGGCTAGTCGCCAAGCGCGATCGTGCCGAGCCAGTGCAGCATCGACTCGAGTTGGCGGTCGAGGCTGAAGTGCTCTTCCACCAATGTCGGGCCTGTTCTGTGACATCGACGCCAGAGCTCGACGTCGCCGAGGAGACGGGAGATCGCGCTGGCCATGGCGGTAGGGTCCCCTGGGGGAACGAGTAGGCCTGCGCCGTCCACGATCGCGGGTGTGGCTCCGATATCGGTGCCGACCACGGGGATCCCGACGCTCATCGCCTCGAGAGTCGTTAAGCCAACCGCCTCAGGGTCAACGCTTGCCGACACCGCTACCGTCCAGCGGCGCATCACGTCCAAGACGTCCTCGCGGAATCCAAGGAAACGCACGCGCCCGGACAAGTCCGACTGCTCAGCTCGGGCTCGAAGGCTCCATTCGTAGGCGGCATCCTTCGGGAAGCGCTGCCCGAGCAGCTCCAAGTGCACATTCGAGTCGAGCTTTGCCACGGCTTCGAGGAGGACGTCTTGGCCCTTCCACTTGGTAAGCGCAGCAGCACAACCGACGACAGGATGAGTCGGCGGCTCGTCGGGTGCCAGGGGTACTGGGCTAGGAGTTCCGTTGTGTATGACATGCACCGACAGGCCGAGCTCGCGTACAGGAGCGGCGGCGGCTTCCGAGACGGCGACAGTGAAGTACCCGGCGCGCCTGGTCATGCGGACCAACGCAAGGCGAAATCGACTAGTGATCACCTGATGGAGCAGCCATACACTTGGAACCTGCAATCGCGCGACAGCTAAGGCAGGGAGGGCGTGGATGCTGTTGATCAACACGAGGTCGCCGTGGCGGGCCTCCCTGCGCAGTAACCTCGCGGCTTCCAGCGAGAGGACAGCGCGGTTAGCCATGCCCAATGCCTTCGAACCGAAGGGCAGCTTCAGATCAGGCCCTCGGTGCATTATGGCCCCTGCCTTGGCAAGCTGGTCGCGTGCGCGTCCCTCGGGAACCAGGACCGTGACACTCCAGCCCGCCCGAACCGCGGCGCTCACAACTCTCTCCAGTACCACCTCCGCGCCTGAGTAGAGCCCTGTGTGACAGAACACGACTATTTTCGGTTTGGTGAGGTTCATCGAAGCGTCTTTATGAGATATTTGCGAATGGGTCGAATAGGATTGCGCTGAACCTTTCGCGCTACTGGCTGGAGCTAGTGAACGATGATCTTACCGGACAGGACGGTCAGGGGCTTTCTTCACGAGGTCACGCCATAGTGTCGATAGTGGCCCTCGACGCGCTAGAGCTTGAATGAAAGTTGTGAATCATGTTCCTTTCGCGTCTCCGACGAGCCTTACGAGGCCCATCTCGTCCAAGCACGCGACGTGAGCGGGCCGAGCTGAGCGAGACCGCTCGGGAGACGCAGCTCGAAGACACGCGCGGCAACGTCTCGATAGTTGCAAACGCTGCCAGTTTGATGGTCAGTCGCGTGGCTGTGGGCGCCATGGGCTGGTTCGGAACCCTGTTGATCGTCCACCACCTGTCGGTGGCGAACTGGGGCCGGTTCTCCTTCGTCTTCGGCCTTCTAGGGCTGATGTCGGTGGTAACGAACATGGCCAATCCTCGCATCGTCTTTCAGCAGTTGGCCAACGACGACGGCCGCGTGGCGGGGACATATGTGCTGCTGCGGTTGACTCTTGGTTTGTTCGCATACGTGGTGGCCTTGAGCTTTGTGATTGTCGGCCACTATCCGCCGGTGGTCCTGCGGGCGACGGCGATAGCCGGCATGGCGGTGGTGTTAGGCAACTCGTCCAGCGGGTACGACGTCATCTTCCAGTTCCGAATGGAGCTCTCGAAGGTGGCTGTCGCGAGTGTCCTGGGCCAGATGGCTCAGCTGGGCTTGACGATCGCGCTGGCTCTCTTGCACAGCTCGCTGGTCATCTTCACCGTTCCGGCGGTGCTCTGCGAGGTGGTCATACTCGCCTGGAAACTGTATAGCTTGCCGAAGCACCCAGCCCTGCATTATGGGTTCATGTGGCGTCAGTGGCTGGAGCTGATCAAACTCTCGGTACCGCTGGCCCTCGGGGGTGCCCTCTCTGTCATGTACTACAGCCTGGACACCGTGATGCTCTCCAAGATGCAGACCTTTCGTGCTGTCGCTATATACGGTATTTCTTACAAATTTGCCGCGATGGTCTTAATAATTGGCGACAGCATATATACGGCTCTCTTCCCCATTCTTGTCAAGTACTGGCCGGAGGAAGCGCCACGCTTTCGAGCTGTGATAGTGCGTACGATGCGTCTGCTCTTGGTGGTGGGGGCTCTGGTCACCCTCGAATTCACGATCTTCGCGGCCAAGGCGATCGGTCTGCTCTATGGGGATCATTACACCGTGGGTGCCAACGCCGCCCGGTTGGTTATCGCATCAGAATGCCTAGGGTTCTTCGTGAGTCTGGCCGTCGTGACTTTGATATCCATGAACCGCAATGTGGTCTATCCTCTAGCTGCTTTAGTCGGTTTTGTGATCAACCTTGGAATCAACCTATGGGTGATCCCGAGGTGGTCCTACATGGGCGCAGCGTGGGCGACACTCGCGACGGAGATCGTCGTGCTGTTGAGTATTTGGATACCTATGACACGTACAGCAGGATCGCATCTTGTCGAGATGAGCGTCGTCGCCCGGGTCTTGCTGTGCAGTGCGGCCGCTGTCGCGGCAACTCTCGGGATATGGCGCATCGCTCCCTGGCTTGTGGCGGCTGTGGTCGGTGCGGGCGTTTACGTCTTGGCCACGGCTGTTGCACGAGTAGGTGGACGGGGTGGACTGAGGACACTATTGATCTTGGACGATAAGGAAGCTGTAACGTCCAAGGTGCCGAAGCAAGACTTGGGATGACCGGCGAGGGAACGATGCAAGAGAGAGCCTTCCTCGTCGTCTCCCCTCATTTCGATGACGCGGCATTGAGTTGTGGGCACTGGCTGACGCGCCATCCTCGAGCTGTGGTGGCTACTGTTTGTTCCGGGAAGCCGGGGGTTGGAGTACCCCCTTGCAGCTGGGATGCAGGATCTGGTTTCCGGAGTGCCGACGACGCTGCCAATGGGCGCAGGGCTGAGGACGAGGCAGCCATGTCCGTGGTGGGCGCACAGCAACGACTCCTTGGTTTCCTCGACGTGGAATACCGTCTTGCTATCGGTCGGCAACATGAGGATCCTGTCATCCGCGGATCATTCGAGAGACTTCTTGCCGCGTCGATTGGGAATCTCATTGACGATTTGAGCCCGGAACAATGCCTGGCTCCGTTGGGGTTGCATCACACCGACCATGTCGCGACCGGGCGAGCAACACGTACCGCGCTCTGGGACCGGCCTGGTTGTCAGGCAATCGCCTATGCCGATCTGCCCTATGCGATTACCTTCCCGAGGACGGTCACCCAGAAGCTCGAAGAAATCCGAGCAGAGGGTTGGCGGATTGCCGAGTGCCCCATGCCGCTGCCCTCATCGGTTGATCCGAAGAGACAGATGGTTAGCTGTTACGGTTCCCAGCTCCGTCTACTAAGACGCTCGCGTCGCAAGTGGAGGGCGGCTCTTCGGCTCGGGGCCGAACGGTTCTGGCAGCTGACGCCCGAGGGATAGGCAGGGTGAACCGGCCTGGGATCCCCGGAGGCTCTTCTAACCGTGTGCCTCATTAGACCGGTCGTCTCTTCAATCGCCGTTTCAGTCGTCCAGCGAGCACTCGAGCCGATTCTGAAGCAGCTTTGATGGTTGCAACGAATCTCTCCGAAGTCGTGTAAAAGCCCGGATGCGCCTTGACAACTTGAAGGCGACTCCGACGGCCATGGTATGTCAGGGTGCTGAGACGACTGGTCCTATCTGTGTGCTTGCGGTAATTCAACAGTGGCTCGTCAAGTAATATACCGTGTACTCCGTGCTCAGCAAGGGTCAGGAAGAAATTCCAATCCTCAAAACCCCCCGTGAAGTTCTCGTCGTACATGTGTGCCTTCACCACGGGTGCTCGTATCAGAACACTCTGATGGATGAAGTTGTATTGCTTCAATCGAACTGGATCATATTCGGGATACCTTGTTTGGCCGCTCTCGCGGCCGAAGAACCGGGCCTGGGTGTACACGAACCCAGCTGCCGGATGAGCTTGCAAGAGATTTACGCACTTCTCGACAAAGTCGGGTGCTAGCGTGTCGTCGGCGTCGAGACCGACCACAAAGTCACCTCGAGCGGTTCGAATGCCGGCGTTTCTAGCTACAGACACACCCGAATTACTCTGGTACAGGTAGTGGATGTCGCCGGCGTACTGCATTGCGACAGCCTCTGTGTCGTCCGTCGAACCATCGTTCACGACTATGACCTCGAGGGGTCGGTACGATTGACCAATGGCACTGTTAATGGCTTCAGCCAGGTACTCTCCGTAATTGAAACATGTGATGACGACAGACACCATTGGCGGGTCATGTCCGGCCGCCGGCTCAAGATCGGATTGATGCATTTCCCTATGCACCGTGCGGGATAGCAGGTGCCGCCATCCTTCGCAGCACCCGCTTCACGGCATCGTCAGTGCGCTGCAGCGTGAAGTGCGCTTCGACATGGGAGCTGGCATGCCGGTCGAGGGAGTCCGGTATGCGAGAGTGGTTCTCGTTTCCTGCCCATACCGGCCGAGAGCCTTGATTCAGCGTTTCTGGAGTCCTTTCTCGACGTCTCTCATGACGACCCGGTGGCCCCGCAGAGGTGGTCAAGTGGAGCCGACCAGCTCGTCGTAGACGTTCAAGGTATCTTGGGCCACGCGATCCGTCCGCAGCCACTCTATGTTCTGACCGGCGGCCCGCTGCCAAGACCGCCGATAATCGTCGTCGGTCAGGAACATCTTGATGTTGCAGGCCAGGGCCTTGCAGTCCCCGGCGGGGAAGAGGCATCCGGCACGCCCCATATCCAGTACTTCGGGGATCCCGTCGGCATCGCTTGCGAGGATGGCACAACCAGACTCACGCGCTTCGGCAAGCACGAGTCCGAACGGCTCTCGCCGGGACGCCAATACGAAGAGGTCGGCTGCGAGAAGGTACTGGTACGTGTCACGTTGGTATCCGGTGAAGTGGATTCGCTCGGCGATCCCCGTGGCGCGGGCTTGTGCCTCGAATTCCGCGCGGTCGGGCCCTTCACCCACGATGTAGAGATGGGAGGAGGGAAGCTCGGAGGCTACTTGCGCGAAAGCGTCGATGAGATCGCCGATCCCTTTGCGCTTGTACATTCCTGCGACGGTGAGGACCGAGGGCCGATGCAATGATGCGGGCATGCTCGTCTGGCGATCGGCCGTCCTGACACTCCCCAGAGTTCCGTTCAAGACCACTCGGATCTTGCGCTGTGGTACGTGACGACGGTTGAGCCTTGCCGCGACCGCGTGGCTCGGGGCTATGACAAGGTCGCCCACGGCCATGAGCAATGCACTTCGGTTGAACTCGTTGTGGACGGTGGTTACGAGTGGCGGTCGTGTTATCAGCCGGCTCGCTCGTGCCATCAAAGCAGTCGTGACCGTATGGGCATGGACGACATCGGGTCGCACGGAGTCGATCATCGTACCGAGACGACTACGAACCGCTAGGAAACGCGACGGGCTTCTCGTCACGCCAAGCGCGACGTGCTCGACACGATATGCGGCGAGAAGGACCTCGAACTCGCCGCCAGCGGAGGCGACCCAGACGTCGTGTCCGAGACGACTCTGCTCGCAGGCCAGGTCCACGGTCGCATTCACGATGCCGTTACCCACCTCGCGTACGTCAGGGAGGAAGTGGAAGATACGCATGGTCACCTGCTAAAAGAGGCGAGGGATATGATAGAAAGTGGTCCTGAATCCCGGGTCTCGCGTTCTATGAGGATGTCGCCGTGGCCCTGGTGAGGTCTTCGCATGGTCACATATCGCTGGTGCCGTTGGCGCGGCAGGCGCGGCCTGATTTGTGTGTGACGGTGCTCGGTCTCGGCGCGGCACTCGTGGCGGTGGTAGGTGTCATTTCCGGCAAATGGGGACTGCCGATTCTGTTGGGGCTCGCCCTGGTGGTGCCAATCCTGTTCGCGCTGCGTCGGCGCCCGCAGCGCGGCGTGCTCGTTCTCGTGGCCCTGGTTCCATTTGATGGGTTGCGCTTGATATCCCACTTGCCGTCCTCGGTCAGCAGTTGGAAGGAGTTCTTGGTACTCGCCACGCTCGGGGCCACCTTCCTCGCCCCTCCTGAGGCTAGGGCCAAGAGTGGCCACAGGAGACTCCCCTCATGGGCGCCGGCCGTGATCGGCCTGCTCGTTCTCGGACTTGTGTCGGCCACGGTGGTGGGAGGTGAGCAGGCGATCACAGGATTCCGGATCGACTATTTCTACCTGTTGCTGGCCGCGGCCGTCTGGCGATGCCCGTTCAGTGAAAAAGAGAGGGACACGTTCGTCTCGGTGCTCATGGTTACGGGTGCTCTCACCGCCCTCGTTGGGATCGCTCAGCAGGTCATGGGCGAAGCACGTCTCCACGCCCTCGGCTATGCGTACGACACCGTGATCGTGACGGCGGGCGGACACCTACGGTCCTTCTCGACGTTCGCTTCGAACTTCGAATTCGCTTTCTTCTTGATGGTCGTGTTGCTCATTGGCCTACCCTGTGCTCTGTCCAATACCCGGCGACTCCGCAACAGAGCTTTCCTCGCTTTCTTGCCTGTCTTCGCGGTGGCGTTGCTCTTCACGTTCACTCGAGGAGCATGGCTCGGCCTGGCTGTGGGTGGTATGTACCTGGGGCTGCGTCGCTACCGTTTGCTCTTGCTGGCGGTCCCAGCCATTGTGCTGGCCTTCGCGTTCCTCCCAGGGTCGATCACCTCGACGTCTTTCTCTCCGGCGAGCTTGGGCCAGCGTGGCGTGGGATGGCAACAGAACTTCGAGCAGGTTCTGAGCCATCCGTTCGGGGTAGGCATCGGTGCCACGGGCGCAGCAGCGGCGAAGGTCGCGAAGCTGAAGGCCGGCGGGACCACGGTTGATACTTCGGTCCCGGGATCGCCCACGTACCAGCCCGACAACTACTACTACAAGACAGCCTACGAACTGGGGGTGCTAGGGCTGTGGCTTTGGATCCTGCTACTCGCGTCTGCGTTTGCCTCCGCCGCCCGCATCGCCAGGTCGAAGTCGGGGTCGGAGTCTTCCTTCGCCTTGGGAGCAGCCGCCTGCGTGGCGGCCGCTGCGGCTGCTTCGCTGGTAGCCACCTTCTTCGAGATCTTCCCCATGGACGTTCTCTTCTGGCTACTCATTGGCACCGTGGCGGCGAGTCGCTGGTCGGGCGAAGCGTCTAACGACCAGGTATGGGCATCCGCATCGGCCGTTCGCTGAACCGTTTTCCAAGCCGTCCCACGCCCTCGCGTCGCACCCCAATTGCTAATTCCACCAGAAATGGAGCGGACGGTGCGAATGCGACCTCAACCCTTCTCACCTGTTCTACGATTCCCACATGGACCTGCGTACCCATTTCGCAGCCATGTGGCGTCACCGGTGGGTGGTGCTCCTCGCATCCGTGCTCGTCGCGGTCGTGGTATTCGTGGGCCTGTCTTTCGAGGCGAAGGTGTACCAAGCCACCGCCGAGCTCAGCGTGACGGCAGGGCAGGCAGCCAGTGGGCAGCAGGCGATCCAGGACGCCACCCCGTTCCTGGCGGTGACCTACTCGACCTTGGCCGAGACCAAGCCGGTCCTGGCCGACGCGGCGAAGCTCTCGCACCTCCACATCAGCGAGGAGACCGCCGCCGCCCGAATCTCAGTGCAGACACCCGGTAGTATCGGCTACCTCCAGCTCACTGCGACCGGCCCATCACCCCACGACGCGATTGCCCTGGACAGCGCCATCAGCACGGCGCTGGTAGACGTTGTTAAGACACAGCAGCAGCAGGCTCTCCAGGCACAACTGGCTCCGGTCCAGAGTGAGCTCCAGAAGCTTGCTGGCCAGATCGCCTCCCTGCCCGCCGGCTCTTCACAGCAGGCCACGCTTCAGACCCAGTACCAGGCCCTGGTGCAGTCCCTGGTCACTCAGCAGGTGACGCCACCGAACGGGGTCTCCGTCGTATCTCCTGCCCAAGCCCCCTCGTCGCCGGTAGCCCCCACGCCCAAGCGTTACTCGGTGCTGGCGTTTGTCACCGCTCTTGTGATCCTCGCCGAGCTGTCTGTCGGCTACGAGGTTGCGTCCGACCGCTTCTCGAAGGCGACTCGCGACGATGAGATCCGGCGCCTCACCGGCCTGCCGGTGCTCGCGCGCATTCCAAGGATGCCGGGCCCTGAGCTGGTCGAAGCATTCCGGACTCTTCGCACGAGCCTGTTGTTCATGGACGGAGCATCAAAGACGCGCACCATCGCCATCGTGAGCTCGGCACCTGAGGTCGGCAAGTCGTTCGTGTCGATCAACCTAGCCTCTTCCTTCGCGGATCTAGGGATCCACGCTGCTCTTATCGACGGCGACATGAGGCGTCCGGCGGTCGCCTCGCGGCTGGGGCTTGGCGACTCGCCCGGACTGAGCGAGGCCCTCAACGGCGGAGATGTAGCCGAGAGACTCGTGGGACGGAGGACCAAGAGTGGCTTCAGTATCTTCGTGATGCCAGCCGGGGCTCCGGCGACTGATCCTGCCGCGCTCCTCACAGGCCGGCTGTCCGAATGGGTGTTCCCCGGTCTCTCCAGCTTTGATGCCGTGGTCATCGACACGCCTGCCGAGGGCTTGTTCCCCGACGCATCGATAATCGCGTCGAGCTGTGACGCAGTTGTGATCGTCATCGACGCCATGAACACGAAGCGCCGCTCGCTGAAAAGCCTGCTCGATCATCTGAGAGAGGTTGGAGCCCATCCCCAGGGTGTCGTCGTCAACCGCGTACCCGGGCCTGTCAGGGCAGGTCGTTACTATTCCCGCAGCGGCTACTACTCCCGCAGCGGTAACGCTGAGCGGGTTTCTCGGATCCGTTGACGCGATCGCTGTGTCAGGAAGTCGCTGTTCCAACTCTCTTTCAGCGCCTGAAAGGGACCCCGTCCACAACGGTTGGCCGCGCTGACTACTCTCTGTGACAATGGCGGCAGAAAGAGCGGTCGGACCGCGAGTGATGATCGTTCATGAACGATTTACCGAGGTGGGTGGTTCGGAACGGGTGGTCGAGCAGTTCCATGCCTTGTGGCCCGACGCCACCGTGCACGCGGCATTTGCTGATCCGTCGGCGCTCCCGCCAGGTCTAGCGGACGTGAAAGTTCAGACGAGTTCCCTACAAGCGTTGTACAAAGGCGGCCGGGGCTACGCTCGGCTCTTGCCGCTCATGCCATGGGCCATGTCTCATATCGACGTCGGTGAGGCCGACCTGGTGGTAGCAAGTCATCACGCCTTCGCTAACCGGGTACGCGTCCCTGTTGGCTGTGGATTCATCAGCTACACGCACACCCCCGCGAGATGGATGTGGGACCCGCGTCTGAGGGCGCTCGAAGGCGGCCTGCCCACCCGGGTGCTGCTTGGTGCCATTGCCACCAGCCTGCGGCGAACCGACCACGCCGCGGCCCAGCACCCCGACGTTATCGTCGTGAACTCGGCGCATGTAGCCGGAAGGGTTCGCAGGTGGTGGGGCCGAGAAGCGCAGGTGATCCACCCACCCGTAGACATCGAGCGCTTCCATCCTGATCTTTCGGTCCGCCGCGAAGGGTTCTTCTTGCTCGCCGGACGGCTCGTCCCGTACAAGCGTCCAGAGGTTGCGGTGGCCGCGGCACGGCGCGCGGGTGTTCGTCTCGTGGTGGCCGGAGAGGGGCGCTCTCGGGGGGCGGTAGAGCAGGCTGCCGGGCCAGGCGTCGAGCTCTTGGGCGAGGTCGACGACGAGACCTTGGTGGAGCTCTACCGAAGTTGCATCGCCGTCGTGCTCCCGGGAGAGGAGGATTTCGGGATCGTTCCTCTCGAGGCGCAGGCATGCGGGACCCCGGTCATCGCGCTCCGGGCCGGTGGCGCCTGCGAGTCAGTGCTAGATGGTCGGACTGGAATGCTCTACGACGCCGAAGAGGACGAGGTGGTCAGCCTCGCTAGGTCGCTGGCGAGCTTTGATCCTGGGCGATTTAGCAGCGAGGTCATTCGCGAGCATGCCGAACGTTTCTCGCCCCAGGCGTTTCGCCAAGCGGTGGACATAGTTGCCGGGCAAGTGTCCGCGGCGCGAGATCCGCAGGGCCCCTGATCGTCTCGGCCAGCTCTGAGTAGGTTGTCCCTCACCACCCCGTCAGTGGCGGCCGTTGAGGATATGTTGGATCAATCGCGTCTGGTGCTTATTCTGCGTGACGCGCGACACCGCCACCGAAGCACTCGGCACGCTCTCACCCGCAGAGTTGTAAGCGGTGACGTAGTAGGTGTGCGAGCCGGCTGCCACGTTGGTGTTCTGGTAGCTGGTCACCAGACCCGGCGAGGCGATCTTCGTGCCGTCACGGTAGACGTTGTCGCCTTGTGCTCCGGAGGGGTTAGCCCACGAGAGTGTCACGGTGGAGCTGCTCACGGCCGCGGCCAGGCTGGTCGGAGCGTTAGGTACGGACGGAGGATCTGACGAGCTCGTATCCAGGCTTTGAGCTTCGGCCTCAAAGGCGCTGAGCGCGGGCTTCGGGTTGCCCGACGCGTCGACCAGGCCGAAGTTGTCATAGATCGAAGTGGGATCAGTCCCGTCCTGCCAGTTGTACCAGAAGAGCGGACCTGCCCACGACCACTGCTTCAGCGAATTGAACGCATCGGTGAGCTGCTGCGCCTGGGTCTGCACGGACACTGCACCGTCGGACGTGTCGGTGCCGGTGGGGTCTCCGAACTCGGTCATCCAGACCTTCTTGGCACCGTCGCCGTTCGCGACCATGACCTGGTAGATCCAGTTCGGCAGGTTGTAGAAGAAGCTCCACGAGGCACTAGAAGAGTCCGTCGGGTCAGCAGGGAAGCAGTAAGGGTGAGCTCCAACCGCGTCGAAGTAGCCACCCGCGCCCGCCAAGTACATCTCGGTCAGGAATGTCTGTGGAGAGACGTCCGTGCCGTCGTTGCCAGCGGGCGAGAGGCCACCGGAGATGACGAAAGAACTGGCGTCTGCGGTCTTGATTGCGCTGTAGGCAGACTTGAGCACCGTGGCGTATTGAGTTCCCGATGCCGTTCCTCCCCAGTTGCTCCCCAGGTTCGGTTCATTCCAGATCTCGTAGGTGTGAATGTTGAACGGGGACACCGAGTAGCGCTGGACGGCAGCTTTGGCAAAGGCCGCGTACTGTGACGCGAACGTGTTGAGATTGGCCGAAGGGGACGCAGCCCACGAGGGAAGGGGGGCATTCCCCCCGTTAATGCAGAACAAGACCTGAAGTCCTGCTGCGACGGCTGCTTGTATGGCGGGATCGTAAGCGTTCCACGAATAGACACCTGACGAGGGCTCGGCCGCTGCCCACTGTGCCCCCAACCGCACCCACGTTGCGCCAGAGGCAGCAATGC
>Ga0224558_1002238_pt1 | contig 18247 bp, 20 predicted proteins | sample 714S32024metaG_FD_180682 | JGI IMG/M metagenome (GOLD analysis project Ga0224558, IMG submission 180682) | Peat soil microbial communities from Stordalen Mire, Sweden - 717 S3 20-24 | ecosystem: Environmental > Terrestrial > Soil > Wetlands > Peat | place: Sweden: Norrbotten County, Stordalen...
AAAGCAGCCGGGGACGCGGCCAGGTTGGGCAGTTCCGACGCTGCCGCAGCGGTCTCGGTGGCGCGTGCGGAAGGATTTCCATCGCAGACCATCATCTTCCTCGACCAGGAACAAGGGGGACGTCTCTTTCCGGAACAACGAGCCTATCTTCATGCCTGGGTCGATGCCGTGAATTCCGCGCAATTTCTAGCGGGTGTGTACTGCTCCGGCATTGCTGCCAGGGAAGGTTCCGGTGTCTCCATCGTAACGGCGGAGGATATCCGGAAAAATGCGGCTGACAGAAAAATAAAATATTGGGTCGTCAACGATTCCTGTCCACCCTCACCGGGATGCGCCGTTTCACGAAAGGAACTCTTGCCGAAATCCAGCGGCATCTCCTTTGCAGACGTCTGGCAATTTTCTCAGTCGCCGAAGCGAACTGATTTCGCCAGCGGCTGCTCCGCTAACTACAACAAGGACGGGAATTGTTACCCACCCGGTGTTGATCCCTCTCAGCGACTGCACGTGGACCTCGATATTGCGACTTCAAGCGATCCTTCTCACGGCAGAACCCGCGACTGATGGGAGAGGCTCAGCAAGGATTCCCGCGAGCACGACCCCAACCCAAGTGCAGCAGCGAGATCCTCCTTGCTGTTCAAGCTACGGCTATTGCAAATCAACCGCCTGGGCGAGGCGGAAGTTGAGACGGCGATCGATGCCGAGGACGATTTCTTTGTCTTTATCTTTCCGGCTATCTTGCGGACTCGCGCCAGAAGGCGCGCCACTCGCGGCAGTTCGTTCCTCGTGGGAGCCGCCTTTGGCGAAGATGCTAGAGGTCTCGATCATGACCGTTTTGCCCCCGACGTTCAAACTCACCAGCACGATCCGCAGATAGCCGGGTTCAAGCGAGTTGTCGGGCGATCCTTCGGGCGAGCCTCCGCGAGATCGTGCGGAGGGCTTGGCTTCGAGCACCCGTCCGCTCACGGGAGTGCCGCTGGCAATCAGCGTCTGGCCGTCGATCACGACCGGCTCGCCGATGGTCGCGCTGAAGCTGTCTCCCGCATGCGACGACGCGCTCGAAAGCGCGCTCTGCAGGCGAATCGGGATGGGGGTTCCCTCGGGCAGTTTCGTGGCGGATGGAATCAACGCCTGGCTGGGCGAAATCCCGGTCGAGTGCGGCTCGCGATCGAAGGGCAGCTTTTGTGAATCGGCGGAGTTCGAAGCGTTGTCGCCGGTGGGCCGGCCGCAGGCGCAGATGAGGCTGAGCATCAGCAAAACAATGGTGATGCGTTTGCCATGGGACCGCATGAACTCCTCCATAAATGTGGCTGCGATGTGGCTGCCCGCGCTTTCAGGACCTCGTTGCTGGATACCACGCCAATGTCGTCCCTCTTTGCCGGCGTAAAATCCCATGCAAATTCTAAATCGAATTAAGAGAAAGCACAGGCGTGGTTTTCTCGAACCCTCCGCGGGCGCGCCGTTTCATGAATTAGCGTAGACTTTGCGTCGAGCGAGCCACGTCTTTCGGCATCACCGAGAGGAGAGTCACCATGAAACCGCGCATCCAGGCGATTGCCTTCGACGCTTACGGCACGTTGTTCGACGTGCACTCGGTGATTGCACTGTGCAACCGCAAGTTTCCCGGCCAGGGCGCTGAACTGAGCAAGCTCTGGCGCGCCAAGCAACTGGAGTACACCTGGCTGCGCAGCCTCATGGGGCGGTACGAAGATTTTTGGATGGTGACCGAGTCGGCGCTGGTGTTCGCCTGCCGCAGTCTCGGCCTCGCTTGCTCGACCGAGACCCGCAGAGAGTTGATGGAATCGTATCTGCACCTCGCTACCTTTCCCGAGGTGAAGTCGTCATTAAGTAAGCTGGCGCAATATAGGTTGGCCATTTTGTCGAATGGCTCGCCGAAAATGCTTGCCGCCGCGGTGGAAAACTCCGGACTGAAAGGCGTTTTCGCCGACGTGATCAGCGTTGACGAAGTGCAGATCTACAAGTCCAGCCCACGTGTGTACGCCCTGGCTTCCGAGCACCTGGCCGTGCCCGGCAACGCGATCGCCTTCGTATCGTCGAATTTCTGGGACATCGCCGGCGCCAAGTCCTTCGGGTTCTGGACGTGCTGGGTAAACCGGGGCAAGCTTCCGGAAGATGAACTGGGAATCAGGCCCGACGTCACCGTGGATACGCTGGATGGGCTCATCACGGTCCTGGGAGGAACGCCACCCCTCTAAACCGCCTGATCGCGATGGCGGGGCCGCTAGAGGTTCCGAATTGGCGCGGCTGTGCCTGCCCATATCGGCATCCCGCGCCCCGTTACCATCTCCATTCTGATCTCTACGCCTCTCAATTCCGTCCGCAATATCCCCCGATTCATCACAAATTGAGTGTGATGGCCCGCACTTAGCGGCGATGGGTTTCGCACTACTCTTTCCCTAATCAGGTTTAGCGCGGTTCATTCGCGGAAAAATTGGGCTCGCTTTTCCCAGTTTGGAATCGAACCGAGCTCGCAGGTCTTAAGACTTTGTTTTCCTGAGACCTGGGACCTGAGAACTGAGACCTAAGGATGCAGAGGAGCGGTATCGGCATGAACGTCATCACTCAATTTCCGGCGGTGCACGATTGCGGAAGCGATCTGCGCTTCCAGGCGATGTTTGAAGGGGCCGCGATTGGAATTGGGATTTGCCGGCTCGATGGCTGGATTCTGGAAGCGAACCCCGCGCTCAGCAGAATGCTCGGCTACAGCGAACAGGAACTGACGGCCAAGCACGCGGGCGAGCTCTATCCGGAGCGTCGTTTCGAAATTGGCCGCGAACTTCGCCGCCCACACGATCCCGGCAATCTTTTGCCAGACGAACGATTGCTGGGCGAGCTGATGCGAGGTGAGCGCGACTGCTTCGAAATGGAAAAGCGCTGCCGGCGCAAAGACGGTTCCGAACTCTGCGGACATCTGACCGTGTCGCTGGCACGGGACGCGCGCCGCCAGCCCGCCTTCCTGATCGCGATGCTGGTGGACGCAACCGAACGCCAGCGCCTGGAAGAACATCTGCGCGAAGCCGAGAAGATGGAAGTCATCGGAAGGCTGGCGGGAGGAATCGCGCACGACTTCAATAACCTGCTGACCGGAATTCTGCTCTACTGCGACCTGCTGACCGCTGGATTGGAGAGCGGCGGACTGGAGAACGACGGACAGGCAACCGGAAGATCGGTAAGCGGCGGACTTGAGACCCGCGGGCTCGGGCCCCATGGATTCGAGAACCATGAATTGGAGCGCAGCGGGCTGCGCCAGCACGTTGAAGAAGTCCGCATGGCAGGCGAGCAAGGGGCGGCGTTGACGCAGCAACTATTGGCGATGGCGCGCAAGCAAGTGGCGCAGCCATGCCCAATCCCGATCAACGGAATTGTGGCTTCCACGGAAAATCTGTTGCGCCGACTGATCGGCGAGCAGATTGAACTGGTGGTGGCGCTCGACTCGGCGCTCGACTCCGGCGCCCTGCTTGTGCTCGCCGATCCGGTACAGTTGCGGCAGATCCTGATGAACCTGGTGCTGAACGCACGCGATGCCATGCCGCAGGGCGGAAAGATCTGGCTGGTCACGCGGGCCGCGGAATTTCCCGGTGAAGCCTCCAGTAACGCTGAGCCCGGAATTGCCCGGCGCGCCGTTTCGCTCACGGTGAAAGACAACGGCTGCGGGATGGACGCGGAGACGCGCGCAAGGCTGTTCGAGCCTTTCTTCACCACCAAGAAACCGGGAGAAGGCACGGGCCTGGGTTTGGCAACGGTGCAGCGCATCGTCAACGAAGCGGGAGGGATGATCGAGGTCGAGAGCAACCCAGGGCAAGGCGCCTCGATCGAAGTGTTCCTTCCGGCGTCCGCTTTCCCGTAGAGACGCGGCAAGCCGCGTCTCCACGAATCGGTTTTGGGTGGGGCACGGCTTCAGCCGCGCCGTTCAGGGCTTTGAAAGAATGCCCCCTGGGGACCGTGCCTTCCGAGCTGAACGGCATTGATGAAGCCAGCTCTAGTTAGTAGTGAAGTATAGGCTAGTAACACTATGAATTTCAAGGAGATACGTCATGTTCAACGCATCGAACGCCGCCGTCGCCGTCCTCAGCCCCAGCCACACCGCGCAAATCGAGGGAGCGACTTTCTTGAACCTTCTGATCGTGGACGATGACCGCACCACCCGCGAGGCCTGCCGCGAGGTGGCGCAGTCGCTCGGCTTCAACACGCAGGTGGCGGAGTCGGCCGAACAGGCCTACCGCTTGCTCGACAGCTCCAGTCCCGACGCCGTGCTGCTGGACCTGCGGCCGCCGTGCTCAGGCAGCCTGGAAATGCTGCACGCCATCAAGAAGCATCGCGCCGATGCGCTGGTGATCCTTGTAACCGGCTATGGCACCGTGCAGTCGGCGGTGCAGGCCATGAAAGATGGCGCCTACGACTACGTCACGAAACCGTTCAGCATGGAAGAACTGCGTCTGCTGCTCAATCGGGTGGCAACTCATCTACGGCTGAAGACCGAGAACCGCGTGCTGCAGGAAACCATCAAATCGCGGCAGGGTTTCGGCAACATCATCGGGCGCGCGCCGGAGATGGAGAAGCTCTACCGCATCATCGCCAAAGCCGGGCAAAGCTCGCATCCGGTGCTGATTCTGGGCGAAAGCGGCACGGGCAAGGAGTTGGTCGCGAAGTCGATTCACTTCGCCGGCATGTTCCGCAACAAGCCGTTCATTCCGGTCGATTGCGGGTCGCTCGTGCCGACGCTGATCGAAAGCGAACTGTTCGGCCACGTGCGCGGCGCCTTCACCGGAGCAACCAATCCGAAGGATGGCTTGCTGGCGATCGCCGAAGGCGGCACCGTATTTCTGGACGAGATTGGCGAACTGCCGGTGGACTTGCAAGCCAAGCTGTTGCGGGCGATTCAGGAGAAAGAAATTCGTCCGGTGGGAAGCGTGAAGCGCGTTCCCATCAACGTGCGGATTCTGGCCGCGACCAATCGCGCCCTGGAACGCGCCGTAACCGAGGGTACGTTCCGCCGCGATCTTTTTTTCCGGCTCAACGTGCTGACCCTGCGCATTCCCCCCTTGCGCGAGCGCAGGCAGGACATCCCGCTGCTGGTGGCGCATTTTCTGGAGCGCATCGGGCGCGACGCAGGAATGGAAAAGACCATTTCGGACGACTCCCTCAAGGCGCTGATGAGTTACGACTGGCCCGGAAACGTGCGCGAACTCGAGAACTCGCTGGAACGCGCTTGTGCCCTCAGCAGCGCCAACCAGATTCAGATGCGCGATCTTCCCACTCAGATTCACAGCGCGCCCATCGACGTGCTGGCGATGAGCCAGCCCAACAATGGCATAGTGCCCATGGCGGAACTGGAGAAACAGACCATCCTGAGTGCCCTCACCCAGGTGAACGGAGACAAGATGCTGGCAGCGCGTCTGCTCAAAATCGGCAAGACGACCTTGTACCGCAAGCTGAAAGAGTACGAGTCGCAACCGAATTTGTGATTTGTGATTGGTAATTGGTAATTGAAAATCGGGCGGCTCGGCTGGACCAAAATTACAAATTACAAATTGTCAATTGCAAATTCCCCCAGTCGCAACTGAATTTGTAATTTGTGATTGGTAATTGGTAATTGAAAATCGCGCGGCCCAGCTGGACCAAATTACAAATTACAAATTGTCAATTACAAATTCCCCCAGTCCCAAAACTGAGCGGGCGGTCCAAGCGTTCGTGCCAGAACGGGAGCCCAAGCGGAGCCCGAGCGCATAACTCATTTATTTTCAGGCTAAATCAATTGGCCAGCGAGTTGCGTAAGGGTTCAGCATGATCCTTCTTGTGACGACGAGCGAGCGCGCATCCGAGTGCGCCAAGGCGCTCAATGAGGCGACTGGCGAGGGGGTCGCAGTGGCGGAAGGTCTGCCCCGGGCAACCGCACTTCTGCGCGCGGAAGACTACCGCGCGGTGGTGGTCGATCAATATCTGCTCGAAAGCGAGCCCCATGAAACCCAGACCATGCTCGAACACCTCGGCACTGCCATCCTGGTGCAGGTCAATCTGGCGATCAGTGGAATGGACCGTCTGGTGCGCGAAGTCCGGGCGGCCGTGCAGCGCCGCCAGCGCGAGGAAGTGAGGACCCGCCAAGCGGCGCTCGCGCATCTCCACAGTGAACTGAACGGCACGATCACGGCGCTGCTGCTATCCAGCGAACTGGCCCTCGGAACCCCAGATCTGCGCCCGGCGACGGCCGAAAAACTCCAGTCGATTCACGAACTGGTGAAGAAACTCCGCCAGCAATTGGAGCGCGCGGGTGTAACCGGAGAGCCCGAACCGCTTGTACGCGTCTAGTTGCGCGCGTCTAGTCTAGCTGCGCACGTCGAATGATCCCAGCCTGGGCCGATAAAGGTGTCTTCATTCACCGCTTCACAGGCTGCGGAAAAGCTCAGGTTTGAAAGATCAGGTTCGAAAAATCAGGTCCGTATCAGGGCATCGCTTCAGCGATGCCGCTTGCCTTCGAAGGCGTGGCCGATGAATTGAAAAAGAAAAACGGCTGGCAGATTCGTCATGCCAGCCGTTCGTATTGATCGGGCTACTTAGAGTCAGAAGCCTTTGAACTTCGATCACCCGATGACCCGATGGTCAGATCACCCGATCAGCGATCGCCCGATCAGCGATCAGCGGCGGCCGCGGAACCCTCCGCGGTTGCCCGCGACGGCGCCGCGCGCTTCGAAGCCGCGACCAACCGCCGCACCACGACCCGCAAAGCCGCGGGCGTAAGGCCGTCCGTAATACGGATGTCCCCAGCCGTGGCCCCAGGGGCCTGCGCCAATAAAGACCCCGCCCGAGAACCAGCTCGGACCATAGTAGCCGTAGGGCGCGCAAGCATACGGATAGCTCGGGTAATAGCCGTAAGCGCAAACCGGCGCCCCAGCCACATAGCCGCCACCCACTCCAACTCCAACGCCCACTCCGACCCTCGCTCCGACAACGACCGCAGCCTGCGAGTACGCAAGCGGCATGGCCAGCAAAGCAAGCAGTGCAACATATCTCAGGTATTTCATGGTGAACCTCCCTTTCGTTCCGCTTGGCGATTCGCTGATTTGATTCGCCAGAGCATGAGGTCCTTCAGCTTTCTGTTTCTTCTGAAGCGCCTACTCACTTGAACTCGGATCGCAGAGAAAAGTTGCGGCAAGACGAGTGGCTGATTTCAACCATCCTGCGTGAAATCAATCAGTTGAAGGGAATGGGTGAAGCGGAACGTAAAACGCCAAGGAGGACGCAAACACGGGTTTCTCACGAGAATCCTCCGAGATAAACTCTCGCTCGAGAGCCCGACGCCGGGTACGCCTAATACACTGGCTACTACCTTCAGATGAACCCAAAAGAAGTAAGCGAATTAGCCTATTCTGCAAGGAGCGGCCTCGCCGGCGGAAAAATCCAAGAAAACTCTTCCCTACTGGCAGCCCTCGCCCCTAAACTGAAGACAACTAGGCCCGAGGGTAACTCCCAGCCCTCGATCCCCCGAGGCTTCTGTGCGCGTACTGGTAACGGCCGATACGTTCAGCGGAGTGTGGACATACTCGCGCGAACTGGTTTCGGGTCTGGTGACCCACGGGGCGCAGGTTGCGCTCGTCAGCTTTGGAGAAATTCCGCTTCCCCATCAGACCGCCTGGATGGACGGACTGCACGGCCTCGAATACTATCCCACCGCGTTTCGTCTCGACTGGATGCAGGAAGGTGAGCAGGACTTCCACGCGGCCCAGGATTATCTGTGCGCGATCGTTCGCGACACGCGCCCTGATTTTCTGCATTTGAATCAGCTGAGTTTCGGGGCGCTGCCGGTGGCGACGCCGCGGCTGGTGGTGGCGCACGGCGATGTGATGACGTGGTGGTTGAGCATCCATGGACACGAACCAGCCGCGTCGGCCTGGCTGAAGTGGTATCGCGCGACGATTGTCGCCAGCTTGAAGCGGGCCGAGGCCGTGGTCACCACTTCGCGCTGGATGGGAGAGATGCTGCGCCTCGCCTACGGCGGCGATTTCGAGGGGCACGTCATTCCGCCCGGACGCAATCCCATCTACTTCAATCCGTTTGTGACCAAGGAAGAGTCGGTGCTGGCGATCGGGCGCCTGTGGGATACGGGAAAGCAGGTGGCCTTGCTAACCCAGCATAAGCATGGCCTGCCCGTGTGCATTGTAGGGGCGGATAACCCGATACCCATGCCCACGGTGCCGATCCGCGCCGACGTGCGCGTCTCCACCGGCGAGCACGAGATTTCGGTGAAGGGAGCGCAGACCGAATCGCAACTGCGCTCGCTTTACAGCAAGTCGACGATTTTTGCCGCGACTTCGTGCTACGAGCCTACGGGATTGGCGTCGATCGAGGCGGCGTTCTCACGCTGCGCGCTGGTGGCCAATGACACCGAAGTCTATCGCGAATTGTGGGGCGACGCGGCTTTGTACTTCGATCGCAATAACGCCGAGAGCCTCAGCGAAGTGCTCGGCCACCTGGACGAAGACCGCGAACTGGTACGCCTCTACGGCACGCGAGCCTACAACCGGGCGCGCGAACGCTTCACCGCGCGAAGGATGGTGGACGACTATCTGCGGCTGTATCGCCAGTTGCGAGCTGCGAAAGTGGCGGCGGCGTAACGCCAAAGCGCTTCAGTCAAGTGCGGGATTCTCTGTGTGACAGGCGCGCATCCAACGACAACGAGCCTGCACCCACAATTAGAAGGAATAGCGCGCCCAGCCACATGCAGTAGTCGGTGCGGGCCTCATGCATGGCAGCCCAAAACCCGGATTTTGCCAGCATGGGTATCTTTGTTGTGAGGATCGCGACGCTGATGTCGATGAGCAGAGGTATGGCGGCAAGCCGGGTAAGTAATCCCAGGATCAAGAGCGAGCCACAGACGATTTCCACGACGCCGACGAACGGCGCAAAAAAGTGCGGCGCGGGAATACCGATCTTAACGAACCGCCCTACGCCGAGAGCATCGGGAAACAAGAACTTCTGAATCCCCTCCGACAGAAACACCCAGCCCACCAGCAGCCGCACTAGAAGCGTAACCGCCGGAGCGTCGCTGCGCAAAGTTCTGGAAACGCGCATCCTGATTTCCACTCGCTTTCTTCCAGCCGTCTTCGTTCTTTGGCGAACTGGCCCCATTCTCCGTGAGATAACTATAGTTTAGTCGCTCGGGAGTGTTGGCGGAGTGAAAACGAGGGCACACACCTTCGCAACTTTCGGCCCCATGCTATACTTTTCAAGCATCTTTCCTGTCAGATATATACAGACGGAGGACAGTATCGACAAGCGTTTTATCCGCATGAATGAGCGTATCCGGGCGCGTGAAGTTCGCGTCATCGGTGACGAAGGGGAACAGATTGGCGTGATGCCTCCCTTCGAGGCGCTCAAGATGGCCCGCGAACGAAACCTGGATCTGGTGGAAATTTCCCCGACCGCGCAACCTCCGGTTTGCCGCATCATGGACTACGGGAAATTCCTGTACCAGAACGAAAAGCGCGAGCGCGAAGCCAAGAAAAAGCAGAAGACCATTACGGTCAAAGAAGTCAAGTTTCGTATCAATGTGGACGATCACGATTACGAAACCAAAAAGAATCACGTGCTGCGCTTCCTCGACGAAGGTGACAAGGTAAAAGCGACCATCTTCTTCCGGGGACGCGAAATGACGCGGCAAAGCCTGGGCCGGCAGATTCTGGAACGTCTGATCAAAGACGTCGACCAAAGAGGTTTGGTGGAGTTCCGTCCACGGCAGGAAGGCAATACGCTGCACCTGATTCTGGCGCCCAGCAAGAAGGAAGGCGGAGCGAAAGAAAAGCCGCCGGCTCGTCCCAAGCCCGCGCCTCCGGCGCCGCAAGGCGGCGCGCAGACAGCGTAGAAAAGCAGCTGTCAGCTCTCAGCTATTAGCTCTCAGGAGAATCTCTTGGTGCGATCGCTGCGAGCTGATGAGATACTGCGCTGAGGACGCTGAGAACTCTAACTGAGAGCCGACAACTGAGAGCTGAGAGCTACTTATGCCTAAACTAAAAACACACAAAGGCGCTGCCAAGCGCTTCAAGAAAACCGGGACGGGAAAGATAAAGCGGCACAAAGCATTTCTCCGCCACATCCTGACCTCGAAGGCCAAGAAGCGGAAGAAAAAGCTGGGAAATTCCGTACTGGTGAGTGACGCGGATTTTAAGAAAGTAAGGCGCATGATCCCGTACTAATCGGGATCATGGAGCGACGGGCGTCGCTTCGGCTTCGCTCAGCGCAGGCTCTCGGCCGTCCATAACCAAGTCTGCGGAGCGAAACGTCCCGCAGCGGCGCGTGAAGAGGTCGGGCTTCAGAAATCCCATTGGGTAGAAGCCTCCTTACCTCCAGCCGCCAGACGAACTAAAAAAGGAGAGCACCATGCCTCGTGTAAAACGCGGAACCAAACGCCGCGCCAAGCGCAAAAAGATTCTTGAACGCGCCAGTGGATATTTCCTAACTAAATCCAAACTCTACCGCTCGGCGAAAGAAGCCGTCGATCGCGCGCTGAAGTTTGCCTACTCCGGCCGCAAACAGAAGAAGCGCCAGTACCGCTCGATCTGGATCGTGCGCATCGGCGCCGCCGCCCGCCTGAACGGACTGAACTATAACCAGTTCATCAGCGGACTGAAGAAAGCCGGCGTGGAACTGGACCGCAAGATCCTGGCGGATTTAGCGGTGCACGATCCGGCGGGATTTGGCAGTCTGGCGGAGCAGGCGAAGAAGGCGAACGCAGCGGCCGCAACAGCGTAGCTGTCGGCTATCGGCTATCGGCTTTCAGTCGTAATTTAATCGTGTCATCCTGAGCGAAGCGAAGGACCTGCTTTCTTGTCTGTGCAAGAGACAGCAGACCCTTCGCTTCGCTCAGGATGACAACTCCTTCGAGAATTGCGCGGGAATATGTCCTACACCGTCCCAAAACTTGCCGACTTCTCAGCCGCCGCGCTCGACAGCGCCGTGCGCGAGCTTGTGTCTGCGCTGGAACAAGAGTCGGCGGCGGTTAGTTCCGAGAACGACTGGAAAGCATTTCGCGATCGCTGGATAGCGCGCAAGAACGGCATCCTCACTCAACTCAACGATCTGTGGCTGAAGGCTGCGCCGGGGCCGAATAAGCGCGACGTCGGCCAGCGCGTCAACGCACTCAAGCCTAGGGTCGAGCAGGCGGTGGATGCGACGCTCGCCCGCATTCAGAGCGGGGTTTCATCGGGCAAACTCGCCGCCGAGCGCGTGGACATCACTCTCCCGGGCATCCGCCGTCCCCTCGGCGCTGAGCATCCCGTCATCAAGACGATGAACGAGATGATTGGCGTGTTCCGCAATCTGGGCTACTCGGTCGAGGAAGGTCCGGAGATTGAGACCGACTTTTACAACTTCGAGGCGCTCAACTTTCCGCCGAACCATCCGGCGCGCGACACGCAGGACACGCTGTTCATCGCCGGGCAAGAATCGAAGCCGCTGCGCGACCGCCTGTTGCTGCGGACACATACTTCGCCGGTACAGATTCGCACCATGCAGAAGATGAAGCCGCCGGTGCGCGTGGTGTGTCCGGGAAAAGTTCATCGCAACGACGCGCTCGACGCGACGCACTCGCCCATCTTTCACCAGATCGAGGGTCTGGCGGTGGATACCAGCATCACGTTCTGCGATCTGAAGGGCACGCTCGACCACGCCATGAAAGCGATGTTCGGATCGAGCGTGAAGACGCGCTTCTATCCATCGTTCTTCCCGTTCACCGAGCCCAGCGCCGACGTGCAGATCAGTTGCATTTTCTGCGACGGCAAGGGCATGCGCGACGGCGCTCCCTGCCGCAACTGCAAGGCCAGCGGATGGATCGAGCTGCTGGGCTGCGGCATGGTCGATCCAAATGTGTACGGCTTCGTGGATTACGATCCAACAAAAGTTTCGGGATTCGCCTTCGGCATGGGCGTGGAACGGATTGCGATTCTGAAGTACGGCGTGGATGATATTCAGCTCTTCTTCCAGGGCGATGTGCGATTTCTGGAGCAGTTTGGGTAACCGCTGGTCGCTGTTCGTCGTTGGCTGTTCGCTAGTTTACGTGGCGAGCGGCGAATAGCGAACAGCGAACGACGAACATGAAAATTTCTCCTCATTGGTTGCGCGACTTCGTTGATCTTCCAGTCGACTACGCCCGCCTTGCGGACGAACTTACTCTAGCGGGCATTGCCGTTGAAAGTGTTTCGGGCGAAGGCAACAACACCGTCTTCGAGATGGATATCACGACCAACCGCCCCGATGCCATGAATCATTATGGCGTGGCTCGCGAGGCCTCGGCGCTTTACGATTTGCCGCTCAAGCCGATCGCGCCGAAGCTGCCGCCGTCGGAGGGCAAGTCCGACGTCACCATCGACATTCAGGAGCCAGGGCTGTGTCCGCGCTTCACGGCGCGCGAAATTCGCGGCGCGACCATCAGGCCTTCGCCCGCAAACATTGCCAGTCGCCTGCAACTGATCGATCAACGGCCTATCAGCAATGCCGTGGACGCAACCAACTACGTTCTGTGGGAAAGCGGCAAGCCGACGCACGTGTTCGATCTCGACCTGCTCGAAGGCCGGCGCCTAATCATTCGCAAAGCTCAAGCCGGCGAAACGCTTAAAACTCTCGATGGCGTGGAGCGCAAGCTCTCGGCCGATGACCTGGTCGTGGCCGATGCGAAAAAGCCGGTGGGACTGGCCGGCGTGATGGGCGGCTTCGACACGATGATCACCGAGCGCACGAAGAACATCCTGATCGAATCCGCGTGGTGGGACCCGGTCACTGTGCGCCGTATGTCGAAGCGCCACGGTCTGCACACCGACGCCTCGCACCGTTTTGAGCGCGGCGCCGATTTCGAATCGACCGTTGTTTCGACGAACCGCGTTGCCGAGCTCATTCTCAATTCCGGCGGCGGCACGCTCATCGGCAACGTGATCGACGTGATTGCGCGCCAGCTTGACCTGGCTCCGGTAGAGCTCGATCTGCGAGAAGTGCAGCGGATTCTCGGCGAGAAACTCAGCACGCTGGAGATCAGCCGCACCCTTACTCGTCTCGGATTCACGATGCTTCCGGGCAGCGAAGATACTTACCTGGTGCACATCCCGAGTTGGCGCCTCGACATCGAGCGCGAGATCGACATCATCGAAGAACTGGCGCGCCTGCACGGCTACGACAAGTTCGCAAATACGCTTCCCGCCTATATTGGCGAAGTTCGAGACCTGCCCGATGCACACAAAGACGAGCGGTTGCGCTCATCGCTCCTGGCGCTCGGTTACAACGAAGCGATTTCGCTGACTTTCATTTCGAAAGCAGATGCCCGCCGCTTTTCGACCGCCGCCGAGCTCGACCTCGCGAACCCGCTAAGCGATGAGGCCTCGGTGATGCGCACATCGATGGTTCCCAGCATGCTCAACATGCTGGCGTACAACCTGAATCGCGGCACCGACAACGTTCGCCTGTTCGAATCTGGAAATGTATTTGAGGCGTCGGGGACAGACGCGATGCCGCGCGAGCTGAAGCGCATTTCGATCGGCGCCACCGGCAGCGTGGATGCGGACGTGGTGCGCGGGCTTGTTTCAGGGGCGGCGGCGCGTCCGTTCTCGTTCTTCGACCTGAAGGGCGACGCCGAAACGCTGCTCGCCCCCTTCAGCCATTGGACGCTCTACTACGACGCCCAGCTCCACAATGAGAAGCCCGATAGTAAGAAGAGCGCCGATTACTATCATCCCGGGCGCTACGCTCGCGCCGTGCTGGATGGCGTGACCGTCGCCCAGTTTGGCCAGATTCATCCCGATGTAGCCACGGCGCGCAAACTGCGGCAGGATGTTTTTGTCGCCGAAATCTATCTCGACCAACTCTATCAGCACGACCTGCGCGAGGCGCGTTATGAAGCGCTGCCGCGCTTCCCGGCCGTCGAGCGCGATTTCTCGTTTTTGTTTAATGACGGTGTGGAGTTCGAGAAAATCCACCAAAGCGTCAGCGGATTGGCCATCGCCGAGCTGCGCAGTTTCGTTCCGGTAGAAATTTTCCGTGGCGAAAAAGTTGGCGCGGGCAAGTACTCGATCCTGATGCGGGCTAGGCTCCAGTCGAGCGAGCGCACGCTGCGGGATGACGAGGTGGCACAGTGGTCGGGACAGATTGCGCAGGCGCTGGAGGGGTTGGGCGGGGCACAGCGGGCGTAAGGGCTAGCCCACAGGGGCAGTTGGTAAAATCGGCGCGCTACATCATCAATGCGAACCGAGCGCCATTCAATCCGCCTTTAAGTCAGATGGGTCCAGTGAATACGGCTTCAGTTCCCGCTTCGCCGGGGAATGAATCGAGTCATCTGTAGGACAAACCTCTGACTTCGGCTCAAATACGATGATTTCGTGAAGGTATCTCTTGGGCTTCCTCCTGGGCTTGTCAAATGCAAAAGCGATGCCCTCATCCCGGTCGATCCAATAGACCGTTGGGTACCATGAGGTCGTCGTAATATTTGACAGAACGTACGAACGTAGGTGCGGATAGTGCTTTCGCACTTCTTCTGGAGGGCTTCCGACAGTTATTCCTTCCGCTGTGCGATAGCGGTCGGTGGCCGAATCGATTTGAAAGACAACGTTGTTCCTCATGCGAATGAACATATTGCCGCCCTTAGGATTATCTATGTCCACCCAATTTAGTTCAGTGCCGCAGTCTGGTTCCTGCGGGAATTCCTGATCCATATTCGTTTTGAACGGAAATAGCTTAAGGGCCCTGTCACGTGTGTCACCCAAATTCAATACCCCAACCCTTAGTCCCGGAACAATCAGCGAGGGGGTCGGATTCACGGGACCTGAAGCAACTTGGGCTACTGAAAGGACCATGCAGCCTGCGATGGCCCCACAGGCTCCAGCGGCAGCAAACCCAAGCGTTCGCAATAGGCGCATAAATTCATTTTAGCCCCGTTTCACTCTGGGATTACTCGCGAAATACCGGCATCTCGCGAGCAAAGATCCATTGGCTCGTTCATACACCAGCCCCGCCGGACAGCCGAGGGCCGCTGTCTCTACGCGAGCAATCAGCGGTTGGCCATGGTTCGAATCGTTCCCAATCCCAGCAGCCGTTCGTCGGCCGTGACTAGCGTCAGGTCTAAGACTTCGGCGGTAGCGGCCAGAATGCGATCGGCAGGGTCCTGATGCATCTGTAATTGCCGGGCTACGAGCGCTATCTCGTGGGTGAGCGGCGCTTCGCGCGTGCCGGCTGTGGCTCGCACCAGCCATTCCGAAAGGTCTCCGTCAATCTCGAATCTGCCTTTGTAGTACAACGTAAGCGCCTCATAAGTGCTCATAGGCGAGAGCCAGAGTTCGTTATCCTGATCCTTGAGCTGAACCAGAACTCTTCTCCCAATCCGTCTGGGTTCGCTCAAACTCCACAACCAGATATGCGTATCGAGCAGCAGTCTCAATCGCGCAAAACCTCCCACTCATCCTCATCGGTTGCCGGGGAAACGATGTCCCCCGTGATCTTCATCGTGTCTTTCATCGATCCGATCCAAGTTGCACGATCTTCTAACGCCGTCGGCGGTATGACTTCGGCCACTGGCTTACCAAACCGGGTGATTCGAAGCGGCTTCTTCGTGGCGCGAACCTGTTCCAGCAAAGCGAGGCATTTGGCCTTGAACTCGGAAATGGCGATTTCCTGCATAGAGTTCCTCTGATAGTCATTCTATTATACTATGGTCAATCTACTGGACCATTCCTAACAATGTGACTGCTCGGCTCCGCCCCGCTGGACGGCCGAGGGCAGCCGTCCCTACGTGTTTCTTGTGCTAGCCTTACTTTCCATGACCCTCGTTTCGGCGCATCCCAAGCATTTTCTCTCCGACAAGGTTGAGCATTTCACCGAGTCCGTGATTCGCGATATGACCCGGCAGGCGATGCAATATGGCGCCGTCAATCTGGCGCAGGGGTTTCCCGATTTTTCCGCGGCCGCCGAGATCAAGCGCGCCGCACAGGAAGCGATCGCCGCCGACGTGAATCAGTACGCCATCACTTGGGGCGCGAAGAGCCTGCGGGCTGCGATTGCACGACAGATGAAGGAGTGGCAGGGGATCGAGGTCGATCCGGAAAAAGAAATTGTGGTGTGCTGCGGCTCGACCGAAGCGATGATCGCAACCCTGCTGGCGGTGTGCAATAAGGGAGACGAGGTCGTGGTCTTCGAGCCTTTCTACGAGAACTATGGGCCAGACGCGATTCTGAGCGGAGCCAAGCCGCGCTTTGTCAGTTTGCGTCCTCCGCAGGCGTCGAAAGGCGAGGGGGGAGGCGAGTGGACGTTCGACGAACAGGAGTTGCGCGAAGCTTTTCAGCACAAGACCGCGCAACATAAGGCCCATCAGTCTAGAACCAAGGCGATAATCCTTAACACGCCAAACAACCCCACCGGCAAGGTGTTCAGCCGGAAAGAGCTGGAACTGATTCGCGACTTGTGTGTTGAATACAATGTGCTCGCCATCACCGACGAAATCTATGAGCACATTCTCTACGATGGATCGGAGCATATTTCGATCGCGCGGCTCGACGGCATGCGCGAACGCACGATTACGATCAACGGGCTCTCAAAAAGCTACAGCGTCACGGGATGGCGCGTCGGTTGGGCGGTTGCGCCGCCCGCGATTACGAACGCGATCCGCAAGGTGCATGACTTTTTGACCGTGGGCGCGCCCGCTCCTTTGCAGGAAGCTGGAGCGGTGGCGTTAAGCCTGCCTGCCAGTTACTATCGCGAACTGGCCGACCGGTACCGCACGCGGCGCGACCATCTGATCCCGGCCCTGGAGAAATCGGGTTTTCGCTGTTACCCTCCGCGAGGCGCATATTACGTGATGACCGACATCAGCGCCTTCGGGTTCGCGAACGACGTCCAGTTCGCGGCTCACCTGGTGAAGGACATCGGCATCGCGTGCGTGCCCGGGTCGAGTTTCTACAAACATTCGAAAGACGGATCCCAACAGGTACGTTTCGCGTTCTGCAAAAAGCCTGAGACACTGGATGAGGCGGCGCAACGGCTGGAAAAGCTGCGGTCACGGTAAACCGGATCGGTAGAGACGCGGCTAGCCGCGTCTCCGACGGCCGGCGAGGACGGCAAAAGTAGCCTAAAATCCACAGCCAACTGCGCTATACTTCGGCTCAACGCTGAAAATTTCCCGAAAGCGAGTGGTGCTCCATGTCCGTGAAAACCGTGGAAGAGGTATCTGCGCAGGTTCCTGCTGAAGATTTTCAGGCGCTGGAAGAGAAAGTTTATCGCACCATTGAGTTGTACAAGGCCGCCAAAGAAGCCCGGGCTACCGCAGAGCGCGATGCGAAGCGACTGCGGGAGCAACTCGAAGAACGCGAGGAACAGAACGAGGCCATGCGCCGCGAACTGGTGCAACTGCGCAAGGATCGCGAGGACATTCGAGGCCGGGTCGAAAAGATGTTGAGCCAGATGGACAGCCTGACCCAGGAGAAGGCAGCCAGCTGAGCTGTGGCGGCAAGCTAGGAGACGGCGGCAAATCTGCGTCCGGCAGTCGTCTGGCAGGAAGTAATCCGCCGAGGAGTAACATGGCCACTGCAAGCAACCAATCTGCGACAGATGTGCTGACCAAACCTGTTCAACCCAATGACGTCCCGGCCGCGACTGCCGTCGGTGGCAGTGTGCGCGTCGAAATCTTCGACCAGGTTTACAACCTGCGGGGCTCGGACGCGGATTACATCCTGAAGCTTGCCGAGTACGTGGACGGCAAGATGCGCGCGGTATCGGAACAGACGGCCACGGTCGATTCGGTGCGGCTGGCGGTGCTGGCAGCGCTGAATATCGCGGATGAATATCATTTGCTGAAACGGCAACTGGAGAAGCCTTCGCCGGAAGCGCGCCAGCGAGCCAGCAAACTGGCAAGCGCGCTTGACGAAGTTTTGCAAGATACCAGACGGACGGGCTGAAGTCGGCCGTAACCTGCCCTTCGTCTTCGGAAGGCGTTGGGATTGCATTCGGAACACAACTGCCAGCAAGCTTCCTGCCAACTATTTTGCATTTTCCTCTTGCGAAAGTGTTCGCGGTTTCCTAGCATCCAAGGTGGAAGCCGACCTGCGAGGTTGGTGATGGTGGCAACCGATTTTTGAACCAATGCCGAATGAACGGGGACTCGACTCGCAAAAAGATCCGGTGTGCTATGTTCCGCCATGCGGAAAAGCCTAATGGGTCGCGGCGGGTTCCCACCGTCTGAGACGGGTTCATTCTCGGCCCACCACACGGC
>Ga0224558_1002240_pt1 | contig 18232 bp, 13 predicted proteins | sample 714S32024metaG_FD_180682 | JGI IMG/M metagenome (GOLD analysis project Ga0224558, IMG submission 180682) | Peat soil microbial communities from Stordalen Mire, Sweden - 717 S3 20-24 | ecosystem: Environmental > Terrestrial > Soil > Wetlands > Peat | place: Sweden: Norrbotten County, Stordalen...
AAGAGCTTGACCACGAATTCCGTGGATCGCGCCGGCGGCCTGAACGGCAACACGCAATACGGAACAACCGACTCCTACAACATGAAGATGGACTACGGTCCGTCGGGCTTCAATCAACCGCAGACGTTCGTTGTCAACTACGTCTACAACCTGCCCTTCTTCAAGGAGCAGCATGGCGCCGAGGGCCTGTTGCTGGGTGGCTGGGAGCTTTCAGGCATCACCTCGATGCTCTCCGGCACATCCTTCAATGTGGTTCAGGCAACAGATCCGTTTGCTTGCCCCACAATTGCGAGCGGACCTTCGGCCGGACTGTGCGACCCGGCGAAATCTCTGCCAAACCAGGGCTTGAGGGGATTGGGCATCGGCTCTCCCGATAGCCATATCGCCGCTCGTCCGGACCAGGTAGCTAAGGTAAATATGACCCGGAAGCCGGGCCAATGGTTCACACAATCCTCCTACGCGCCTGCAGTTGGCCATTTCGGCAACGTTAGCTCGGGTTCGCTCCTGGGTCCCGGAATGCAGAAGTGGGATCTTGCGTTGGTCAAGAACACCAAGATCTACGGCCCCGTCGGAATGCAACTACGCGCAGAGGCCTTTGACCTCTTCAACCACCCGAACTTCCTTACTGTCGATAACGGCTATAGCGATACCACCTTTGGAATGGTCAACTCCGACCACGAGCCGCGCCTCCTGCAGTTCGGCGCAAAGGTCACATTCTAAAGTTAGCCGATTCAACGCTGCATAACCGAAGGCCGGGGCGAAAGCTCCGGCCTTCGGTTGTACGCTGCGTACCCTTTACCAAGATAAGTTACTTGTTCGCCGGCGCGGGCGCCACGCTCTGGGAGGCGTTGTCCCGCAGTGGCATTTTGGATAACACCTTAATCAGGTCTTCATCGGCGGTTTCGTTGAGCCTCTTGGATTTGTCGAACTCGGTCTTGGCTTCGACCGTCTTTCCCATGGACTGATAAAGCAGTCCCAGCCGCCAGTGGGCGCTCACGTCGTCCGGCTTGAGCGCAATGACAGTCTTCAACTCGCGCAGCGCATCCTCACGCTGGCCGGCTTTGGTGTAGACGATGCCCAGATCGAGATGTCCCATGGAGTTGGTGGGGTTGATCTTGACTACCTTCTCAAGCAGCGGCCGCGCATCTTCCAGCCGGTTCATTTTAATGTCGGAATCGGCCAGGTAAAGCATGGCCAAGGCATGCTCGGGAAAGTTGTTGAGTTCGGCCTGAAACTCTTGCGCGGCCTCTTGGTTCTGGCCTTGCATCCACAACATGTACCCCAGGCCGAAGTGCACATTGGGCTCTTTTGGATTAGCCTGGACGGCAGCGCGAAACTCCCGCGTGGCGTTGATGGTGTCCTTCATTTCGTCCAATGCCTCGCCAGCCAGCATGTGGGCCTCGGCAGAGTCGGGATTCAAGGCGATAATGCGGTGAAACTCATCGAGAACGCATTGGTATTGCTTTGAGAGCAAACAACTGTGCGCCAAAGTCAATAGCAGGGGAAGATTCTGCGTATCGCGGTCCGCAGCCTTCTTCAGATAGGGAGCCGCCGCCGCATATTCGCCCAGCCCGAAGTGCGACATTCCGAGCAGGACCGTCAACTGCTGCGCCTCGTCTGAGGAGGGTGGTTGCGTTTTGAGCAGCGGTCTAAGTTGCAGAATTGTGTCCTTGTATTCGCCCGCCTTGAAGTACGCCAAGCCCAGGTTGTAGCGCAAACGAGGCATGGCCGGATTCAACGCCATGGCCTTTCGGTAGAAAGCAATCGCCTCGGCGTAATGTTCCTGACGGGCTTCGAGCAGGCCAAGATGAGCGTACGGTTCAGGATTGGTTGGGTACGCAGTGGACAGTGCGCGCCAGACGGCTTCTGCTTCGGGAACTTTGCCTTGCTGTTCCAGCGAAAAGGCAACTTGCCTTTGGTCGCTCTGAGATAGCGCGAACAATGCACAACCGGCCAGAATCAGGGCCAGATAGATGGATCGCCTGCACACGGGAATAAGTCTCACATTTGTCTCCATTGTTATTCTCACGCAGCGATAGAACTGTATGCAACCGCAACCTATTCAGAAGTTAAAGAGCGCATCAATGCCATAACAGCTCCCAAACCATTCGCGCGGCTTGCGTAACCGGGCGCGAGCGTTGAAGATCAATGGATTGGGCGGAACACGAAAAGATGCCGCCTGACACTCGCCATGCGCAAGCCCAAACCTGTCCGCCGCCAATCTCCGTTCTCCCAAAGCCGCTGGAATATGCGCGATTTGATTGCCGCGTCCGCGCTGTTTCTAGCCAGTGCAGCCGTGGTCCTGTGGCAGAATGCGCATCTCGCGGTCCTTTGGGATACGAGCTACATTCTGGACACGGCCTTCCGCATCTCTCTGGGGCAGACGCCGTATCGCGATTTCCCGCTGGCTCACGCGCCGCTCACGTTTCTGATTCAGGCCGCCCTTATCCGTTTTGGCGGACGGGTCTTCTTCCATCATGTTCTCTATGCAGCAATGGTCGGCAGCCTGGGAACTGTGCTGGCCTGGCGGATCGTGCTGACGACACTGCGTGGACGGTTGCGCGCGGCGTGGGCTATCTCGCTGCTGCTGGCCGCGCCGCTGACCGTCCTGGGCACTTATAGCATACTGCCGTTTCCGTTCTATGACTGCGACTGTGTTTTCTGCATTCTCGTGGTGATTTTTCTTCTGCAGCGATTGAGGGCGGATGACACCGCTGCATTGAGCTCGGGCAGGACGCTTTTGCGGCCATTCGTTGCGGGCGTGGCGCTTCCGCTTCCGCTCTTCTTCAAGCAGAACATCGGTCTCCCGCTGCTGCTGGCGGCGCTGGCACTCGTTCTTCTGTTAATGCTAGCGAAGCGGTTGCGCAGAAATCCAGCTTCGCAGGACGGTTGTGGAGTCGCAGAGTTGGGCTCGATTTTTGCCGGCGCAGCCGCAACCCTCGTTGCGGCTGGAAGCCTGCTGCACTTCACCGTTGGGGTGGGCAATTATCTGCATTGGACAATCCAGTTTGCATCGCAGCGCCGGCTGCCTGGATTTCAGCAGATGCTCGGCGTCTATGCGGAGCCATCGCTGCTCTGGTGGCTGCCGGCCGCCGCTGCGGCTCTCGTGCTCTTGCGCGGCCGTTTTGCCCGGGCTCTGTGGGCGCGCTCGGTAGCGCTGGTGCTTCTGGGCGCGCCGTTTCTCTGGACGCTGGCCGGCCTCTTTCTCTCTTCAGACTCCGACGACCGCGCCAGCAGCCTACTGGCTCTGTGGCCGCTGCTGCTGGTCCTCAGCGGCGCGCTTACGCTGTGGAATCTTCGCCGTGGCCTGAGTTTGCGCGCCCTGTTGCCCGTCCTGCTTCTGGTTACTATCAACGGGACCCTGCTCTCGCAGCAGTTGTGGGGATCGACCTATGCCATCTGGCCGTTGCTGGTGCTTCTCATCGCCGAGATGATCGCCTTTCTGGCTTCCGTTGAGCCGGCCGGCGCGGCTCAGGAGACAACGGACAGCAGACAGTTTGTCGCGACGGATTTGGCAGCGATCATTTCGGCAACGCTGGTTCTGTGCGGCGGTCTCTATATGGCCAGCGAAGAACGCCTGTCTTATACGCAACTGCCGGAGGGCCAAGCCGTGCGTTCGACGATTCCCGCGCTGCGGGGAATGGCTGTCACTGGCCCCTTCCTGCCTGACTTTGAAGAGTTGCTACGGTTCGCCGCCAACGAAATCCCTGTCTCCGACGGACTGATTCTCATTCCCGGCGAAGACCCGTTCTACTTTGCCACCGGGCGCGTTCCGCAATTTCCCGTGCTGCTGTTCGACAACGCCACGGACCCCTATTCGCCCGCGCAGCTTGTGGAAGAGGCGCGACGGCGCAATATCCGCTGGCTGATTGTCAAGCGCGATCTGCAACTGAAGGAAGATCCAACACCCCAGCGCGAATCCGCGCTCAAAGCTCTTCAACAAGTCTTTCTTCCCTACCGCAAACTGGGCAGCTATGACGTTTACCGCCGTCCGTAGGTTTGCTTCCGCGCAAAGACCGGGTCAAATTGCCGTTTCAAAAGATTTTGCGGCGCCGACCTGCTGGGCCGGTTGCGGCGGGTAAGCGAGAAATCGCATAGAGGCGTGGCGAACGGCGGGAGAAGCAGGCAAGGGCGCCAGACAGGCCATAAATGTGGCGCCGATCAGGCGCAAGTCGCTCCAGAACGTGGCGCGGCACATGTAACGCACGTCCATGCGCGTCTTGAGCGGCCGGATATGTTGGCTATAGTAATCATCCATGTGGCTGGGATGAATGCGGCTTAACATTCCCTCTTCGCGGCGGAAGGCGAGCGTAGCCACGCCCGTGATGCCGGGGCGATAGGGCATGTTGACGATGCTTGAATAGCGCGGCAGTTTGGGCCGTGGACCGACAAGGCTCATCTCGCCGCGCAAGACGTTATAGAACTGAGGAAGCTCGTCGAGTTTCAGCTTGCGCAGCCAGCGCCCCATGGCGGTAATGCGGCAATCCCCGCCTCTGGTTAGGCCGGGACCGCGATAGCCCGCGTCCCAGGTCATGCTGCGAAACTTATAGACGCGAAAGAGACGACCTCCGCGGCCCACGCGATACTGGGCAAAGAATGCAGGTCCGCGCGAAGTGAGGCGCACGCACAATGCGATCGCCAGCATGGGAACCGCGAGGGCGGCAAGAACCAGCAGCGCAAACGAAAGATCGAAGACCCGCCGGGAATTGGAGAGACACCATGCGCTGGCTGAGGGGCTTACAAGACTGGGAATTACCGGGCGGGAGCTTTGCAGGCGCGCTTCATAGTCAGGAGCGCCGTGCAAGACAGGGGACAGTGCGGCGACCGGGAAGGGCGAAGCGAAGATAGAACTCGACTCAAGCGCGCGGCTGGGAAACTGCATAAAACCTCACCTCGAAAGCGTGATGGACCACCGGAGTGATGACGAAACCCGGCAGCGCATGAGAACGAGCATGGCTGAAGACTAGAACCGGGTAGCCAGGCGGTTTTGACTCTTAGCCGCGAGTGCGACTACTTATGTATCGTCGGCTGTGCGGGCTGTGGATGGCGGCCAACGGCGAGAAATAAGAGAGATGAAAAGACACAATTGGGAAGAGTCCCACTATCGAATTCCGATGAGTCAGCTCTAATTAATATCTTTACGAGCGATGCGACAGGATGCCGCGCGGAGCCTCTTTGCGGAATACCTTCCGCGCAGAGGTTCCGCGCAACCGTTTACTTGATCACGTCAATGGCGGCCGCGCCCAGGGCAAGCTGGGAGAAGATCTGCGTCCAGGAGAGAAACTCGCGCATGGCTCCCGGCCCTACGTTCTTCTCTGGGACAACGATGGTATCGCCGGGGTAAAGGCGAGCGTCCTGGAAGCCGGAATAAAAGATCGACTGTCCCGCGCTGCGGCCGGTCACCGATCCGTCCGCCCGCAGAACAAAGATCTGTCCATGGTCCGCGTCGCGGTTTGGGCCGCCTGCCATATGAAGGTACTGGCCAACATGAGCGCCGCTGCGATACAGGAAGGCATTCTGATTGAGCACGGCGCCGATCACCTGAATGGTGGCGGGAACGGGGGGAACAAGCAACTGGTCGCCGTCTTCAAGTTGCGTCTCCGGCAACTGGTTCTCTCCCGTGCTGTGCGGGTTCAAATCCAGCACGATTCTTCCGGTAGGCTGCACCTGGCGCAGCCGCTCGATGAGAGCGCGGTCGACGGAGGCGATCTGCCCCTGTTGTCCACTCTCCTGCGAAGCTCCGCTCGCCGCGTTGCTCATGGCGATCGAACTGCGCGCCAACTGATGCTCGAGGCGATCGGCATACTCTTTCAAACGCTGCGCTTCGATCACCTGGGTGCTTTTGCGGGTGAACTCAGCTCCGTAAAGATATGCCTTGTCCGTCAGCCCTCCGGCGCGCACGACCAGCGAACGCAGAGTTTCGCCGGGCAGGACGCTGTACACACCGGCATGGGCGAACTCCCCTTCCAGCCGCACATATTTTGTCTGCCTGTCCATCGGCTGGGGAATATCATCCTGCGAGAAGACGGTGACAATGTCGCCCGGTTGAAGTTCAAGGTCCTGGGAGGCGTCGTGGCTGAGCACCAGCTTGCCCAGATCGAAGGGAAGCAGGGATGTGGCCATGGTGGCTGTGTCCAGGCGCTCGATGACCGCGTAGTTCCAGTCGGTTTCAAAAGCAGGGCGAAGCAGCGCCGTCTCTCGTCCCATCGGGTTGTTCACTTCAATGCCGCCCAGCGTGCCCGCCTCTGCCGAGGCGCGGGTGTCTGAGAGCTTTCGCATGGCCGCGGATGGATAGTCGTTTGAAGATTGCTGCTGCAAAAGCGCGTTGGAAACAGCGTTTGGAAGGCGGCCCGTTTGCCGCACTGGAAGTCCGCCGCTTTGCTGCATGGGAGAGCTGCCGGTCTGCTGCGTTGAAAATCGGCCTGTCTGCGGCTGCGGAGCAAGGGCGTCGAGGGAGGGCACAAACTCCGGCGCCGGAAGGCCGAGCTGGGTGCGCCGCCACCAGTAGTCCCGCGAGACCAGCGAATCGCGGTCAGGCATCAGGTCGCTCAGCTTCATGCCCACATGCCAGAGAAACCGGCCCGGATTGGCCACTGATCCGCGCAGCGTGACGGTCTCGCGATAGTCGGAGGCGATCGGATTGATGCGCACAATGTCGCCGTCGGCCAGCGGAGTGGCCAGACCAGCCGCATCAGTCTTCAGTTCGAAGGCTCTGCGCTGTGCATGGTCCTCGATGCGCTCGACCGAGATGCGCCCGCCAGAGGCCACCGCGGTTCTGCCGCCGGAGGCCTCCAGCAACTCTTCGATCGTCTCCTCGCCGCGCAGTTCGTAGATTGCTTCCTGGCGCACGCTGCCCACGAGCGCCACCTGTGGACCCGCTGCGGGAATGTAGAGCACGTCTCCCGACTGCAGTTGTACGTCGCCTGTCTTGTCGCCCTTCACTAGCAGCGCGTAAAGGTCGAAGTCAGCGAGCACCTTGCCCTCGCGCTTCAACTCAACGTGGCGCATGGAACCGGCTCCGGAAGGACCGCTGCTCAAAAAGACCGCATTTACCAGCGTGCTGAGCGCGCTCACCGTGTACTCTCCCGGCTGCCGCGCCTGCCCGGTCACATACACCTGGATGGAATGAATCTCGCCCATATCGACACTCAGTTCGAAGTTGCGATAGACCTGCTCGAGCGCCTTGCGCAGGTGAGCGGCGACGGAAGAAAACGCGAGTCCGGCAACATGCACGTCGCCCGCCTTGGGAAGGTAGATTTCCCCCTCGCGGCTCACGCGCAGATTGGCGCTGAAGTTGACCTGTCCCCATACGCGGATGCGCAATTCGTCCCCGGCGCCGACCACCATATCTTGCGGCGCGGGGGCCTGGTCGATGGGGCCGAATGACGCAGGTTGCGCGGCAAAGAGCCTGGCTCCATAGATGGGCAGCATCCGGCCGGTGGTGGCATCGACAAAGCGCTGAAACTCAGTGGGAGGCTCGATGGTCAACGGCCGCCCGCCGCGATCACCGGCTGCGTTCAGGCCATTGCGCAGCGCCTGCTCGGTGTAATTCGAGCCGCCGGAAAGGCTGTTGTTGGCCGAGGCGTCCGTGGATAGGTCCGCCCGCGGCGTCTGTAGCTGCGGAGTTCCAGGTATCGCCGGCATATCGGGCGACGCCGGCGATGAGGTTGTGGAAGGCGGAGGCGCAGCCTGTTGCAACTGGCAGCCGTAGGAATCGGGATTGTCCTCTGCTGAACATTGCGCGCGCACATGAGGCACGCAGAAAACGAGAACGCCGGCACCGGCAACCGATAGAAGCAGCACGCGACGAGGGAGTGAGCGGGCAGATGAATGGTTTCTCATAGACGCCCCATTGTTCTCATATCCGGCGGTCGGACCCAACGAAAAAATACAAAAGCATCTCGGCACTGTTCCGAAATTGAACAGAACCGTAAGCGTCTTCCCATAATTGATTTCGCACTGGCGTTTCTTTCTCCTTCTCCATTTGCACACATCCTTTTGCAGGTAATCTGAGCGCAGTTTTCCGGCTGAGTGACGGGCAATTCACTCGCAACTGACGCTTTTCGTCAACAGAGGCAGGCAGTTGCGATGGCTGTCAGTTTCCACGCCGGAAGAGTCGGCGACGCAGAGTTCGAAAGCGCTCCGCGCGGCTCAAGGGGAAAATCGACTCGCTCGAAAGAGGAAGCCCAGCGTGCCAACAGAGACTCAGGAACCCGCCGTTACCGCATCTCAGACTTGCATCGTCTCTCTTCCGCCCATAATCCGCGTGGCGATCAAACGGAAGAAGCTGGTCGGCATCATTACGCTTGCCGTGATTGCGCTGGCCCTGGCAGTCGCCTTGGTGCTGTCCAGCCGCTACATGGCCACCACGGTGATCCTGCCGCCGCAGCAAAGTAGTTCGGCGGGAGCGGCCATGATGGCGCAATTGAACAGTCTGAGCACCATGGCCGGCGCAGGCGCCCTGGGCATCAAGAACCCCAACGATCTGCAGGTGGCTTTGCTGAAGAGCCGCAGCGTGGAGGATGCGATGGCGGCGCGCTTTCATCTGCAGGCGCTGTACCACGCGAAGTACCTGTCGTCGGCGCGCAAGCGGTGGGAGAAAAAGACATTCATTGATGACGGCTTGAAGGACGGATTGATCCGCCTATCGGTGACGGACAGTGATCCGCAGAGAGCCGCGGAGTTGGCCAACGGCTGGGTGGAGGAATACCAGCGCTTCTCGGCGACGCTGGCGGTGGGCGAGGCGTCCCGGCGAAGACTCTTCTTCGAGCGGCAAGTGGCTGACGCGCGCGAGAATCTGGCGCGCGCCGAAGAGGAGATGAAACAGACCGAGCAGCGCACCGGCGTGATTGAGCTGGACGGCCAGGCCCACGCCATGATCGCCTCGGCGGCCATGCTACGCGCCCAGGTGGCGGCCAAACAGGTCGAGATTCAGGCAATGCGCCAGTTTGCCGCCGATGGGAATCCGGATCTCGAACGCGCCCAGCAGGAGTTGTCGGGCCTGGAAGGACAATTGGCCTCCATGGATGTGGCCAAAGATCGCCGCAGCGGCGACCTGGTGGCGCCCACGGGCATGGTGGCCCAGGCGGGTCTTGATTATGCGCGCGCCTTGCGCGAGGTGAAGTATCGCGAGGCAGTGGTGAGCCTGTTGATGCGCCTTTACGAGATGGCGCAGGTGGACGAGGCGCAAAAGGGTTCCCAGGCGCAGGTTGTGGATATGGCCGTTGTTCCGGATCGCCCCACTTCGCTGTTCAGGATTTGGATTGTGTTGGCGGGGATGTTACTGGCTTTGCCGATGGCCCTGCTGATCGCACTTGGAACTGAAGCCGTCGATGGCCTCCGCGCGCTTCGCCGCCGTTCGGACTCGTGGTCAGCGGCGCTCGAAAAGGCATGGGGCGGGGAAGCGCGATGAAGATTCGGCGGGCCCTGGGCCTGGATGGCGCTGTCGCGTTTACCTCTCTGGCGAGGGCGGTGAGTATTGCGGGCAGCACAGTGACGGTCTTGCTGATCGTCCGCTTTTTGTCACCCATCGAGCAGGGTTATTACTACACGCTTCTCAGCCTGGTTGCGTTGCAGATGGTCTTTGAACTGGGCTTCTCCTTTGTCGTTCAGCAGTTGGCCGCGCATGAGTGCATTCACCTGGAATTGCATGGGGACGGCAGCGTGAGCGGCGACCGGGTAGCGCACGCGCGGCTGGCCTCCACGCTTCAACTCAGCGTGCGCTGGTACACAGTGGCCGCCGTCGCAATGGGCTTGATTCTGGCGCCGATCGGAGAGTTCTTCTTTGCGCGCCACGGGGCGCCGGGAGCGGTGCATGTGGCCTGGAAGGGCCCCTGGCTGTTGGCTGTAGCCGCGTCAATGGCCGGCCTGTGGTGCCAGCCGTTTTATTCCTTCCTCGATGGATGCGGACAGGTACGCGCTGTGGCCGCGCTGCGGCTGCGACAGGCGATTGTCGGCATGTCGCTGTCCTGGATTGCTCTGCTTCTGCATCACGGGCTCTACTCGCCGGCCTTGGTGGTTTTGGGTCAAATTGCAACCGGCCTTTATTTCCTGGCCACGCGCCGCCGTTTGCTGGCGGGGTTGCTTAGTCATCAGGCCCGCGACGCGTCCATTCACTGGACCCGCGAGGTGTGGCCCTTCCAATGGCGCATCGCTGTTAGTTGGACGTGTTCTTACTTCACTCTTCAAGTTTTCATTCCTATTCTCTTTGCGTTGCGCGGGCCCGTGGAAGCCGGACAGATGGGCATGTCGCTCAGCATTACCGGCTATATGACAGGCTTGGTGCTTCCATGGATTACGACCAAGGCCACACCGTTTGGCAGATTGATTGCGGCGCGCCAGTTTCAGGAACTTGACCGGCTATTCCTGCGCACGCTGCGCCAGGCTCTGACCGCATTCGCCACGATAGCTCTGGCCGCCGCCTCCGGTGCGGCGATGTTGTCCGTGGTCGCGCCCAGGCTGGCAACGCGCATGGTTTCGCCGCAACTGTTCGCGGTGCTGGTGCTGGCTGCCGGCGCGAATTGCGTGGTGCAAAGTCTGGGTACGTTGTTGCGTTCCTTCAAGCGGGAGCCGTTTCTAGTGCAGTCAATGGCAGTGGCCGCGCTCACCCTGCTGCTGGCCGTGTTGACGGCGATGCGATGGGGCAACACCGGCGTCACGCTCGGCTATCTGGCGGTTTCGGTGGGCATCGGCCTGCCTTCCGCACTGACCATTTTCTTGCGCGCCCGCCGCGTATACCTGGCCATAAATCCACTGGCCGCGAATGGAGGCTCAGCGGCATGAGTTCGCTCTCTCCATGTCTCGCGCTCCCCACGCAGGCCCGCGAATCATCCTGTTCACTGGCGTCCTCCGTCAGGCTCTTCGCCTTCCGCGCGACTCTGATCTTCTCCTTTGTGCCGGTTCCGATCTACATCAACCTCTCGCAGATCTTCCTGCTTTTGCTCTGTGCAATCGCTGTGTGCTGGTACCTTGTCCGTCTTGAAGCCGACATATTCGCTGCACTCTTTCTGATACCTCTCATCGCCGTCTCTCAGGCGATCGGCATCGCACACAGCCCGGCGGCAGATAAGAACTACTTGACGCCTGCTCTATTCCTGACCTCTCTGCTCATCGCTCCTGCCATGATGCTTTTGGCCAGACAGTTCCCGCTAGCCCGTCTCTACCGCCTGATGCCTCGCGTCATCAACTGGGTTCTCGTCTTTCTGGCCGTCGAGTGTGTCTCGCGGCTGATCTTCTCGCCATATCTGCCGGCTACGGCAGGTACAGATGTCTCAGATACTTTCTATCTCTACAAGGCCAGCCTCTTCTTCTTCGACTCCAACTTCGTCGGAATCGAGATTCTCTGCCTCCTTGCAATCATGTTCGCGTTCAAAGAGGAAATGGGACGGAAGAGATGGCTACTGGCTTACTTGCTTCTCTTCGCGACTTTGTCCAGGGCATCCATCGCCGCTGGAATATGCCAGCTTGTCATTTACAAATTGTGGCGCTGGAGGGTGTGGACGCTCTTTGGCCTTCTGGCAGCTCAGGTGATTGCTATTTATCAGCTATTCCTGAGTTATACCACGCAAGGTTCTCAAGCAATACACGACATGGACGGGAGCCTTGCCAGTAAATTTTTCATTCTGTCGCTGATGACGGAAACCTATCGCCGGGCAGATACCGCACAAAGGCTATTCGGCATCGGCGTGGGCAATCTATTTAACCTCGCGGGAATATTCGCGCATAACATCGTGGCAACCTTCATTCTCGAGTTGGGCATCGGCGGCTCATTGCTGCTTGCCGTGTACGTATGGATTCTTTCGAGAAAATGTCCGGCGTCCATTTATCTTCTCATCCTTCCGTTGGCAATTAACGGATTTTCCCTGGTAAGCACTTCCATGCCGTATTTCTTCGTTGCGCTTGGCCTGCTCGCGGCGCTGCGCGGCTCTTTGCATGACGGGAATGCAACACGCGAAGGTCAAACGACAAGTTACGAACTTCAGGAAGGATGAACATGACCAGAATCAGCGTGCTGCTGCCTGTATACAATGTCGAGCCTTATGTTGCCGACGCGCTCACAAGCATTCAATCGCAGACTTTCTCAGACATAGAGATTGTGGTCGTGGACGATGGCTCGACGGACGGGACCTTGCGGATTGTCGAGCAGTTCGCTTCCACGGATGGGCGTATCAAAGTCGTCCGCAGTACGCGGAATCAAGGCCTCTCAGCCGCGCTTAACTTGGGTCTGACTTACTGCCGTGCTCCCTTCATCGCCAGAATGGATGGAGATGATATCGCTTTGCCGGAGAGGCTGGAGAAGCAGCTCAATTTCCTCGAGCAGACCCCCGGTGTTGCCCTTGTAGGATGCGCAAGCATTCAGATTGACCAGTCTGGCCGCCCCATTCCCGGCTTACGTATAGCGCGAAAACCTGAAGAGAAGGACATCGCACAAACCATCTTGCTCAACACGCCATGCCTCCATATATGGCTTGCGCGGCATGAGGTATACGACAAGCTCGGTGGCTATCGCGACATGTCTTTTTCTGAGGATTACGACTTTCTGCTTCGGGCCTGGACTGCAGGGTTCCGCCTAAGCAATCTGCCGGAAGCGCTGATGCATATTCGGACCCGTCCGGACAATATGTCCGCATGCGTCGAGCAAAGAAAGGCTCACTACTACATCAGGAACTTATATCGCGAGCGGGTAAAGTGCGGCCATGACAGCTTCAGCAAGGAAGCGTTCGATCGGCGTGTCAAACCTGGCAAACTCGAGAATTTGTTCTTTCGCCTGGCGCTTAAGTGTGCCCAGCGCGGGGTCCTGGTGCGGCACAGCCTCCGGCCTTTCATATTTCTTCCTCTTTCCGCTGTCCTGTCCCCATGGCAAGCAAGATATTTCCTCGATAGCATACGGCTAAAACTCGCCTGGCGGGAAGCTATGCATGCGCCTTAATTGCCTAGGAACAACCTGCCGCCGCGCAGCAACGTTGGGAGATTGTTACGAAGATGAGCCTCTCCCTTTCAATTACAGCGCCGCACCGAGCTACGGAGACCGCGGGAATACGGCCGCGAAGAAATGGGTCCAGGAAGGTCAGGAATGGCAAAGATCAGCGTACTTATGAATGTCTGCAACGTGGAGCCATATATTGCGGAAGCTCTCAAGAGTATCCAGTCGCAGACCTTCCAAGATATAGATATTGTGGTTGCAGACGACGGCTCAAAGGACAGGACGCGGCAGGTCGCCGAGCAAATCGCCTCCACCGACCGGCGAATCACGGTAGTAGGCACTCCTGACAATCGAGGCATACCGGCAGCGCTGAACCTAGGGCTCGCACTCTGTCACACACCTTACATTGCCAAGATGGATGGGGACGATATAGCCTTGCCAACCCGGTTGGAAAAGCAGCTTCGGTTCCTCGAGAATAACCCTGACGTATCGCTTGTGGGATGCGCCACCACGGCGATAGATCAATCCGGACGCCTTATCCCCGGATTAGGTGTTTCACAAAAGCCAATTACTCAGGAAGCAGTAGCAGAGACGATGCTGCTCGCGCCTCCGTGCAGTCATATCTGGCTGGCGCGGCGCGAAGTATACGACACATTGTCAGGCTATCGGGAGATAGAGGTCGCTGAAGATTACGACTTTCTGCTCCGCGCCATTTCCTCTGGATTCCGCATAACAAACCTCCCGGAGTCTCTAATGCTGATCCGCACACGCTCCGGCAATGTCTCTTCGCGTCTTGAACAGAGAAAGGCGCATTACTACATCGTCAAGTTATACCGCGAGCGCCTGGAGCGCGGCGTGGACAGCTTCCGTAAGGAAGGTTACGCGCGAGCTGTCAGATCAGGCAAGGTGGAGGACGGCGCCTTTCGCCTTGCCATGCAATGCGCTCGAAAGGGGTTTAGATCTCACAGCAGAGTATTGCGCTATTTCCTTCTGATGTTCTCCGCGCTGGTATCGCCATGGCAAGCGCGCTATTACCTCATTCGATTTCATCTCAAGATGGCATTGCGAACGCCGGGTTACTCGGCTTGAAAGTCTGGAAACGTGAACTCTTGTCCGATGAAAAGCCAACGGAGAAACCAATGAAGATATGTTTCATCATTCATAATATTACGGCGCGCGCAGGGTCAGAGCGGGCTCAAGCCAATCTTGCTAACGCACTTTCCGCCCGCGGTGAGTCGATTTCAATCTGGTCGATGTATGGCGCAGGGTTGTCTCCGGGGTTTCCACTGACAAGCGGCGTCAAGGTGAGTTACGGCTTGAAGACGCCGTTGCTGTACTTTCTGGACTATCCATGGCTGGCGTGCGTCTTTGCCATTCATGTTATTCGGCAGCGGCCAGATTGGATTGTTTGCACAGGCGCGAATCGATTGATCGTCGCATGGATGGCAGCCTTTGTTCCTGGCGTAAAGGTGGTTATATGGGAGCACTTTCCAGTTACAGACAGTGTTACAAAAGCGCGTGGCAGACTAGCAAGAAAGATTGCGTCTGTTGTCGCCTCGCGAATTGTGACCCTGACAAAGAGCGACAAAGACCTGTACGCAACGCTCTACGCCGCGACCGGAAGAGTTACCCATATTCCCAACATCGTGCTATCGCCGGGCGTGACCGGAAGAGCTCGCCACAGGGAAGTTCTCGCCATGGGAAGACTTTCGCGGGAGAAGGGATTCGATCTGCTGCTCGAGGCCTGGGCGCTTGCTATACCGCGGCTGCCAGATTGGTCGCTGCGCATTGTAGGCGATGGACAGATGCGCGACGAGTTAGTGCGGCGAGCCAGCAGCCTTGGAATCGAAAATCACGTAACCTTCGCGCCCTTTTCGGACGATCCGTTTTCCTTGTATTCGGAATGTGGAATCTTTGTTCTGAGCTCGCGGTTTGAGGGTTTGCCATTTGTGCTGATCGAGGCAATGACGTGCGGAACTGCATGCATCAGCTTCGATTGCCCGAATGGTCCGCGCGAGGTGATACGGAATGGAGTGAACGGCCTGTTGGTATCGGCCGAACAAGTCAATGCTTTGGCAAGCGCAATAGTAAAGCTTGGCGAGAATCCAATGTTGCGTCAGAGGCTTGGATACGAGGCGCGCAAGGTTTCCAAGCCGTTTTCCGAGCCGCGCGTTGTGGCGCGCTGGCAGGAAGTACTTTACGGCCAGATGCCCATCGTTGCGAAGTCTGTTGCTGCGGCCGCGCCTGGCCACGCTGCTGGATCGAGGGCAGCGTGAAGACTAACTACGCAGACCGCGGCCTGAGGTGATTGCCTGGGGTGCTACCAGTATTCAAAACCGCACCAGAGTATAATCTGCTTCATGGCGGCGTATGCGCAATCGCATTTACCGGAGACCGGAGACGCGGAGAGTGGACCGAATCGCGCGGCAGACACGGCGCTGAAACTGCACGCGCTGGAAGCTCGCCTGGGGCTGTTAGACAGCCTCATGGTGGCATACTCGGGCGGCGTGGACTCCGCGTTTCTGGCGGCCACAGCGCATCGAGTTTTGGGCAGTCGCATGATCGCCGTGCTGGCCGATTCACCGAGCCTGGCTCGCCGCGACTTCGAGCAGGCTTGCGAGTTCGCGCGCGCTGAAGGGATTCCGCTGCGCATCATTGCAACCGAGGAGTTGAGCCGGCCTGAGTATCAACGCAACGACGCCCATCGCTGTTTTCATTGCAAGGACGAGCTTTTCGGCGCCATGAAGACGCTGGGTACAAGCCTGGGCTTCGCGAGCATCGCCTTTGGGATGAACGTCGATGACACCAGGGATTTCCGTCCCGGGCAACAAGCGGCGGAGCAGCACGCTGTGTTGGCCCCGTTGGCCGAGGCTGGACTCACAAAGGTCGAAATACGCGCGCTAGCCAAGGCAGCCGGCTATTCCCTTTGGGACCGGCCGGCAGCGCCGTGCCTGTCTTCGCGCGTCGAGTATGGCCGCACAGTGACACCGGAGATTCTCGCGCAAGTCGAAAAGGCCGAGGAGAGCTTGCGCCAGTTGGGCTTTTGCGAGTTGCGCGTTCGTCATCACGGTGAACTGGCCAGAGTGGAGATTGCGCGATCCGAGTTACCGCGCGCCCTTACAATTGAGATGCTCGACGCCATCACCGCCGCTCTCAAGCTGGCGGGTTTCCAGTATGTGACGCTTGATTGCGCGGGTTTTCGCTCCGGGGCAATGAACGAGGTTCTTGACGGTACAATTCTGTCCGTCGATGTGCTGGCCAAGCGCGGCGCATAGCCGACAGTTTAGAATCACCTTGCGATGCGTATTGGTTATCTTGAATGCTTTTCGGGCATCAGCGGCGATATGCTGCTGGGAGCCTTGGTGGATGCGGGCGTCCCCTTCGCCTGTCTGGCGGAGACAGCCGCTGCGCTGAACGTTGGTGCGCGGTTGGAGATGCGCAAGGTGAGCCGTGGCGGGCTGGCTGCAGTTAAAGTGGACGTGATTACACCCGACACCTTGCCCGCTGAGCCAGAACACTCTCACACGGAACATCCGAAGCACGGGCATCATGAGCATGAGCCGCACGCGCACACTGAGCACCCGCCTCACCGTTCTTTGTCCGCGATTCTCGAAATCATTCAGTCCGCGCCCCTCTCTGGAGCGGTAAAGAAGTGCTCGATGCGCGCCTTCCAATTGCTGGGCGAGGCTGAAGCCACCATCCATTCCGTTCCCATTGAAGAAGTGCATTTCCACGAAGTGGGCGCGGTGGACACCATCGTCGATATCGTCTGCGCCGCGGCGGGCGCCGAGGCACTGGGCGTGGATCGATGGATTTCGTCGTCTCTCAACGTGGGCAGCGGAACCGTGGTTTGCCAGCACGGCACCCTTCCCGTTCCGGCGCCGGCCACGTTGTCTTTGCTGGGCGATGCGCCGGTTTACGCCGCGGGCGAGCCGATGGAGCGAGTGACTCCGACGGGCGCAGTCCTGCTGCGCATGCTCGATGTGCAATTTGCAAAGCTGCCTGCCATGCGCGTGCTGAAAACCGGTTACGGCGCGGGCGGGCGCGAGACAGCAGGGCAGCCCAACCTGTTGCGATTGCTGGTGGGCGAAGAAGAGGCTGCCGAGACCGCCGAAACCGAATCGATTGCAGTGATAGAGACAGTCATTGACGATTGCAATCCGCAGTTACTGAGTTATGTGAGTGAGTTGCTGTTGGCTGCTGGCGCGTGGGACGTGTATCGCACAACGGTGCAGATGAAGAAAGGGCGAACGGGCGTGCAGATGACCGTTCTCTGCCGGCCGGATCTTGCGCCCGCGTTGCAGAATCTGCTTTTCCGCGAGACCACCACCATCGGCTTGCGCTGGAGGCTGGAGAACAAGGTTGCGCTGGCGCGTGAGTTTGTCGAGGTTGAAACGATTTGGGGCAAAGTGAAGATCAAGATTGCCCGCTGGCCTGACGGCAAGATTGCCAACGCCGCGCCGGAGTATGAGGATTGTCGCCAGCTTGCCGCCAGCTACTTGATCCCGCTCAAGCGCGTGATGGAAGAAGCGATGCGAGTTTACGCGCTCGCGAAGGAGAATGGCTGATGGATCGCGCACACATTGAATCGCTGCTCAACGATGTTCGCGAGGGCCGCCTGGCGGTCGGCGACGCCGTTGACCGGCTGAAAGATCTACCCTTCGAAGACATTGGCTTTGCCAAACTCGATCACCATCGCGCGCTGCGCACCGGAATGCCGGAGGTAATCTTTGCCGCCGGCAAGACCACGGCGCAGGTGGCAGAGATCTTTTTCCGCATGGCGCAGGCCGGAGGCAATGTGCTGGCCACACGCGCCACGCGAGAGATGTTCGACGCCGTTCATGCTGTCGAAGAGCGCGCCCAATTCCACGAGACAGCTCGCGCCATAACGCTCACGCAGGCTCCGACAGTTCCCGGCAAGGGAACTATTGCCGTAGTATGCGCAGGCACCAGCGATTTGCCGGTGGCCGAAGAGGCTGCCGTGACCGCGCGAATAATGGGCAACACGGTGGAGTTGATTGCCGACGTCGGCGTGGCCGGCATTCATCGGCTGCTGGCGCAGAAGAACGGGTTGCAGGCCGCGCGCGTGCTGATTGTCTGCGCCGGAATGGAAGGCGCGCTGCCTACCGTTGTTGGCGGACTAGTGAACGCGCCGGTTCTGGCCGTGCCCACAAGCGTAGGTTACGGCGCATCGTTCGGCGGGATTGCGGCGCTGCTTGGGATGTTGAACACTTGCTCGCCCAACGTTTCGGTGGTCAACATCGACAACGGTTTCGGTGCGGCCTGCATCGCTTCGCTGATTAATCGGCT
>Ga0224558_1002241_pt1 | contig 18227 bp, 18 predicted proteins | sample 714S32024metaG_FD_180682 | JGI IMG/M metagenome (GOLD analysis project Ga0224558, IMG submission 180682) | Peat soil microbial communities from Stordalen Mire, Sweden - 717 S3 20-24 | ecosystem: Environmental > Terrestrial > Soil > Wetlands > Peat | place: Sweden: Norrbotten County, Stordalen...
CGCCCTGGCTCGCTACTGCGAGCGGGTGTCGGCCGCCGCCTCACATGCGTCGGAGGCATGATCGTTGATTATTGACCGAATCTCTGGCTCGGGACACTAGTGTGCGGTTCCGGAACCAGACGGCGATGCGCGGAACCAGCTCATGGCACGCGACGAGAAGCTGGGAGGAAGCGCGATGAAACGCAGCGCGATCGGGACAGGTGCAGCGTTGGCCAGTATGGCTCTCCTCACGAGCCTGATGCTCCCGTTTCGAAGTCATTTGAGCATTGCAACGACGGCTTTGATCCTCGTCGTGCCTGTCGTGATCGGCGTCGTCATCGGTGGGTTTTTCGCCGGTGCGGTCAGCGTAGTGGCAGGGTTCCTCGTCTACGACTTCTTCTTTATCCCTCCCTACCTAACCCTGTGGGTTGGGGATCCCCAGAACTGGGCGGCACTCGGGGTGTATGCGGTCGTGATGCTGCCTGTCGCGAGGGTGGTGGACAGAATGAATGTGGCGAGAGCCAATGAGCGACGTCAAACCAAGGAGATCCGAGAGCTCTTCGAACTGTCAGACCTCCTCGTCGAGGACAAGCCGCTTGATGTGCTCCTCGCGGTCATCGTGACCACGCTGGCGGACACGTTTGGTTCCCGTCAGGTCGCCCTCTTTCTGCCGGAGGGTGAGCGGCTGAAGATTGTCGCATCGGCCGGTGAGCCTCTAAGCGAGGAAGATCTGCAGCGTATTCTTCCAGCCGACGGAGCAGCCTTCAGTCTCGATACCCACTCTGTCGAACGCAGTGACGTGCTTGTTCTGGCGCTCGCCGCAGCTGGGCGCCCCATTGGCCTACTCGTTCTTTCAGCAGAAGCAGCGGCACGTCATGAGCGTGAGCCACTGCTGCTCTTCGTCAACCAGATTGCCCTCGCAGTCGAGCGGGCTCAGCTGCGCGACGAGGTTCTTCAGGCACGCCTGACCGAGGAAGTGGCACGACTCGCGAAAACACTCGTTGGTGCGGTATCCCACGACCTGCGGGCACCTCTGGCATCGATCAAAGCATCCTCTTCCGTGCTGTCCGACGGTGACCTTGATATTGATCCCGAGGCGCGCCAGATATTGGCGACGACGATCGACGTGCAAGCCGATCGCCTTGCAGCACTGGTCCAAAACCTGCTGGACATGAGCCGAATTCAAGCCGGAGTGCTCACACCCCGACTATCTATTGCGTCACCAGCGGACCTCATATCTGCCGTGGTGGGCGACATGACGCCTCTGGTGGGAAACTATCGCGTGCTGGTCGATGTTCCTCCGGACTTGCCGCCAGTTGATATCGACGCGGCCCTCATTTCGAGGGTACTCACGAACCTCCTACAGAACGCTATTCGGCATGGCCCAAGAGGAAGCCCGGTCGCGATCTGCGCCCAAATCGCCAGAGAGGGAACCATCGAGATGTCCGTTACGGACCACGGTCCCGGTGTCAGCCCAGACCGACGCAACGAGATCTTTCAGCCATTTGCGCGACGAGACGAAGACGCGGGAGCTGGATTGGGCCTTACTATCGCTCGGACATTCGTTGAGGCCCATGGCCAGAGAATCTGGGTGGAAGACGCTCCCGATGGGGGCGCACGTTTTTGCTTCACACTGCCAATAGCGTCTTCGATACCCGAGGAGGCCCCAAGTGGCGCAGATTCTCGTTATTGACGACGATCCGTCCCTCCTCGGTGTCTGCAAAGTCGGCCTGGAGGCCCTCGGACATGTCGTGAGGACGGCGGAGACGGGCAGTGAGGGACTGATCGAGGCGGCTACGCGCTCACCGGATGTGATCGTCCTCGATTTGGGTCTCCCCGACCTCGATGGCCTGGAGGTCTGCAAGAGAATCAGGCACTGGAGCGATGTCCCGATCATCGTGCTCTCCGCAGACGGTTCCGAAGATCGCAAGGTCGAGGCGTTGGACCACGGCGCTGACGACTATGTGACCAAACCATTCGGTATGCGTGAGCTCGACGCCCGCATGCGTGTTGCGCTTCGCCACCGTTCGGATGTGGACGAACATCAAGTCGAGCTTGATGTCGGACCGCTGCATCTCGATCTGATCCACTACCAAGCCACGATCGATGATAAGCCTGTGGACCTCACGCCGAAGGAGTTCGACTTTCTCGTATATCTGGCTCGCCACGTCGGAAAGGTCTGCACGAGGCGAATGATCCTTGAGAACGTGTGGGGTGCGAACTATGTGAACGATCTGCACTACCTCAAGGTGTATGCCTACCGCATCCGGCGAAAACTCGGAGATGAACAGGGGCGGTTCTTGCTGAATGATCCGTCGGTCGGCTATCGGCTGGTCGCCCCCGACGATTGAGATGCGCGGTTTCGAAGACCGGACGGAGGCCATGACCGGACCCTTCGATCGATCCACATGATCTGTTCACGGGGACCCGGTATGGTCACCCGAGCGAAGTTTGCTTGCCGGTAGCGCGACAATCGCCATCTTCAGCTCACGCAGCGGGTGGGCCGATCGATGGTGTCCGTTCAGCCAAGCTGTCGATCGCCGATCGGAGGAGCGACAGCCCTCGGTGCCCATGACTGGGGTCTGCCCAGGCTCTGGTGTCTCCGCTGCAGCCCGGGCCGGGGCAGAACGGAAGGTATGGCAGTCGTCGATGTCGTGGAGGAGTGCCGCAGACGCTGCCGGGCCGGCGACCGCCGTCTGTCCGAGGAGGGTCGAGCGATCCTGGCCCGGATCATCTGACCCGGGACCTGGCCGACGAGTTCCATGCCGCCCGCGACGCCGTCCAGGTGGAAGATCCGATCCTCGGTGGCCCCGACCATGACGACGCCGCCTGACTGAACCAGAGCACCACATCGATAACCGTCGTCGACGAGTACTTGGCCGTCCACGTGGTCGCCCGTCGGAGGCCCGAGCACCTTCCCGACGACGAGGCCTGGTCCTCCAGGCCAGTTGTCGCTGTCGGCCCAAAGGGCCACCTTCCGTACCGGCGTCTCGCAGTGTGCCCTTGACGGCTGAAGGAACGAAATGAAAACTGTGGCCTTTGAACTGGGAGGGTGACGCGGGCATTCGACAACGTCACCTTCGGCACCGAATGGATCGTATAGACCGGGGTGACATTGGAGGTGACGTCGAACCGGCGGATGGGTTGCGACCACGGCGCACCGCCTGGCATTGATCAAGACCGGAGCATGCCCATGCGTAATAACCCGACCTCGAAGTCGCCCAAGCCGCTCCTCAGCGTCGAGGAGGCTGCCATCCTGTTGGGAGAGACCCGCTCCACCCTCTACCGGGCAATCAAGGCTGGTAACTTTCCGGTCCCCGTGCACCGGGTCGGATGTCGGATCCGGATCCCCCGTCGATCGGTCGAGCGCTCCCTGGATGGTGAAGCCCCGGTTGCTCCGTAGCCTCGCCTTGCCCTATTTGGTGGCCAGATTAGGAAGCGAGAGCCATCCCATGACCTCAGCGGCTTGCCGATCGGTCGCCTCGAGAAAGTGAACGTAGGAACGCAGGGTGATCGCCGGATTTGCATGGCCCAACCGATCGGCGATGGTTCGCACGTCGACTCCGGCCACAGCAAGTGTGGTGGCGGAGAAATGACGGAGGTAGTGAAAGTTCACGTGCTCCAATTCGGCCCGCTTACGGTGGGTGCGGAAGGCATCGGTGACCCGGTCCGGCTTCCAGGGAACGGTCGAGTCTCCTTCCTGAGACCAGATATGGGCCTCGGGGGAGAGATCGGAGCCGATGTCCTTGGCCCGCCGTTCGATCCTCGTGCGGTGGCTCTTCAGGACCGACACAGTCGCTGGATCGAGCGAGATCCGGCGGGAGCGATGGGTCTTGGGGTCCTTGACCTCCACGCCGCGGCTGATATCAGAGATCGAACGGCGGACCGCCACCGTCGAATTTTTCACGTCGAGGTCCGACCAACGAAGGCCGCACAGCTCGCCGCGACGACAGACGGTGGTGGCGGCCACGAAGGGCATCGAGGCCATGTCGGGGTCGACCTCATCCACCGAGGTAATGAGGCGGCTGATGTCCTCGGCATCGGGCGGGCCCACTTGTGGTGGCACCGCCCCGGGGGAGTGGCGCGGTCTGCCGGGGATCGGTCAACCCGATCCCACTTGACCGCCTGGCGGAGTTCGGTGGACAGCGCGGCGTGGCAGTGGCGGACGCAGACGGGGGAGAGGCCGGAGTCGAGGATCGACAGGTACAGGTCATCGAGCTGGAAGGGCGTCAACCGCCAAAGCTCGACCGTTCCGAGGGCGGGTTCGAGACGGGCCCGGGCGATGGTCCGGTAGGCGTCGACGGTCTTCGGAGTGCGCCCGCGAGCCTCCAGGTGGTCGATCCAGCGATCCAACAGCTCCTTGACCGTCTTGTCGCCCCAGGCGCACCTGCCTTCTGGCGTACTGGTCATCAGCTTGGCCGGCGCCTTGGATGCCTGGCGCTCGGTCCCCTTGAAGGTTCTGCTGATCTGCCGGTGCTTGCCGGCCATCAGTCGTGAGAGATGTTTGAGGGATGGCCCCGGTTGGGCCTCGAGGACCTCAACCAGAGACCACCCCTGAACAGCGGAGGGAGTGGGATTCGAACCCACGGTGCCTTGCGACACAACGGTTTTCGAGACCGTCCGATTCGGCCACTCTCGCATCCCTCCGGCAGAGAGGCTAGCCGCGGCGCCGGTTCTCGAAGAACTCGGACAGCTGCCGGGCGGCCTCTGCGCTCCTCACTCCGGCGGTAACGGCCACCTCGTGGTTGAGGCGGGGGTCGGCGCACAGGTTGTAGAGGGATCCGCAGGCTCCGGCCTTCAAGTCGGCGGCTCCGTAGATCAGACGGCCGACCCGTGCGGCGACCAGGCCACCGGCACACATCGGGCACGGCTCCAGGGTGACCACCAGCGTGACTTCAGACAGTCTCCAGGTACCAAGGGCGGCGGCGGCGTCGGACAGGGTCAGCAGCTCGGCGTGGGCGGTGGGGTCGCCCTGGTGCTCCCGCTCGTTGTGACGGGCGGCCACCACCCTTCCCTCGTGCAGCGCTACCGCCCCGACCGGGACATCCCCGTGGGCCACGGCCGCCGCCGCCTCCTCGAGGGCCAGGCCCATGGCCTCGACATCGTCGCGGACAGCGCGACGCAGGACCTCCCCGGGGGCGCGTGGGGGCGGAGTGGTCGCGTCGGTGCCCATCTGGCGGAGGCGGTGGGATTTGAACCCACGGTGAGTTTCCCCACACACGATTTCCAATCGTGCCGATTCGGCCGCTCTCGCACGCCTCCGGGTGGTCGACCGCCGCCGGAGCGCTCCGGGTGGGCCGACAGCCCCGACAGGCTACTCCGCCGCCCCGGGGAGCACGGACGGACGACCGTCGCCCGGGACCGTGTCCCGGGCCTCACGACGGCAGCCCGGTGCCGGCCGGATGCCGGAGGAGGGGCCCGGGCGCTAGCATCTCGGGCGTCCCGACGCTGTGTGCGACGGCTGGGTCCTGCGCAACGTCCTCCCGTGAACCGAGTCAGGGTCGGAAGGCAGCAGCTCTCAGCGGATCAGGCCGTGTGCCGCAGTCAACCTGGCCGTCGCACAGAGCGTCGTGACGTGGCTCCGGTGCCGGGCTCCCCCCGGGGTCCGGTGCCCCGGTGACCGGTAGGCTCCCCCGACGTGGCCGACGCTCCCGACGACACCCCCTACCAGTCTCTGTACCGGCGGTTCCGGCCCTCGACCTTCGCGGAGGTCCGCGGCCAGGACCACGTCGTCCTGGCCCTCCGCAACGCCGTCCGGGACCAGCGGGTCGCCCATGCGTACCTGTTCAGCGGCCCCCGGGGCACGGGCAAGACCTCCACGGCGCGCATCCTGGCCAAGGCCCTCAACTGCACCGCCCTGCGGGACGGCGAGCCCTGCGGGGTGTGCACCTCGTGCGTCGAGATCGCCAAGGGGACCTCGCTCGACGTCCACGAGCTCGACGCCGCCTCCAACAACGGAGTCGAGGCCATGCGTGACCTGGTGTCCCGCGCCGCGCTGGGCACACCGGGGCGCCAGAAGGTCTACATCGTCGACGAGGTGCACATGCTGTCGACGGCCGCCTCCAACGCCTTGCTGAAGACCCTGGAGGAGCCCCCCGCCCACGTCATCTTCGTGCTGGCCACCACCGACCCGCAGAAGGTCCTGCCCACCATCCGGAGCCGCACCCAGCACTTCGAGTTCCGTCTCCTCGGCCCGGAGACCCTGGGGGAGCTGCTGGACCAGGTGCGGCGGGACGCCCACCTCGAGGTCCCCGACGAGGCCTTGGACCTCGCCGTGCGCCGGGGTCGCGGCTCCGCTCGTGATGCGCTGTCCGTGTTGGACCAGGTGGCCGCGTCCGATGCGATCGATGACGATCTGCCCGAGCTCGGCGAGGTCGTCGAGGCCCTGGCCGAACAGGACATCGGCCGGGCCCTGGTGGCAGTGGCCCACCTCACCTCGGCCGGATTCAGCCCCCAGCAGCTCGCCGGTGACCTGGTCGACAACCTCCGCCAGGGATTCCTGGCCCTGGTGGCGCCCGATCTGGTGACCGTGTCCGAATCGGAGCGGGACACACTGGCCGCCCGGTCCGAACGGGTGGGTCTGGCCGCTCTGGTGCGGGCCATGGAGGTGCTGGGTCGGGCCCAGGTCACCATGCGGGACGCTCCCGACCCCCGGGTGAATCTCGAGGTGGCCCTGGTTCGACTGGCCCACCCTGCGGCCGACGACTCCCCGGAGGCGATGCTGGCCCGCATCGAGCGCCTGGAGGCCGGTGGCGGCGCCCCGGCCCGTGCCCCGGCCCCGCCGGCACCGCTGGCGGCACCCGAACCTCCATCCAACCCGCCGGCACCCCCCACCCCGGGCGCACCCCGCAAGACCCTGGGAGCGGTCCGGCGCCAGGCGGGCGTCGCCGCGACCGGGTCCACACCGGCCCCGGCGTCGAGGGCCGTACCGGCACCCAACCCGCCGGCCGGTCATGCTCCCATACCGGCCACCCCGCAGGGCCCGCTCCCCACCAGGGACGAGCTGGTCCAGGCCTGGGGCGACCACATCCTCGGACGCCTGCGGCCGAAGGCCAAAGCCCTGTTCCAGGCCGGCCGGTTCGTCGGTGTGGAGGGAGACCGCGCCGTCTACGGCCTCCCCAACGAGATCCACCGGGCCCGGTGCGAGGAGGTGCGGGGCGACATCGAAGCGGCGTTGTCCGAGCACTTCGGCCGTCCCGTGGGGTTGGTGCTGGTCGTCGACGCCGGGGCCGCCGGCTTACCGGATAGCGAGGCGCCGGCACCCGTGGCCGACCCCGGAGGAAGCCCCCCCGGCGCACGCAACCGGGGTGCGACGAGCGACACTCAGGCCGGGGCGCCACCGACCCGACGGCCGCCGGACGCAGGGGAGGCGGCGCCGGACGGCCCCGATGCCGATGCGGACCGCCCGGAGGAAGCCGCCCCTCCCGGGAGCCAGGACCACCTCGGCGATGTCGAGGATCTCTCGGTGTTCGACGAGGCCCACCTCGGCGAGGTCGTCGACGTGGACAACTCGGCCCAGGCCCGGGTCCTGCAGGCCTTCCCGGGTGCCGAGGAGGTCATCTAGATGGCCATCTTCTCCGGCCCGCTGCAGACCCTGATCGACGAGTTGGGCCGCCTGCCGGGTATCGGCCCCAAGTCGGCCCAGCGGATCACCTTCCATCTGCTCAAGGTGGCCCCCGAGGACGCGCTGCGCCTGTCCGAGGCGATCGTCGCCGTCAAGGAACGGATCACCCTGTGCACCCGGTGCTTCAACGTGGCCGAGGGTGGCCTGTGCGCCATCTGCGTCGACGACCGGCGCGACGCCACGTCGGTCTGCGTCGTGGAGGACCCCCGCGACATCGTCTCGGTGGAGAAGACCGGTGAGTTCTCGGGCAAGTACCACGTCCTCCAGGGAGCCCTGAACCCGATCGAGGGGATCGGGCCCGACCAGCTTCGGGTGCGCGAGTTGCTGGTCAGGGTGGAGGATGAAGGAATCACCGAGGTCATCCTCTGCACCAACCCCAACCTCGAGGGCGAGGCCACCGCCATGTACCTGGCCCGCCTGCTCAAGCCGATGGGGCTGACCGTCACCCGGATCGCCAGCGGGCTGCCCGTCGGGGGCGACCTCGAGTACGCCGACGAGCTGACCCTCGGCCGTGCCCTCGAGGGCCGTCGGGTGGTGGAGGCCTGACTGTGCGGGCGGATGCGCAGGGGACCGGGCTGCTTGTCCGGGCTGCTTGTCCGGGCGGCGGGTCGGTCCGGTGGGGCACCATGGAGACATGCCGAGTCCATCGACGCCCACGACCCGGTACCTGTGGGTGGTACGCCACGGCAAGGCGGCCTCGGACGCTCCGTGGGGTGGCGGCGACCGCGAGCGACCACTGACCGCCCGGGGCCGGCGAGACGCGGCGGCGCTGGGCCGGCGGATGGCTGGCGAGCACCCTCCCTTCGGTCTCGACGGCGTGCTCCTGCCCGACCTGGCCATCTGCTCGGCAGCCGTGCGTACTCGCCAGACCGCCGAACTGATCCTCGCCCAACTGGGTCGCCGGGTGCCTCTCGACGCCTACCGGTCCCTGTACGAGGTGGAAACGGATGCCGTCCTGAGCCACCTGCGTGAGATCGACGAGGGGGTCACGAGCACGCTCCTGGTCGGCCACAACCCGACCGTGTACCGCCTGGTCTGGGAGCTCACCACCGGGGAGGCCGCCGGAACCGGGGAGGCCGCCGGACCGTCCACCGGGCACGCTCGTCTCGAGGCACACGGGTTCCCCACGTGCTCCGTCGCGGTGCTGGCGCTCCGGATCGGTGCCTGGGAGGACGTCGCCCACGGCTGTGCGACCCTGGCCGGGCTGTTCGGACCGCCGTACTGATCGGACGGTGGCCGGGGTTGTGTCGCACGCATCCCCGGTCCGGACCCGATGCGATCAGGCCCGGTCGGGATGCCTCCGGGCCACTGCGCCCTGTGCGGCCGGAGCGGCCCGGTGACCCTCCAGCTGGCCGAGGTCTCGACCCGTGCCAGCTCCTCGGTGGCCCGGAGCGCCCGCTCCCGCCACCGGTCGCCGTCGGCCCTCTACCCGGCAAGTTCGTGGGTGAGGTCGGCCACTTCGGACTGCAAGGATGCGTACACATCCTCCAGGTGTCGGATGTGTACCAGGCGCTCGTCCGCGATCCGGCCGAGCTCCTGGCGAGCGTCCAAGAGCTCCCTGACGTCGTGGGCCAGCCTGACCAGTTGGGCCGTGGTGGCCATCAGCTTCCGCTGCACGGCGATCGTGTCCGTCGACCAGGGGGACGAGGGACCGGGACCGATGTGCCCCAGCGGGTGATGGGGCCCTTCGAGTGTCCGCAGCTGCTCGAGCAGCGCGACCTGGGACGGCAGAAGATCGGCGGTGCCGTTCGCGGTGCGGTGAGCCAGGCCCGGCTCGACCACCGCGGCGGCCCGGTCGACATCCCAACCGACCGGTCGTGGTGAGTGGATCCCGGCATCGTCGAGATTGTCGTACCAGCCGAGCAGGTTGGCGTGCAGCGTGGTGGGGACGACAGACTCGAACAGGCCGTAGTCGACGGCGATTCCGTAGAGGTCGTGGTCGCTGAAGGCCAGGGCCTCCTGGTGGTTGAAGAGCTGGTCGAGGTTCCGTTCGAGGTCGGTCTCGCGCTCGAGCCTCCGCCACAGCTCGGCCACATTCGCCGTCGAGAACAGGACGACCCCGGAGATGTGTCGTCGGTAGGTCTCGGAGCTGGCGTAGTCCAGTGCACCCTCCAGTCCCGGGAGCGTATGGAGCAGGAAGGCCGATCCCCGGTACAGCCGGTAGTCGATGGTGGGCTTGGGTATCGCCGGAACCCAGTAGAAGCACCGGGGGTTCCCCGTGTCCGGATCGTAGAGCCGGCTCTCGTCCCAGTTGTCGAAGACGAAGACCTCGCTGTCGAGGATGACCGCCTGTTCGGTGTCGACGAACCGGTCGACGCTGAGCCGGAAGAACATCTACCGGTACCAGCCCACCTCCCGGTACTTCTCGGTCCAGGGGAACGACGGCAGGCGACCGGACACGTCGATCTCCCGCTCGTCGATGTAGTCCACGTCGAGCTGCCGCAGCGATGCGGCGTCCCCGGGTTCGAGATTGCCGACCACGACGATGGGAGCCGCGGTCTTCCGGCGGAGCGTGGCGATGCCCATCCGCGCCGGGAGTAGGTGGCGCTGTCAGACGGTGATGACGTAGCTGATCGACCTCGTCCGGGCCTGGCCCCGGTGGTGGTCCTGCTGGACGGTGCTCAGGGGTCGCTCAGAGGGTGCGCAGGATCGCCGCGTCGCCCTGTCCGCCACCACCGCACAGGCTGACCGCCGCAGTTCCGCCGCCGCGACGCTTGAGCTCGAAGAGGGAGGTCAGCGCCAGCCGGGTGCCCGACATGCCTACCGGGTGCCCAAGCGCGATGGCCCCGCCGTTCACGTTGACCACGTCGTCGGCGATCCCGAGGTCACTGGCCGAGGCGCACCCGACGGCGGCGAAGGCCTCGTTGATCTCGAAGATGTCGATGTCGCTCACGGACAGTCCCGCCTTGGCCAGTGCCACCTGGGTGGCATGGGACGGCTGGTGGAGCAGCGACGGGCTCGGCCCGGCCACCTGTCCGTAGCCGACCAGCTCGCCCAAAGGGCTCACACCGAGCTCCTCGGCCTTGGTCTTGGACATCACGATGACGGCGGCCGCTCCGTCGGAGATCTGCGATGCGTTCCCGGCGGTGATCGTGCCGCTCTTGTCGAAGGCGGGCCGCAGCTTGCCCAGCGATTCGGCGGTGGTCTCGGGCCGGACACCCTCGTCGGTGTCGACCACCAGTGGGTCGCCCTTGCGCTGGGGAACGCTCACCGCCACGATCTCCTCCGAGAACTTGCCGTCCTTGATGGCGGCGGCGGCCCGCTCGTGGGAAAGGGCGCTGAAGGCGTCCTGCTCCTCACGGCTCACACCGTCGGCGCCGTTGTAGCGCTCGGTGCCCAGCCCCATGGCGCAGTTGTCGAAGGCGCAGAACAGGCCGTCGTACATCATCGAGTCGACGATGGTGCCGTCCCCGATGCGGTAGCCGGCGCGGGCTCCGGGCAGCAGGTACGGGGCCTGGGTCATCGACTCCATCCCGCCGGCCACCACGATGTCGGCCTCGCCGGCGTTGATCATCAGGTCGGCCAGGTAGATGGCGTTGAGCCCGGACAGGCACACCTTGTTGACGGTGGTGGCCGCCACGTCCATCGGGATCCCGGCCTTGGCCGCGGCCTGTCGGGCGGTGATCTGACCGGCCCCGGCCTGGATGACCTGGCCCATGAAGACGTAGTCGACCTGCTCTGGCTTGATCCCGGCCCGCTCGAGGGCACCGGCGATGGCGAACCCGCCGAGGTCGGTGGCGGCGAAGCTCCCCAACGACCCCGAGAGCTTGCCGATCGGGGTACGGGCCCCTGCGACGATGACGGTTCCGGACATGAGGACCTCCGCGGCCTTTTGGCCAGCTCAGGCGGCGTTCCCCCCACGGGTCCGCCACGACGACTGCCCCATGATACGGCCTCGCCCGACTCACCGACCACCCGGGCACCTCGGGGCTCCGACGGGCCGTTCCTGGTCACCGGTCCCCCCGGCTCCGCCGTTGTCGAGCGGACTATCCTCGCATCCCATGCAGGAGATCCTCTCAGCCATCCAGTCGGGCGCGTCCGGCGACGAGGTCGCCGCCATCCCCCTTCCCGGGGCCTACCGTGCCGCCTTCGTCCAGCGTGACGAGGTGGCCATGTTCGACGGCCTCGCCACCGAGGACAAGGATCCGAGGAAGTCGCTCCACGTGGGTGAGGTGGCCGTCCCCGAGCTGGCCCCTGACGAGGCCTACGTGGCGGTGATGGCCAGCGCCATCAACTTCAACACGGTGTGGACCTCGATCTTCGAGCCTCTGCCCACCTTCGGGTTCCTCGACCGGCTGGGCAAGGAGAGCGTCTGGGGCAAGCGGCACGCGCTCGACTACCACGTGGTCGGCTCGGACGCCTCCGGCGTGGTTCTCAGGACCGGGTCGGCCGTCCGCAACTGGAAGCCGGGCGACAAGGTGACTGTCCACTGCAACTACGTCGACGACCAGAGCCCGAGCGCGCACGACGACTCGATCCTCGCCGATAACCAGCGGATCTGGGGGTTCGAGACCAACTTCGGTGGCCTGGCTGACCTGGCCGTCGTCAAGGCCAACCAGCTGATGCCCAAGCCGAAGCACCTGACCTGGGAGGAGGCGGCAGCCAACGCGCTGTGCAACTCCACCTCCTACCGCATGCTGGTGTCGAAGAACGGCGCCCACATGCAACAGGGGGACAAGGTGCTGGTCTGGGGGGCCTCGGGTGGCCTCGGTGCCTACGCCGTGCAGTACGTGCTCAACGGAGGCGGGACGCCCGTCGGGGTGGTCTCGTCCCCCCAGAAGGTCGAGCTCCTCCACGACCTGGGCGTGGAGGCGGTCATCGACCGCAAGGTCGCCAACTACCGCTTCTGGAAGGACGAGCACACCCAGGACGAGTCGGAGTGGCGCCGACTCGGCAAGGACATCCGAGGCCTGGTCGGCGACGACGTCGACATCGTGTTCGAGCATCCCGGACGCCAGACTATGGGCGCCTCGGTGTTCGCTGCCAAGCGGGGCGGGACCGTCGTGACCTGCGCCGCCACCTCCGGCTACATGATCGAGTACGACAACCGGCACCTGTGGATGAAGCTCAAGACCATCAAGGGCTCCCACTTCGCCAACTACCGCGAGGCTTGGGACGCCAACCAGCTGGTGTGCGAGGGCAAGATCCTCCCGCCGCTGTCCGCCGTCTACGCGCTCGACCGGGTGGGGGACGCCGCCTACCAGGTCCACCGCAACCTGCACGAGGGCAAGATCGGCGTGCTCTGCCTGGCCCCCGCCGAGGGACTGGGCATCGACGATCCCGGGTTCCGCGCCGAGGTGGGCGAGGACCGGATCACCCTGTTCCGGAGGCACGGGGCATGAGGCTTCCCCCGACCACGAGGAGTACCCGCCCATGACCCGACCGCTGCTCACCGAGGTCGACCACGTGGCCATTGCCGTGCGGGACCTCGACTCGGCCATCGCCTACTACGCCGACACCTTCGGTGCCATCTTGAGCCACCGTGAGCGGGTCGAGTCCGACGGGGTCGAGGAGGCGCTGCTGAAGGTGGCGGACAGCTACATCCAGCTCCTCACCCCCACCACCGACGACTCCCCGGTGGCCAAGTACCTCGAGAAGAAGGGCGAGGGGCTCCACCACGTCGGCTACCGGGTGGCCGACTGCGCCGAGGCGCTGCAGTCGGTCAAGGACCACGGTGGACAGGTCATCGACCAGGCCCCCCGGCCGGGGTCGCGGGGGACGACGGTGGCCTTCGTCCATCCCCGAGGGGCGTTCGGGACGCTGATCGAGCTGGTCCAGGAGTAGGGGCCAATGGATGCAGCCACCGCAGCGCCGGCCCCCCCTCCCAGTGGGTCCCCCGGCGGCGAGTCGCCGACCATCGGGGTGGCGAGCATCCCCGTCTCCGCTGACCAGGTCCGCCCCCCGGTTCCGGTCCCGTCGGTGCTTCTGGTCACCGAACCCAGGGCTGCGTCCGACGACTCCGGGATCGTCCCGCCACCCGCGCCACCGGACGCAGACATGCCGGGCGCAGGCCTACCGGATGCCGCGTTGACGCCAGCCGTGACGCCGGCCGCCCCCGTCCCACCGGACCCGGCGGATGGCCGGTCGCTCCCGGGCTCCCCGGTCCAGCTTGCCCCGGTGCCGGCGGAAACGGCGGAGGGCCTCCCATCGGCGCCCGATCCGGTCCCGGCTCTCGCGGCAACGGCCGACGGTGGGGACGGATTCTCCCCCGGGGTGGTGGCCCGGCTCAGGTCCTACGTCTACCTGTTGGTCGATCCCCGGACCGGCCGGCCCTTCTACGCGGGCCGTGGCAAGGGCGAGCGGTGCTTCCGCCACGTCCGGGCGGCCCGCCAGGTCCCGTCGGCCGAGCAGGAGCAGAAGTACCCGGCTCTGGCCCGGATCCGCGAGATCGAGGCGGGCGGCAGGGAGGTGCGCATCGACATCCTCCGGCACGGGCTCGCCCCCGACGAGGCGCTGTTGGTGGCCGCCTCCGCCCACGAGGCCCTGGGGCTGCCGGGGGAGCCCGGGTTGGGCAGCCAGCGGCAGACCGCCGCCGAGGTGAGCGCCCTGCTGGCCAAGCGGGCCAAGTTCAAGCACTCCCACCAGGTCGTCCTGCTTCGGGTCGGGGCCACCGGCACCGACCCGACCTACGAGCAGGTTCGCCACGGATGGCGGATCGGGCGCCGCTGGACCGACCCGGCGTCGCCCCGTTCGCCCCGTTGGGCGGTGACGGTGGTCGGGGACATGGTGGCCGGCGTCTACCGGATCGAGCGGTGGGAGCCGACGCCGCTCCCGGCCGCACCCGTCACGGCGGTCGCCGGGCGCGGGGCGCTCCGACCGACCGACCGGCACTCCTTCGTCGGGTCGCCCGATCCCGAGCTCGAGCGGCGCTACCTGGCCAGGAGCGTGGCCGCCTACCTGGGCAACGGGGCTCAGGGCCCGATGACCTACGTCTGGTGCGGGCCCCACTGGGTCAACACCGCCCACTGACCCCCGGGTCGACCCCCCTCATGGCCGGCCGGTCGTTCCGCAGCGGGCGAGGGCCGATCCGTACGAGGCGGCCAGCCATCGGGCCCCGGCCTCGGTCTCGTGGATGGAGTCCGAGCGCAGGTAGGTGGCGAGCCGCTTCCCGTGGAGGGAGCGCAGAAAGCCGTTCCAGTCGACCACCTCGTACCTGGCGGGGTCGGCAGCCGCCAGTCCGGCGATTTGCTGGTTGATCCATTCGGCGACGTCAGCCCTCCCGTAGAAGTCGACCAGGGCGCTGACGGTGGTGAGCACGACGCAGGGCACCGGGTTCGTGACCGAGAGCAGCTGGTACCAGCTGGCCTGCACGTCGGAGTTGCGACCGCCCTGGACGGCATCGTTGGTACCCAGGTTCTCGATGACGGCCACCGTGGAGGGATGCTCCCGGAGGTCGGCCTGCAGGAGCGGGACGACCTGGTCGATGCGCTCCCCGAACCTGTAGACGTAGTCGACGTCGTAGGTCGGGTCGAGGGCGGCGGAGATCGTCGGCTGGGCCAGGCCGGTGATCGAGTCTCCGGCCACGGCGAGGTGGGGTCGCCCGCCACCGATTACCGAGCAGCCGGCCAGCAGGACGACGGTCACCACCAGCGATACGACGGACACGGGCCGGGCCCACGGCGAGTGCCCGCCGGTGGCGGGTCGTGGCACGATCGGCCGCGGGGACACACGCCATCATGTCAGTTCCCCGCGGCAGGCGACCGGACCGGCGCATTGGCGACGTCGACAGAGGCCCCTCGCGCCGGTCCGGTAGCCTCACAGTCCATGGATCACCCGATGACCCAACGACTGGAAGAATTGGCCGAGCGCCGCGAGCTGGCCCGCAACGCCGGGTCCCCCCGGGCGGTGGAGAAGCACCACGCCAAGGGGAAGATGACCGCACGTGAGCGGATCGACTACCTGCTCGACGACGGATCGTTCCAGGAGCTCGACATGCTGGCCCGTCACCGGGCCCACGGCATGGGCCTCGAGGAGAACCGTCCCTACACGGACGGGGTGATCACCGGGTTCGGCACCATCGAGGGGCGACGGGTCTGCGTCTTCAGCCAGGACTTCACCGTCTTCGGCGGTGCCCTCGGTGAGGTGTTCGCTGAGAAGATCCACAAGGTGATGGACCTCGCCTCGTCCATCGGGGTGCCGATGATCGGCCTCAACGACGGCGCCGGCGCCCGCATCCAGGAGGGTGTGGTCTCCCTTCACTCCTACGGGGGTATCTTCCACCGCAACGCCCAGGCCTCCGGGGTGATCCCCCAGATCAGCGTGATCCTCGGCCCCTGCGCCGGGGGCGCGGTCTACAGCCCGGCTATGACCGACTTCATCTTCATGGTCCAGGGGACGAGCCACATGTTCATCACCGGCCCCGACGTCGTGAAGACGGTGACCGGTGAGGATGTGACCCTCGAGGAGCTGGGCGGGGCGATGAGCCACGCCACCAAGTCCGGGGTGGCCGCTTTCGTGGCTCCCGACGAGAAGGCCTGCCTCGACGACGTCCGCTACCTGCTGAGCTTCCTCCCCTCGAACAACCTCGAGGAGGCCCCGCTCGTCGTCTCCGGCGACGACCCCGAGCGCCTCACCCCCGAGTTGGCCGACCTCATGCCCGCCTCGCCCAACCAGCCCTACGACATGAAGAAGGTCATCGAGGCAGTCGTCGACGACGGAGAGTTCTTCGAGGTCAACCACCACTGGGCGATGAACCTGGTGTGCGGGTTCGCCCGCATCGACGGTCGCGCCGTGGGCATCGTGGGGAACCAGCCCCAGATGCTGGCCGGCGTCCTCAACATCGACGCCTCCGAGAAGGGCGCCCGGTTCGTTCGCACCTGCGACGCCTTCAACATCCCACTCATCACGTTCGTCGACGTGCCCGGGTTCATGCCCGGCACCGATCAGGAGTACGGCGGGATCATCCGCCACGGGGCCAAGCTGCTCTATGCCTACTGCGAGTCGACGGTTCCCCGGGTGCAGATCATCACCCGCAAGGCGTACGGCGGCGCCTACGTGGTCATGAATTCCAAGTCGATCGGCGCCGACCTGGCCTATGCCTGGCCGTCGGCCGAGCTGGCCGTGATGGGACCCGAGGGCGCCGTGGAGATCGTCTACCGGCGTGACCTGGCCGAGGCAGCCGACCCGGTCGGCCGGCGCAAGGAGTTGGTTGAGGAGTACACCGAGCGTTACGCCAACCCGTACGCCGCCGCCGAACGGGGCTACGTCGACGATGTCATCGATCCGGCGGAGACCCGGCGGGTCCTGGTCCGCAGCCTGGCCCTGCTGGTGTCCAAGCGGGAGGACCTCCCCAAGCGCAAGCACGGGAACATGCCGCTGTGAGCAGCGGCACCGTGGCCGACAGCGGGACCGGTATCGCCCGTCGACCGGAGATCGAGCCCGAGGTGCTGGCCGTGCTGGCCGCCGCCGTCGACCAGGCCTGGCCCCGCCCCCGGCTGACGGTCCCGGTCGAGTCCGCCGGGCCCCCGGCGTGGCGGTTCAGCGGGCGCTGGTGGTCGAGGCCGGCGACAGTCCGGCGTGACCGGCCGTGGGCGGGCGGCTGAGCCCGTCCCGGGCGTCGGTACGGATCAGGTCGAGTCGGTCACGAAGTCGATGAGGCGCTCGACCGCGCCCACCAGGGCGGGCTCGAGGTCCGCGTAGGTCCGTACCGACGAGAGGATGCGGCGCCAGGCGGCCGGTGGGTCGCCGAAACGGAGCGCCTGGCACACCCCGGTCTTCCAGTCGGTCCCCATCGGGATCTCCGGCCACCGCTCGACCCCGAGCACCGACGGCCGGACCGCCTCCCACACGTCGACGAACGGCGTGCCGGTGACCAGGACGTCGGGGTGCCGGAGCCCGGAGACGATCCGAGCCTCCTTGCTCCCCTCGACCAGGTGGTCGACGAGCACCCCGAGCCGGCGGGCCGGTCCCGGGCGGAACTCCCGGATGGCCCGGTCGAGGTGGTCGATGCCGTCCAGGGGCTCGACCACCACCCCCTCGATCCGGAGGTCGTCGCCCCACACCCGTTCGACCAGCTCGGCGTCGTGCACGCCCTCCACCCACAGCCGGCCGGCCCGGGCCACCCTGGCCGGGGCGCCGGCCAGGGCGACCGAGCCCGACGCGGTGACGCGGGCGGCGGCCGGCCCGGTGGAAACGGCCGGCCGGACCAGGCTCACCGCCCTCCCGTCCACCGAGAACGCACCGGGGGCGAGACGGAAGACCCGCTCGAGGCCGGTGCGTCCCCGTAGCTCGGCCCCGCCGCCCTCGATGCGCACCAGCACCCCGCTGAACCCGGTGGCCCGGTGCACGAGGGACATGCCCGGAACCGCGGCGACCGGCGGATAGACCGTGGCCATCCTGGCCTCGGGCGGGGCGTCGATCGGTCCCGAGAGGATACCGGCCATCGGGTTGCGGCGAGTGGTCACGTCGGGAAGGTAGCCGGTCGCACCGCCCCGCGGGTGGAGGTGCCCGGCACCGGTGGGCGCCCCGGGTGGGTTCGCGGGCGCTCAGACGACCAGGCCGGCCCGGTGCTCCTCGGCCAGCGCCAGCATGTCGTCCATGATCCGGCCGATCTCGAAGTCCTTGGGCGTGTAGACCCGGGCCACCCCCTTGCCCAGGAGGATCGCGGCGTCCTCGGGGGGGATGA
>Ga0224558_1002242_pt1 | contig 18222 bp, 17 predicted proteins | sample 714S32024metaG_FD_180682 | JGI IMG/M metagenome (GOLD analysis project Ga0224558, IMG submission 180682) | Peat soil microbial communities from Stordalen Mire, Sweden - 717 S3 20-24 | ecosystem: Environmental > Terrestrial > Soil > Wetlands > Peat | place: Sweden: Norrbotten County, Stordalen...
TGGCTCTGCAATTCCCCGGTAATCAAAAAGAGGGTGATCCCGTCAGGCGACATCTGCTTCTACTCCATTCCCGCTGCCGGCGCTGGGCAATCTTGCTACGAAGTATATGCCTGCGACTGCTGACATTCAACTGGATCTTTGCTTCAGTTGGTGATTGCTTTTCCCCAATTGAAGCTTAGAGCCAGTTAACTAGGGGCGCGCCCAGAGGGCACCCGGCTCTTATCCCACCGCTTCGGAGAAGCGGGGGCATTAGAGCGGGTAGTCATCTGTGGTCAATTGGAACAGCCCGGAAAAATGATCAGAGCACAGCACACTGAGCGGGTGTCCGGTGGAATGAGCAGGCCGAGGCGCACTTTCGTGCTCTAATGGTGATGCATCCGATTGTCATGAGGCCTTAGTTGCACTTCTACTTGTTTCAATGTAATATTTATACAGACAAGGATGAGTTGTTCTATTACATGATAACCGAAAAAGGGGAAAGTGCTATTGCTCGGCAATTGGACTCAGGGCACGTGTGGAGGCGGGCTGTGAAATTTTCCAAGTGGCACGGGCTGGGTAATGATTTCATTCTGGTGGAAGACCGGCCGGATCGTTGGCCGGACGGGCAATTGGCCGAGTTGGCCAACTGCGTCTGCGATCGGCACTTCGGGATCGGTGGAGATGGGCTGATCTTTATATTTAATGATGATCAAGGCATTCTAACTATGCGCACCTTTAACGCCGATGGCTCGGAGGCGGAGATGTGCGGCAACGGCCTGCGCTGTGTGGCCAAGTACGCCTACCTGAATGGCCTGGTGGGCCGGCCGGTTTTCCCCGTCAACACCGGGGCCGGGGTTTTAGTCCCGGAGGTGATCATGGATGGCGACCGGGTGGTGGCCGTCAGGGTAGATATGGGGGAACCGGTGCTGGAACGGGATCGGATCCCGGTGCTGGGCGCTCCGGGCACGAGAATGATCGAAGAGGAGATCCTGGCGGGGGATGAGCGGGTGATCGCCACCGCTGTCTCCATGGGCAATCCGCACTGCCTGTTATTCGTCCCCGATGTCTCCGGCGCCCCGGTTGGCAGCCTGGGGCCGATCCTGGAAAGGCATGAACTGTTTCCGAACCATACCAATGTCGAGTTTATCGAGATCGGGAGCGGCGAAGAGATTGCGGTGCGGGTCTGGGAGCGGGGGGTCGGGGAGACCCTGGCCTGCGGTACCGGGGCTTGTGCTGCGGCGGTAGGCTCTGCGCTGACGAACAGGACCGGACGCCGGATGCGTGTGAACCTGCCGGGCGGACAGCTCCTGATCGAATGGTCGGACAATAACCACGTTTTCATGACCGGCCCAGCCGAAGAAGTTTTTCGCGGTGAGTTGGGCGAGGATTTTATGAGGAGTGAGATTTGATGAAAGTAGCGGACCGGGTCGCGGCTTTGCCCCCATATCTTTTTGCCCGCATCGAGCAGAAGATCGAAGAGTGCCAAAACAGGGGTGTGGATGTCATCAGCCTGGGGATCGGCGATCCCGACCTGCCCACACCGCCGCACATCGTGCAGGCTTTGCAAGATCAGGCAGACAATCCGGCCAACCACCGCTACCCCTCGTCAGTGGGGCTACTGGCTTTCCGCCAGGCGGTAGCCGATTGGTACCGGAACCGGTTCGGTGTGTCGTTGGACCCCCGGTCAGAAGTGGTGACCCTGATCGGTTCCAAGGAGGGAATCGGTCACATCGCCTTCTGCTACCTGAACCCCGGCGATTATGCCCTGATCCCGGACCCGGGCTATCCGGTCTATGGCATTGGCGCTGCCCTGGCAGGGGCGGAGAACTACCCGCTTCCGCTCAAAGCAGAGCGCGGCTTCCTGCCCGATTTATCTGCAGTTCCTGCCGAGGTGGCGCGCCGGGCCAAGCTTCTGTGGCTCAACTACCCGAATAACCCCACCGGCGCCGTGGCCAGTCTCGATTTCTTCCGGGAGGCGGTCAGTTTTGCCCGCAATTTTGACCTGATCATCTGTCACGATGCGCCGTATACCGAAATCGCCTTTGACGGCTATGTCGCCCCCAGTTTCCTGCAGGCAGAAGGCGCCAGGGAGGTGGGGATCGAATTTCATTCCCTCTCCAAGACTTACAACATGACCGGCTGGCGCTTGGGCTGGGCCGCCGGCAATCCCGAAGTCGTCAAGACTCTGGGAAGTCTCAAATCCAATCTCGATTCCGGTGTTTTCCAAGCAGTCCAGTATGCGGGAATCGCCGCCCTGTCAGGACCCCAGGACTGCGTCCGGCACACGCTGCAGGTCTATCATGAGCGGCGGGACATAGTGGTACAGGGCCTGCGCAGCCTCGGTTGGCAAGTAGACCCGCCCAAGGCGACCATCTACGTCTGGGTACCGGTACCGCACCCATATACGTCGACGGAGTTTGCCGAACTGGTGCTGGAAAAGGCGGGAGTGGTGCTAACTCAGGGGATCGGCTATGGAGCTTGTGGAGAGGGTTTTTTCAGGATCTCGCTCACCACTCCCACGGAGCGTCTTGCTGAGGCCTTCAGACGTCTCGAGAAAGCCTTTTCAACCCCATAGAGCAAGTAAGTAATGTCTCATCACTCTCACAGAAGGTAGTGACTGAACATGCTTAAAAGTATGACCGGTTATGGACGCGGTGAGGCAGAACAGGATGGACTGCAGGCGACGGTGGAGATTCGCAGTGTAAATCACCGTTTTCTTGAAGCCGTGGTGCGCATTGCCAGACCTTTCATCGTCCTGGAGGAGCGCATCAAGGAGCAGGTGCAGTCCCAGGTGTCCCGGGGACACCTGGACATATTTGTCACATTCACGGATAACAACGAAAAAAAGCGCAATGTCAAGCTTGACAAGGAATTAGTTGTTGCGTATCATGAATGCTTGAGGGAATTGGCAGAAATGATGCAAATTGATTTCCAGCCGAATGTTTTGGGCATCGCCCAGTATTCGGGAGTAATTGTTGAGGAAGAAGCCGGGGACGATCTGGACCGGGCCTGGCTGGTGGCATACAGGGCTTTGACAGAGGCGCTGCAGCAGCTCGGTGGCATGAGGTTCCGCGAGGGTGAACGGTTAGCCAGGGATTTCGACCTGCGCAGGGAGCGGATCGCCAGCATCGTTGACGAGATCCAGGAGCGCTCCCCCCAGCTTGAGGAGGACTTGCGCTCCCGTCTCCAGAAGCGCTTGCAAGCCATGTCAGTTGACTGCGAAATTGCTGAGATGCGCTTGACTACCGAGGTTGTCCTGTTTGCCGAGCGAAGCAGCATCACCGAGGAACTGGTGCGGTTGCATTCACACCTGGAACAACTTGCCGAAATGCTGAACTCCACCGATCCTGTGGGAAGGAAGATCGATTTCCTGATCCAGGAAATGAACCGGGAGATCAATACCATCGGGTCCAAGGCAGCCGATCTCACGATCTCCCCGCTGGTGATCGAGGTTAAGAGCGAGCTGGAGAAGATGCGTGAACAGGTGCAAAATGTGGAGTAACTGTCAGGGGAGAGCCAACTCAAGGAGGGCGTTTATGGATATCAAGCTGATTAACATCGGTTTCGGGAATATTGTCTCCGCCAACCGGATTGTTGCCATTGTCAGCCCGGAGTCAGCGCCGATCAAGAGGATCATCCAGGAGGCCCGCGACCGGGGCATGCTGATCGACGCCACTTACGGGCGGAGAACCAGGGCCGTGGTGATTGCCGACAGCGACCACGTGATCCTGTCCGCAGTTCAGCCGGAGACTGTTGCCCACCGGCTTTCCAGCAAAGATGTACTCCAGCAGGACGAGTAGAACGATTCTCTGACAGGAGGCAGGGAGGGTGGCCGCCAAGCCCTTGTTGATAGTTGTATCTGGGCCTTCGGGCTCAGGAAAAGGTACGCTCTGCGCTATGTTGCGGCAAGCTCTCCCCAATCTTGCATATTCGGTTTCGGCAACCACCCGCCAGCCCCGTCCGGGCGAACGGAACGAGGTGGATTATTTTTTTATTCCTGATGCCGAGTTCCAGCAACTGATCGACCGGGGCGAGTTCCTGGAATGGGCAGAGGTTTATGGCCATCGCTACGGCACAGCGCGCCCGGCGGTCGAGGCTCAGCTCAAAGCCGGGCGGGATATGCTGCTGGAGATCGATGTCCAAGGGGCGATGAATATCAAGAAGTCGTTTCCGGATGCCCTGCTGATCTTCGTACAACCACCTTCACTGCAGGAGTTGGGCGCCCGGATCGCGAACCGGGGAACGGAGAGCTTGCAAGACCTCAAGGTCAGGATGGACTGTGTGCTGTCGGAATTACAGGCGGCAGAACAATATGACCACGTTGTCCTCAACGATAAGCCGGAAGATGCCCTTGCCGAGTTGCTGGAGATCATCGGGGATGCCAAAGGCAAGAGGTCGGAAGTCGGAAAAAAGATTCAAAATGAGTAACTTCTTAGGAGTCAGGAGTCATATACTCCCGATATCTGTTGAAAAGAGGCAGGATAAATGCAACAGCCCAGTCTCGATGTGTTGATGCGCAAGGTTGCCAGCAAGTATGAGCTTGTTGTCGCCGCATCCAAGAGGGGGCGCATGCTCACGGAAGGGGGACAATCCCAGGCGGACGGAAAGCAGCTCAAGCCGGTGAGCATTGCCCTGAATGAGATAGCCGATGGCAGGCTGACGATCTGTCATCACGAGTACTACAAAGCAAAGCGATGAGCAAGACCGTCATCCTTGGTGTTACCGGAAGCATTGCCGCTTACAAGGCGGCGGAGTTGGCCAGCCTGATGGTCAAGCGGAATTATGTGGTGCACGTGATCATGACCCCGGCAGCCACACGATTCATTACCCCCTTGACGCTGCAGGCAATATCGCAGAACCCCGTTCATGTTGATATGTTTGCCTCCCCCGGTTCTTGGGAGATTGGGCACATCAGCCTGGCCGGACGGGCCGATCTGGTTTTAGTGGCGCCGGCATCGGCCGATTTTATTGCCAGACTGGCTGCCGGTATGGCAGACGACCTGCTGGCAGCGACCATCATGGCCACCAGGGCGACGGTGCTACTGGCGCCGGCGATGAACGACGGGATGTACGCCAATCCGGTACTGCAGGAGAAGATAGTTTACCTGAAAGGGGTCGGTTATCGCTTTATCGAGCCCGAAACGGGCAGACTGGCCTGTGGGACAGTGGGACAAGGCCGGTTGGCGTCCCCGGAGGCGATTATCGGTGCAGTATCACAAGCCTTCTCGTCTAATCGGGACCTGGCGGACAAAAGAATCCTGGTCACGGCCGGACCTACCCGGGAACCCCTGGATCCCGTCCGTTACCTCTCCAATTACAGTTCCGGGAAGATGGGTTATGCTATTGCCGAAGAGGCCTGCAGGAGAGGCGCCAGGGTAACCCTGGTCAGCGGTCCGACACAGCTCGCGCCTCCGCCCGGAGTCAGCCTGGTGCCGGTTGAGACCGCCCAGGAGATGTTCGAGGCGGTTGTCGGCAGGTACGACCAGGTGGATGCTGTCATCAAAGCTGCCGCGGTGGCCGATTTCCGCCCGCGGCAGAAATCAGAGCAGAAACTGAAAAAGCAGGTCTTCAGTCCGGTACTGGAACTGGAAAGAACGCCCGATATCCTGGGTTATCTCGGAGAGCATAAAAGCAGGCAGGTCCTGGTGGGATTTGCCGCGGAGACTGAGAACCTGTTGGAAAACGCCGGCGGCAAACTGCGGCAGAAAAACCTGGACCTGGTGGTCGCCAACAACCTGACCGAACCCGGCGCAGGCTTCGGGGTTGACACCAATCTTGTCACATTATTATACTCAAATGGGGAAACCGTAAAACTTCCAGTGTTGTCAAAAAAAGAAGTTGCCGGCATACTGCTGGATAAAGTGGCAGCTATTATACAAGCTCAAGCAAAGAAGGTGTAGTCAATGGCAAGCAGATTCTTCACCTCGGAGTCAGTCACCGAGGGGCATCCGGATAAGGTGGCCGATCAGATCGCCGACGCCATCCTGGACTCCATCTATGAACAGGACGCCTACGGCAGGGTTGCCTGCGAGGCCATGGTGTCAACCGGCCTGGTTTTTGTGGCGGGGCAGATCACCACCGAATGCTATGTAGATATTACTCACATCACCAGGGAAACGGTGAGGCAGATCGGTTACACCAGGGCCAAATTCGGCTTTGATTGCGATACCTGCGCCGTGATCACCGCCATCGACGAGCAGTCGCCCGACATCGCTCTGGGGGTGGACACCGCCCTGGAGGTCAAGACGGGGGAGATCGCTTATGGTGAGTTGGGGGCGGGAGACCAGGGGATGATGTACGGATATGCCACCGACGAGTGCTTGAACCTGATGCCCCTGCCGATCGATCTCGCTCACGGACTGGCGCGCCGGCTGGCGGAGGTGCGCAAGAGTGGGATCCTGCCGTACCTGCGGCCTGACGGCAAGACCCAGGTTACCGTGGAATACGAGGGCGACAGGCCGGTCAGGGTGGATGCGGTGGTGGTATCGGCCCAACACCAGCCTGATATTTCGATGTCGCAGATTCGGGATGAGATCATCGAGAACGTGATCAGACATGCGGTTCCCGGTGAGTACCTGGACAGCAAGACCCGCTTTTTCGTCAATCCTACCGGGCGCTTCGTGATCGGCGGCCCCCAGGGAGACACCGGCCTGACCGGTCGCAAGATCATCGCCGATACTTATGGCGGCATGGCCAGGCATGGGGGCGGCTCTTTTTCCGGCAAAGACCCCACCAAGGTCGACCGCTCAGCCGCCTATTATCTGCGCTATGCAGCCAAGAATGTGGTGGCTGCGGGGCTGGCCCGCCGCTGCGAGCTCCAGGTGGCCTATGCCATCGGAGTGGCCAGACCGATATCGCTGTACGTAGACACCTTCGGTACTGGTATGATCCCGGATGAGGCTATCTGCAGGCTGGTCGATGAACACTTCGACTTCAAGCCGGCGGCAATCATCAAGGAACTGCACCTGAGGCACCCGATCTACAGGCAAGTTGCCGCCTATGGACACTTTGGGCGCTCCGATCTGGACCTGTCCTGGGAGAGAACCGACCGGGCGGCGCTGCTCAGCAAAGAGGCAGAAAAGATCGGAAGCGGGAACCCGCGTTAGCCAGCTTTCAAGAAGCAGGAAGTTGTTAATAAGCCACCTTTTGAAGGAGTTAAATCCCGGAAGGTGGCTTTGTTGTAGAGAATATCGGTAGGCTGATTGAACTCATTACTTCATTAGGGCGTTGCCAGAGCCGTTGGTGTGCAGGCAGGAAAATCTTAAATTAAGAAGAAAATAAGTAATAATGTTGGTTGCAATAGCAAATTTATGGGATAGTTGAATGGAGACCTCAGAAAAACAGCTTACCGGGCACAGGCAGAGAAAGGTGATTAGCATAAGCCGACAGCTTATAATCACCAAATATAAGTTGTAGGCTTATAATTACTTGGCATGGACCGTACCGATGGTCTGGAGAGGATAAGGGATGATCAGTTTTCTTTTGAGACTGTTGTTTTCCGGGGCCAGCAATGGATGAGTGCCCGGAGGTAGTGGTAGAGATCAACCACCTGCGCCATGATCAGGTGTTTCACTACTTGCCGCCCGAGGAGATGCCTGACCTGGAGTTGGGGACGAGGGTGCTTGTCCCTTTTGGGAAAAAGACGGTCCAGGGGTGGGTGGTGGGCTTTAGCGCCCCGCCGCCGGGGGTTACCCTGCGGCCGATCGAGTCGGTTGTGGGTGATAAGCCGGATTTCAATCCGGAACTGCTGCGGCTCGCCAGGTGGATGGCCGATTATTATCTCCATCCGCTGCCGGAGATCCTGAAACTGATGTCTCCCCCCGAGAAACCTGTTCGTGCCAGGAAGCATGCCCCGGTGGGAGGGATGACCCTGGCCGGTCGTCCCGGCAGTCTGGTGCTAAATGCTGAACAGACAGTTGCGCTGAGGGAGATCGAGGCGGCGCTCAGGGCGGGGGGCGACGCCCGGGCGCCAACCGTAGATGACGCCGGGTACCGCGCCTGCTATAGCGGCGGCGCCGGGTCCGCCCCCGGGGCGGGGCAGCAAGAAGCTGCCGCTACTGGTATTACCTCATATTTGAGTGACGAGCGCCAGCCAGGTGCGACGGGTGCAGGGCGGCAGTTCCTGCTGCACGGGATCACCGGCAGCGGGAAGACGGAGGTGTACCTGAGGGCGGCCATGACGGCCCTGTCCCTCGGACGCCAGGTGCTGTACCTGGTTCCGGAGATTGCCCTGACACCACAGGCAGGCGCCTGGTTCCGGGCCGCCCTGGGTGACCGGGTGGCGGTCTGGCACAGCAGGCTGTCCCGGGGTGAGAGATACGAGACCCGGGAGGGGATCAGGCAGGGCGTGCTCAGCATTCTGATCGGCCCCCGCTCTGCCGTCTTTGCCCCATTCAAGAACCTGGGGCTGGTCATCGTCGACGAGGAGCAGGATGCCTCGTACAAACAGCAGGAGAGCCCTTACTACCACGCCCGTCAGGTTGCCGCCCAGCGCGCCCGGGACAACGGGGCGGTGCTCCTCCTGGGTTCGGCGACCCCGTCCCTGGAAAGCTATACAGGCGCCCGGGACGGACAGTACCGGCTGCTCCGGTTGACCAGGCGGCCACAGGGGCGGCGCCTGCCCCGGGTAACCGTCGTCGATCTGAAGCAGGAGCATGATGCGGGGCATGATCTGCGGGTCAATCTGCTGGGGCAGTACCTGGCCGGGCAGATCGCCCTCCGGCTGCAGCGGCGGGAGCAGACCATCCTTTTTTTAAACCGGCGGGGATACTCGCCCATCGTGTTCTGCCCGCCATGCGGGTTGGTTTTGAAGTGCGAGCGTTGTTCCATCTCCTTGGTGTATCACCGGACCACCGGAGACCTGCGCTGTCATTACTGTAATTTCAAGCGTCCGCTCCCGGAGCGCTGTCCCGGGTGTGGGGCCGCCGGATCGCTGCGCTTTCTGGGAACCGGGATTCAACGGGTGGAACAAGTACTCCGGCGTTTTTATCCCCAGGCCGGGATCCAGCGGCTGGATTTTGACACCACCCGCCGCAAGGGGGAATTTGACAGGATCCTCGACAGCTTCGGAAAGCGGGAGATAGACATCCTGCTCGGGACCCAGATGGTGGCGAAGGGCCACGATTTTCCGGGGGTGACCCTGGTAGGAGTGCTCGATGCGGACCTGGCCCTGAAACTGCCTGATTACCGTGCCACGGAGCGCACCTATCAACTGCTGGCCCAGGTTGCCGGCAGGGCCGGAAGGGGGCGGGTTCCGGGCGAGGTGGTGGTTCAGACGTACTTTCCCGACCACTACAGTATCCAGACTGCCTGTTTTGCCAGTTATCCCTCGTTCTATCGCCAGGAGATCGGAAACCGGGAATCGTCCGGCTACCCTCCCTACGGGGAGTTGATCCGCATCCGGGTGGCCGGGGAGAAGGAGCAGCAGGTGGAGAGGCGCATCAAAGAACTGGCTGAGGCGCTGGCCGCTCTGTTGACAGGGGAGCGGGTGCGGCTGTTGGGCCCCGCTCCGGCGCCGGTCCTGCGCCTGCAGGACCTGTACAGGTGGCAGGTGATGCTCAAGGGTGAGTTGGGTGGACAGAAGAGCGAGATCCGCGACTGCATTCAGCACTATAAAAAAAATACAAGTGTTATAATAAGTATCGAAGTGGATCCTTATGGCATGTAATCCAATAATACCAACGCCCGGCGGGGTTATTACAAACAGTAGTTCGTTAAATAGCGTCCAGAACAGTCTATAGTATTTGCTCATATACACTTGACAGTTAACGAATGGGTTTTTAGGACAAACTATCCTTAATGTATCGATTGGGAAACGTTAATCGCCACTACGACGACCATGAAGACAACATAGAATCGTAGCCCCCACATGACAATTTTTAACCCGAGACCAAGTTTTCGCTCGCTTAAGTGTTGCATCCTTTTTTGGCTTTCCTTATATTCTTGAAGAACGTTTTTAACCAGTTGCGGCTTGAGCCTTAACTCCGAGAGGATCACTTTATGATCTTCGGCTGATTGTAACGCTTTTATAGTATCCACGATGAACCCTCCTTAAGATAGTGTCTATTGAAATAAGCTCGGAAAGATGACGCTCAAGGCGTAAAGCAACCCGGCCAGGGAGACAAATACGCCAACTCCGATTCCCAGCGCATTTAGCAACCAGGTGTTCTTGTGCTCACCCATAACCTCTTGGTCGTTCACGAGCAGCAACAAAAAAGCAATAGCCGGCGGCATGGTCAATACAGCAAGAACATTAACTACTAGCACGATGTATTCCAGTGGGAAACCCGGAATCGCTACCACCCCGCCTGCGACCAACAGGACTCCAAACAATATGCCGTAAAACGGTCTGGCTTCCTGAAACAATTTGTTCAGGCTGTGGGCCTGCCTTCGCACTTCACCGTAGGCATATGCCGAGGAAGTGGAGATCGTGGTAGCCGCCACCAACCCGGCCTCCAGGATGCCCAAAGCGAACATGGCACTGCCAAAATGCCCCACGTAAGGAACTAGGGCTTGAGCAAACTGGGCTGCTCCGAACTGACTTGCATCCATGTGATGTACAAACAACGGTGCAGTAGCAATAATGGTGGCGATGGCGGCAACGGCTGCTAAAAGCGCGCCAATGGCCGTATCCATCCTTCCCTGATTTACGTCGTGCATTGACAACCCTTTATCGGCCACTGCGCTTTGCTGAAAGAAAAGCATCCATGGGGTAATTGTGGCGCCAATGTCTGAGAGTAAGATCAGGATTGTAGTTGCGTTCAATCCCCCGGGCAATGGGCTGAAAGTGAAGAACGAGTGCGCAACGGCGCCCCAGTTCGGGTGGGCCATAACGGCTACCGGAATGAAGATCAGGTTGAACATCGCCAGGGCTAATACGGTACGCTCCCACGACCAGTAACGGCGGAAGGAATATGCGCCGGTGATGACGAGAATGCCGCCGGCTACGGCAACGTAATCAGGCACACCGAAAAATCCGGCTCCGGCAACAATGCCGACGAACTCCGTCACCAGCGTCAGAAAGTTGGTGAACAAAAGATCGATCATGGCGAAATTTCCCCAGAAGCGACCAAATCTTCGATAGATGAGCTCTGCATGCCCTGCTTTGGATATTGCCCCCAGGCGGACTGTAATCTCTTGGGCTATAAAGGCCATCACAAATGTAAGCAAAACGAAGGGAAGAAAAAAGCCGATCCCGAACTGTGAGCCTGTGGCTGCGTAGGATAACATCGAAGGGGCATCGTTTTCACCCAACATCACCAAAATACCGGGCCCGATCAACAACCACAACAGAGGCAACCAGCGGCGATGCTGCCTGGCGTGAAGAACCTGCAATCTGTCCAATGCCCTGGAAGTGTCTTCCCGGTTCGTCATGTCGGCAGAGGTTTCATTCTCGAAACCCTTTACCCCTTGAATCTCAGTCTCCCTAAGCAATATCAATCACCAGCCCTGTTCCTCTTGCTAAAACGTTTAGCCTCGTCTAAAATTTTTATCCACGTGTAAGATATGAGGAAAGGGGTGCAGTGGTTACTGCGAAGCGCTTTCTTTTTGACGAGCCGGGCGCGGTGAGAATCAGGGGGATCCGTAGGGCGACATCAAACCCTGTAAGTGTATTCAACAAGAGGAGACATGGGGTGGGCTCAACACACCCACCCTGCGATGGCACACTACAACAACCCTGAAAGCGTATTCCACAAGAGAAGAACAGCCAGCCCGATGAGAGTTGCGGAAATTGTCCAGGCACAGATATTACCGAATAGACTGTTTTTGTGCTTTCCCATCAATTGCTTATTATTCGCTAGCAATGACAGGAAAATGAGAATCGGAGCCGTCAGGAAACCGCCTATGACTTGCGTAATCACTGCTATGAAGTTTAAAGGTAGGTTTGGTATTAGAAAGGCAACTGCTGCCACAACGACACTGCCGATGTAGACCGCATAAAACCTCGGAGCATCAGATATCTTGTCGTTCAGACTTTTGGACCAACCGAACGCTTCGGCCACTGACCAGGATGAGGAAAGAGATATGGTGATCGAGGCGAGAAGACCGGCGTTGAAAAGTCCCAGCCCGAATAGAAGGGCGGGCCAGTGTCCAACAAGTGTGTCAAAGGCGTTAATGAGGGCGGCAGGGCCTAGAGCCGCCACGTTGTTCAAATGTCCGTAGAGCGCTGCCCCGGCAATGATGGCGCAGGCAGCGATCAATACCTGCACTACACAACCGATGCACGTGTCAATGCGCCCCAGGCGGAGATTATCGGCAATAACCCCTTTGTCGATGTAAGCACTACCCTGATAGAATATCATCCACGGAGCGATGGCATTGCCGATCAGTGCGATGATGTACCAGGAGAGGTCGCTGCTGCCCGCTGGCACGTTCCATGCTGCAAATGCATGCCCGATGGCCGCCATGCTGGGATGCGTCATGGCTGCAACAACGACAAAAATGATGTTCAAGGCCCCGATAAGCAGGGCCAATCGCTCTTTCGTCCAATATCCGGTAAAGACGGTAATAGATAAGATGAGAAACAGGCTGAGAGCGTCGCTTGACCACAGCGGCAGGCCGAGAATGATCAATCCTGCGGTCATACCGATAAATTCCGTCAATAGCGTCAGCATATTTTCCGAAAAAAGCGTGATCACATGATAGCGCATCCAAGAATGTCCGTAATGGATGGATATCAACTTGGTGAATCCTGTTTGAGTGACAGTGCCAAGGCGCATGGCCATCTCCTGAACGGTATAGGTGACAATGACCAGGCAGAGTACCAGCGGGATGAAGAGCCCGATCCCGAATTTCACCCCGGTTACGCAGTATGAAATCATGCCCCCCGCATCGTTATCGGCCATGGCAGCGAGCAAACCCGGGCCGATGAGCGCCCAGAACAACAATAAAAAACGCCATCGTCCCTTGTTCGGTTGGCTGATGATGGCATGAAACCGGGACTGATTTTCAGATGATGAAGCATCTGGTGCTGATATTACTCCATTCATTTAAGTCTGCCTCCTGGAAATAACGTTGGTAGGTTATTGCAAGAGACATAATATTAAATGTGTTGCGAGAAGGTGCTTGGTCATTTCAAAGATGATGAAAAAGTTTCAACAAGGTCGGCTTCTTTTTTGAGAATGTTGAAGAAAATTGCTTTAGCTCAACATATACTGTTGAGATAGACGCAACACTCCGGTTGTTTTGGTGGGGGAGGTAGAAGGCGGGCATGCCTGAAGAAAAAAGCGGATTACCCCTCGGTTCATTGTTGAAAACAGTGTTGCGTGAGCGCTCGCTTTCGATGCGCAAGCTCAGTGAACTCACCGCAATCGATACGGCGACTATATCACGAATTGCCAACGGGAAACAGCCTGCAAATGCCAGGCATCTGCAAAGGATTGCCCATGCTCTGAACTTACCGGTAAGCCAGTTATTTTCAGCAGCCGGATTTGAGGTTGGCGGCCCCCGGCAGGAGATGGCATCAGATATCCGCACCGTAATGGATGACATTCAAGAGGTTCTGAAATCCTCAAATTTGTTCAGTGGGCAATACACTACTGATCAGGTTGAGCAGGAACTGTTCAGATATGAGCAATATGCCCAGACCGAGGAAGGGCAGCGGATTATCCGGGAGGACTTCCGTGCCAAAGTGAATCAGGTGAGCGGAATGGGACCATTCATTGAACAGTTGAAACAGATGCATGAGCAGTTTTGCACGGATGATATCACTCCTGACGAGCGTACTATACTGGGGAGCGCGCTGCTGTACTTTATTCTTTCTACAGATATAATTCCGGATTACGTTTTTCCGATCGGATATTTGGATGATGCTATAGCAGTAAGACTGGTTTTAAAGCGACTTTCACAATTAAAAAAGATCGAGCCCTCTGCAGTATGATATATTGACCGTGGATGAGTAAGGAGAGAATGCGGGGCAATATGATTACAAAGCGCGTCCATCGATCTTTCCAGGTCGGGTACGACCTGCCCCCGGGACCGGGCGGCAGGCGGCGGTCCGGGCGCTGTGATCAATCTGTGATCAACTCTTTTTAAGAGGTTGCGGCGCAAGGCTTTCAGGTTTAGAATAAACTTAGTATCGAAGTCGATCCTTACGAATTGTAATTATGCGGAGGAGTTAGATGTAATGGCTGTCTATAGGATTGTAGAGTTGGGGGATCCGGTGCTGCGCCAGAAGGCCAGTCCGGTGCCGGAGGTCAACGACAGCATTCAGAAGCTGCTTGACAACCTGGCCGATACCTTGTATGCGGCCAAGGGACTGGGACTGGCCGCCCCCCAGATCGGCGTGGCCAAACGGGTGATCGTGGTGGATTGCGGGGAGGGCCTGTGGGAGGTCGTCAACCCGGAGATTATCTCCATGCAAGGCCAGGAGGTTGCTGTCGAAGGATGCCTGAGCATTCCCGGAGTGGCCGCCGAGGTTAAGAGGGCGGCCCAGGTAATCGTCAAGGGATGGGACCGTAGCGGCTGGGAGATCCAGATCGAGGCCGACGGTATGGGTGCCCGGGCGCTCCAGCACGAGACCGACCACCTGGACGGGATCCTTTTTATAGACAAGGCTAACAAGATAGTCGACGGCGAATAGGGGACATTCATGGCGACATTCCCCGGGCGCCGCGTCCGGCTTGCATGCGCGGGGATTTCTTAAGAGGCGGGGCGGAGAGCTTTGGACATTCTCTTTCTCGGGAGCAGCGATTTTGCCATACCGGCATTGGAGTTGCTGGCAAGCAGCAAGTGGCGGTTGCTGGGAGCGGTTACCCAGCCGGACCGGCCGCGGGGGCGGGGTCGCAAGGTCAGCCCCACTCCCGTCAAGCAGTATGCCCTGGACGAGCATCTGACGGTTTACCAGCCGGAATCGGGGGCGAGGCTGGCTGACCTGCTGGCATCGGAAAACCTCAGGCCGTCGGTGATCGTGGTGGTCGCCTTCGGGCAGTTGCTGAAGAAGGCAGCGCTCGAACTGCCGCCGCTGGGCTGCATCAATATCCATCCGTCCCTGCTGCCGGCGTACCGGGGTCCGGCCCCCATTCAGCGGGCGATCATGAACGGCGAGACCAGGACTGGCGTGACGACCATGTACCTGTCCCCGGAGATGGATGCGGGTGATGTGATCCTGCAGGAGCCGGTAACTGTAGAACCCGGCGCCACCTCGGGGGAGTTGTCTGCCCGGTTGGCCGGACTGGGGGCGGAGATGCTCTGCAAAACCCTGACCCTGGTGGAAAGAGGCACCGCGCCGCGCCTCGCCCAGGATCAGAGCCAGGCTACCTATGCTCCGGCCCTGACGCCGGGAGAGGAGAGGATCGACTGGTCACGGGATGCAGTCGGCCTGTGCAACCTGATCAGGGGTATGAATCCCAGCCCGGGGGCGCATACTCTGTTTAACGGCAAGGGATTGAAGATCTGGCGCAGCCGGCCTGGCGACGGCGCCTCGGACGGCCGGCCCGGATCGGTCAGTGCTGTGGATACCAGGTCGGGTTTTACGGTGCAGACCGGTTGCGGCCTGCTTGTGATCGAGTCGGTCCAGCCCGCAGGCCGCTCCAGAATGAGTGCGGCCGAGTTTGTGCGGGGCTATCTTGTTCGTCCGGGTTTGTTGCTGGGGGGTTAGCCGCGCTCGTGCATGTCAGGAAACGCCTTTTTATCAGCTTGCTGGGTCTGGCAGTGGCATTCATTATCCTGCTGGTGCTATTTATTGTGTACCTGGCTTTGAACTGGAATCTTCCCTGGCACCGGCTTATTCTGCTTTTGCTGGTCTCGCTGGTGATCATCCTGCTCGGAATTGTTACCTTCGGCATCATTGGTATCGTGCTGACCATCTGGAGCGCTAAAACAATTCCCTCTTTCCAGCATCTGATCAGGGCGACGCTGCACATCCTGTTTCCGATCGCACTGCTCCTGGGACGGATCTTAGGGCTCAGCCAGGAGCGCGTCCGGAGTTCCTTCATCGAGGTCAATAACCAGATGATCAGGGCTCGCCGGGAGCAGGTACAGAGTGGTCAGATCCTTGTGCTGGCGCCCCATTGTTTGCAGAATTCGGAGTGTCCCCACAAGATCACCCTTGATTATAACAACTGCCGGAGATGTGGCCAGTGCCAGGTAACTGAGCTGATCTCCCTGCGGGAACGATACGGTGTCAACCTGGCTTTCGCTACCGGAGGCACGCTGGCCCGGCGTTTTGTCCAGGTATATCGCCCGAGGGCGATCATCGCCATCGCCTGCGACCGGGACCTGGCCAGTGGCATTCAGGACGCCAGTCCTCTGCCTGTACTGGGAGTTTTGAACGAGCGGCCATGTGGGCCTTGTTTCAACACCAGGGTCAACTTGCAGGATGTAGAGGAGGCAATCAATTTCTTTTGCCAATAGTCCAGAGGTGAGGGTTTATCAAAAAGGAGAGCGTTTCCAGGTTACGCGACCCGCACGCCGTCAGGGATGAGGCTTTGCGGGTACTACTCTCGGTGGAAAGGAAAGGCGCCTACGCCAACCTGGCGCTGCAAAAACTCACGTCCGCGCCCAAAGGCGGTGCCGGGTCCAGCGGACCGGGCACCGCTCGCTATGCTAGCAATCAAGGTGACGCGCCCGCAAGCGGGCACCCGCCGGGCACGGCTCTGGAAGCGCGTAACGCAGGTTTGCTGACAGAGCTGGTCTACGGTGTCCTGCGCCGGCAAGCCACCCTGGACTGGGTTATCGACCGGTTCAGCAAGATCCCTGCCGCCAGGATGAATTACATAGCGCGCAATATTGTCCGGCTGGGGGTATATCAGTTGTTGTTCCTGGAGCGGGTGCCGGCGTCTGCGGCCTGCAACGAATCGGTCGAGTTGGCAAAAGCCTGGAGGATCGGCGGCCTGTCGGGTTTCGTGAACGGACTGCTCCGCAATATTGCCCGGCACCGGGATGAGATAACCTATCCCGACTCTGATCAGGACCCGGCCCTGCACATCAGCGTCAAATATTCGCATCCGGCCTGGCTGGTGGAGCGCTGGCTGCAGCGCTATGGCCAGGAGGAGACGATCGCCCTCTGCAGGGCTAACAATGAACCGCCGCCGGTAGTCTTGCGCTGCAACACCTTGATGATTGACCCGGAGAGGCTGCTCCAGAGGCTGGAGCAGGAAGGGGTGGCGGTTCACCAGAGTCCCCTGATTTCTGAGGCTTTAAGGGTGGCGCCGCACATTTCCATAACCGGACTGCTCTCATTCCAGGACGGCTGTTTTACCGTTCAGGACGAGAGTTCCATGCTGGCATCGCTGGTCCTGCGGCCGCAGCCCGGCACGGTGGTGCTTGATGCCTGTGCCGGGCCTGGAGGCAAGACCGGCCACCTGGCACAACTGATGAGGAACAGCGGCCGGCTGCTGGCTTTCGATATCCATCCACACCGCCTGCGGTTAATTGCCGATACCTGCCGGAGGCTGGGCATTACCATCGTGTCAACCCGCTTGCAGGATGCGGCGGCGCCTCCCGAAGACATGTTGGGCGCGGTGGATTACCTGCTGGTGGATGTTCCCTGCTCCGGGTTGGGAGTGATCAGGCGCCGGCCCGACCTGAGATGGAAGGTGCGGGAGCAGGATCTGGTCGAGCATGCCCGGCAGCAAAAACAAATATTAAACGAAGTAAGCAAATGTTTAAAGACCGGGGGGATCATGCTCTACAGCACCTGCTCCACCGAACCGGAAGAGAACGGGGAGGTCGTTGCAGCGTTTCTGGGCGGTCATGATCATTGGGAGAGCGTGGATATCTCCAGGCTGGTGCCGCCATCCTTCCTGACTGACGGCGCCGACCACCGGATGGCGGAGCAGGGGATGCTCCAACTGTTGCCGCACCGCCACGGTACAGACGGTTTTTTTCTAGCGGCTTTGAGAAAGAGGTGATACGGTGAGCTTGCAGGATCTCGATGCCTTGTTGAAAAAGTACTGGGAAGGGATGTTCAGAAAAAGCGCCGGGCCCATGCAGCCTGTGGAGGTTGCCCGGGCTCTCGTCAGGGAGATGGGCGACAAGCGGAGGGTCAGCATCTCCCGGGTCTATGCGCCCAATGTCTTTATTGTCTGTCTGGGAAGCGCCGATTTTGACCAGACCGCCCCGCTGCAATCCGCCCTGGCCGGGGAGTTGGAGGGGCACATCCTGGAACAGTCGGAGGAAAAGGGATTTTCCCTGATCGGAAAACCGGACGTCTCCTTTAAAGAGGACCAGGCGCTGGATGCGGGTGGAATCAGGATCGAGTCCTCCCGCATCCAGCGCCTGGTCCTCTTTAAAGGAGACGTC
>Ga0224558_1002244_pt1 | contig 18214 bp, 18 predicted proteins | sample 714S32024metaG_FD_180682 | JGI IMG/M metagenome (GOLD analysis project Ga0224558, IMG submission 180682) | Peat soil microbial communities from Stordalen Mire, Sweden - 717 S3 20-24 | ecosystem: Environmental > Terrestrial > Soil > Wetlands > Peat | place: Sweden: Norrbotten County, Stordalen...
TCCCAGCACTACCGCCAGCATCTTCATCAGGCCGCTTTCAATGGGGGCGTGAAAGGATGTGTGGGGCTTGACCCGGTTGATCACGATCAGCCCATCCAGTTCCAGGGCCAGGCGGTTGACATAAACCGGGGCCCCCGCCCCGACCTCGCCGATCTTGACCGCATCCGCACAGGCAAGCGTCGGAACCCCCAGTGTTTCCTCGTTGATTCCCATGCCTGCCAGCAGTTTCAACTGGCCCTCCGGCGTCCCCCCGCCATGGGAGCCCATTGCTGCCAGGACATATGGCTGGCAGCCTTTTTCCTTGATAAAGCGCACTGCCTCCGAGAGGATCGGCACAATGTCGGCGATGCCCCTGCTTCCCGCCGTCAGCCCGATTTTCGCCCCTGGCTCAACCTTGCGCCAAAAAAGTGATTCCTCGAGCAGCCTGCCGACTTCGCCCTGCACGTCACCGGCGACAGGAGCAGGATGCTCAAGGCGCGCCTGATACATGACCGGGAAATCCATAACGCAACCTCCGCTCAAGAGTCAGCTATCTGTTAATCTACCTGCTCAAATCGACAAAAGATCCTGTGCCTCCGATCTTAGCATAATGTCGGTCTTAATCATATTCGTTTGCCGCATGTATACTGTACACTCAAAACAAATCCCAGTGAATTTTCTGTACTCGCATTCCGTTCGGGCCGGGCAGCCCGGTTGCGGAGGAAAGACTGTTTGAGCGCTGGACAATCCAGCGCTCAAACAGCTAAGCATGAGCGGTTACAATTTTTTAGAATACCCCTTGCAGGTGTTCAACCAGCGGCTCACGGTCTCCCTGGAAGGTGATCGCCACCACATCGAAGCGCAGATCCTGTTCTCCGCGGTTGGCAACCGTCAGAAAGTACTGCGCCAGGCGCCTGATCTTCGCCTGTTTTCGGCATCCCACCGCTTCCTGCGGCAGGCCGTAACCTACCCCATGCCTCGTCTTGACCTCAACGAATACCAACTCGCTTCCATCCATCATGATCAGGTCGATCTCGCCGCTGCGGCAGCGCCAGTTCCTGGCCACCAGGTGATATCCCCTGCCCAAAAGAAAAGAAAGGGCGATCTGCTCACCCCTTATCCCGGTATCCTGTCTCAGCCTGGTCATCGTCATCTCCCCGTCCGGATCCTTCTGTCGATGCCTGTATCAACAGGTTGGCACCGCCCGGAGGACAGGTATGTACTCAATTAAAGCGGCCCGTCAATCCAGCTTATCGCTCACTCCATGAAATGTGCGCCGGTGGATAAAGCAGGGCCCGAACCGGACCAGCGCTTCCAGGTGGGCCGCTGTCGGATAGCCTTTATTCCGCTCAAAGTTATACCTGGGGTACAGTCGGCTGTAGTAGGTCATGATGGCGTCCCTGGTTGTCTTGGCGATGATGGAGGCGGCGGCGATGGCCGCGCTTTTGGCATCGCCCTTGATAATCGGGGTTTGCTCTACAGAGATGCCCGGTAGCGCCCATCCATCCACCAGGACATGCTCCGGGTGCAGCCGCAGGCGGTTCAGGGCAGACCTCATGGCCATGTAGGTCGCCTGGAGGATGTTATGCCTCTCGATCAGCCCAACCGGGATGACGCCTACTGCCCAGGCCGCTGCCCGCAGCTTGATCTCCCGGGCGATCGCCTGGCGGTGCAAGGGAGGCACCGCCTTGCTGTCGTTCAGGCCAGTGATGAGCAACTGCTCCCTCAAGACCACTGCTGCCGCCACCACGGGCCCAGCCAAGGGCCCCCGCCCGGCCTCGTCGATTCCTGCCACCAGGCCAATACCATTCCTCCAGAGGGCCTGCTCAAACATGTGCAGCCGCAGCAGCCGTTCCAGTTCCTCAACCGGCCGCTCATCGCTCATCGCTCATCACTCACTACAGGGTTTTTCCAGGGAGATGCCCCCCAGCTTGCCGTTGCGAAACTGGTCGAGCAGGAAATCGCTGGTCCGCTGGAGGTCCGGCAGGCCGCTAATCATCAGAAAACCCTTGGCGCTGGCGATCTCCTCCAACGAACAGGACGCCGGATCAGTGATCGAAATCTTCTTTAAGCTTGCGGGATAGTTTTCTTTTAGAAAGGCGAGCAGCCGCTCGCAGGTTTCTTCCGCCTTCGGGCCGCGAATCTCCACGGAACCGATTGCCCCTAATCGAAACTTGCCTTCGGCGCCGACCCTGGCGATCGACATAATGCCGGGCGTATCCAGCACCGAGACCGATTCGTTCAGGTGCACCCATTGCGGCCCCCTGGTCAGGCCGGGCCGGTCGCCCGTCCGCATGGTCTGGCGCCCGATCAACCTGTTCAGGTAGGTGGACTTACCGGTATTGGGAATGCCGAGCACGGCCACCCGCAAGCCCCGCGGCAGGCGACCCTTCAACTGCAGGGAATGGTGCATTTCCAACGTCCGGTCAGACAGGATCCTCCACAGGTCTCGGAAGCCGCTGCCGTTCTTGGCATCCACCGCCACCGCCTCCCTGCCCTGGCCCTTAAAATAAACAAGCCAATCCCTCGTAATCCCGGGATCGGCAAGGTCAGCCTTATTCAAAACCAGCAGGTGCTGCTTATGTAAGATCAGCCCGGCCACGGCCGGGCTGCTGGAAGTTTGGGGACAGCGGGCGTCCACCAACTCACAGATCAGGTCCACCACTCTCAGACTGGATGCTATGGCGGCCACCCGCTGGTGATGAACATTGACTCCGTTGACGCCTGTCACTTGATTAACCCCATCCGTCCCGGTGGCCAGTAGATCAGAAATGCCTTGCCAATCATGTTCTTTTCGGGAAGGGCGCCCCAAACACGGCTGTCGTCGCTGTTGTTCCGGTTGTCGCCCATCACGAAGTAGCAACCCGGCGGCACTTTAAAGGGGCCATAGTCGGCCATGATCTCGTGAGGTATGTATGGCTCCGCGATGCGCACACCGTTTACAATCAGTTCATCGTCGCGGACCTCCACGGTCTCGCCTCCGAAGGCGACCAGTCTCTTGATAAAATCCCGCGAGGGATCGAGAGGATAACGGAAAACGACGACATCACCGCGCTGCGGTGGACGAAAGTGATAGAGCAGTACATTGACTATGATCCGGTCGTTGACAAGCAGCGTCGGCTCCATAGATTGCGAAGGAATGTAGAAAGGCTGGATGATAAACATCCGGAGCAACGCCGCCAGGACCACGGCCAGGACAACAGACTCAAGAAGGTCTCGCCACAGTGACATACCTGTTTCATTAGGCTGGGCCAAAATTTAATACTTCCTTTCCTTTATGCGGGCGGCCTTGCCAACCCTTTCCCGCAGGTAATAAAGCCTTGCCCGCCGGATCCGGCCCCTGCGTACAATATCGATCTTGTCCAGGCGCGGGGAATGCAGCGGGAAGGTTCTCTCAACACCCACACCATAGGATATCCGGCGTACGGTGAAGGTCTCGCCGAGTCCGCTGCCGCGCCGCCTAATCACGGTGCCTTCAAACACCTGGGTTCTCTCCCGGCTTCCCTCGATCACCTTGACGTTGACCTTCACCTGATCGCCAGGCCGGAAGGGCGGTATCTCTTTTTTCAGATAATCATGTTCCACCATTTTGATCAGATCTGCCATCATATTAGCCTCCTGTTACTGTTCAGGTATTCATGCAGTCCGCATTCTTCCTCCGCATTCTCCGCATCCTCCGCATCCGGGCTAACGCCCGGCCTGAAAGAATGCTGAGAACTCGGGCTAACGCCCGGCCTGAAAGAATGCTGAGCGCAAGGCCAGGCCGGTGGCCTGGATGCGGATGAATTCAGCAGTCATCATATCCTCGTCCTGACTCCTGAAGGGATTGCCTCTGTTGCAAACACCGCCGCTTATTATAGCATAGCGGCCCCTGATCCACAACATTTACCAGCCTGCGATTTGCCAGCCTGATACAACGCCAAGCCGGGGCTCAGCATCCAGACGATCAGTCACCCTGCTCGAAGAGGGCGTCAACTGCCCTCCGGTCATCTTCGCTAAAGGGGCCCTCGCCCAGCAGGTCCGGCCGGCGCAGGAAGGTCCGCCTTACCGCCTGATCCCGGCGCCAGCGCTCGATTGCCTGATGATTGCCGTTCAGGAGAATCTCCGGAACGCTCCACTCCCGGAACTGGCGTGGGCGGGTGTACTGCGGGTACTCGAGCATGCCGGCGGAGAATGACTCCTGCTGCAGCGAACCCGGTTCCACGACCCCGTCAACCAGCCGGGCCACACAGTCGACCATCACTATGGCTGCAGTCTCGCCCCCGGTCAGGACATAGTCCCCGATGGAGATCTCATCTGTTGCCAGGCGCCTCACCCGCTCGTCAATCCCCTCGTAGTGACCGCAGATGATCACCAGGCGCTGCTCCTTCGCCAGCTCCCCGGCCTTGGCCTGGGTGAAAGTTTCCCCCTGCGGGGAAAGCAGGACCACCCGCCGGGCGCCCTCCGGAGACGCTCCCGGTTCCTGAGACAGGGACTCCAGGCAGCGGAACAACGGCTCCGGTTTCAACACCATCCCCGGCCCGCCCCCGAAGGGATAGTCATCCACCTTATGATGCCTGTCCTCGGAAAACTCTCTGAAGTCCACGATCTTGATGGAGAGCAGCCTCCGATCGCAGGCACGCTTGATAATGCTGCTTTCAAAGGGGCCCTCGAACATGGCCGGGAACAGGGTCAGGATAGCGATCTCCACAGGCTGCTACTCCCTTTCCAACAACCCCGGCAGGGGTTCAATGATCATCAATCCCGCTCCCGTATCGATCTTTTTGACGACCGAGCGGAGGGCGGGCACCAGGTATTCTCTCCCCAGGTCGCCCTTGACCACGTAAACGTCATTGCCGCCGGTGGCCAGGATCTCCGTGACCTCACCCACGGCAAGCCCGGCCACCGTGACCACTTTCAGGCCGACTATTTCAAAGTGGTAGTAAGCGCCATCCTGAAGCGGCCACAGTTCCTGCCGCGATACCTGCAGCAGGGCGCCGCGCAGCTGCCTGGCCTGTTCAGGGGAGTCGATGCCCTCCAGCTTCAACACAACGTGGTTCTGGTTAATGACGGTTCTTTCCACGGCTTTTTCCACAAGCGAGTTTCCCAGGCTCAGAAAGACATGCTCCGTGTTCTTGAAGCGTTCCGGAAAATCAGTGAGCGGCACTACCCGCACCTCTCCGTGGCAGCCGTGCGGCGCGCCAACCTCTCCGATGGTGATGTACTGATGATTCACCGGCCTCACCTTTTCAACAAGTGCCGAGTTCTGCGTATTCAACGAGTTCTTGGCTTCTGTGGGAGCTTTCCTTTCCTTCCGCACCAAGGTCTATCGGTAAACCCCGTTATTCGTTGTTTATTTCAACCGATACTCTCTTGCCGGTTTTAGCTCCCTGTGCCTTGGCAAGCACCCTGATCGCCCTGGCAATCTTACCCTGCTTGCCAATTATTTTGCCCATGTCCTCGCTGGCAACCCTGACTTCGATCAACACGTTGTTGTCCTCATCCTGTATGCTGATCTGAACGGCATCCGGCTTGTCGACGAGGGCCTTGGCAAGCAGCTCGACTAACTCCTTCATGATCATCCCTCCGGCGTCTATCGCTAAAGCTGCGTGCCTTGATTGTCTTGAACGTCTTCAAGCGGTTGTTTGACCTTTGTGGCCAGACGCTCCTTCCACACACCGGCTTTCTTGAACAGCGCCCTGACCGTGTCGGACGGCTGGGCGCCCTTGTTCAGCCATTCCACAGCCTTCTTCACGTCGATCTTGAGCACCTCCGGATTGGCTACCGGTTGGTAGTACCCAATCTCCTCGATAAACCGCCCGTCGCGTGGTGAACGGGAATCTGCCACCACCACCCTGTAGTACGGGCTCTTCTTGGCCCCAATCCTCTTCAACCTGATCCTAGTCGCCAATACCACTGCCTCCTTAAAAGTATGGTTATTTTCGTATTTCCACCAGTGCGTCAGGGACCCCTATCCCCTGCGTCCCCAAGCCTTGAATAGCGTTTCCCGCCCGCAAGCAGGCGCCCGGCAAGGGGATTCCTTAAATTTGAAAGGGCAGCTTGAAAGGTTTCTTCTTGTGCCCGGTTTTTCCCTGCGTGTCGCCGAGTTGCTTGAACAACCGGCGGGTCTGCTCGTACTGGCTCAGCAGGCGGTTCACATCCTGCACGGAGGCGCCGCTGCCCGCGGCAATCCGCCTGCGCCTGCTGCCATTGATGATGGCGGTACTTTTCCTCTCGGAGGGGGTCATCGATCTGATGATCGCCTCGATGCGCCCAAAGTCCTTCTCATCGAAGCCCGCCTGGATCTGCCGCAGTTGTTTGACGCCCCCCAGGCCGGGGATCATGCCCAGGATCTCTTCCAGGGGGCCCATCGAGCGCACCTGGGTGATCTGCTCCAGAAAATCATCCAGGCTGAATTCCTGTTTCCGCAGCTTGCGTTCCAGGTCGCGGGCTTTATCCTGGTCAAATGTCGTCTGTGCCTTCTCGATCAGGGTGAGGACGTCCCCCATCCCCAGAATCCGGGCCGCCATCCGGTCAGGATGAAAAGGCTCCAGGGCCTCCAGCTTCTCCCCCACTCCGACAAACTTGATGGGGCATCCGGTCACCGCCTTGACGGAGAGGGCGGCGCCGCCCCGGGTGTCGCCATCCAGCTTGGTCATGATGATGCCGGTCAGCCCGACATCATCGTTGAAGCTCCTGGCCACATTCACGGCATCCTGGCCGGTCATGGAGTCCAGCACCAGGAAAGTCTCCTGGGGCTTCAGGAGCCCTTTCAACCCCACCAGTTCCTCCATCAACGCCACATCGACATGCAGTCTGCCGGCGGTGTCGATGATGATCAGGTCGCAGCCCTGGGCACTGGCATGCTCGCGGCATGCCCTGGCGGTATCCAGGGGGCTGACATGCTCGCCCAGGCTGAAAAAGGGGATGTTGATCTGCTTTGCCAGTACCTCCAATTGCCTGATAGCCGCCGGGCGGTAGACATCAACCCCTACCAGCAGCGGGCGGCGGCCCTGTTTACGGTAGTAGAGGGCCAGCTTGCCGGCAGTGGTGGTCTTACCGCTCCCCTGCAGACCCGCCAGCAGAAACACGGTGGCCTCGCCCTGGTGCCGGGCGCCCTCCGGGCGCGGTGCGGCAAAGTTGACCCCGGCCTGTTCTTCTCCCATCAGCCTGGTAAGTTCTTCGTTGACGATCTTGACGACCTGCTGAGCAGGGGTGAGGCTTGACATCACCTCGGCCCCCATGCTGCGCTCCTTGATGCGCTGGACAAAATCCTTGACCACAGGCAGGCTCACATCCGCATCCAGGAGGGCCAGCCTGACCTCCCGCATGGCCTCGTTGATGTCGCTCTCGGTCAGTTTACCCTTGCCTCTCAACTTTTTAAAGGTGTTTTGCAGCTTTTCGGCCAGTCCTTCCAGAAACATCAGGACCCCTCTTTCACTTGGAAGTCGGATGCAGGGCGCCGCGCAGCAGCCCGAGTTTTTGTTCGTACTTTTCCAAGGCCGCCTCAGCCCGCCTTAGGAGATCATAGACGGCCTGCCTGCTCACCCGGCACTCGGAGGCGATCTCCGCCAGGGACAGGTCCTGCTCGTAATAGAGGCGGACCGCATCCTGCTGCTTGGGAGTCAGGAGCGGGCCATAAAGATCATACAGTTGGGCAATGCGGCCCAGCTTTTCCAAGATCATGCGCCCACCAACCTGTCAAGGATTATACCTTAACACCATTTTAAATAAATAATGCCATTAAGTCAAGAGGACGGATCGGGTAGCCGATCCGTCCGTCAAGCAGATGCTTGTAATGGTTCAGGCAAGGTCGAAACGATCTGCATTCATCACCTTATTCCAAGCCGACACGAAATCATGTACGAACTTATCCTGAGAGTCGTCACATGCATAGACTTCCGCGATGGCCCTGAGTTGGGAGTTTGAACCGAAGATGAGATCAATACGGGTGCCGGTCCACTTGAGTTCGCCCGTCGCGCGATCACGACAATCGAACACGTTTTCGTCTTCAGAGGTCGCCTTCCACTCCGTGCTCATGTCGAGCAGATTCACGAAGAAGTCATTCGTGAGCGTCTCTGGCCTCTTGGTGAAGACGCCGTTCTGAGACTGTCCATAATTGGCATTCAAGACGCGCAGGCCACCAACCAGAACCGTCATTTCTGGAGCGGTCAATGTTAACAGTTGTGCACGATCAACCAAGAGTGACTCTGCTGATACGGAAAATTTGGTTTTGAGGTAGTCTCGGAACCCATCTGCAACCGGTTCGAGTACCGAGAATGACTTAACATCGGTCTGTTCCTGCTTTGCATCCGTGCGTCCCGGCATAAAAGGAACGAACAGATTGCGACCGGCATTCTTGGCAGCTTGCTCTATGCCCGCACATCCACCAAGGACGATCAAATCTGCGAGAGAAACCCTCTTTTGGCCTGACTGTACACTGTTGAACTCTGTTTGGATTTTTTCAAGGACCTGCAGAACAGTATTCAGTTGAGTTGGCTGGTTGACTTCCCAATCCTTCTGCGGTGCAAGACGGATGCGCGCCCCGTTTGCCCCGCCGCGTTTATCGGAGCCGCGGAACGTGGACGCCGATGCCCAGGCTGATGAGACCAACTGGGAGACGGACAGGCCAGAAGCCATGATTTTACCCTTGAGATCCGCGATCTCCTGTTCGTCAATCAACTCATAATCGATGGCGGGCAACGGGTCCTGCCAGATCAGTTCCTCCGCAGGAACCTCAGGACCAAGATAGCGTGAACGTGGACCCATATCGCGGTGGGTCAGCTTAAACCATGCGCGGGTGAAGGCGTCCGCAAGTTCCGCTGGGTTTTGCCGGTAGCGCCGCGCGATCGGTTCGTAGATTGGATCGAAGCGAAGGGAGAGGTCCGCCGTGGTCATCATCGGCCGGTGCTTCTTCGACTTGTCGTGCGCGTCAACCACCATGTCCTCTTCGGCCACGTCCTTGGCCAGCCACTGATGCGCGCCGGCCGGGCTCTTGACCAGCTCGTACTCGTATTTGAACAATACGTTCAGATAGCCCATGTCCCATTTGGTCGGGTTCGGCTTCCAGGCGCCCTCGATGCCGCTGCCGATCGCATCGCCGCCTTTGCCGCTGCCGAAGCTGCTCTTCCAGCCGAGGCCCTGTTCCTCGATGCCGGCGGCCTCAGGTTCCGGGCCGACAAGAGCCGGATCGCCCGCGCCATGACACTTGCCGAAAGTGTGCCCCCCGGCGATGAGGGCGACGGTCTCTTCATCGTTCATGGCCATGCGTGCGAAGGTCTCTCGAACGTCACGTCCAGAGGCGACCGGATCCGGGTTGCCGTTCGGCCCCTCCGGGTTCACGTAGATCAGGCCCATCTGCACGGCGGCGAGCGGATTCTCGAGATCCCGGCCGCCGGAGTAGCGCTTGTCGCCAAGCCACTCGGCCTCAGAACCCCAATAAATGTCCTCTTTCGGCTCCCAAACGTCCTCACGCCCGCCGGCGAAGCCGAAGGTCTTTAACCCCATCGACTCGATGGCGCAGTTGCCGGCGAGGATCATCAGGTCAGCCCAGGAAATTTTCCTGCCGTATTTCTGCTTGATCGGCCAGATCAGACGGCGCGCCTTGTCGAGGTTCACGTTGTCGGGCCAGCTGTTCAGGGGCGCAAAGCGTTGGGTGCCGGACCCCGCGCCGCCGCGGCCGTCGCCTGTACGGTACGTGCCTGCGCTGTGCCACGCCATCCGGATGAAGAGCGGCCCGTAGTGACCGTAATCGGCAGGCCACCAATCCTGCGAGCCGGTCATCAACGCATACAGGTCCTTCTTCAGGGCTTCCAGATCGAGCTTCTTGAATTCTTCAGCATAGTTGAACTCTGTGCCCATCGGATTACTCAAGTTTGAGTTCTGATGAAGAATCGCGAGGTTCAACTGGCTTGGCCACCAGTCCCTGTTAGACGTGCCAGCGCCTGCAGTGGCACTTCTCGTTCTACCTTTTATTGGGCCTGTTCCTTTTTCATCCATAAAGTCCCCTCCCTTACAAGATAAGTCTGGGGTCAGTCATAAAACAACTTACCGCACGTTCCTCTACTTCTTCTCCTTTTTGAAGCACATGAATCAATCCAGGCAATATGTGCCTTCTGCTGAGGTTGGCCATAAAGCGCTGGTCGGAAGTGTAGACACATTAGTTCCCATTAAGCGGGTGAAGCCCAATATCATCCAACGCGACCGTCGAGCAGGTGCTTGTAACAGTTGCAATTAGGCTTTTCTGGGAGGGCCGCAATCAGTTCCTGCAACAGCGAGCGCAGCTTGTCGTTGTTCCGGTTGAACACCTCGATCACCGCCTCGTGCGTAACGGCGGCAATGTTGGGGTCTCCTTCGACACCGACGTCGTAGTCGGTGATCAGGGAGATGTTGACATAGCACATGCCAAGTTCACGGGCCAATACGCATTCTGGATACCCGGTCATGTTGATCACTTCCCAGCCCTGGTTGCCGTACCACTTGCTCTCCGCCCTGGTGGAAAAGCGCGGCCCCTGGATGACAACCATCGTCCCGGTCTCGTGCACGTTAATGCCGAGGGCGATGGCTTTCAAAATGGCCATCTTTCTCATCTCCGGACAGTAGGGGTCGGCGGTGGAAACATGCGTGGTGACAGGCCCGTCGTAGAAGGTATCCGGGCGTCCTGTGGTGCGGTCGACAAACTGATCGCAGATCACGAAATCACCCGGTTTGACATGAGCCTGCAGGCTTCCGGCGGCGCACGGGCCGATCACCCGGGTCACCCCCAGTTCCTTCATCGCCCACAGGTTGGCCCGGTAGTTGATCATGTGTGGAGGTATCTGGTGCTGCTTTCCGTGCCGCGGTAAAAAGGCCACCCGTTTCCCGCCGATGGTGGTAAGGGTGATGCTGTCGCTGGGGGCGCCGTAAGGCGTATCCACTATAATCTCATCGGCCCCATCCAGATGATAGAATCCGGAGCCTCCGAAAACCCCGATCTCGGCCTGTTTTTCCATAGCCATGCCTCCTTGTATGCCCACCACTTCTTTTCAGGTGCTGTTCAGTATCGGTTCATCACGCAACGCTTGGTTTCCCCACCGGAGGTCAACTGGATTCCAGCGAGCGGCCTCTTGTCCGGGAACGAAGCGGATCTAAAAGGTGATCATTGAAAAGACATTGTAGCCCTGCAATTTTTCTCTGCCCCTCAGGTCGCTCAGTTCGATAATGAAGGCAAGCTCGACCACGCTGCCGCCCAACTGTTCCACCAGGTCTTTGATCGCCGCCCCCGACCCCCCGGTGGCCATCAGGTCGTCCACAATCAAGACCCTCTGACCGGGTTCAATGGCGTCCTTGTGCATCTCGATGACTTCCTTGCTGTACTCGGTCTCATATTCGATCCTGATCGTTTCAGCGGGCAGCTTGCCGGGCTTGCGCACGGGAACCAGGCCCACCTTCAGGGCTGCCGCCAGGGGAGCGGCGAAAAAGTAGCCGCGGGACTCGATGGCCACTATAGCGTCAATCTCCCGGTAACGATACCGGTCGACCAGGGCATCGATGACCTCGCTAAAGGCGGGGCCATCCTTGAGCAGGGTGGTGATATCCTTGAACAGGATACCTTGAATGGGAAAGTCGGGTACATCCCGAATCTTTAATTTAAGATGGCTGTACTGATCCGTCACCATAGACACCTCTTTCCGGTACAGGATAATTCCGGCAGTATTCACCCTGTTTATTTCTTTATCGCCTGTCGCCTTCCTGCTTGCTAAAAAATATTTTGACCGGGGGCGGCCCTCCCAGTCATTAGCAGCAACAATCATCACCGCCGTCCTCGAGGCAGCGGCGCCGTAAGCCGTTCTGCCCTGCTCTCGACCTCTTTTCTGACTAGCTCCTCATCAACAGTGAGCAGCCTCCGGTTTTCGACCACCGGCCGCCCGTCGATGATCACGGTGTCCACATCGCTCCCGCGGGCGGAATAGACCATGTGCGACACCAGTTTATGCCTGGGACAGAGGTGGGCCTGGTTGAGATCGATCAGGATCAGGTCGGCCTTGTATCCCGGCTTGAGCACCCCGGTTTCCCCTTCCAGGCCGAGAGCCCGAGCTCCTTCCCTGGTCGCCATCATCAGCGCCTCGAAGGCAGGCAATGCCATTGCGTCCCGGTTGACCAGCTTTTGCAGCAGAGCTGCGGATCGCATCTCCTCGAACATGTCGAGGTTGTTATTGCTGGCTGCCCCATCCGTGCCCAATCCTACCGTGATCCCGGCCCTGCGCATCGCTGCCACGGGAGCGGCGCCGCTGGCCAGCTTCATATTGCTCTCGGGATTGTGGGCGACTGCAACCCCGCCCTCCGCCAGCAGGCCGATGTCCTCCTCCGTCAGGTGAACGCAGTGCGCCGCCAACACCGGGAACCGGAATACTCCAAGGTCCTGCAGGTATCTTACCGGTGTTTTTCCGTATTGGTTTTTTATCTGTTCCACCTCACCGGCGGTCTCGGCAACGTGGATATGGATGCCCACACGGTACTCCGCGGCAAGCTGCAGCACCCTCTCCAGGTATGCCGGAGGGCAGGTGTAGGGAGCGTGCGGGCCGAGCCAGACGGTTATCCGGCCTCCGGCGCCGCCCTGCCACCGTTCGATCAGGCTGCGGCTTTCCTCCAGGCCGCGTTCTACAAAGTGGCCGACACCCCTCATGCCCCTGGCCAGCACCGCCCGCACACCGGTTTGGGAAACTGCCCTGACCACCTCTTCCATAAAAATATACTGGTCGCTGAAAGTGGTGGTGCCGGACTTGACCATCTCGATGATCGCCAGCAGTGTTGCCCAATAAACATCCTCTCCGGTGAACTTGTCCTCCACCGGCCAAATCTTTTTTTCCAGCCATTCCATCAAGGGAAGGTCATCGGCATAACCCCGCAGCAGGGTCATGGCGGCATGCGTGTGGCAGTTGATCAGACCAGGCAGGCACAGATGATTGCTGCCGTCAATCACCCGGTCAGGCTGCCATCCGGCAGGCGCCTGCCCCGCGGCGCCGACCTGCAGCAGCCGGTCTCCATCAATTGCGATATCCCCCCGGTCAACCTGATCCTGGTTGTCCGGCAGCATGTAACAGTCTTTAATCAGGATATTCATAATGTCAGGCGCGAGAGACTCCCACCGTTCCTCCTTTCACAAAGCAGAGCGCTTGCTATTCGAGCCGTCAGAGACGCTAGTTGATTGTACCCTTCACGCACGGTCGAGGTCCGGAGGATCATGTTCAGACAATGTTAACAAACACTGTCCATTGGCCTTCGGTTGAGTCCTGTTTCGCTTTTCAGGTCCCTGACTGCCATGATGACAGGTATTGTACTTGCTCAGGAGTCAGTTCATCGATCTCGATCCCCATGGATTTCAGCTTTAGCCCGGCAATAGCCAAGTCTATTTCACGCGGCAATACATAAACCCTTGCCTCCAACTGAGCGGCGTTTTTGACCAGATACTCGGCGCCCAAGGCCTGATTCGCAAAACTCATATCCATGACCACCGCCGGATGCCCTTCGGCTGCCGACAGATTCAACAGTCTCCCCTCGGCCAGAAGAAAGATGCGTCGCCCGTCGTCCAGGACATATTCGACGACATAGTCACGGACGGTACGGCTTGACCGGGCCATGCTTTCCAGGGCGACGATATTGATCTCATCGTTGAAATGGCCGGAGTTGGCTACTATCAGACCATTCTTAGCCAGAGTAAAATGCGCTTTGTCAACTACATTCAAGTCGCCGGTAACCGTGATAATTATATCGGCAAAAGGCATGGCCTGCTCCAGCTTCATCACCCGGAAACCGTCCATCACGGCTTCAATGGATTTGATCGGATCAACCTCGGTCACAATGACATTGGCGCCCATTCCCTTGGCCCGCATGGCCAGACCTTTGCCGCACCAGCCATAGCCGCAAACGACGAAATTTGTGCCGCAGATCAGGACATTGGTGGCCCGTAACAACCCGTCGATCGTGCTTTGCCCGGTCCCATAGCGATTGTCGAAAAAGTGCTTGGTTTCAGATTCATTGACCGCAATGATAGGAAACCTGAGGGCATGATCACGTTCCATGCTCTTTAACCGGATCACCCCGGTGGTTGTTTCCTCTGTTCCCCCAATTACATTTTTAAGAATATTGTCAGCATATTGCTGGTGAAGCAGTCCGACCAGATCGGCCCCATCATCCTGAGTGAGGTCGGGACGATGTTCAATCGCAGCCACCAGATGCTGATAATAGGTCTCCCGGTCTTCCCCTTTAATGGCAAAGACCGGAATTCCGAAATCGGCCACCAGGGTAGCCGCCACATCATCCTGCGTGGATAGTGGATTGGAAGCGCATAAGACGATGTCGGCCCCGCCTTCTTTAAGCGTTCGGATCAGGTTGGCCGTCTCGGTAGTAACATGCAAGCAGCAGGATAGCTTTTTCCCGGCTAACGGCCGCTCTCTGCTGAACCTCTCCCTGATCGACTGCAGAACCGGCATCTGGTTGTCGGCCCATTCCACCCGAAGCCTTCCTTTTGCTGCAAGCGATGCATCTTTGATATCAAACCGCAAGTCATGACCCTCCTTAATGAATTTGTCGTTCAACTGATCTTCCAATCAGCGCTCCCTTGCAAAACACGTTCGCTCTTCATTGATCCTCTTTTCAGTCCTGCCTTGTACCAGCGGCGGGTTGTCCATAGTTCTGCAAGAAACCACGCCTCAACTCCTGCACTGCTTGCTCATCCAGCAGATGGGGCGAACCGGACAGCTTCGCCAACAGAAACACCTGGGCGGATTTCTCCACCACCTGGCAAACTGTGAGAGCTTCCTTCAGGGTGCGGCCCACCCCCACCAGGCCGTGGTTGGCGAGCAGCGCCGCCGATCTTCCCTCGAGGGCGGCTACCGCCGCCTCCGCCAACTCGGTCGACCCCGTAGCGGCATAACGCGCCACCCTGACGCCTCCCCCCACCAGTTGCGCCATCTCCTCCAGCACCGGCGGTATCTCGGTCCAGGTGACAGCAAACGCCGCGGCATAGGGGCTGTGGGTGTGGACCACCGCCTGCACATCCGGGCGTTGGTGATAGATTGCCGCATGCAGGGCAGCCTCCGTGGAGGGGCGCAGGCTGCCGGAGCAGACCCTGCTGTTCAGATCGACCGCCACCAGGTTGTCCGGCTGCAGGTCGTTATAGGGAACCCCGCTCGGGGTGATCAGCATGACGCCGCGCGAACAGCGCCGGCTGACATTGCCCCAGGTTCCGACCACCAGTCCGGTCGACATCATCACCTGGCAGGTCTGCACGACCTCCTCTGCCATGCCGGCGTTATTTGATTCACCACCATCCATGCTCGTCCACATCCAATCAACTGCTGCGTATACCGGGAGCCCTAAAACTGCATGCCCCCGCTCTGTGATTAGTATTTCTACATATTAAGCCTTTTTTACTGCAAGGATTTAAAATTTTTATTACATGGTCTCAAGCATGGGAACCGTACCTGGGATCTGATGTAAAAAACGGCTTCTACCAGCCGTTATAACAGATATTCAGTGGCGCCTGCGACCTGCGCATTTAACCCGGCACCCTGCCCTTCCGGACAGATGTCAATCCAGAGGTAGCGCTCACGATCCCATTAAGCTCCCTCCAACGCTCCTGCTCATTTCCTTGCTCTCGCCATAGCCCTGATCCTGGCTCATGTTTCCGAGCTCACCCATGTTCCAGTTTGATTCAAAGCATCACATCTTCCACGGTGACGGTCAAGATGGCCGGGTTACCGGCGCTGAAGTCAAAGGTCAACTGGTAGGGGGTCGCACTAACCGGCAGGGTGGACAGGTAGCTCTCCATTATGGTCACGGTGCTGCCGTCACTGGAGACTGTGTAGCTGGTGCCCGAATTCAGGGTGGCGCTGCCGCTCTTGATGTCCACCAGGGTGTTCCCGTTCAGGGTCATCGCCACTGTCACCTCAGTGTTATAGACATTGCCATATACGCTGCCGTATACGCTGTCGACGACGCCCTCGTTGAAGGTGGCATAGGTCGGGGCGATAGTGGAGTTCTGTACTAATTTTACAATCCACACGGCGTACAATGTGGCGTTGGCTGAACCCATGGAGAAGGTATTACCCGGCTGGTAGGTGATGCCGTTGCCGTTCGCCGCCGTGCTCCAGCCACCGAAGGTGTAGCCCGGGTCGGCCAGGCTTCCAGGGTCGAGTACGGTCACTGTATCGCCAGTCTTGTAGCTGTTACTATCGTTCGGGGGAGCGCCAGTCCCCCCGCTGCCGTCATAGGTGACGGTGTACGTCGCCGGAGCGGCCTGAATTATATATGCAGCCGTGGCTAGGCTTCCCCAGCCTGTGCTGCCATACGATCGTGCGTAAACCGTAGCCGACGTGGAGAGGTTGAAGCTGACCGGCAGCGCCATGGAAAAGATGGCGCCGCTGACCATCTCCGGATCGCCTGTATCGGAGTAGTAGACAGCCTGCCCGACAGATAAGCTGGCGCTTATGGTCACGGTCAACGGTGTGGTGTAGGTGCCGCTTTGCGGGCTGATTGTGGGTGCCCCAGGCGTTCCTTGTGAGGTTGTGGCCGCCTCAGCGAAGTTGGCCACCAGGCTGACATCGGACGCCGGCATGGTGAAGCTGTAGGTTGTAACGGAGCCGATCTCCGTGCCGTTCTCAGTCCAGTCGCTGAAGGTATAGCCGCTTGCCGGTGTGGCTGTCATCGTCACTGGATCCCCTGCGACGTATGACCCGGTGCCAGTGACAGAACCTGCCCCCTCCGGGTAAATAGAGGCACTGACATTGTAAGTCTCCGCGGCCACCGTGAAGTTGACCGTGTATTTCAGCTGGGTCACCTTATCGGTGGCAGTCACCACTACCGTGGTAGCCCCCGGCAGGGACGCCGCCGGATTCACCTGCACGGTGGCGTTGCTGTCGGTCGGGATCGCCGTGACGTCCGGCACCGTGGTGGTACCGTAGGGCAGGGTCACATTATAGGTATCGGTGGCCGGGCTGAAGCTCGGACTGAGCGTGCTCCCGCTCACCGTCAGGCTGCTCAGGGTGGCATCGTTGCTGGGGTCGACCGAGAAGCTGACCGTGTAGGTCTGGTGGGTCGTCCCGTTGGCGGCGGTCACCAGCACGGTGGCCGTCCCCGTCACCGAGGCCGCCTGGGTGATCGCCACGGTGGCGCTGCTGTCGGTGGTGGTCGCCGTCACGGTCGGAGCGGTGGTCGTGCCGTAGGGCAGGACGTCACTGTAGGTGAGCGTGCCCGCCGCAAAGACCGGAGTCAGCGCCCCCAGGCTGGGGGTCAGGCTGCTCAGGGTGTCGTCGCTGGACTCATATTTGAACTGGTCAGCGCTGCTGGTGGCGCTGGTACCGTCAGGTGTGGTCACGTTCACGTCCACCGTGCCGGTTCCTGCCGGGGAGACGGCGGTGAGCGAGGTGTCGCCGTATACGGTAAAGGCTACCGCTGCAGTGCTGCCAAAGTTGACGGCAGTTGCCCCGGTGAATCCAGTGCCGGTGATGGCTACTGAAGTGCCTCCAGCTGCAGGCCCGCCGGTCGGGTTGACGCTGATCACGACCGGGGCCGGGATGGCTTTCCACAATGCGTAAAGTGTGATGCTGGCATATCCCATGCTGAAGGTGGCACCCGCCTGGTAGGAGGTGCCGCTGCCGTTGGCAGCCGTGTTCCAGCCGCCGAAGGTATAGCCGGCCTCGGCCAGGTTGCCGGTGTTGCCGAGCACGGTCACCGCCGCCCCCGAGAGGTACGGGCTGTAACTGTCGGTCGGAACGGTGCCGCCGGTATTACCGTTGCCGCTGTAGGTTACAGTGTAGGCGGCAACGGTGTAGATTGCCGTCGCCGTGGCCTTGCTGCTGCCGCCGACCGCCATGAAGACATGGGGTCCGACAGACAGTGATGATGACGGGGTGTACGCCAGGGTCAGATCACCGCTCGCATCAGCCGTCTGGGTGGAGATGGCCGTATTGTCCAGGTAGAGGGCTACCGGCTCGTTGGGCGCAAAGCCGGAGGCCGCGATGTTAAAGCCTGCTCCGGCCGCCGTCACCTTAATGGCAGTCGGCAGGGCGGTAACCGTGAAGCAGGCGGAGGCGGATCTGTGGGAGTTGGCTCCCGTAACCCTCAGGATGGATGTCCCGGGTACGATATTGGGCGGCAACTGGCAGGTGAAAGAGTAAGATCCTAAGGCATCGGTAGTCGCCCCGCCGCTAGGCGTGACCTCCAGGTTGTTGAGGCAGAGATCCAGCGGCTCGCCGGCAGCAAAACCGGTGATGCT
>Ga0224558_1002247_pt1 | contig 18206 bp, 19 predicted proteins | sample 714S32024metaG_FD_180682 | JGI IMG/M metagenome (GOLD analysis project Ga0224558, IMG submission 180682) | Peat soil microbial communities from Stordalen Mire, Sweden - 717 S3 20-24 | ecosystem: Environmental > Terrestrial > Soil > Wetlands > Peat | place: Sweden: Norrbotten County, Stordalen...
ATGTCGGAGTAGAGCACCGTCATTTTCCCAGCACGGGAGGCCTTTTACGCGGATGCGCGTAGGACCTCAGCGGTGGTCTATCGGTGGATTGAGGCTAAGTGTATACCGAAGTCACCTAGCGCGGGGAGGAGACCCCACCCCTGCGGGCTACTGCATGCTGCGCAAGCAGTACGACGTCCCAACGATTGTCGATCTCTTCGCCTCGGTGGGAGTCAAGCCTGCTGTCTTCATCCCGGTGATTCGCGAGGGGACGAAAGCGAACCCTGAGGAGTTCAAGGAGTTCGTCGTCGCCTACGCGTTTGTCACTCGCCGAGACAGCCCCAAGCAGCTCACGACCGATCAGCAACCACAAGCTGGTCCAGATCACTTAGAAGTCGCCCTAGAGGTGATGAACGCGTTCATCGAGTCCGTGAAGACGTCAGGGACTCTCATGCCCGATGACCGGGTCAATCGCGACGCTGTCGCCGCAGCTACGACGATCGCGCGTGAGTCGGAGCATTACGCGGAGCGGCTCGGCTCAAAGCTGCTAAAGGTGGGTGCCCGGAAAGACGAGGTCGAGGGCTTTATCCGGGCTGTTGAGCGACAAGTCGAGGGTCGAGGTATCCGACTTTTGTCTTTTGCCGAAATCATGGCTATGCCAGACCCGATGTTCCTGATCGAAGGGCTGATCGAGGAACGCGGTCTCGCTGTGTTGTACAGCCTCCCAAAGCTCGGAAAGACGTTCATCGTTCTCGATTGGTGCCTCTGCGTAGCCACCGGTCGACCTTGGCTGGGTCGACCGGTTATCAAAGGTCCCGTCGTGTACGTCTGTGCGGAGGGTGTTGGTGGCCTACCTAAGCGATACCGAGCGCTTTACACGCACTATGGACTCAAAGCTCCACCGCCGGACTTCTACACCATCACGCGGGGGGTCAACCTGCTTGACACGACGTCAGTGGCGGAAGCTATCGCAGCGGTCGAGGCTCTCGATGTCCAACCCGCTCTCATCGTGCTGGATACCTATGCTCGGTCGATGGTGGGTGGTGAAGAGAACTCGGCGAAGGACACGGGAAGGGTCATAGAGGCTTTCGACCGACTGCGGTTCACCCTAAATTCCGCCGTGCTGTGCAACCACCACACCGGCAAGGACGGCGGCAGCGAACGAGGCTCAGGTGCCCTCCGAGGCGCAGCGGACACGATGCTGATGTTGAATAAGGGACCGGCTGATTCACTCTTACTAACGGTCGATGACCAGAAAAATGTTGCGGAGGGGCCACCCATCGCGCTTCGACTTGAACCAGTCGGCGACTCCCTCGTTCCCGTGGAGGTGGTAGTTGACACAGGTGCTCAGTGGGAGATGGCGGCGAACAGCGAGCCAGACCGGCGGCAGGAGAAGTGGCTACAGCTCCGCGCCGCCATCATGGCCGCTCTGGAGGAAGCACACGCCGATGGCCGGGCTCCGATCAGCCAAAACCAGTTGCTGGAACCGATCAAGGGAGGCTCAATGGGGGTGAAGATCAAGCTTCTTCATGAACTCGCTGACGACCCAGAGTCTCGGGTGGTGATGGAGGCCCAAGGGAACAGCAAGCTGTACTCGCTTCTTCCTTGATCGTTTCTATTCCTCCGCCCCCCTAAAGGGGGGGTCGGAATCGGAAATGGAATCGATTCGGAGAATCAAAGAATCACTTCCAGAATCAAGAAACGATTCTGATTCCAACGATTCGGAATCACTTCCAGAAACGTTGAAAAAGACCAGAGGATTCAGCCTCTGACCTCAGTGTCGGCACAGGGGGTACACCCAGCTCAGGGTGCATAACACCGCACAATCCTGTGCAACAACACCCCACGGCTAAGTGTGCAACATCTCGGGGTTGGTGACACAAGCTGCTGGAGTGTTGGTACCACGCGAAGAGCGTTTTGGTCCTCATGAGAACGTACAACGGGAGCATCGTGTGAGACCGTCAGCGAGTTTGGATAGTCACGAGAAGCTACCTGCGAAGGAGGAGCGTCACGTTTTTTCCGTTCTGGACGCGCGGAGCGCTCCCCGATCACTGGGTGTAAGACGTCAGGCCCAGAACCTCTTCAGATTCCGCGCGATCTTTAAGCGCGCGCATCGTTGACGCCTCACTTGATGCACACTGGAGCTACACGACCAAGGTGCGCGAGGTGTGGGAAGAAGGAGGCGACGATGGTCACGAGAAGAGCGTGGGCAGCACCGACAACATCGGCAGAAGCCACTCGGCGCGGTGTTGGTCGGAACCGGCATAACCGTGAGAGGCAGGACGCCGCGTTGTTGAGGCGAGTCAAGATTTTGGAGCTGTGGGATGAGGGTGCTTACCTACCAACCGAGCATGGCGCACGCGCCCTGTTGGCGCGTCAGCTGGGCGTTGATCGAAGCACGATTAGCAGGGATTTTCGGTGGCTTTGGCAGCAGATGGCGGTGTCCATGTGCCCAACATGTGAGACGCCGGTGATCGGCGGCTGGTGGCGGGAGCTGGAGCGCGAGGGCCGAGTGAGGTTCACGCCGTGATGAACGCTGATCCCGTATTTCAGAGCCCTGAGATCGAGCGCTACGAGCGAGTCAGGGCCATGCGAGCCGCAGGGCTGACGTTCGCCAGGATCTCCGAGTTGACCGGGATGTCGCAGTGGACTTGCCGACAGGTCTGGAAGCGTCGGCTCGAAGTGGTCCTAGACCCTGACATCCTCTTGATCTACCAAGCACGCATGCTCGACCGTGTCGACGCCCAGTTAGACGCGTTGCGGGGGTCGATGGGGTTGCGACGGAACCCACGCCGTCCAAGGCTGGGATTTCAGCAAGGTGGCCTAACGCGGACTTTGCATAGGCCGTCGGGTCCTCCGAGTCAGGACCGTAACGCTAGCCAGCCGTGGAAGGCTCGCAAGAAGCAGAAGACCAAGAGGTCCCGCACCTTATGGTTCGACTACGAGATGGCGAACCAGTTTGGGGAGGTCGACCAGGACGAGGTGGGAGCCGGAACGTCCCAGCTGTCGAGCGAGTGGGTCGACGGTCGAGATGAGCCCGACTGGACCCTGGGTGAGGACGACATCGGTCTTGACCCCGAGATTGCCGACGGCAGGCCATCACTTTTGGTCGAGTGTGAACGAATCCTTGCCGAGCAGGCCGAGATCAAACGCCAAGAGCGTCGAGCGCGCGCCAGACTGTCCGTTGGTCCCTACGACGACGACGATGACGATGATGATTGAATTGTCCATCTCGCCGGACAACGGGTCCCGCTGACTATGCCGATGTCACTATCCGCCAGCGCGTCGACCCGTCATTCCGGTCGGGGCACGTCCCCGCGACGACGGCATTAAGGATTACCGGCATATCTACACTTTGCGCGTGCCCTGACGCATGGTCAGTGCCACCCGCGTTTCTGATGGTGCTTGCAGTCGTGAGCGTCACCCGCCAGCACTTCGAGGGCACCCAAGACCTGCGATGGCAACGGGCTACGACGAACCGGTGGGCGACCGCCCACGGTGGGCTCTCGTGATCGTCGACCGTTCTACTTGGTGCCGAAGATCCGCTGGAAGAATAACGTGTCCACCACGCTCTGAGCCTTCACAACCTTGCCGTCCCGGTAGGTGAAGATGTCCACCTCGTCACTTGACTCGCCAGCAGCCGTCACGCGGGTGAGCACCATGACCCGTTCCTCATCACCGAGGGAGTGCTCGGGCACCGTGGTGAACGACTTCTCCATCAGCTTCACAAAAAAGGCACCCACCTCTTCCTTGCCATGGTAGGTACCGCTCACCGCGCTGTTACCGGGGACGACCCACTCGATGTTGTCGGCCAGATTGTCTATCGCCGCCGTGGCATCACCCCAAGAGAACGCCGCATAAGCCGCCTGCGCCGACCCAATATTCTGCTCCGCACTCTGCTCTACAGTCACGTATCTGTCCCCCCTCTAGCGTCCACCCACACTTTGACAGACGCCATAGAGTCATAGCACCCAGCTTCCGCATGGGCTAGGATCAACGGTCGGTACATGGTTCCGGTCATGATGACTGTGCTGCTGACCACCACCATCAGAGTGGTTTCCTGGTCTGGCTAGGCCGCCAGAGAAGCTCTGACCGGAGCAGGTCCCGGGTGCCTCCGAATATCGGTTGGTGATCCCTCTCGATCAGCGATTGAGCGCCGACTGCTGTCTCTCGCGAGCAGATAGGTCTTCGTGAATTAGTGGGGCGGGAATGCTTGAGTTGCACTGCCCCAGGCTGAGGTTGGCTCCGGCCGTCGCCCGCTCTGGATTGCTCGGCTCGGTGATTACAGGATGGCTTGCGTCTCAGGGTGGGGTGAACGGGCCGCCCTACTCCGGCACATCTCGCGTACCCTTCTCCAGGGACGAATGCGCTCAAGAATTGCAGTTATGTCGTGGGTCTCGGCGTGGCCCCGCACACCGAGGACTCGTTCGGGCGCGTCAGACATGACCCCACGCGACCGTCTCACGCCGCGCGAGAACAGAGCGTTATGGAGGTGAGCCGCTCACTTTCAAGAGATAGCATCGACCGACCGATGGGCAAGAGATAGAGCCTGAAACAGGGTTGTAGCGGCTCCCCCAAAGACGGTGGAGGGGTCCCCAAGCCGAGGGGCCAGCAAGCGGATTGATGCCTAAAACGGTGCCGAAGCGGAAGTGGGTATCCCTGAACACGTCGCCGCACCACGATGAGATCGGACACAACGGAGCCCCCCAGCCCAAGACTCCAGGGACCCTGTAGCGATGCCACGCTGCCGACCCTCTCGTCGGATCGGTGCTGGTCAGTATCCCTCCCAGTCCGTCGACGGCGACACAGAAGTTCACCCCGACGCACGTGATGCCACCGATCGTGTGGGCATCTGCCGCGTTCAGATCCCTGCTGGAAGGTTCGATGACCGAAACCTTCCAGGTGGAACTCCCACCTGCGGGATCGGTCGAGACCGCCACCTGCCCATCTACTCCGCCGGCGACGCACAGGGACACCGACGGGCAAGATACTGACCCGAACTGAGAGAGATACGACGGGATATTGGAGGGATTGGGTAAACCGAACGCGTGGTGTAAATCGAACGCGTGCCAAGCCGCCGCACCCCCGCCTGGATCGGTCGAGAAGTAGTCCAAACCGATCGTCGAACCGCCTTCCCCGCCGACCGACACGCACAGAGCGGCTGACGTACAAGAGATCGGGCCTAGATTCAACTGGAGGTTGCTCAGGCCTTGGTAGGCCCAGGTAGCAGATCCCCCCGTAGGGTCGGTCGATACGAACACGTCGGTCCCCACGGCGACGCAGAAGCCGGACGACGGGCAAGAAAGGTAGTTCAAACTGGGGGGCGCGAACCCGGCGAGCTTGATGTCGTTCCAGGGTCCCGAACGAGCTGGGTCCGTGGAGAAGTACACGTCCCCCGAGCCATCGACGGCCACGCACAAGGACACTGAGGGACACGTGAAGTCCGGAAAGCCCGAAAAGCCCGAGTTCTCCGCAAGTTTGACGTTCTGGACGACTACGGAGCCGCTCGTGGCCCTCGGCGTCCTGGGAGAGGACGAGAGGCCGAAACCAAGACCGATGCCCGTGCCGACCGCGACCAGCGCGACGGCCAGCACATACCATCTCGAGCGCAGAATCCTCTGTGCCCGTAACAAGCCCGAGGAGCCAGGGCTGCCGAGCACGCTAGGAGATGCTCGTGATACGTGCTCCTGGGGGGAACCGCCGCCTTCGGTCACCACCGCCGCTCCTCGATCCTGCCCACCTGTAAGTACGAGGCTACAGCCCCCTTTCTAATGCGGTGAGCGTCCTCAAGCGGAGAGTGTCCCGTCCGTTGTTGAAGTTCAGCGGTGGCCACAGCTTGTTCAGGCTGCTGCCTGATCGTACTTGGTGGTTGTTCTAGCGGTCGTTCCGATCTCGCGGCGAAGGGCGGAGACGAGTCTCCCCATGTCCTTGTGACCACGGACTCGACGGAACGAACGCTCGGCTTCGAGCATGCCGGCTGCGACCCAACGCTTCTTCATGTTGCCGTCCTTCCAGCGCGTGACCCGGCCCGTGGTGCGTCGGGCGATCGAGATCATCGACTCGATGCAGTTGGTGTTGGTGAGCGTCTTGGCCAGTGTGCCCGAGACGCCGAGGCGCCGGACGCTGAACATGTCGTCGAGTCCCTCGCGCAGGCTGGCCGCCGCGTCAGGGTGATCGGCTTCGAGCTCGGTCGCCAGGCGCTTGGCCGCGTCGAGGCCCTTGTCCGGGTTGGGCTGGGCGAAGATGACGGCGAGCCGCCGGTCGACCGTGGCGGCCAGATCCTTGGGCAGATGCCCAGCTACGTTCCGGCGCTTGTGCAAAGTACAGCGCTGCACCCGGGCCGCGTCGCCGAACACCTTCTTCACCCCGGCGGCGAGGGCCTTGGCGCCGTCGATGATCACCAGGACACCGCCGTCGGTCGACAACCCCCGGGCCACGAGGTCGGCAAGCAGGGCGGTCACCACTGTCTTGTTCTCGGTGTCGCCGAGCCACAGTCCGACGGGGACCTTGGTGCCGTCGGCGGTGATGACCAGGGCCACCACGCAACACTGGCTGGCCACCTCCAGCCCGTCGATCATGACGACGGCCACGTCGAGGTCGGCGAGGCTCCTCGCCATGAGCTCGCCGAGCGCCTTCGTCGTCGCCGCCACGAAGCGCCTGGAGATGGCGGACTTGGAGGTGGACCTTGCGCGCTCCTCGATGTCGGCGCCGACCGGCTCGGCCACGTCATGGTGGCGCCGGGTGGCCACCCCGGCGAGCATCCGCTCGACGACGAGGGAGTCGAGCAGGTCCTTCGAGCTGAACACCTTCCAGGTGTCGAGCTCGATCTCCGTGCCGTCGGTGTTCCGCCCCCTCGGTCGCTCGGTCGTGACCGTGCGTCCCCCGAGCACGACGGAGCCCTTGGTGGTGCCGTGCCAGTTGCCGACGCGCTCATCGGCGGGGATCTTGGCGTGCTTCTCCCCGACGCGCCCGGTCAGCTCCGTCTGCATCATCTGGAACATGACGACGAGCCCGGTGGCCGACGCGAACGCGAGCAGGCCGTCCTTGATCGCCCCGGCCACTTCGGCCAGGGCCACGGTTGCCTCAACCGGCAGGTCAGCCACGCGGGCCGCCTCCTCCGCCTCAGCAACGGTCACAACAGCTACCTTCTTCTTCACGGTGGTCCCCTTCCTATTGGGTTTCTTGGTGGATGCCCGATCCGTACCAGTTGGCAGGTCTCAGGCGGGGGACCACCGCTTCACTTCAACAAACTCGGGGACACGCTCCTTGACGTCGCCGTCAAGCGCAACGGTGTTCGTGGTGCGACGAGCGCGCTAACGATCGGCCAAAGACTCGGTTTGCGCGAACTAAACTTTTACCAGGAGTAGCCGAGCATCGACCTCATCGCTGCCTCAAACTCAGCGTCACCGAGCTGGCGTCGTGCCGAGAGAACCACCTGTGCATCCCCCCCTACGGGCACGCGAAATGAAGTCCCCCCGTCCTCGATAGCGTCAGCAATCGCATGAGCCACCAATTCAGGCCCAGGTCGTCCGTGTGGCCCAGTCAGCTTCGTGTCGGTTCCCGTCCATTCATCCCAGAGCTTCCCATAGGCCACCGGCCCGGCGTGCTTCGGTCCGGACTTCATGCCGGGGGCGATGTAGCCGGGTTCGACAACCACCGTCCGGATGCCGAAGTGGGAAAGCTCATAGTGGAGAGACTCCGAGAGGGCTTCAAGGGCGTACTTGGTGGCCGAATAGGGCCCTCCCAAGGGACGGGCCACTCGCCCTTGCACGGAACTGATATTGACGATCACGCCGCTTCCGCGTTCGCGCCAAGCTGGGACGACCGCCTGCACCAGGCGAAGAGGTCCAAGGGCATTGGTTTCGAACATCTCGCGTAGGAGGTCGATCGGAAACTCCTCGAGAGGGCCCGTGCCCGTGATAGCCGCATTGTTGACGATGGCATCCAACTCCCCGGCTTGATCCAGGGCGGATCTGACCGACTGCGCACTCCTCACGTCCAAAGCCAGCCGCAAGGTAGCGGGGACCGAATCAAGCAACTCGACGTCTCTGGCAGTGGCCACAACCTGATGGCCCCGTTGCTCCAGGACAGTTGCCGTGGCTGCTCCGATGGCTCGGCCAGCTCCGGTGATCAAGATGCGCATGCGCCTACCTCTCTCACTTCGTGAAACGAGCGGCCCGGACCGAAGGTCTGCTGGCGATTGAATCTAGATCCACCGCAATATGTCGTCTGCGTGCGCGCACCCGAGTAGCCATGGACGAGGGCGAAGTTGGACGTTTAGCTTCATGGACAGACACTCTGAAACCACTAAATCCGTTCCAGGCACACCCGCGCGACAATCGTCGTAAGCCATCCTCCCAGGTTCTCGACGCCGCTGGTATCCGAGCGGCTCAGTCGTATCCACGATTCCTGGACGGCGTCGTCCGCCTCGCTGAGTGAGCCGAGCATCCAATAAGCCACCGCCCGCAGGTAGGTGCGGCGTGCTTCGAATCGCGCCGCCAGCCAGTCATGTTCCTCCACTGTTACCTTCCTACGTCGTCATCCGTCACAGGAGTGACGAACCAAACCCAGCCGATGTAACACACCGAGTGTGAGGAGCTCTTCATGACGTCAGGTATCAGAACGGTCATCTATCCCGTCAAGGACCTAACTCAAGCGAAAACACTGTACGGCAAGCTCTTGGGTGTGGCGCCTTACATGGACGAGCCTTACTACGTCGGGTTCCGTCTCGGAGACCAAGAGATAGGTCTGGATCCCCACGGCCACAGCCAGGGCATGACAGGGCCTGTCGGCTACTGGCATGTTGACGACATCCAGGAGATTCTCAAGCTGCTCCTCGACGCTGGCGCAGAGACGCAGCGGGTGGTCCGCGATGTAGGTGGAGGCAAGCTGATCGCATCTGTGAAAGACGCAGACGGCAACAGCATCGGGCTCATCCAGTCACCCTGATTGACTCTCGTCACGGCTGAGGCCGGTCCGGGATCAGGGTCTGGGTTGTTGGCGGCCTGGACTTCGACTGGCCCTGGCGCGGTACGCGTCCAGCACCAGCGCTGGATGCTTCGCGATTGCACACTTGCGATCCCGAGCGGGCGGGTCGTCAATCTCGTCGGACCCAATGGTGCGGGCAAGAGGACTCTGTTGCATTTGGCCGTCGGCCTGCTCACGCCGACGACGGGCACGATCGAACCCAAGCTGGGACAATGACCTCGCGCAAGACCGAATCGCCGAGCTCGACTTCGATCTTCGGCCAGCGGTCGACAGTCCAGACACCAAACACGGCTGAAGACCGCTCGTCCCCGGCATCACACCCGGCGGGCGTTTGGTACTCTTCAGCCAATCGGCACAGGATGGTGAGATCGAATCGATGTAAGAAAAGGCTTTCGACTCTGACCATGCCGCAGGTTCCGGACAACGGTGAACAGACCGGTCGCAACTGGAGGACGCCATGGACACGTACAAGCTGTTCATAGATGGCGATTTCGTCGAAGCACAGAGCGGCGAGACGTTCGAGTCGGTCGACCCGGGCACCGGTGCGGTTATCGCGCGGGTCGCGCGGGCGGGCACGGCCGACGCCGAGGCGGCTATCGCGGCGGCTCGCCGCGCCTTCGACCACGGGGAGTGGAGCGGTCTGACTCCGGAGGCGCGAGCGCGCAGGTGTTATGACTTTGCCGACCAGATCGCGGCCCAGGGCATTCGACTGGCCGTGATGGAGTCGATGGATTCCGGCCAGATCATCGGACTCAGCAAGTTCTGGGGAATGCTCGCTTCGGGGACGCTGCGCAATCTCGGGTACTACGCCGCCACGAAGTTTCCCTGGGAGGAGGAGATCCCCTTCTCCGGCAACATCTTCGCACCCGCCCGCGAGTACATCCGCCGCGAGCCGATCGGGGTCTGCGTCGGCATCATCCCTTGGAACTTCCCGATCAGCATGGCGTCCTGGAAGATCGCGCACGCCATCGTGATGGGAAACACAGTCGTCTTGAAGCCGGCGACGCTCACCCCGCTGACCGCGCTCATCATCGCCGAGGCCGCCCAGGCCGCCGGCATTCCCCCGGGAGTCATCAACGTCCTGACCGGCCCGGGCGCCGAGTTGGGCAAGACGCTTTGTACCCATCCCGACGTCGACAAGATCGCTTTCACCGGCAGCACCGTGGTCGGCGCCGACATCATGCGGATGGCGTCCGACACAGTGAAGAAGGTCACGCTGGAACTGGGTGGCAAGTCGGCCAACATCATCCTGGACGACGCCGACCCGGACCTGGCCGTGGAGGGAGCCATCTTCGGCACGTTCTTCCACCAGGGACAGGTCTGTGAATCAGGTACCCGTGTCCTGGTCGCCGGGAAGATCTACGACGAGTTCGTCGAGCGCATGCGCAAGCGCGCCGAGGAGCTGCGCGTGGGTTACCAACTCCTCCCGGGCACGCATCAAGGACCGCTGGTCAGCGCCGACCAACTGGCGACCGTCGAGGGCTATGTCCGGGTCGGGATCGACGAGGGCGCGGAACTCGTCACCGGCGGCACACGAGTCCAGCCACCGGGTTTTGAGGGCGGCTTCTACTACGCGCCGACCATCTTCGCGAACGTGCGCAACGACATGCGCATCGCCCAGGAAGAGATCTTCGGGCCGGTGGTCTGCGTCGAGCGGTTCGACTCGGATGAAGAAGCAGTCACCATCGCCAACGACTCCATGTACGGGTTGGCGGGCGGCGTCTTCTCGAATGACAATGCCAGGGCCGAGCGGATAGCCCGCAAGGTCCGCACGGGCACCATGTGGATCAACAATTTCCACATCTTCGGCGACTTCGCCCCGTTTGGCGGCTACAAGCAGTCGGGCGTCGGCCGCGAATTCAGCGGCGTGGGCCTCGCGGAGTACACGCAGGTCAAACGCATTCACATGAACAGCGCCGCCTCGCTCAGGGCCAACTTCCAGATGGTGAACATCTTCTCGGACGATCCGCGAATGGATACGCTGCAGTACAAGGCCCCCACCAACGTCCTGGCCGGGCACGGCATGCTCGCCGGGCTCCCGCAAGCGGTGGTCAGCCTTGGCTGCCGCCGGGCCATGATCCTGACCGACGCGGGCGTCCGCCAGGCGGGGCTCACCCAACTAGTCCAGAACGCGCTATGCGATTTTTGCGTGGGCGTCTTCGACGACATCCCGGCGGACAGCGATCTGGCCACGGTCGACGCAGCCACGGCGAAGGCCCGTGAGCTCGACGCCGACTGCATCGTCAGCGTCGGTGGCGGGAGCGTCATAGACACCGCGAAAGCCGTCTGCGTCACGCTCAAGAACGGCGGCGAGGCAAACGACTACATAGCGCTCATGCGCCTGACCGAGCCGCAGACACCGCACATCGCAATCCCGACCACCGCCGGCACGGGTAGCGAGGTAACCAACGTCGCGGTCATCCACAACACGAAGCTCGACCGAAAAGTCTATATCGTCGACGCCAACATCATCCCGAATGTCGCCATCCTCGACCCGCGCATGACGATCGGTCTTCCCGCGCCCCTGACCGCGGCGACGGGCATGGACGCGATCACTCACGCCGTCGAGGCGCTGACAAGCACGCTAGCGGAGACCGTCTGTGACGGGCAGGCCCTGCACGCGCTCCGCCTCATGAAGGAATTCCTGCCGCGGGCCGTGGCCAACGGTGAAGACGAGCATGCGCGCATTCAGGTGTCGGTGGCGGCGTGCATGGCGGGCTGGGCCTTCTCGACGGCGCAGGTCGGCCTCGCGCACTCCATGGCGCACACCATCGGGGCACTGCACCACGCCCACCACGGCACCGTATGCGGGATCGTGCTGCCCAAGGTGATGCGCTTCAACACCGACCACGCCGCCGACAAGCTCGCCATGGCGGGACAAGCGCTAGGAGTCGACACCGCTGACATGACCGATCATGACGCGGCGCTGGCTGCCGCCGACGCGGTCGAGGCCCTGATGCGGAAAATCAAGCACCCGATGACCCTGCGCGAACTCGGCGTTCCCGAGGACGCGCTGGAGGCCGACGCGATGCACGCCCTCGCCGACACCGCCACACTTTTCAACGCACGCCCGGTAAGCGATCCAGCGGATGTGCTCGGACTGCTTCGCCAGGCATTCTGAAGTAGAAACGAGACCCGGGAGTACGGCCCCTTTGGCTCGGAGCGCCTTGACGGCGTGGCGTCTGAACGCGAACTGTCCCGCTCGGCTCTGCCCGAACCACTCTTCGCGGACCACACCCGGAAAAATCGCATCGCCCCGCCTCGGGGGGAATCCTTACCGAGAGTGCTATTCGTAGACCTTCTCTTCGGTGGCCTCGGCGTTCACCGCGTCTGCCTCAAGGTCGCGCTCGCGGGTCCTCGCGGCCCGGCGCCGGGCTACCTGCTCGGCGTACTCTCTGTACCACTCGTGGGCGATAATCATGCTCATCACCTCGTTGGTGCCCGTCCAGATGGGCGCGAGACGAAGGTCGCGGTAGTGACGCTCCACCGGGTAAACGTCGGTGTAGCCGATGCCGCCCATGACCTGCATGGCGTTGTGGACCACCTTCTCACACGACTCGGTGACGAACTTCTTGGTCTCGCTGATGTAACGCCGGGTCGTCGCAGGGTCCTCGCCCGCGTCGACAGCTCTGGCGGTCGTGTAGACGAGGGACCTGGAGGCGTCGAGGAGCATGGACGCCTCTGCGACCTGGAAGCTCACGCCCTCGAAACGGTTGATGTGCTGCCCGAAGGCCTTGCGACGAGTCGTGTAACCGCCGGCGACCTCGAGCGCCGCCACGGCAGGCCCGATTGTCATGGCCGCGGTCCCGAGACGCTCGGGGACCATCATGGTATTGAACACGCCCACGCCGCCGTTCACCCGGCCGACAACGTTCTCCTTCGGGACCTCGACGTCTCTGAACCTGACGCGGCCGGTACCACCGCCTCGGGAACCCATCAGGCCGTAAAGGTACTCCACGGTCACGCCGGGGCCCCGGTCGACAATGAAGGAGGTGATCCCCTCGTGCGGTTTTGTGTCGGTGTTGCTGCGCGCGTAGACGAGGAAGAAGTCTGCACCCTCGGCACCGACGATGAAGCGCTTCTGACCATTGAGGACGAAGTGGTCGCCCTTGTCCTCCGCCGTCGTCGTGGCGCCGAAGAAGTCCGAGCCGCCTCGAGGCTCGGTAAGGGCCTCGGCAGCAAAGAGCTCGCCGCGTAACAGCGGCTGCACGTACCTCTCCTTCTGGGCGTCGGTGCCGTGCTGGATGATGGCGTCGCAGACCAGCTCGGCCCCCACTCCGAAGGTACAAGCAAAGATGTAGCCGAGGGTCCCGATCTCCTCGATGGCCATGCAGCTCGACACCCAGTCGAGCTCCCGGCCGCCCCACACCTTGGGATAGCGAATCCCGAGGAGATTGCGTCTTCCGGCCTCGCGGAGAAATTCACGCGGGAACCGAATCTCGTCCCTGTCCATCTTCACGATCATCTCGCGAGGGACCCAGCGTACGAGATCGCGCACCTCTTCCTTGAGCTCGAGCTGCTGGCTGGTTAGAAGAAAGTCGTACATCTTGTTCTTCTTCTTTCACCTGGCTAGTGCCATACACGACGTGCCCGACAAGGCATCAGGCATCCACACCTTATTACTTCTGGCGTCCGCGCCGATATAGCTTCAGTGGCTCACTCTGAGACTCGCTTGGCTTTCGCGCTGAGACAGAGACGGCAACTCCTCGTCGGGTCGGTGCTGGCTGGATCGACGATTCTCGCGTTCTTACTGTGGACCGTCCTAGGCATCGACGGCGTACGCGTGACAGTCGAGGTCGACGACATCGGGCAACTGTTGGCGCCGTTGTGTGCCGCCTTCCTATGTGGCGCGGCAGCCTGGCGAACCTCACCGGGCCGGCGGAGTTGGGCGCTCCTCGCTGCGGCTAGCTTCGCCTGGGCGGTCGGAGAGGCTCTGTGGTGCTACTACGTCCTCATCGACGGCATACAGGTGCCGTTCCCATCGTTCGCCGATGTCGGATTCCTCACCGCCGTTCCCTTAACGTGTGCCGGGCTCTTGCTCTTCCCCAGCTCCCCGCGACGCGCCGCGCATCGCATCCAGGGATTCCTTGATGGCTGCATCATCGCCATGTCGCTGCTCTTCGCCAGCTGGGCGACCATCCTCGGTCCCCTGTACCGCTCCCACCAAAGTGGCGTGCTCAAGCCCGTTCTTTCGCTCGCGTACCCCATGAGCGACGTAGTCATGGTGTCCTTGGTCGTCATCTTGATCGCGCGTACCGGACGGCGGGGACGGACGAGCTTGGCGCTGGTGATGGCCGGAGTGGTCGCCTTCGCCGTAGCCGACGCTGCGTTTTCCTATCTGACGGTCGTCAACAACTACGGCAACGGAACCTTTCTGGACACGGGCTGGGTGGCGGGCTACCTGTTGATCGGTCTGGGGGCGTTGTGGGCGATCACGTCGCCGTCGCGCGAGACAAGGCAGGCCGACGTATCGACTATGTCGCTGGTGGCTCCATACGTGCCCGTGCTGGTCGTACTGGCAGTGACCGCGATCGAACTCTTGCGCGGTCGACACATCGATCCGGTCGGCTGGATCATGGCGCTCGTCCTCGTCCTGCTTGTCCTTGGCCGTGAGGTACTGCGCTTCTGGGACCAGACGGGCATCGCCCGACTGCAACACCATCGTATCCAAGCTGTACACGTAGTTTCGCACTCTTGTGATCCCGATGCCGACGCCGTATTCCTGGGACGGTGACGCATGACCGCCAGGTTCCATCAAATCTCTGGATCGAGCGGTGCTTCGGTACAACTGCGTGACCCGCGGGTAGTTCAGCACTCCCCAAACGCCTTCAGCGTCGCACATCCGGCCAGAGATGCCACCGCAAAGAGATTGCCCGCATGGATTCTTCGCTCCATCATCCTCGCGACAACCGGATTCGCGCTTCTCGACCTCTTTCTACTCGTATCGTCCGTACACCATTAGCCCTTGGTGGTAGCATTGCTGGCAGCACGTGTTGAACTTGCCGACGATCAAGCCGTGACCATCGACACGTTGAAGGCGGCTGTTCCAATCGCCTGCATCATGCGCACCCGCAACAGCAGATATGCCTCCATGCCGCGCGCTCCGGTGATGTCGCCCAGATCCACGATTTGTTCCTGCGTCCAGCCGAACAACGTGAGCAGGCCTATCACGATCGCCTTGGCCTCAGGATCATTGCCAGCCACAAACAGGTTGGTGGGCGACGAAAGCTCTCCGGGGCTGGAGTGGCCTATCTCCAAGGCGACGCGAACTACTTGCAGAACTCATTAGGGCTTACAGCGTCGGGGGCTTCGACATACGCCGGTCGATGGATTGCGTTTCGGTCGAGCGATAACGGTTACGAACAGGTTGCTGGCGGAGATACCCTGTCTACGGCACTGACCGCCACACCGACGGGTTCTCTCACCATGACGAAGGCGACCATGGTGGATGGAAAGAGCGTCGTTGGCATTTCCGGTGGCCTTCTCGCAGACGCGACCCAAGGTGGTATCACCGGCTCCGAGGTTCTCTATGTTTCGGACACGCTCCCGTATCTACCTGTCAGACTTGTGGCCCACGTACATCAAGGTACGCAGTCCGGCACCTCCCTCGTGACGTTCTCGTACTGGGGCGAGGGCGTGTCGGTGACTGCACCGAGCAGCTCCAGCCCCGTCTCGTCAATTTCATCGGCCAGCCCGTAATGACTGCTCGACGGGCACTCCCGTTAGAACCAAGCTGTCATTTGTGCTCTGGATGCCTCGTCTCGGCCCGTCCACGGTCTGACCATGTCCTCAGAGCGCGCCAGACTGGCAGGAATGGAAAGACGGGAGCAGCAGGCTCTTCACCGTAATGCCTGGCGTGTCCAAGAAGCGCTCGAAGCAGCCGGTTCAACGGCACAAGTGCTCGAGGTCCAGTCCTCGGCCCGGACCGCCGAGGAGGCTGCACAGAGCCTCGGCGTCGAGGTCGGCCAGATCGTGAAGTCGCTCGTCTTCGTGGCCGACGGCGAGCCGGTGCTCCTGCTCGTGGCCGGCGATCACCGCGTCGATCCAGACAGGGCAAGTCGAGCTCTCGACGCCAACAGCATCAAGAGAGCGGATGTGGACGTGGTGCGAGAGGCGACTGGGTTTCCGATCGGCGGTGTCGCCCCAGTCGGGCATCCGCGCCCGATGAGGACAATCGTCGACGAGAGTCTCGAGCGGTTCGAAGTGATCTGGGCAGCGGCAGGGACTCCGAACGCTGTGTTCCCGACGTCGTTCGCTGAGTTGACGACACTCACGAGGGGCGCTATCGCTGAACTCGGCTGACCCGGCTCGCGCCGACTCCCCTTCGAGGGCGACCTCGGGCGAGCCTTGCTCCCACAATCTACCCGCTGGCGCAGGTGCCGGCAGCCGCCCTCGACTTGTCCTGTCCGGAATCAGCTGGGCGCGTAGAGCGCACGGGCGCAACGCCACCGACATTCGTGGCGTTGCTCAATGAGCAGGACCACGCGGCCTCGTTGGGGCGTAACGACTGCTGCGGAGCGAGTTAACACCTCGCTCCGCAGCAGTCGTTGAACAATCGATCAGCCCACAGGCTTTACGGAGCTCGCCTGCATGCCCTTCTGACCTTTCGTCACTTCGAACTCGACGCGCTGGCCCTCGTTCAACTCGCGGTAACCCAGGACCTGGATTTCGCTCTGGTGCACGAAAAGGTCCTCGCTCCCATCCTCGGGTGTGATGAAGCCGAAGCCTTTAGTCGCGTTGAACCACTTCACGGTTCCGGTAGCCATATCTGTTTCCTCTCTCCACGCACGAACCTTGCGGGGAGACTCAGGGAAACCCGGCAACGGCGCTCATTTCCTGCGTGACGTTGATGGAGCGCATAAACATCTTACCATGCAGTGCGCCCGATCCGCGAGCTGTACTGCATCGATGTCCGAATCGACGAGAAGAACCGCCGGTCGACGCAGTGCTCGGCGCGGTCGAGCGACTGAGAATCAGTCAGACCACCACACAGGATCACAGGCATTTCAGGATCCGCCGACCAGGCCACCTGCCGGCCTTCGAGCTTCCTAGCTGAGCACGTCGACATTGCGTGGGACGCGAGCATCGCTGTTGGGCGTGACGTCGAGGGGAGCTGCGCTCGCCCAGCAGGGGATCGCCTCGGTCGAAGAGACAGACGCCGAGTTCTCCGCGCCGGCCGGTAAACGCGAGCCTCTCCTTGCTCTTCTGCTCCGGCTCGCCGGTTGAGCGATCCTGACCTCCAGGACCGAACCACTGGCCGAGGTGGCGCGGATGCACCAGGCCCAGATCTCAGACGTCCCGCCACAAGTCTCAGCTTCGCCACAAGTTGCCGTCTTTTCTTCAGCCGGAGAGGACCTGTAGACGGGACCTGCTGTAGACACGAAGCAAGGAGGATCGAGATGGACCAGGGACCGAGCGAACCACAGTGGGGACAGCCGCCCCAAGTGCCTCCTCCGCCCCCCTACCATGCGCCACAGCAGTGGTACGGCCCCTACACGTGGGGAGCTCCCCCGGCGTCGCAACCTCCCCAGGCACCGTCCGCGACGCCCCGACGGCGGTCGATCGGACGCGGCCTGATGAAAGCCGGGATAGGGGTGGGCATCGCGGCCGGAGTGGCGATCGCGGCGACGCTCATCGCTAGTGCCGCGACTTCGCCGGGCAGGACTCGGTCGACGTCGAACCTGCCCGGCGCCTCCTCGACCGCACAGGGAGCCTTGTCGAGCTCGGGCTCGTCGAGCTCGACAAGCCCACCCTCGTCACCGGGATCGCGCCTTGGTGGTCCCGGTCGGGGTTTCGGCATGATGGGTGGCCCCGTGATCCATGGTCAGTTCACGATCCAGGGTCCCAACGGCTACGAGACGCTGGACGAGCGCACAGGCACGCTCTCGAGCATCACGAACACGTCAGGCAGCACCTGGTCGCTCGAGGTGAAGAGCTCAGACGGAACCTCCGCCGCCTTCACCGTCGACTCGGGAACCTCGGTCGACGGTGGCGAGATGGGCATCTCGAGCGTGAAACAAGGTGACACGGTCACCGTTCTGGCGCTCGACAACAATGCAACGGCTACAGCGAAGGAAGTCAGGGACCGCACGGTGCTCCAGAACAACGCAAGCAGTTGGATGCCCCAGCCTTCGCAGTCTTCCTCCAGCTCCTCGTCGTAGGCGAAACGAGACAGAGCTACCAGGCTTGCCCGTCGGTCTTTCCGGCGAGCACTCTCGGTGCCGCTGCTCGGATGAGCA
>Ga0224558_1002248_pt1 | contig 18190 bp, 19 predicted proteins | sample 714S32024metaG_FD_180682 | JGI IMG/M metagenome (GOLD analysis project Ga0224558, IMG submission 180682) | Peat soil microbial communities from Stordalen Mire, Sweden - 717 S3 20-24 | ecosystem: Environmental > Terrestrial > Soil > Wetlands > Peat | place: Sweden: Norrbotten County, Stordalen...
CACAACTGAAACCGCAAATTCGCCCCGGCACGCCGCCAAATAACAACCGCTTGCCGGAAAACCTTAACCAGAACACCTCGCTCAGTCGGAAATGCGAGCGTTTTCACGCAGACACTAAAGGCCCCTGAGGGATGCTTTTTAGGCAGTTTGCATTCCCTCAGCGGCTAAAGCCGAAAATTAAAATAGGCTCTCAATGTACGGGCTGAAGCCCGTACCCTTCAAGGCATAGTTTTAGACAGGCTCTTACACCTTGATCGTCGCTTCGCCCTTGTGCCAGCCGCACGGGGTCAGTCCGCCATTCTGCAGCGCGTCCAGCACGCGCAGAACCTCCTGCGGATCGCGGCCCACCGACAAATCCGTCACATAGACAAAGCGGATCACGTTCTCCGGGTCCACGATGAAGGTGGCGCGCTGCGCAACGCCGGCCTTGGGGTCCAGTATTCCCAACGCCGTTGAAAGTTCCCGCTTGATGTCGCTCAGCATAGGGAAGGGCAGGTTCTTCAGCGACGGCTGTTCGCTGCGCCACGCCCAGTGCACAAACTCCGAGTCAATGCTGCCGCCCAGCACCTGCGCGCCCCTCGCGACGAACTCCGGGTTCAGCGTGCCGAAGGCGGCAATCTCCGTCGGGCAGACAAAGGTGAAATCCTTGGGCCAGAAAAAATAGACTTTCCATTTGCCCGCAAAGCTATTGTCGGTAATGGGCTGGAAGGCCTTCTTGAGGTCGAGATCGACCACGGCGGTCAATTCAAAGGCGGGGAAACTTGCACCTATGGAAAGCATTCTTGAAATCCTCCGGAAAAATTGTGGGGTTGACAGGGTTAAAAAGGTTGATGGGGTTGAACAAAACGGCGGGAAACTGCCCTCCGCCTGCGTGCCCGCATCGGAGCATTAGAACCAACTGCAAAGCAGTGTTCTCTCATAAGAAAGGATGCGCGCCAATGGCAAAGAGATTCGCACCAAAGCGAAATTCCAGCATGAACTAAATAAACGGTCCTATTCCCTGTTCCCTGTTCCCTATTCCCTGTTTTTCAGTTGGGCCGGTTGCCCGAAGTGGAGCGGCGGTGGAAGCGTTCATCCAACGGCTGGCGGTCTTTGAAGCCGGAGTCGACAGGGTGCCAGTGCTCGATGGCCGTTTCGCCCATCCGCCAGCACAGCAGCACCACTTGATCGTCCAGACGGCAAGGAAAATCCAGCAGCCCGGCATCCAGGTCCTTCACCTGCACGCCGACAGCGTCGATCTCCGCGACGCTCTCCCGCACTCGCTGCACGTGCCCCTCCAAATCCGCGCGCAGTTTGGCCACCTTGCCCGTGTCCACCTTCATGCCGCCGGAGAGATAGATGCGCCGTGCTAGATCAGTGAGGCCGGACTCCACTTCCACAGCCGACTGCTTGCCCTCGATGGCGCGCTTCAGCAGCGACTCCATCACCGGCAGCAGGGATTGCGCTTCTTCGAGAGTGAAGGTCTTCATGGGGATGCCCTCAGATACAGGATACGACAGAACAGGGGTCAGGGATCAGGGATCAGGGGTCAGGGCCGCTGAACCGAATCTTTATCCTTGATTCCCTCCAGTATTCCGTGAATCATCTTCCCAACTTCGTGCGATAAACCTTCTGCTTCATCGAGCAACTCCGATTTCCCAAAACCAAGCGCACGAGCGATTTCGAGTTGGGTTTGCAACTCGAAGTTAGAACCACGGGCGATGCCCAGGAACTGCCTGTATTCGCCGGTGTTCAACCTTCCATGTCCTTCTGCAATATTGCTTGGCACAGAAACTGAAGCGCGTCTGATCTGGCTGCTTAGGCCATACAACTCTTCCCGCGGAAAGCCCTGCGTTAAACGGTAGATTGCAACAGACAATTGAATAGCTCTCTGCCAAACCAGCAAATCCCGAAACGATTTCACCATGGAAAATCCTTTCACTTCTTGGGGCCGATCCCTGACCCCTGATCCCTGATCCCTGACCCCTGCTTCACCCTGTTTCCAGCATCCGGTCCAACGCCACTTTGGCCCAATGCTTCACGTTCGGCTTCACCTGGATGCGATTGACCACGCGGCCCTCGACAAGACTCTCCAGAACCCAGGCCAGGTGCTGCGGGCTGATGCGGTACATCGTCGTGCACAGGCAGCCGGTGTCGTCCAGCGTGATGACCTTCTTGCCCTCGGCGGCAAATCTGCGCGCCATGCGGTTGACCAGGTGAATCTCCGTCCCTACGGCAAACATCTGTCCCGCCGGAGCCTGCTCCACCAGCGCAATCAGCCGTTCCGTTGAGCCCTGCGCGTCGGCCTTCTGGCAGACCTCGAAGCGGCACTCGGGATGCACAATCACCTGGATGCCAGGATATTTGGCGCGCACCGCATCCACATGGCTGGGCAGAAAGCGCTGATGCACGGCGCAATGGCCCTTCCATAGAATGACGCGACTGGCCGCCAGCTTTTCTTTTGTCTGGCCGCCCTGCAATCCCCACGGATCCCAAACCGCCATCTCCTCCAGCGGTATGCCCATCGTGAAGCCGGTATTGCGGCCCAGATGCTGGTCGGGCAAAAACAAAATCCGCTTGCCGCGCTGAAAGGCCCACTCGAAGGCGGCGCGCGCGCTGGACGAGGTGCAGACCATCCCGCCGCGCTCGCCGCAGAAAGCCTTGATCGCGGCCGTCGAGTTGATGTACGTCAGCGGCACGATCTCGCTGGCCAGTCCCAGCCGCTCCAGCGCCTCCCAGCAAGCCTCAACTTGCGAGATTTCGGCCATGTCGGCCATTGAGCAGCCCGCGTTCAGGTCAGGCAAAATCACCTGCTGCCCCGCGTGGCCCAGGACGTCGGCGCTCTCCGCCATGAAATGCACGCCGCAAAAAACAATGTATTTCGCGTCAGTCTCAGCGGCGATGCGCGAGAGTTTGTAGCTGTCGCCCGTAGCGTCGGCGAAGCGAATCACCTCGTCGCGCTGGTAGTGGTGGCCAAGAATCAGAGTCGTCGTCCCCAGCCGCGCGCGCGCTTCCGCAATGCGGCCGTCCATGGTGTGGTCGGGGAGCGCCAGGTAGTTTTCCAAGCTACAAGCACTGCCTGCCTCCGGCGCGACCGCCGTTAGATCGTCAAGAACAAGGTTCACCGTATTCCGCCTTCAGTCCACTCGCCTTTTTTGGAGGCAGCAGACGGGGATGTTGAAAGCTAACGCTGCTTGCAGTGGATGCACTGGCTCTGCGGAAAATCTGCCGGCGCTTGCGCCCGACTGCTTCCGCACAGCCCCCATCCACGGGGTTGTTGCAAGCCTTTAACAATTAGACGCGGCCCGCAGCCGAAAGATTCCGATGAGAAATCTTCTTCGGCAGTGGCCGCTTCCATTTCTATAAGTGTAACAAAACCTTAACAAAGAACTCAAATGGCGGGTTTGTTGTATCTCGCCTCGCTACAAAAACGCGGCCAGAGCCTGCCCTGAGCGTAGTCGAAGGGGTAGAGCATCCAGTTCGTTCCTTTCATACTCGGTACACACATTCCCAGGATAATCGAGAGATAGGTACTACCAGGAGGTGCGTATGGCAGAACTGTGCTTCAAAAAGAAAATCACAAATCCGCCCGTCTGTGGTGTGCATAACGTGCCGCTCAAACAGAGTCAAGTTTCCATTGACAGAAATGCGCCAGGGCTTGGGCAGATCAACTGCTTGAAATGCCCCGTTAGCCAAGCTGTTGCGCTGGACGCGCAACGATTTCAGGCGCGAATCTCAAACTGACCCACTACCGGGTTTGAGAAGGGACCATCGGGGGGTACGCCGGAGCGCAACGGAACTCATGCGCCGCGCCCGGTTTGTGAGGGCTGCGTGCGGACAGGTATCATGAACCTTCATGATGATGCCGCCGCCAATCGAAGTTGCCAGCCTGGGATTTGAAAACTCTCTGATCCTCATGGTGCTGGCGCTGGTGGTCTTCGGCCCCCGCCGGCTGCCGGAGATTGGCCGCAGAATCGGCAAGATCATGTACGAGGTCCGCAAGGCCTCCAACGACTTCAAGTTCCAGATGGAAGAGGAGTTGCGCACCGCCGAGGAGGCCGAACGCCGCAAGAAGGAAGCCGAGCGGCTGAGCGCGCTGCCCTCCTCCGAGCAGCCTGCCGCGGTTTCCCCAGCCCCGGAATCAGCCTCCGCAACGCCCGCGGAAACTCCCTACCCAGATCAGGTGCTTTACCCTGCCGCGACCCCAGCCACTCCGGAAGCCCCGCCAGCGATATCCGTCTCGGATGAGCCTTATCCGCGCATTCAACCGCCCTCCACCGGCGAGCAGGTTCCGGCGGCGCGGCCCGGCAAGCGGCCAATTCAATCCAAGGCTCCTGCAGCAAAGAAAGCCGTCAGCGCAGCCAAGATCAAACCGGCCACGGACAAAGCGCCAGCCCGCGTGAAAAAGACGCGCAAGGCGCAGGAGAGCTCCCATGATTGATCCCGCTGACGCCATCAGCAAAGCGCGCGAGGCTGTAGCAGCACGCGTGGAGCTGCCCGGCATGAGCCTCATGGAGCATCTGGACGAGCTGCGCAAGCGCATCATCCGCTCGTTCATCTTCCTGGTCCTGGGTTTTGGCGTGGCAGGAATCTTCTATAAGCAGCTTGTCGCTTTCATTCAGGCGCCGCTTAACCACATCGGCAAGTCGCTGGTCTTCACTCACCCCATGGACCCCTTGAACCTGGACATACAGGTTTCGCTGATCGGCGGACTGATTCTGGCCTCGCCTTTCATCCTTTATCAGGTGTGGCTGTTCATCGCTCCGGGACTCTACCAAAATGAGCGGCGCTACGTGATTCCCTTCATGGCCGCAACCGTGGGACTGTTTCTGACCGGCGCCGCCTTCGGCTACTACTGGGTTCTGCCCGGCGCAATGCAAATCCTCATCGTGGACTTCGGAAAGAACTTCACCCCGATGGTCACCATCGAGGAGTACTCCAGCTTCTTTCTCTCCATCATTCTCGGCCTGGGCATCAGCTTCGAACTGCCGGTGCTGATCTTTTTTCTGGCCATCTTCGGCATCGTCACCCCGCGCTTTCTGTGGAAGAACATCCGCTACGCTATTCTGGCCGTCTTCCTTGTAGCCGCCATCATCTGCCCCAGTCCCGATCCCTGGACCATGTGCATCTACGCCCTCCCCATGCTGGCCCTCTATCTGCTGGGCATCGGTATAGCATGGTGGGTCCATCCCGCGCGCCGCAAAGCCAAAGAAGCCAAGGAGGCCGCAAAGTGACTTTGTTTTCGTTTTGGAAGAAAGTCGCAGCGAATAAGTTCCGTGCCCCATCCATTCGCGCATTTTGCGAATGGGTGGGAAACCACGAATCTCATAAAGCATTGTTCATAGTGAGTATTAAGTCACGGGTGCCCCAGGTCCGGGGTCCCCACGGACAGGTCTTCGTCCGTGGGGTGGAGGTCCCTCGCATTTGGGGACATGGGAATTATCAACTCTGGACGAGCGTCGTTTCCGCTCTACTCCTTCTCACCCCCCACGCCGCCCCCGCCCAGCCCCACTTCAACGGCGCCAAAGCCCTCGAATACGCCCGCCAGTTTGTCGCCATCGGTCCGCGCTGGCCCACCAGCCAGAATCATCTGAAGGCCGAAGCCTTCCTGCGCGCCCACTTCCAGCACGACCCGCTCGAAGAAGACGTCTTCACCGCCTCCACTCCCATCGGCTCGGTTGCCATGCGCAACTTCATCGTGCGCTTCCCCGGCAAAAAGGACGGCGCAATCGTCCTCGCCACGCATTACGAGACCAACTACCCGCTGCGCAACATCAACTTCGTCGGCGCCAACGACGGCGGCTCCACCACCGGCCTGCTGCTGGCCATCGCCGACCAGTTGCGCCTTGCAACCGCCCACGGAAAAAAACTCGACGGCTATTCCGTCTGGCTGGTCTTCTTCGACGGCGAAGAGGCGATTCAATCCTGGTCCGACTCCGACTCCACCTACGGCTCGCGCCACATGGCCGCACGCTGGGGCCACGACGGAAGCCTGAGCAAGATCAAAGCCTTCATCCTCGCCGACATGATCGGCGACAAGGACCTCGACATTCTCCAAGAGACTCAATCCACCACCTGGCTGGTCGAACTGGTGATCAAGGCCGCCAAAAAGTTCGGCTACGAGCGCTATTTCTTCAAGACAAGCAGTGCGATCGCGGACGATCACGTGCCCTTCGTCCAGCGCGGCGTCCCTTCCATCGACATCATCGACCTGGACTACGGCCCCAACAACAGCTATCACCACACCGCAAAGGACACCATGGACAAGATCAGCGCCAATAGCCTCACCATCGACGGCGATGTCTTCATGGAAACAATCCGGCTGGTGAATCTGAGGTAGAGGGAACTGTTTGCATTAGAGTGTGAAGCCATGAAGAATTATCGTTCCTCGATTCCGAAAGTCGCGCAAGAGCGCGTTGTTGCCACATACTTGAAAAATCCGCATAAATACAAAGCTGAATACGCACTGAAAGGAGAGATAGTTGGAGTCCGATACTTTGAAGAAAACGGCAATTTAATGTCTGAAACGCCGGTCAAGAACGGGTTGACGCATGGAACTCAATACTTCTTCGACCAGGGACGTGTGGATTTCTCTGAAACCTATTATCAAGGACTTCCGCACGGCACAGCCAAACAATGGTCACAGGACGGCAAGCTCATTGGCACTTACACGATGAGGCATGGCACAGGTCTTGATCTTTGGCGCTGCAAACGCAACTGGGGAAACGGGTCTGTATTTCTTTCCGAAGCCCGATATTATTTGGAAGAACATCGCCATGGGTTCGAATGGTGGATCAATGAGGATCAGAAAAGTGTGAATCATGAATGCCATTTCTGGATGGATCAAAAGCATGGCATCGAACGTGTCTGGAATGGAGAAGGGCGATTAATACGAGGCTGTCCGAAGTACTGGGTTAAGGATAAACAGGTTGCGAAACGAGTATACATAAGGGAATGTTCAAGAGACGCGAGTCTTCCTCGCTTCGGCGCGAAGGACAATCTGCCTCGGAGAAAATTCCCAGAAGACGTTGCGATTCACTGCCAATAACAACGTGATCACATAGAAATTATCCTGTAGCATTTAGATTATGCTAGCCGGCGTTTCATGGATTTGGTGGGTCGGATTTCACGCTGCTGTTGCGGCTCTGCTCGTGGCCGACGCATTTCTCCCCGGCCGTCGTCTCGAAGCACGCCACCCCCAAACCGTAGCCTGGCTCTGGACGGCTCTGTTGGTCGCCGCAGCAACCGGCTTCGCCGCCTGGATCGCCATCGCCAAAGGCCATCAGCCAGCGCTTGAATTTGCGGCCTGTTACACCATCGAAGTCTCGCTCAGCGTCGACAATCTCTTCGTATTCATGATTCTGTTCCAGGGCTTTCGCATCTCGCCGCGCCGCCAGCACACCGCCCTGCTCTGGGGCGTGGCCGGAGCCGTCGTTCTGCGCGCACTCTTCATCGCCGCTGGCATCACTCTGTTTCGTCGTTTCGCGTGGATCACCTGGATCTTCGGCCTGATTCTGCTCTATGCGGCTTGGCGGCTGCTGCGCGGCGGCGCGGCAAACGCGGCAATTCCCGAGTGGATTCGTAAACTGCAACCAGCAAAGGGTTCGTTGTTGCCGGTCATTCTCGCCGTCGAAGTCACCGACCTGCTCTTTGCCGTCGATTCCATCCCCGCCGTTCTCGCCGTCTCCCACAACCCCTTCGTGGTCTACACCTCGAACATCGCCGCCATCCTCGGCCTGCGCTCGCTCTACTTCGCCCTGGCCGCGCTGCTGGACCGCTTCCGCTATCTCCACTATGGCTTGGCCGCGCTGCTCGCTTTTGTCGCGCTCAAGATGCTGGCCGCTCGCTGGATCGACGTGCCCATCACGCTCTCGCTGGCTGTCATGGGCGCGATCCTGGCCGTCTGCGCAGTGATCTCCTGGCTTGCTGGCAACGGAAGCTCAGCGCATTCCTGATTTTTCGTTACGGCTTCTTTTGCAGCGCGTCGGACGGAACCAGCGCCGTCGCCGCATCGTCGTCCAGCGTTACCGCGCCATTTTCAAAGGTCTGGAGCGACACATCGTCGGCGGCCAAAGTCATCCAGCAAACAACGCCCTTCTTGAGAATGCTGCAAACCGTCTCCACGGTCCTCTTGAATTCCGGGTGGCCGATCAGCGAGCCGGAAGCGCGTTCAATCCACATGCTGTGCGTGCCCAGCGTGTAGGTATTGATGACCGGATTGGCAATCTCGATGTTCTTTTTCAGCCCCTCGGTGACTCCCGAAGCAATGCCCGGAAGATCCTGCGCGGTGAACGGGTGTCCCATGCAGTCAAACGACAGCCCCACAACCGCAATGGCCGAAGGCGGGTTGCCGTGGTGAGCTGTCAGCGGCAGTTGAACGCAAGCAACCATCTTTGCGGCCTCATTGCCATAGTCCCTGGCCGCCTGCTGCAACACGTTCGGCAGCATCGGCTTGGTGTCAACAACATCCCAGTCTGACGGAATGTTATAGCTGAAGCCAAGATCGCTGGTGTGCGCCGGTGCGTCCGAAGGGGAAGGCGGAGGAGGAATTGGAACGGTTGAGGCGTCAGGAGTGGCGGGCGCTTGCGCCGCAAGAGAAACGGCGCAAAGGACGAGAAGCGCGGCAAACATGCGGGTTTTCATATCGCAAACAGTCTACCACCATCCCGATTCAGGAAGCATGGGTGCCCCATCCTTTCCGCGTCCTCTGCGGAAAGGGTGGGATTGCCCGATCTATTTCAACAGCACGCCCAGCGTCGCCGCCACTATCCCCACAACCGAAAATCCCAGTCCCACAAACCAGTAGATGCGCTTGTGCGTCAGCAGCGTGATCGAGGTAATCACCAACCCAATCTCCAGTAGCACCTCGCCGAGATCAAAGCGGTCGGCCTTGGCCTCGGCTGCTTCCACTTTCTCCTCGAATTCACCTACCTTCTTTTCCTTTTCGTGGGCCTTGTCTTCGCTTTCCTTGAGTTCCGTGGCCCAATGCTGCTGGTGGTCGGCGTAGCCCTTGGTCTTCTTCTTCGCCTCATCCTTGTTGGCAATCGCCACCACGCTCATCAGGTCGGAGGTCAGATCCGTGTCGTTCGTGCGGATCTTGTGCGCCTGGTAAAAGGCCCACTCATCCGCCACCTGGTTTTGCACCACCGCTGCCCTGGTCTGGTTAAGAATTGCATCGGTGTGCGTACGATGGCCCAGCACCGTGACCACCGCCACCAGCACCGCCAAAATCGTCATGGTCAGCGCCACAGGCATCATCATCCGATCATGCTCCGCGTGCTCCGCGTGTTCCTCCAACTCTTGCACTTCATTCGCTTCCATTGATGATCCTCCAGTTACTAAATGGGAAAATGAATTGAACCGCTAACTTGCTAACTCGCTCGTCACCGCGAAGCGGTGGCTAACTTGCTACATCGAAAACAGCCTGTCTTGCCAGTGCTTCTACCTTCGTTCGCGCCTCTTCGCGTGTTGCGCCATATGCCAGCACACCAGGCAGCCGCTCAATCTCCGCAATCCAGCGCCCATCTTCTTCAATCTCGAAATCAACTTCCAATTTCATCGCCCTACTTCCGCTTCCACTTTACCCCGTCCTTTGAGTCCTCTATCACCACGCCTTTGTCCGCCAACTCCTTGCGAATCTCATCGGCGCGCGCAAAATTCCTTTGCTTCCTGGCCAACTCGCGCTCCGCCATCAGTGCCTCAATCGCCGCATCCGTCAGCCCCTGCCGCGCCATGAGTTCCGGAGCAACCTCATTCATCCGGCCCTCCTGCTCCGCCCACTTGAGCGCCCGCTGCGTAGCCTCGCCGTCCCGGTCCTCCAACACATCGAAGACCGCGTCAAAATCCTTCAGCACCACCAGAATCGCATCCCGGTCGCCGGCCTTCAGTTCTCCCTGGTCCATCGCTGTATTCGCCGCCCGCAGTAGCTCGAAGATCGGCGCCCGCGCCTCGGCCGTATTCAAATCATTGGCCAGCGCGGACCTGTACTCCTCCTGTGCCTTCCTCGCAGCCGCCTGCAAAAAAGAACGTTCGCCGTCCGCGAAGGACCCCGCCGCGAAGTTCCCCTCCATCAGCCTCTGCCGGAACGTCCGCAGCCGCTCCACCGCGCTGGTCGCCTCGGCCAGTCCATCAAACGTAAAGTTGAACTGATGCCGGTAGGGCACCGAAATCAGCGCCAGCCGTATCGCCGACGCCTTGTACCCCTTCAGCAGCAGATCGCGCAGCGTATAAAAATTCCCCTCGCTCTTGGACATCTTCCGCCCGTCCACCAGCAGAAACCGCACATGCATCCAATGCCGCGCAAACTGCTTGTGCGTCACGCTCTCGCTCTGCGCAATCTCGTTCTCGTGGTGCGGAAAAATCAAATCCTCGCCGCCCGCGTGCAGGTCGAAGCTCTCGCCCAAATACTCCATCGACATCGCCGAGCACTCCAGGTGCCAACCCGGCCGCCCCCGCCCAATCGCCGTCTCCCAAGATGTTTCACCGGGTTTCGCCGCCTTCCACAGCGCAAAGTCTCGCGCCGAATCCTTCTCGTACTCGTCCAGGTCCACCCGCGCGCCGTCTTCCATCCCGCCCAAATCTTTTTTGCTCAGCTTGCCATACTCCGGAAACGCCGCGAGGCGAAAATACCAGCTCCCGTCCTCCGTCTGGTAAGCCGCGCCCGCTGCCGCCAGCTTCTGCACCAACTCCACCATCTTCGGAATGTGTTCCGTAGCCCGCGCCATCACCTCCGGCCGCTCCACCCTCAGCGCATCCATATCCTCAAAAAACGCCCGCTCAAACCGCCCCGAATATTCGCCGATGGCGATGCCCGCCGCCGTCGCGTTGCGAATAATCTTGTCGTCCACGTCGGTAATGTTCATCACGTGGCGAACCTTCATCCCCGTCAACTTCAAAAACCGCCGCAGTACGTCCACCTGCAAAAACGTTCTGAAGTTGCCGATGTGCCCATAGTCATAGACCGTAGGTCCGCAGGCATACATCCGCAGAGTCTCGCCATCCGCCGGCGTCACCGGGTCTATCTTTCCAGTAAGCGTATTAAAAAGTCGCAGCGTCATTGGTCGAACTTCTTGCTCATTCGCACTCATATAATCCGTTGAAATTAACCGTTTTTCGGTCTTTTTGATTGTAGCAGCGCGCGATTCCGCAACGGAAAAGCGAGGTTCGGATCATTCACTTTGGGTGCCCCAGGTCCCGATCTTGGGACCTGGGAATCCATTCCTCATCTTCCCAGCGCCAGTGAGGGATCGGCAGACAACGAATCCGCCGCAAACTCCCCAGCCAAAAACCGCGGCCAAGCCGCGGCAGCAATCATCGCGGCATTGTCCGTCGACAGAGCCAGCGTCGGAAAATCCACACGCACTCCTCGCCGCGCGGCCTCGGCGCTGAAGCGCGCCCGCAATTCGCGGTTGGCCGCCACTCCGCCGGTAACCAGAATCCGCCGCGCACCCAGCGATTCGGCCGCCGCAAAACTCTTCTTCATCAGGTCGCCCACCACCGCGCACTGGAAGCTGGCCACCAAATCCAGCACCTGTTGCGGACACAGCGCCAGCGCTTCTTCCTTGCTCTGCGGCGGACGTGCCTCAACTCCTGGCGCAAGCAGCCGTGTCGCCCGCGCACGTGCCTCATCCCGCAACTCGTGCAACTCCACGTACCGCAGCACCGCCGTCTTGATCCCCGAAAACGAAAACATAAATCGTGGGTCGAGATCGGCAATAGGAGCGGTCTTTGCAGCCTTGGTGCGCGGAACCTTCCCCGCCAAATGCGCCTTCGTCTTGATCTGCGCAAACGCGAACGACACGGCGTGCGGATTACCAAAGCGAGCCAGCGCGTCGATCCACGGTCCTCCGGGATAGCCGAAGCCCAGCAGCTTGGCCACCTTGTCGAAGGCCTCGCCGGCCGCGTCATCCACCGTCCGCCCCATCAGCCGGTAACTCCAAGCTCCCCGCTCCTGCCGCGCCCGATAAAGGTGCGTATGCCCGCCGGAAACCACCAGCGCGAGAGCCGACTCATCCTCTTCATGGCTGTCATCCTGAGCGACCCTGAGCGCAGAGAAGGGGAGTCGAAGGACCTGCGGTTCGGTCTCCAGCTCCTGCAGCAGTACCGCGTGAATATGCCCTTCCAAATGGTTGACGGCAATCAGCGGCAGCCCCTGCGCAAAGGCCAGCGCCTTGGCGTACGTAATCCCCACCAGCAGCGCCCCCGCCAATCCAGGCCCGGCGGTTACGGCAATCGCGTCCAAATCCCCCAGCGCGATCCCCGCCTCCGCCAGCGCCGCGCGCACCACCGGCACAATCGCCCGCAGATGCTCCCGGCTGGCCAGCTCCGGCACCACCCCGCCGTAGCGCGCATGCGTGGCGATCTGCGATGCCACCACCGACGATAGCGTCCGCTGCCCCCGCTCCACGACAGCCGCAGCCGTCTCGTCACACGAGGATTCAATGCCCAGGATGAGGCCGCGTCCGCTCATCTGTTTAGTTTACCGGGTAGGCGAGCGACAATGGATGCAGCAGCCATGTTCGCCGTCACGCCCCAATTCGATGCGGCCCTCCAAATCATCGCCGCCTTGCGCGCCGCCGGCCATGAGAGTTATCTCGCCGGCGGCTGCGTCCGCGACCTGCTCCTCGGCCGCGAGCCCTCGGACTACGACGTCGCCACCTCTGCCACGCCCGACATCGTCCTCAACTTCTTCCCGCGCACCTTTGCCGTCGGCGCGCACTTCGGCGTCGTGCTGGTCGCCACCTGCGATGCTGCGGATGGCACCTGTGGTGCGGCAGACGCGGCTTGCGCCGCAGCAACAGATTCGGCCCCGCAGCAGGTGGACGGAAATCTGGCAATAAATTTTGTGCGAGCGAATAGCGAGCAGCCAGCCCCACCGCAGGTGGTTACCGAAGTCGCCACCTTCCGCTCCGATGGCGCATACTCCGATGGCCGCCATCCCGACGTGGTCCGCTACACCACCAGCGCCGAAGAGGATGTCCGCCGCCGCGATTTCACCATCAACGGCCTGCTCCTTGACCCAATGAAGGGTACGGGCTTTAGCCCGTACATTAAAGGAGCAATTAAAGCAGGGGCTGGTAGGGATGGGTTTCAACCTATCCATTTATCCCCTGAAGTAATTTTTTCTGGCTCTGATCTCCGCGCCGCCGTGATCGACCACGTCCACGGCCTCGACGACCTCGACGCCGGCATCATCCGCGCCATCGGCCAGCCAGGCGAGCGCTTTGAAGAAGACCACCTGCGCATGTTGCGCGCAGTGCGCTTCGCTGCGCGCTTAGGCTTTCAAATCGATCCCGCAACGGCCGCCGCCATGTGCCGTCTCGCTCCGAAAATAAATCTCGTCAGCCGCGAGCGCGTCCGCGACGAGCTGACCAAGATGCTCACAGAAGGCCATGCCCGCTGCGCCTTTGAACTGCTCGATGAAACCGGCCTCCTCGCCGAAGTCCTCCCTGAAATTGCCCGTATGAAGGGCGTCGAGCAGCCTCCGCAATTTCATCCCGAGGGCGACGTCTGGACGCACACCCTGCTGCTGCTCGCGCAACTCGACGCAGGCTGCCCGCGCACCCTTGCCTGGGGTGCTCTACTCCACGATGTCGGCAAGCCGCCCACCTTCATGCGCGCCGACCGCATCCGCTTCAACGGCCACGTCAATGTCGGCGTAACCATCGCCGCGGACATCTGCCGACGCTTTCGCTTCTCCAACGACGAAACCCGCCAGACGCTCTCGCTCGTCGAAAACCACATGCGCTTTGCCGACGCCCAGCACATGAAGGCCTCCACCCTCAAGCGCTTTTTCCGTCTGGATAACTTCCCCCAGCACCTCGCCCTGCACCGCATGGACTGCCTGGCCGGCAGCGGCAACCTCGACCACTGGAACTATGTTCGCGCGCGCTATGCATCCATGCCCGAGGAAGCCGTCCGCCCCACTCCGCTCCTCACCGGCCGCGAGTTGATCGCCGCCGGATACAAGCCCGGCGCCGCATTCAAGGAGATGCTCCGCGCCGTCGAGGACGCGCAGTTAGACGGCGCCATCACGACGACCGCCGAGGCGCTCACCTACATCCGCGACCGTTTCCCGCTGATGACTGAAAAGAGGAGCGAGCTATGAGCGATGGCCGCGAGGAGCGAGAAGAACGCGAGAAGCGCCGCGAGCAGGAAGAGCAAGAGAATCGCGAGGACCGCATCGACCGCGATAAAGTCGATTCATGGGAGCAGGAGAGGGACGACTCATAATTCATAAACAATAACCGGCGGCATTCTTTAGCCCCGTCGCATAGAATGAGTGTCATCATCCTTCCATCGCAGAGGCCTCCCATGTCCCACGCGACTCTCAGGAACGGCTACCAATCGCTCTCCAACCGGCTCAACCTTTTTCCGCAGGGCGCGCCGCCCACGGAGCTTCTCTTCCGCATCCTGGAGGTCCTCTTCACCCGCGATGAGGCGGCCCTGGTGGCGCTGCTTCCCATCAAGCCTTTCAACGTCGCCGCCGCCGCCAAAATCTGGAAGAAGCCCGCCGCCGAATCCCAAAACATCCTTGAGACCCTGGCCTCCCGAGGCATGTTGCTGGACATGGAAATTCACGACGAGCACATCTTTGTCCTGCCTCCGCCCATGGCCGGCTTCTTTGAATTCTCCATGATGCGCATCGGCAACACATACGACCAAAAGCTGCTCGCCGAGCTCTTCTACCAATATTTAAACGTAGAGGAAGATTTCGTTCGTAACTTATTCACCGGCGGCGAAACCCAGCTCGGCCGCGTCTTTGTCAACGAGAACGCCCTGGCAGGTGACAGCACGCTCTCCGTCCTGGACTACGAACGGGCCAGCGAAGTCATCCGCACCGCTTCGCACATGGGCATCGGCGCCTGCTACTGCCGCCACAAAATGCAGCACCTCGGCAAAGCCTGCAAAGCGCCCATGAACATCTGCATGACCTTCAGCGGCACCGCTCAGTCGCTCATCAAGCACGGCATCGCGCGCCAGGTCGATGTCAGCGAAGGATTGGATTTGCTCGACAAGGCCGTCAGTCACAATCTCGTCCAGTGCGGCGAGAACGTTCAAAATCAGGTGGCCTTCATCTGCAACTGCTGCGGATGCTGCTGCGAGGCCATGCTCGCCGCCAAGCGCTTCGCCGTCCTCAACCCCATCGCGACTACCAACTTCATCCCCGCGCTCAACGCCGCCTCATGCAACGGCTGTGGAAAATGCGCGGAAGTCTGCCCGGTCGAAGCCATGGCGCTCGTCGCAGCCGGCGACCCGCACAAGCCCAAGCGCAAAAAGGCGCGCCTCGACGAATCTCTCTGCCTGGGTTGCGGCGTCTGCGTCCGCGCCTGTCCCAGCGCATCAATCAAGCTCCGCGCCCGAGAGCAGCGTGTGCTTACTCCGGTCACCACCGCCCATCGCGCCGTGCTCATGGCCATCGAGCGCGGCCAGTTGCAGAACCTCATCTTCGACAATCAGGCGCAATGGAATCATCGCGCCATGGCCGCGATCCTCGGCGTAATTCTCAAGCTGCCGCCCGTCAAGCAGATCATGGCCAGCAAGCAAATGAAATCCCGCTACCTGGAACAACTGATGAAACCAAGGGATTTCGTCCATCTGGAACATTGAGAAAAGCTCAGAAAGTGCGGAGAGGCGCAGCCGCACGGATCTTCGTGACCTCATCCAGGATGCGATGCGCGAGGTCGGACTTTGATTGTGCCGGAAAGACGACTTCGTGTGCCGCAGTGATGAAGATAGCGGCATTGCGTTCCGAGTCGAAGCCCAAGCCGGGTTGGGAAACATCGTTGGCGACGATGGCGTCCGCGCCTTTGTGCTCCAGCTTTTCGCGAGCGTTGCGGATGAGCTCTTGTGTGCCGCTGACGGTCTCGGCGGCAAAGACGATGAGCAATGTGCCGGGGTTGCGGTGGGCGGCGACGCTCTGCGCAATGTCTTCCGTAGGCTCAAGCGAGAGCGTGAGCGGGCCAGCGCGCTTTAGCTTTTGCGTGGCGGCGGCAGCGAGGCGGAAGTCGGACACGGCAGCGGCTTTAATCACCAGAGTAGCTTGTGGAAGATGGGCCAGTATGGCGGCGTGCATCTGGCTGGCGGTAGTGACGTCGATGCGTTCGCAGCCTGCGGGGGCGGCGAGCGCGGTGGGCGCGCTGATGAGAATGACCGTTGCGCCGCGCGCAATGGCGGCTTCGGCCAGTGCGTAGCCCATGCGGCCGCTTGAGCGGTTGCCTATAAAGCGCACGGGATCGATAGGCTCGCGAGTGCCGCCGGCCGTGACCAACACCGTTTCGCCGGCGAGATCGTTTTCATCGAGGCGCTGAATGCGGGCGAGGACGGCATGCACGATCTCATCGATCTCGGCGAGGCGGCCGCTGCCGGTCATGCCGCAGGCCAGGTAGCCGCTGCCCGGCGCGATGATTTCTACGCCTCTCTGGCGCAGCGTGGCGAGGTTGGCTTGCGTGGCAGCGTGGTTCCACATATTCACATTCATCGCTGGAGCAACAATGACGGGCGCGGTGGTGGCGAGGTAGAGGGTGGAGAGAAAATCGTCTGCCAACCCGTGCGCGAATTTGGCCAGCGTGTGCGCGGTGGCCGGAGCGACCAGGAGCAAGTTGGTGGATTCGGCTGCGGAGATGTGCTCGATGGAGCCGCCTTCGTACGCATCCGTCTGCCACATTGAAGTGATGACCTTGTGGCCGGTGAGCGCGGCGAAGGTGAGCGGGCGGACAAACTCCTCGGCGGCGCGCGTCATGACCACATGCACGTCGAGCGTGTGCTGCTGCAAGGCGCGAACCAGTTCGGCGGATTTGTATGCTGCAATGCCGCCGGTAACTCCGAGCGTGACTTTGAAGGGATTCGGACTACTCATAGTTTCTCCTGGATAATTCCTGAATCGGAAATCGCTGAATCCGTCTGTATTTTGAAAGGGCCTGGCTTTACAGTTTGCGGAAAAATGCCACCGGAGTAGCAAGAAGTGTCAGGGCACGACTTCACAGCTTCCGGAAAAATGCAAATTGTGGTGCAAGAAGCGTCAGGGCACGACTTTAGTCGTACCGCAAAATGCCCAATAAAATCGGGGGCTTTAGCCCCTGAGGGAATCTCATCAATGGAACAACTCTTCATTCGAAATTTCCTAAGAGATGGTTGTCAATCAGGCGCGTTTCACCCAGACGGGCGGCGACGGCGAGGAGAGCGCTGCCGGTAGTGTCCGCCAGCGGCAACAAAGTGTCGGGATCAACCACGGCGGCGTATTCAACGATGACCGTGGGTTCGGATGCAAGCATCTGCTGCATGGTTGCAGTGAGTACCTGGGAGTTGCGTTCGCCGTGTGCATGAAGATCAGCGGCTGCGTCGAGCGAGCGGTGCAGGATGGTGGCGCGGATGCGCTGCTCTGTCGTCAGATAGCGGTTACGCGAACTGAGGGCCAACCCGTCGGGCTCGCGCACGATGGGACAGGCGACAATCTCCACGAAAAAATTCAGGTCGTGCACCATGGCGCGGAGGACGGCCAACTGCGCGGCATCCTTCTGGCCGAAGTAGGCGCGGTCGGGCTCAATAATGTGGAAGAGCTTGGCGACGATGGTCGCCACTCCGCGAAAGTGGCCGGGGCGGTGTGCTCCGTCCAGGCGGTCGCTGATGCCGCCGACTTCAACGAAAGTAGTTGCGCCGTCGGGAATCATCATTTCGGCGCTGGGCGCAAAGAGAATGTCTACACCGGCGGCGGTGAGCGCGGCGCAATCGGCCTCAAAGGTGCGTGGATAGCGGTTGAAGTCTTCGTTGGGACCGAACTGCAGAGGATTGACGAAGATGGTGGCGGCCACGTGAGTGCAGTCGCGCTTCGCCGCGGCGATGAGCGAGAGATGGCCGGCGTGCAGTGCGCCCATGGTGGGCACAAGCGCGAGTGTGCCGCCGCGGCGGAGTTCGCGTGCGGCGATTTGCATTTCGGCAATAGAAGTAAGAATTTCCATAAATTTTGTGTGCTCATTCCTTTCGCTGCGCGGCGTCGTTCGCTTTGCAGAGTGGAGCGTCTTTCATAATCCAGCATTGTGTCAGGGCACGACTTTAGTCGTGCCGAAAAATGCCCTAACAAGAGGAGGGCTTTAGTGTCTGCGTGAAAACGCTCGCATTTCCGACTGAGCGAGGTGTTCTGGTTAAGGTTTTCCGGCAAGCGGTTGTTATTTGGCGGCGTGCCGGGGCGAATTTGCGGTTTCAGTTGTGGTTC
>Ga0224558_1002249_pt1 | contig 18186 bp, 18 predicted proteins | sample 714S32024metaG_FD_180682 | JGI IMG/M metagenome (GOLD analysis project Ga0224558, IMG submission 180682) | Peat soil microbial communities from Stordalen Mire, Sweden - 717 S3 20-24 | ecosystem: Environmental > Terrestrial > Soil > Wetlands > Peat | place: Sweden: Norrbotten County, Stordalen...
CCTTATGCCGAAGGTAGGTCAGGCTTACCTCGATGCCCGCCGCACTCAGATCGTGGATGCCGCTCGAGCCCGATTCACCAGCCATGGCTTCGCACGGACCTCGATGGCTGACATCGTTAGCGAGTCCGGCCTCTCCACCGGGTCGATCTACCGGTACTTCACGAGCAAGGACGAGATCATCGTTGCCGTCTGCGAGCAGGGAAGCGAGGCGTTCCCGTCAGCGCTCACCGTTGAAGCCATCAACGACTTTCTCGAGCACGTCCGAGCCATGGCTCGGGACAAGGGACATGCTCGTTTGGTCGCCCAGATCTACGCCGAGGCAGCGCTGTCCCCTGCGCTGGCTGCGATCGTTGCCAAGCAGCTTGCGGTGATGCGCGAAGCGGTTGCCGATCTGATTCGGGACGACCGCCAAGACGATGCCGAAGAGATTGCGGAGGCGTTCGTGGCCATCGGCATCGGCTACAGCCAGCAGCTTGCCGTGCGGGGCGACCTCGATCCAGCGCCCTTCGTCAGGGCGTTGATGGCGGTACTTCAGGAGTAGTCCCGTGGGACCTCAGGGGTCGTCCGTGAGTCGACGGGCCTTGCTTCAGGCACCCGTGACCGCCCACATCTCGGACTAGCTGACGGCACGCTTGCTACCGCCAGCATCCCGGACGCGTCGCCACGCCCGGAGTCCACCGCCCAAGTGAACCGGAGCAGAACTGACCCACCGGCACTCCGATCTGCGCCTTCACGCTTCAGACCTGTGCTTCGTGCCAGACGCCGGAACCCTGGTGTAACTGATTGCTGAGCAACCTCCGGACCGGAGGGACGGCGGCAGAGGATGGCCCATTGCTCGGTGAGCATCTCATTGGGATGGAGTGACTGTTTTGTCATCCACGGCACCGCCGCTCGCGAAGATTGCAATCGCCCGGAAGGGCCCGATCTGGGCGCCATGCTGTACATGAGATCACGCCCCGGTCGGCGGCGCACTGACAGTCGCCCGGGACTCCGTGAAGTCCGCGCAACGGAAGATCGGGTAGCTCAACATTCGACGCTCCGAGAGGTCCGCCGGAAACCGGGTCGACGCGACGGCCAGCCGGCGGATTCTGGTCCTTCCGATGGCACGCTCCGTCTCGACGCCGAACTCAGGGTCGAATCCACGAGGGCGCAGCGTTCGCGACGAATTGATCGAAGGTCACGGGTGGTTCGGAGACAAGCTCCGCCACTCCGTTGGTGATTCGATCCTCGGCGCCTTCGGCGATGATGAGGTCCATGAAGGCGAGCGTCTGAGCGTGTGGCTCGATCAGTCCATGGGCGACGTGGCGCGCTACCAGCTCGTCGAAGGTCAGCGGGTAATGAGTGACGGTCTCGCCAATCGCATCGCTGATACGCCGGGCGACCTCGTCATAGCTGAGCAAATCGGGCCCGGTCAGCACGAAGTCTGAGTTTGGAGCGTCCTCCGCGGTCAGTGCTGCCGCTGCCCCACGTGCGATGTCGTGGGCGCTGATGAAAGGGACGCGCCCGTGCCCGGTAGCGGTGTAGATGGCCCGCTCGTCACGGATGGTGGTGCAGTGCGGCCCTTCGGAGAAGTTCTCCATGAACCACGACGGCCGGAGAACTGCCCAGTCGGCTCCGGACCCAGCGAGCCACTGATGCACCTGGCCCATGCCCGGGCCCCCCGCCTCGAGGGGCGATGCGCTGAGCAGCACGAACCGTGCAACGTCACGGCTGATGGCTGCTTCGACGAACTCGATCATGAGGGATACTGCATCGTCGGCTCCCATCGGCGCGACCAGGTAGACCGAGCTGACATCGACCAGGGCTGCGTCCCAGGTCGTGCGATCTGTCCAGTCGAAGTGGACCCCACCTGCGGGCGGGTTTCGAGAAGCAGCTCTGGCGGAGATATTGCGTTCATCGAGAAGCGCCAGTAGACGGCGCCCCGTCTTGCCGGTGGCGCCAGTGATCAGGACACGATCCCTCACGAAAGGGCCTCGGCGGAAACAAGCGGGTTCCAGTACTCCCGGTAGTGGGCAAGCTTGCCGTCGCAAGCTTCGGCCACGATGACGTACTGCTGGTTGTAGGGCTTGTCCGTCTCGACTGCCCGTCCCCTGATCGTCATCTCGACGACCACGACATTCGGGTCCAGAGCGGGGTGGACGCGTAGCTCGTCCACCCCATCGATGGAGATGCGAGACGGATAGTCCGTCATGTAGGCAAGGATCTGCTCCTTTCCCTGCAGAAGTCTCGGGCGTTCCGGGCCGGCAAAGGGAAACTCGCAGACCCCGTCATCAGCCCACAGCTCAATCCACTCATCGAATCGCGCCTCGGTCAGCAGCGTCTGGTACTGCTGCATCAAGGTGAGCGTCGTCAATCGCGCGCTTTCGTCGTCAGTCATTGTCACGTCACCTTTCGGATGTGACGACAAAGAGCTTGTCGTCGAGGCAGCTGAAGATGTCGACTTGGGTCGTCCGTGGTCATGGGGACCTCCCGCAGGCCGACCCCTGTACTATTCGGACTGTCAGTCCGGTTCAGTGGAGATGATACGGACTGCTGGTCCGCTTGGCAAGAGGAGACGTGGAAGAGCCATGGCAGTGGTGCGAGAGGAGCGGGCCGATGCGGCACGCAACCGCAAGGCGATCCTGGAGGCCGCCGATGAGCTCTTCGCGACCTCGGACAGCCCGGGCGAGGTGTCGATGGACGACATCGCCCGCGCCGCCGGAGTTGGCAAGGGCACGCTCTTTCGGCGCTTCGGCGACCGGGCCAACCTGATCCGGCAGGTCTACGCCGTCAGGCTGGCACCGCTGCGGGAGCAGATCGAGTCGGGCCCTCCACCGCTCGGACCGGACACCCCACCCCGAACACGTGTCGCCGCCATCATCGACGCCATCGCCGTCGTCAAGCTCGACAACGCCCATCTGATGCTGGCTCTCGAAGAAGGGGGTGGCCCGACGAGCGGCATCTATGGATCAGCCGACTATGTGAGCGTGCACGGCCTCTTACGTGACCTCGTCGCTACCGAGCTCGGAGTGGGCCGAGCTGGTTGGGTCGCCCATGTGCTCCTGGCGACCGTCCGGGCCGACCTCCTTCGGCATGTGACCGAGGGAGAGGGCATGAGCCACAGTGCCCTCCGTTCGAGTCTCAGGGACTTCGTCGACGACACGCTGGATCATTAGCTGGTTCGCCGGCCCGTGGGTGTCCCATATTGCGTGATATGCACCGCAATCTCGGGCTCAACTGACAGCACGCTTACTACCGCGGGCACGCCGACGGCGTCACCACGCCCGCAGGTGACTGCCCCAATGATCTGGAGCAGAACTGGCCCGTCGGCGTCCTGAACTGCGGTTTCACGTCCCGAAGCCGTACTTAGAGCCCCGCGCCGGAACCCCGGTGTAGCTGATTGCTGAGGAAGCTCCGGACCGAGGGGATGGCGGTGGAGGATGGCCCACGCCTCAGTGGCAAGGCGGACCGGCCACCTCGAATAAGCAGCCTGTCCGCCAGCAGTCACTTGCTGACCCTGCGGGTGCACCCCGATCCAGGTGAGTCGAACTGTCGCGAAGAGCTCGGGGTGGGCGGACTGAGGATCATCAATCGGCTCTTATCGCGCAATGCCGTCAGGGTGAATCTGCTCCTGCACGCCGGATGTATGGCATGCGAACGAGCACCACGGTCATCGCCTGGCGAGGCGGCGCCCACTTACCGTATCGATCGCCGTGTAGTTCATTTCGAAGTGGTGATAGAGCGTGGACTCGTCCGCTTGGGAAAGCTCTTCGCCATGCATCTCGATGTCGGGTGCCGTCCGGATCGCCTCCTTGGTCACCTGGACCTGAAGGTCATCGGGACCGATTTGAACGCCAGCCAGAGGCACGAAGGTCAGGTGGCGGTCGATGAAGCCCTCCTTCACCGTCGCGAACTGGGGCTCATCGGTTTCGACGTCGACGTAGACATCCTGCAGTTTGCCGATCTTCTCGCCATAGCTGTCGATGATCGTCCTCCCATGCCATTCCGAGACGTTCCATCTGGCCTTCTCGGGTTCATTGTCTTGACCCTGGTCGTAGATGTCTGTCATTTCAACCTCTCAGTGTGAACGTGCAGGTCGCCAGCGGACCGTCTCCCGGCAAGCTGAAGAAGTACTTCGCTGGCGATCGGCCACCTGGCTCGGTCGCGCTTGGCGTCGCGTCCCTACTTGACCGCTTCGTGCACCTCGGTCGAACGACCTTCCGCATCGATGGTCTGCTTGTCGTAGGCATGCCGACGACCGCCCACGGGACGGCGTGACATGGCGAACACGATCGTCGAGATGACCAGACCGACGGCCCCGACGACCATGAGGATGACCCCCACGGTCGAGAACCGGAAGCCGTGCCCCGGGTAGGTCACTGCCCAATACATGATCGCACCTGCAGCGATCGCCACGGTACTGAAACCCATTCCTGTCAAACCCATGAATTGTTCCTCCATCTGGTTGTCTGGTTCGTGCCCACGACATTCAGAGGCTCCGCCGGGTGCGTGGTTGGCACCCAAGCTGACGACATCCCCAACAATTCCCTACGCCCGACGGACGAAGTAGATGATCCCGACGATCACCAAGACCAAGACGAGCGTTCCAAGGCCGATGTACATAGTTCCTGACTCTCTTGGGCCGCGGAATGCGCAACCCACCTGGTTCGACACCAAGGCGCTGAACTCACGCTGGGTAGTCCACCGCGGTGTCTTCGCCGGTCCCCGGTTGACCAATCCTTGTGATCAGTCTGCGGGAACCGCTGCATGGACGACGAACCCGCTACTTCTTGTGGAGGACGTCCTTCATCTTGTCGATGCCCTCCTCGACCTTTTCCTCGACCTTGCCGACCTTCTCCTTGACCTCACCGGCCTGGCGGTCAGCTGTGCCCTCTGACTTCAGGTCCTTGTTCCCGGTCAGGTCGCCGACGGCTTCTTTCGCCTTGCCCTTCATCTGATCTGTCTTCCCAGCCATGTCGTTTTGCCTCCTTCAACCTCGTGACGCGTGCCGGACCCCTTGTGGCCTGGCGACAAGTCCACCGTGGACCCCACGGCCGTGCGCAACCAGAGGACAAAGGCCTTGCTCAGCCGGATGACCGGGAATGACGTGTACGGCGGGCGGAAGCTGGAGTTCACCCGTGGGATCGGATTTGGTGCGCTGGAACACCGAGCGGGTGGCGTAGTCCCTGTGCCTGATCGGTGGCCACGCGCCGGAATCCGACATGTCGACGTCAGCGGACCTTCGCGGGCGGGCGATGATAGAAATCGCAACGGAGCCGGACACCCGCGCTGTGGGGACCGAATCCAAGCAATCCCAGCCAAGACTAAAGGGGAGCACAGATGGCCAAGCACGACGCGAAGAAGGCCAAGGGGGGCACGAGCTCTCCGGGGCCAGATTCGCTTGGCTTGCGGTGGCTCGACGACGTGGCCGACCACGACTTCGACGCCGCACTGGCGTATCTGTCATTGAAGCTCGATGGGAAGCAGGCCGCGGCGGCCATCGGACGCCTTCGCAAGGCCGAGGTCACCCATCGCCGGGCGAACGACATCTTGCGCGCCTGCAGCCTTTCGCCATTACCTCTGGACGACCCCGGCGTGCGCCGTGACCTGCTCAACGCTGTCTCTGGCCAACGGCTGAGTTCCGCGCTCGTTGTCTCCAGTGGACTTGGTGGGGAGATCGCCGACGGGTACCACCGGGTCTCCCTTGCGTACTACCTCGATCCCTTCGGAGACGTCCCCCTGCGCATTGGCGCCGCTCCCGACTGATCCGCACGTTGCCGGCGTCGTCCACCGAGTGATCGGGACTCATGCGGCACATCGTTGGGGGGAACCGTCCCCGAACATCCTGCAACTCAGCGGCCGGACGATGTCCCAGGCACTTCCGGGTCATCTTGGCACCCACCGACTTTCGCCGGAGAAAGGGGACCGATCCGGAGGGTCCATTCCGCCTCTCCGGTGTCAACCGAACTCCGAGCAGTCCCATGGTGCCCTGGGCGTTGACCTGATTGGGCACTTCGGCCCTTCACGCACTCCAGTTCAACTTGGGACTATGGAACGTGCCAGACGTTCGTCCGTGGGTTGGCGGCGTGCTGGGAACGACGGACCCCATCGAGACCATGACGCAGACCACCTCCACAGAGCTGTTTCCAGTCGAGCACATCTCGATCCACGGCCACCAGATCGGCTACCGCCGTGGTGGTCAGGGTCCCGTACTGCTGCTGCTCCACGGCATCGCCGGCAGCTCCCTCACCTGGGTCCCCGCCATGACGCTGTTGCAGAGCGACTACACGGTGCTGGCACCGGACTTCCTCGGGCACGGGGCGTCGGAGAAACCTCCCGGCGACTACTCGCTCGGCAACCTCGCCACCGTTGTACGGGATCTCCTCGACCTGCTCGGCATCGACCGGGCCACCGTGGTCGGGCAATCCTTCGGTGGTGGAGTGGCCATGCAGTTCTCCTATCAGTTCCCCGAGCGCTGCGAGCGCCTGGTACTTGTCGACGCCGGGGGCTTGGGCCGCGAGGTGAACTGGATCCTCCGTCTCGCCGCCCTGCCAGGGGCCGAGTACGTGATGCCAGCACTGTTCCCAGCCTTCGTGGGGAACTGGGGGGACTCGGTCGTCAAGTTCTTCGGTGGGCGAGGTTTCCCGAACGCCCAGGCGGTGGAGATGTGGCGCTCGTACAAGTCGCTGACGGAGGGCGAGAGCCGGCACTCCTTCGTACGTACCATTCGGTCCGTGATCGACCCGGGCGGGCAGTCGGTGAGCGCCGTGGACCGCCTCTACCTGGCCGCACACATGCCGACGCTCATCGTTTGGGGTGACCATGACAGGATCATTCCGGTCGACCACGCCTACCTCGCGCACGAGGCCATCCCCAACAGCAGGTTGGAGGTGATCGAGGGGGTGGGTCACTACCCCCACGTGGAAGAGCCCGTCCGCTTCGTCGAGATCCTGAAGGACTTCCTGCGCACCACGGAGCCCAGCAAATTCAACCCTGAGGAGCAGCTCGATCTGCTGCGCCAGGGTCCGCAGGCTGAGGCGGCGCGTACGACCACCAAGTCAACCGACCCTCGATGATTGTGCTGAGGCGCCTATGGGAAAGAGGCGGATCGACGCGTCCCAGAAGATGTGCCGTCAAAGGCTTGAGGAGGACGCCCACCCCTACTGGCATTCGGGTGAGTTGGCGTTCACAAGGCACAAAGAATCGTTCGCATCCGGTCGAATTGAGGACTGGCAGGCACGCAGTCGCGACAACGGTTGAGATGCATCCCCGTCGATTCGCTGGCGCACTGGCCAGCGTGGCCGTCGCAGTCCTCGCCCTGGCCGGTACCGCGTGCGGCAGCACCACGACCGCTCCACCTCGTTCGACTACTACGACCAGGGTCGCCTCCACCACCACGGGACCATCGAGTTCCCCAACGACCACGGCCCCTGTGCCTGTCGTCGGTCCACCGGGGGGCCCGATCCCGACAGCCTTCCAGGCCACCTCGTTCACCGCGGTGAGCTTGGATGATTGGTGGATGCTCGGGACTGCTCGATGCCTCACCGGATCCGGCACCTGCGGCGCCATCCTCCGTACCACCGATGGCGGCTCCACGTTCGCCGGGATCCCCAGCCCCCCGGTCGGCGGGAGCGACGTGTCACAGCTCCGCTTCGCCAGCCCCTTGGACGGCTACGCCTTCGGCCCTGATCTGTGGCAGACGGCCAATGGAGGGGCGACCTGGGCGAACGTCCCCATTCCGGGGCAGGTCACCGAGCTCGAGGCGGCCGACGGCGAGGCGTATGCGCTGGTTACCGGCGCAGGCTCGTCGAACAGCACGTCGAATGAGCTCCTGACTGCTCCGGTCGGATCACAGCAGTGGCGGCAGGTGCCGACGCCCACTCCTCTCGGCTACGGGGCCCAGTTCGCGCTCAGTGGGTCGAACCTGTACCTCCTCGGGGGTAACGGGGACATGGTCCTCCTGTACTCCACTGATCAGGGGGCCCAGTTCAGCCAACGGATCGATCCGTGCACAGCTGGTCTCGGGGGTTCGGTGACGGTCGCCGCCGATGGGACGTCGACACTGTGGGCCGCGTGCCCGACGGGCATGATGGGCGAGGCGGTACTGTCGACCGACGGCGGTGTGGCCTGGCATGTCGCCACGGCGACTGGAGGATTCCCCAACTCGTTGAAGCTGGCCGCGGCTTCGTCATCGGTCGCCCTCGCCTCTCCCGCCCCGGAGACGCTCAACGGGGCACTTGTGCGGACGATGAACGGAGGCAGCACCTGGGCGGTCGTCCTGTCCGGGTCGAGCCCGTCGTCGGCCTCGTGGGTGGGGTTCAGCGACCCGTCGCGCGCCTACGCGCTCCTTGCCGGCAGTCTCTTCGAATCGAGTGACGGGGGCGCCACCTGGCGCTCCGTGGCGCTCAAGAGCTAGCCCGGATCGGCTGGAGACTGCTGTCCTCGACTGTCCGATTGGTGGTTGACCGATTGGAGAGAATGCAGAGCCACTTGGCGAGTCACTGATCTGAGAAACATCGGCCCATCCGTAGTCTCCGCAAGAGACCCTAGGCTTGAGCTCGGCGGGTTTTCGCCAAGTGAAGGAGTGCGACATGCCCCTTGGCAAGGCTGGCGGACCCAGCTCCAGGACCGCCGATGGCACGTCGGGCTCAAGGCTCGACACCAATGACGACCTGAAGACCATTTCCGTCGCAGAGGTCGAGAAACGGCTCCGTTCGTCCCCGGATGGCCTCACCCAGGTCGAGGCGGAGCAGCGTCTGGATCAGTACGGGCCGAACGAGATTCAAGCGAAGAAGGTCAACGAGTTCCTGAAGTTCCTCAGTTACTTCTGGGGACCAATCCCCTGGATGATCGAGGTCGCCGTCATCCTGTCGGGCGTCTTGGGCCACTGGCCCGACTTCATCATCATCCTGATCCTCCTGCTGGCCAACGCCGGCATCGGGTTCTGGGAGGAGCACCAGGCCGGCAAAGCCATTGACGCCTTGAAGGCGGAGCTCGCGATCAAGGCCCGGGTGCTGCGCGACGGCGAGTGGACCAATCCCCCGGCGCGGGATCTCGTTCCGGGCGACGTCATCCGGTTGCGCAACGGCGACATCGTTCCCGCCGATGCGCGGCTGCTCGAGGGAGATCCGATCGAGGTGGACCAATCGGCGCTGACCGGTGAGTCGCTACCCGCCACGTGCGCTCCTGGTGACTCGGTGTTCTCGGCATCGATCGTGCGCCAGGGTGAGATCGGTGCCCTCGTCTACGCCACGGGCGCACACACCTACTTCGGCAAGACCGCCGAGCTCGTCCAGGACAGCCAGACCATCAGCCACTTCCAGCGTGCCGTGCTGAAGATCGGGACCTACCTGATCATCCTTGCCATCGCCATGGTGAGCGTGATCGTCATCGTCTCGATCGTTCGCGGCGACCCGTTCCTCGACACACTCCAGTTCGCGCTCGTCCTCACGGTGGCCGCGATTCCCGTCGCCATGCCGACGGTGTTGTCGGTGACGATGGCGGTGGGCGCGCGGCTGCTCGCGAAGAAGAAGGCCATCGTCAGCCGCCTGGTGGCGATCGAGGAGCTGGCCGGCGTGGACGTACTCTGCACGGACAAGACCGGCACCTTGACCCAGAACAAACTGACGCTCGGCGACCCGTTCGCCGTGGATGGCGTCGGTGTCGATGACGTGATCCTGGCTGCGGCGTTGGCGTCCCGAGCCGATGACAACGACACCATCGATCTCGCCGTCCTCGGTGGTCTGGCCAGCGACCAGGCCCTGCGCGGTTACCACGTGGAGCACTTCCAACCCTTCGAGGCGGTCGGCAAGCGGACCGAAGCGATCGTGAAAGGCGCGAAGGATCCTTCGTTCAAGGTCACCAAGGGCGCGCCTCAGGTGATCCTCGAGCTGTCGGCCAACGCCAATCAGGTGAAAGCAAGCGTCGACCACGCGGTCAACGAGTTCGCCGAGCGTGGATTCCGGTCCCTCGGAGTCGCACGGGCAGAGGGAGCCGGGAACTGGCATTTCCTCGGGGTACTCCCGCTCTTCGATCCACCCCGTGTCGACGCCAAGGCGACCATCGCCACCGCGCGTCAGATGGGCGTACAGGTCAAGATGGTCACCGGCGACGCGCTCGCCATTGCGTCGGAGACCGCCCGGACCCTCGGGATGGGTACGGACATCCTCGACGCAGCGGGGCTGGGCGACGCCGGGAGAACAGAGACGGCGGCGACATCCAAGACCATCGAGGACGCCGACGGCTATGCCCAGGTGTTCCCCGAGCACAAGTACCACATCGTGGACGTGCTCCAGAAGCGTGGCCACATCGTCGGCATGACCGGTGACGGAGTCAACGACGCCCCAGCGCTGAAGAAGGCCGACTGTGGGATTGCCGTATCGGGGGCGACGGACGCCGCACGGGCGGCGGCCTCGATCGTGCTGACCACGCCCGGTCTGTCCGTGATCATCGACGCGATCAAGGAGAGCCGGAAGATTTTCCAGCGGATGAACAGCTACGCGATCTACCGGATCGCCGAGACCCTCCGTGTCCTGCTGTTCATCTCGATGGTGATCCTCATTTTCAACGTCTTCCCGGTGACCACCATCCAGATCGTGATGCTGGCCCTGCTGAACGACGCGGCCATCCTGTCCATCGCCTATGACAATGTCCGCTACCGGAACCAACCGGAAGCCTGGAACATGCACCTCGTTCTCGGGATGGCCACGGTTCTCGGTGTGGTCGGCCCGGTGGCCGCATTCGGCATGTTCTATCTCGGTGATCGCGTCTTTCACCTTGGACATCCCGAGCTGCAGACCATGATGTATCTCACGTTGTCCGTGGCCGGACACCTGACGATCTTCCAGGCCCGCACTCGCGGTCCGTTCTGGTCCATTCGGCCCGCTCGCATTCTCTTGCTGGCCGTGGTGGGCACGCAGGCACTGGCGACGTGCATCGCGGTGTTCGGAATCTTCATGACACCCCTCGGATGGCGCTACGCGGTCCTCGTGTGGGGCTACGCACTCGTGTGGTTCGTCGTCACCGATCGGGTGAAGTTGCTCGGGTATCGGGTCTTGGACCCATCGGGCACGGCAGCGGACGAGACGACGTCTGGCGCACAGCGGTCCCCGACGGACCTGGCGGCGCTGGCTGCAGTCGTGGCCCCGTTCCACACCAGCACCGATGTCGACGATTCTGTGTACCACGACAGCAGCGCCTGCCCCTACGGGAGGGAGATCGTCCGCGACGGCCACGATCAGGAGGGCACCGGAGGTGCTCGGCGATGCGAATGGTGCGAGGCGCATGCTCGCGTGTCCCCGTTCCACACCGACGCCGATGTCGGCGACCCGGTGTACCACGACCTCTGCGCGTGCCCCTATGGACAGGCCATCACCAACAGTGGCCACGACCAGGCGGGCACCGGGGGCGCACGGCGTTGCGAATGGTGCGAGGCGCAGGGTGCCGTCGACGTCATAGAGGGCTCACCACAGGGGGAGAAGGCGCCATGAGGCTCAACAAGGAAGTCCTCGGCGAAATGCGGATCGAGCCCGGCGGGCCGGCCAAACTGGACGAGCGCAGCACCAAGCGAGTGGTGTCCGACTGGCTGGGTCCTCGGGACCACGACGGCAAGGACAAGCAGCGCAAGAAGGTGGCCGAAGAGGACCTCCGGGAATTCGTGGACGAACTCTCATCGGCACAGGAGCTGCTGTGGGCCAACGGCAGCTATTCGCTCCTGATCGTTCTCCAAGCGATGGACGCCGCGGGCAAGGACGGGACGATCAAGCACGTCATGTCAGGCGTCAATCCACAGGGATGTCGGGTGGAGTCGTTCAAGCAGCCCTCCGCTGTAGAGCTGGGTCACGACTTCCTGTGGCGCTGCTCCAAGGCGCTGCCCGAACTGGGAGCCATCAGCATGTTCAACCGCTCCTACTACGAGGATGTGCTGGTGACCAGGGTGCACCCCGATCTCCTGGCCAAGACCCACGAGGTGCCGACGACCGGACCCGACGAGAGATTTTGGAAGAACCGCTACGACGACATCAACGCATTCGAACACCATCTGCACCGCAGCAGGACAAGGATCGTGAAGGTCTTTCTGCACGTGTCCAAGGAGGAACAGAAGAATCGGCTCCTCAGCCGCCTGGACGATCCGGCAAAGAACTGGAAGTTCTCCGTGGCCGACCTCGCCGAACGACAGCACTGGGACGAATACCAAAGCGCGTACGAGGAGGCCTTGAGTGCCACGTCGACCACGTGGGCCCCGTGGTATGTGGTGCCGGCCGATCACAAGTACGCGCTTCGGGCACTCGTCGGCGGCATCATCGTCGACGTGATTGACCAGCTGGGGCTGAAGGCACCCGTCGTGTCCGGTGACAGTATGGAGGCGCTTGGCATCGCAAGGGATGAACTGCTCGCCGAGACGTGATCGCTGTCAGAGCGTGGAGTGTCAATGAAATACTGGTAGTGACCAGGGAAAACGTTCCCGAGAGACCGTTGTATTTCCTACAACATCGGTGGAGGCGATGGGACTCGAACACTGTTCGCTACGGGTCCGTGCCCCTAGCGCTGCCGGGTAGGCGCCGCAGTATCTAGGTTCAGCTGACGGTCGCTACCCTCTGGCTCCCTGGCCGAGTCACCACACCCACAGGTAACTGCCCGAGTGATCCGGAGTAGAACTGGCCCAACGGTGCACTGAACTGCGGTTTCACGCCCCAAAAGGGTGATTCGTGCCTCGTGCAGGAACCCCGGTGTAACTGATTGCTGAGCAACCTGAGCATTGCCCGTACCGATGCCTCAGATTCCGTGCGGGCACCCGTTGCAGGGGGGACCACCAGTCGAACTTGGGCTGAGGGATTGACAAGCCGCCGAGATCGGAGACCAATAGACGCCCACGTGTGCGGTGGGCATCGTCGAGACCATGAACCGTGGCGACCTCCGTGTCGACGAGACTGAGCTCGTGAGAACACCAATCAACTTGATTCTCTCTCGCCGATTCATATGTGCGGTTCGCCGCCACCCGACCGAAGTCAGGTTGACTCGGTACGGGGACAGTTCGACCAGACCGATGGGTACGGTCTCGCGCTGTATGTGCGGTCGTAGCTCAACGCTGACACCGCCGTAGGGACGACAAGGGTTGACCCGATCAACGCCTCAGTCGGCCGGAGGTGCTGCACAATGGAGGGACCTCAGTCCGTCATTCCTGAGGGCAACCAGCCAGATCCTGTCCTATAAAATGTCCTACAAACAGCGCCGTCAGCTGCCGTCGGGCATCTTCCCATTCGCCCATCGCCGCAGGTCAGAACCTTGCGCACCGTCCGATGTCTGCCATATCGTAGCCTTGAGGCGAACTGATAATGCTGAGGTCGCAAGTTCGATTCTTGCTAGCCCCACCAGGTCAGACGCACTTTTCTCGGTCAAGGAACGTGCCGAAGTCCTACAGAAGGGCACTGTTGCGTTGAGCGCGATCTCGCCCTTGGCGGTAGTGTCCGAAAACCCGATCACGCCGGTCACCAGGGACTCGGTGCAGAGTGTCGACCACGGCGGCTACCGTCATCCCGATGTGACGGCGGCGAGCCAGAGGTCAGCTGTGGGCCTTCGTCTACCTCGGCTTGCGGCAGTTGCTCGAGTTGCTCCTCCTTCTCGTTCGCCGGGAAGGCCCCAAGGAGGCCGAGCTCCTCGCCCTGCGCCACGAAGTGGAGGTGCTTCGACGCCAGGTCGGACGTCCTGCCTACGAACCCGCCGATCGTGCCCTGCTGGCCGTCCTCAGTCGCCTGCTCCCCCGTTCGTCCTGGGGGACCTGCGGTGTGACGCCGGAAACTCTGCTGTCCTGGCACCGCCGGCTGGCCACCAGACGCTGGACCTACCCCCATCGCCCACCGGGTCGCCCGCCCGTCGACGACGCCACGGCAGCCCTGGTCGTGCGCCTGGCCCGGGAGAACCCGGGGTGGGGATACCGGCGCATCCAGGGGGAACTCGGCAAACTCGGCGTGCGCCTGGCGGCGAGCACCATCGCCAAGATCATGAAGGACCACGGCCTCGGCCCTGCTCCCCGGCGAAGCGGCCCCACCTGCCGTGCGTTCCTGCGTGCTCAGACCTCGGGCGTCGTGGCCACGGACTTCTTCCACGTCGACACCGTCCTGCTCAAACGCCTCTACGTGCTGTTCTTTATCGAGCTCGGCCGCCGGAGGATCTGGATAACAGAGGTGACCGATCACCCCAGCTCCTTGTGGGTCACCCAGCAGGCTAGGAACGTCACCGGTGACCTCGCCGACGCCGACATCACCGCCAGGTTCTGGGTCCGCGACCGGGACACCAAGTACGTCGTGAGCTTCGACAACGTGTTCAAGGCCGAGGGCGCCGAAATCATCTGGACGCCCTATCGGACCCCGAACGCGAACGCATTCGCCGAGCGGTTCGTGCGGACCGTCAGGTCGGAGTGCCTCGACCACCTGTTGGTCGTGAACGAAGTCCACCTCGAGCGCGTCCTGCGCAGCTACGCCCGCCATTACAACCGGCATCGCCCACACCAGGGAATCGCTCAGGAGATTCCGGCGCCGGAGAGAACTGGTCCCTTGGCGGTGGTGCCCACCATTGACAGTCGACACCGGCATCACCGGCACCGTCCACCACGGATTCGTCGACGGGACCGGCTGGGCGGACTGATCCATGAGTACGAGCTGGCGGCATGAGGCGAGGTTCGAGTTTTCGGACAGTACGGGTTCTGGGCCGCGCGCCAGCAGGCGCTATGCGAGTGGGAGTCGGAGTTCGGCGTCGACCGCCAAGGTTGGCCGTGCTCCCACCCACCGGTGATCCTGTGTCACGAAGGCATCGCAAGGGCTGCGTGTCTGGGGTGCACCTGGATAACCGGCGGCGAGGACGAGGGCGAACTGCAAACTGCAGCCCGTCGGCACTCGTCGGATCACGGTGACGCAGAGGAGGCGAACCGGGAGCTGCCGTCTCCCCCGGGACTCGGTCCCAACGAAACTGTTCACGATCCAAAGAACCGAGGGATAACTGACGGTCGGCTCGGAGGGTCCGACTGATGCCAATCGGACCGGGAGGAGACCACTTCCTCGCATCGGAGCTCGCGTGGAAGTGATGGTGGTAGGAGCGAAGCCAGGTCCCCGGGCGAAGTACGGCGTCGGAGTGGTGAGCGGGATCGACTGGGATTCCGTCTTTCGTACTTGGCGGGTAGTGGTGAGGTTCGACGAGCCAGTCGGGACGTACTACGGCAGGCCTATCCGGGGCTCCAGAACCTTCCCGGGGAATGTGCACATAGTGGGCGCAGATGAGCGTCCATTCTCGAGCATGACGCCCATGGAGATCGAGGAGCTCCATGAGGTCAGGCGTAAGGAGTTCTGGCGCAACATCGATCCTGCGTCGGGATTGACCGACCCATCGATCCGAAGCTTGGACTAGCGCCGAGCTGGGCGACACAAGAACGGGCGTTGACTACACCGCGCTCAAGTCGACTTGGCACACTTCGCGGGTACGCCCATAGCCCTCAGCTCAGCCAGCAGAGGACACAGCTCCGGTGCTTAGCCACTTGAAGCGAGGTCCAGTGGCACCTTCGTCACTGGACCACGCAGAGTTTGAGCGCGATTGCCTCAACATCGAGTGACGTCGACGCGACTTCCCAGACCAAGGCGAAGGCGTCGTCGTCGTCGGACAGGCCGGGGGCAAGCCCATTCAGGTCAAGGAACACCGTGGTCGCCAACCAGGCGAGCCGCTTGTTGCCGTCGACCAAGGCGTGATTATTCGTAATGGAGTGGAGGAGGGCTGCGGCCTTCAGACTGATGGACGGGTAGGCATCTTCCCCGAACGCACTCGAGCGAGGCCTCGCAACCGCCGAATCCAGGAGGCCGACGTCACGGACGGGTCCGATACCGAGAAGCCGCACGAGATGCAAGATGTCCTCGAGATCGAGGTACTCGACGTTGTTCACTCGGTACCGAGGCGTTCGAGCACGTCGCCCCAGCGCTCGGTCATCCGCTTAGCGGAGCCATCAACTCGACTGGTATGCCCGGACCGCTCGTAGCGCTCCAAGACGGCGCGGCGGATGACCTCCTGCTTCGATGTGCCCTCGGTCTCGGCGAGCGCATCGAGAGCCTGCTCCAGCTGCTGGTCCGTACGGACAGTGAGTGCCATGTGGCCATGGTATCAGGATGATACCAACCTCGGAATACAGACCTTGGGGCCTCAGCCGCCATTCCACGCCACGCCTACGGCTCTCAGGTTGGAAGGCTGGGCACAGGCTCGGCAGCGATCAGCGTCCGAAGCCTCGGAATCGAGTCTGCACAGAAATCGGTTGACACCGCCAGGACTGGTCAGGCTGCTGTGCTCGCCGCCGGCGACGGGGCGAGCGCTCACATGATCTCGACGATCATCGTCTCGGATTCCGCCTCGAAAAGGTCGTCGACGACCGGGGGAGTCCCTGGTGGTGCACTGGGTCGCCTGAGGATGAGGGATCCGAGGGCGATCGCCACCAGAACACTGACCAGGGCGACGATGAAGGCCAGACGGTACCCACCGTCCAGGGCATCGACGGCCGAACTTCCCGAGGCGAGCAGAGATGCCGTGTGGCCGGCAGACACGGCCCCGAGGATCGCGACCGAGAGCGCTCCCGACACCTGCTGGGACACGTTGACGACGCCCGAACCGATTCCCGCATCCTTGGCGAGGACTCCGGCCAAGGCAATGGTCAGCAGGGGCGTGAACGCCGTTGCCGCCCCAAAACCGATCAGCAGCACCGCCGCGAAGATCTGGGGGAAGTAGGCCGTATGGGGACCGGACCAGACGAACAGAGCGAGCCCGACCGCCACCACCGGCAGACCCATGAGCGCCGTGGTCTTCGGCCCGATTCTGCTCATGATGCGGGCGGTGACCCCGGCGGACATCACGGCCACCATGAGCGTCTGGGGAAGGAATGCCAGGCCGGTGACGACGGGGTCGTAGCCCAGCACGTGCTGAAAATAGAGCACGCCGATGAAGAACGTGCTGTACATGCCCACGACCATCAGCCCTCGGATCAGACTCGAGGTCAGCAGGCCCGGGGACCTGATGACGTTCAGGGGGATCATCGGATGGGTCAGCCGACTCTCGAGGAGGACGAATCCGGCGAGCACGACGACCGCTCCCCCGCCGAACGCCAGGGTGTGGGCCGAGCTCCACCCGTACTGGCTCGAGCTGACGATGGCGTAAACCGCGAGCATCAGTCCGCCGGTGCTCAGGACGGCGCCGCCGACATCCAGTCCCGCCCGGACCCCGAGTCCGACGTTCTCGTCGATCAGCGCGGCTCCGATGAGGAATGTGGCGATGCCGATGGGAATGTTGATGAAGAAGATCCAGTGCCAGCTCAGTGCCTGGGTCACGTACCCCCCGACCAGGAGGCCCAGCGACCCGCCACCCACGGCCACGATGATGTAAGAGCTCATCGCCTTGGCCCGTTCCGCGGGGACGGGGAAGTCGGCGACGATGATCGCCAGGATGACCGACGACGACAGAGCGGCCCCCAGCCCCTGGGCAAATCTGGCCCCGATGAGGAGGGCCTGTGTGTCGGCGGCGCCACAGGCAGCCGAGGCCAGAGTGAACAGCGCCACACCGACCAGGAAGACCTTCTTCCGGCCGATGAGGTCGCCGAGTCGACCGGCCAGCAGGAGGGCCCCGGCAAAGGTGATCAGATAGGCGTCAATCACCCAGGCGAGCGACGCCTGGGTGAAGTGCAGATCGTGCTGGATGGTGGGCAATGCCACGTTCACGATCGTCTGGTCAAGCGTGTTCATCAACATCGCGAAGCAGACGACGATCAGGGCGACCCAACGGCGACGCTCGTGGACGAAACCGCGGATAGACGACGGCATGGGAGCTTCCTCGGTCTCTGGGGGTGCAGGTTCCCTAACGATTGATAGTCACTGATCTAGTGATTGTCAAGCTGCGGTGGTAGTCATCGCTTCAGGAGGGATTCGGCTATAATTCGGCCGATGTCGAAGAGCACAACACCTGGGGTCACGATTCTGGTGACCCAGCTGTCGAGGCTCATCTACCGACGCACGTCAGAAGAGCTGCTGGGTATGCGCGTGAAGGAGTTCGCCACACTCGCGATGCTGCGCGACCACAGCCCGATCCCCCAGCAGGAGCTCAGCGAGATGTTATGCATCGATGCCAACAATCTCGTGCTGCTGCTGAACGACCTCGAGTCAAAGGAGTTCGCCTTCCGCCGTCGTGATC
>Ga0224558_1002250_pt1 | contig 18173 bp, 17 predicted proteins | sample 714S32024metaG_FD_180682 | JGI IMG/M metagenome (GOLD analysis project Ga0224558, IMG submission 180682) | Peat soil microbial communities from Stordalen Mire, Sweden - 717 S3 20-24 | ecosystem: Environmental > Terrestrial > Soil > Wetlands > Peat | place: Sweden: Norrbotten County, Stordalen...
AGGTGGTTATCACGGTTGAGGATGGCGCTGAGCGTCGGACGTGCGACGGCGAGACCATCGTCGTCAGCCTTCACGGAGCATTGATCGCAACCGCGATTGGGTTGAGCAGTGGAATGAGAATCTCGATTCACGTCTACTTGACGGACAAGCGTGCTGCGGCTCGGGTTGTCTATATCGATCCTAAGAACCCGCTGCACTGTGGGATAGAACTTGATGAGCCACAAAACATCTGGGGCGTGTCCGTGCCGCCCGATAACTGGGACGAGACCTCGGTCTTGGAAACCGGGCGTTAGAGATGTGCTCCGGCGTGCCATGTGGCGGTACGGAAGTAACTTGAGAACACCCCGGCCATCTTCTGGTGGCAGGGTACGGGATAGCCAAGTGTCCTCGCATGTGGCAAGCTGGGCTCATGGCAAAGAGCAAACTGACCGCACGTGAGAAGTCCCGGCAGGAACGCTAACGGGCAAAATCACTCGAAGACCGCTCCCGGCAGTTAATGACGAAAGCGGCTCAACTCCAACAAAAGTCCCAGCACGACGATATCCACCAAGCCGCTACGGGAATCGCGAAACAAGTTGGCAAGGGGAAGTAGGAGAGCGCTGACTGCGGAGATCGTCCGCCCTGAAGGTCAGCCCCGTGCCATCTATGAACTGTCGCGGAGTCGCAGCTAAGCACGCGGCAAGCATCCTTTGCCCGCGATCAGGATTCACAAGAAGATGTTGCGGTTCCGACGTACTGATATCGAAGCGTGGTTGCGGCGTAGTGCTGACGCAGGGCGGCGGTCAGCCAGAGACCATGCTCATACGTTGGAGTTGGGGCGGTAGGCTCCCATCAGTCTTGCGATCAGGACCGCAAGGTACAGGACGCCGAGGATAGCTTCGAGGACTGAAACGGAACGTGCTTGAGGCGAGACAGGTGTAATTCCAGCCGCGCCGAGGGAGGTCATGGTTCCGAAACTGTAATAAATGAAATCGAAGCGGTCGGGAACGATGTGAAGGTTGGTGCGCGGATCGAGATAAAATGCGTTTGGCTGGAAGGTGGCTACCATGCCATAGGCACTGGCAAAACTGAAACCCACCAGCAGATAGATACAGAGGGCTCCAAAGATGGTTTCCGAGTTGGTCTGTTCCTTGGCGAACACGTGGCGGAAAATAACCACGATAATGAGAACGTCAAAAACAAAGCTAAGGGCTATGTTGAATATCGAAAACGAACTCGCATCGGCCTTGGGAAGCAGGATGCGTTGGAATAAGGTCGGAATCGCAAGTATGAGGGCAAAGACGAGCAGGGTGCGGTGGATTTTGGCCGCGTACACGCTGATTAGAGTGGCGGCGCTTCCGATCACGCGAAATGCGTAATGACCGAAGCGACTGTTGTCGGCATATGGGTAGAGAATTAGTGTCCCCAACAGAAGAAGGAAGAGCAAAAAGAATCTGTGACCGGTGAGAGCCGACTCATGCTCAGATTTAATTGCGTGCATCATGGATGCGTGCGGAACTCCGTCGCCGATGGTACACCTTTTCCGCAAAAGCCGACGCTTCCCCCTCTAGTGGTTGAAGTTCCTAACGGCACCTGCAAGACTGGAATGAATGGGTCGCTTCGCTTCAACGGTTGAATTCTATGCTCGCTACCGGGAGCCATACCCGACAGCATTCTTCAAGAAGGTTGCGGAGCAGATTGCGTTGCGTGGCGACGAAACCTTGCTCGATGTTGGGTGCGGCCCCGGACTGCTTGCCATTGGCTTCGCGTTTTTTGTCGGACGCTGCACAGGGCTCGATCCCGAACCCGGAATGGTCGTGGCGGCGAAGGCCGCAGCAGAAGAAGCAGGGGTGCGGCTTTCCCTGATCCACGGCAAGGTCGAGGAATTCCCGACGACTCAAACCTACGATCTCATCACCATTGGTCGCGCACTTCATTGGCTGGAACGCACTCCGACGTTGGCGGTGCTTGAACGGATTCTTGCCTCCGACTCTGGTCGCATTCTGATTTGCCGAGCCTCCAGTGTTGAGACGCCAGAAACCCCTTGGGTAAAACCCTATCGAAAAGTGCGCAGCGCTTGGGCTTCAGGCCCATTGGAGAAGCAATATCGGATTCATCCGAGCGAATGGTTTGCGGACTCGTGCTTCGGCGCATTGGGCGAGACATCGGTTACCGAGCGTCGTCAAGTAACCATTGCTGACTTAATCGGGCGTGCGCTCTCTAGGTCCAATACGTCGCCAGAAGTCGTAGCCGGAGGGCAGGAAGAATTTGAGGCACAAGTAGCCGCCGTGCTCGAACCATTCGTTCAAGACGGAGGTTTGGTAGAGCAGATCGTTGCCCGAGCTTCGATCTTCGGTCGCCTGCCGTGAGTCAGCAATGAAACGGACACTGCTTTCGTGGAGCACCGGAAAAGACAGTGCTTGGAGCCTTCACGTCCTCCGGCAGCAAAAGGAGTACGAAATTGTCGGGCTGCTGACGACATTCAATCAGGCGGTCAACCGGGTGGCTATGCATGGGGTGCGCCGTAGCCTTGTCGAGGCTCAGGCCAAAGCGGCAGGCATTCCTCTGTGGGATGTGGACTTGCCTTCCCCGTGCTCGAATGCAGATTACGAGAGCATCATCCGTGAAACGTGCAAATCCGCTGTTCGGTCGGGGATCGAATGCATGGCTTTCGGCGATCTTTTTCTGACGGACATACGGGCATACCGCGAGAAGCAACTGGAACACTCCGGATTGCAGCCAATCTTCCCGGTGTGGGGGATACCCACGCGGGAGCTTGCGCTTTCCATGATCAAGTCCGGCGTGCGAGCAAAACTCACTTGTATAGACAGCAAAGTCCTAGCGCCGGAGTTCGTTGGCAAGGAATTCAATGAGCAACTCCTCTCCGATTTGCCGCCAGAGATCGATCCCTGCGGCGAGAACGGGGAATTCCACACGTTTGTGTATGCAGGCCCGATGTTGGAGCGTGACTTGTCGGTGGAGGTGGGAGAAATCGTGTCTCGCGACGGCTTTGTATTCGCTGATCTAACTCTTAGTCCAGAGTGAAGTGGGAACATGCTGACTGACGCTCCACCCAACAAAGCGAACCGCGAGGGATTCCTCGAAAGCGACCGGATCAAAACGCTCGAAACGCCACCGGACGGACGCTTGCTCGCGATCACAAAGTCCATCGAGTCGGCTATGAAGAACGGGACTAATGCGGATGTCCGCCGCGCCTGTGCTGAATTCTTGGCAACCGCATCGGAGTTTTACAGAGTCCCTGCTTGCTGCATCCGCGTGCTTGCAGCCCGACCTCTGCGAGTCCGCGAAAACTGGTCAACGGAGCTTTTCGGCGACTACACTCCCCAAACGATGGTGATCCGCGTCTGGATGCGGACAGCGGTACGCAGGGAGATCACGTCTTTTGGCACGTTCCTGAGCACTCTTTGCCACGAGTTCTGCCATCATCTGGACTTTCAGCGGTTCGGATTCTCAGACTCGTGGCACACTCGCGGTTTTTATGAGCGAGCCGCTGCGCTGTATCACTGTGCACGAGGAACGCCGCCAAAGAAACTGTTTTGGCTGCCAACGTCGGGCGGGCGGTGGAGAATCGATTGGCCGAGAACGAATCGCAGTCTGTGATCATCAGTTCAATGCTCTGGGGCGGATACTCGCCATTATTGGCTCTGCGATATAGATGACCCTCCTCAGCGAACGCGAACAAATTTGGCTAATCCTGCCACCGTCTCCGTCGATGATATTCGCCGCCACCAAGGCCGCCGAGATCAACCACAACGGTGACAATCAGAATCAGTAAATTAATGCCAGCTATAGGCTGACGTGTGTTTGCCATCCACGCATATACTAGCGTGGTTAGGGGTAAGAACAAAAATCCGAGCAAGGGCAATATCAGACCGTGGTACGCCCGTTCTAAATAATTCGAGAACAGGAACAACAATGCGAGTGCGATTCGAGGAAAGGCGAGAAAGACAATTAGCAGGAGGCAACCCACGAAATTCTCCTCGCGCATCGTACACTTTTCCTGCACGCGACACAACGAAGTTGCGGGCGGGCGAAAGTGATGCAGGAGCGGACGCTCCCGTCCCTAGCATTTCTGTGTTTATCAAAGACCACGCACCGCTGGAGAACCTGTATGCTACCAAACCGAAGATCAATTTCCTTGGCGCTAACCTCTTTCCGACGAGCTAAATAATGGCGACGAAGAAAGCTGCTAATCTCCCGCCGAAACTCACCGAGACTGAACAAGACCTACTTTCGCACATCCAAGACGGATACCAGCTTGAAACTGATTCGCTCGGCGGCAACCCAGTTCTGCGGCGGTTGAAAGATAATCAAGAAATACGCCCTCTGGCTGCCAATCGCAATACCGCTAAGGCATTGGAACAGCGCGGACTCATCAGCCCCGGCAAAGGTCGCGACCCCCTCACTATCGTGTGGCGTCTGAAAAAGAAAATAAAATAGAACCAGTTTTTTCGTACTTAGTTCCTGCAAGGTTATCGAGGAGTAGAAGTCCGCGTTTAGGTAAAAAGTCGATTCTGGATCTGGGCGATCTCTGTAGGACGAGAGCAATCCTCATCGTCGTTAGCCACGTGGTTGATCCGAGTGCTCACGGGATGGCACCGCATCAGCCGTGTATCGTAGGGCTTCACCCGGAGCTAAGCCGCCCTCTCCAACCGCCGTTCTATAACGCTCTTTGTGCCAATCCGATCCAGTTCTTGGCAAAGCGTACCGATCCTCTCACAGCGGTAGTGGAATTCGTGGAGTTGAGAAGATGTTAAGGGTGCTGGTTGTCCGAATGTCTCGATTTGAACGTCAATCAGCAGGCGGACTTCATCCTTGATGGCACTGGCTGGGGTGGTCATCGTGGGAACCTCTACGATATTTGGCCGATAAGGTAGCACGGCGAATGTGACAGGAAGATTAAAATCACGGCGGGGTAGCGTTCTAGGAGTGCGTTGAATCCCAGAATCGCGATGGCCAGCGCTGGGCGAGACCTGTTGGGCGAGGGCGTGCCACGTCTGGCAACCGACCCTACAGGAGCCCGCCTAGCGCAATAATTTTAGAATGCCATTTGCGCACGTCAGGTTGCATCAAACCAGCCCACGCCTCCATCTGGGCCTGCGCCGAAGAAGTGAGTCTTCCAAGGCGTTCCATCGCATTCCGCCCCTTGTCCGTACACCGTCCGTTTGGTGTCCGTTTCAATATCCCGTCTGTGCCCGTGTATCGGTACACGCAATCCGCCTAGCGACGAACGGCGGACACGGGGCAATGCGATCCGCCTGCTGTAGAGGCGTTGCACCAGCGGGCGCAAAGGAGTGAACTGTCTACCCTTAAACGAGTCACTGAAATCTTGAGTCCATGCAAAGCGTGAGATTCCAGCTATTGCAGCTTCGCGTACTCCGCTTTGGCTTCCTTCAGGATGGGGATATCGGGGTCGGCGTCTTTCCAGGGGGCGAAGAAGTCCTGGTATGCGGTTTTCGCTTTTGCGGTGTCGCCTGCGAGTACGTAGGCGCGTCCAAGTTGCAGATGCACCAGCGCACCGATGGGTTCGTTGATCGAGGATTTTCTCGAACCCCAGAACAGAAAGATGCTCTGCTCAATCCACTTCGCGCATCTCTGCGGAGCTGGACTTTGTCGACGATCCCTCTTCGTGTTGCTTTTGCCAGTCGGTTTCGCTGAGCACCGAGATCGCCTCCAGCTTGTTCTTCTGTAAACTAGCATTGATCCCGGGCAGTTCCTTTTCCGTCAGCTTGCGGAAGTCCGTGATCACATCTCCCAGTTCCCTTCCCAACGAGTCTGTGCGGGCAACCTGGTAATCAGTGGGACGCCCTTCGTATCCGTTCACGTCGCCGTACAGCTTGCCGATATGTTCCCGGATGCGCTCCTCTCCCGTAATCATGCCGCCTTCCTTGGTGGCCACGATCTTGGAACGAAGAGTATCAGAGTCTTGTGAAAGTCGTTGCAGGTGTGCTCGCAAGGGATCTTTTTCGCCAAGCTTGCCGGCGCGGGCAACAGCTGAGTCGCGTACTCCTTGGATAGCTGCCACCGCGTAGCTCATGTGGCCGAGCATGTTGTCGAGCTTCATGACGAGGTCGAACTGCGCTTTTCGGTCCGCGATCGTGTACGTGGCGCGAGGGTCAAGAGCAACTTCGAGAGACGAGGCATACACCTGGTCCCCTTTGGTCATTTTGACCGTGTAGGTTCCGGGCAAGACGCGCGGCCCCTGGGCAGCCTCGAACAGAGCGGTTGCGGCGGGTGGAACAATCGGAGGCTTGAGCCGCATCGACCACAAAGCCCGGTTCACTCCGCGATGTTTGCTGCCTGGGATGGTGTCCACTAACTTTTGGTCCTGATCGAAAACCTCAATCTTGAGGTCGCCGAAAATATGCCGGCGCTTCTGATAGTAGGTGATGAAAGCGTCGGTGGGGCGGCTCGGGCCATTGAAGCTTTCGTCGCCTTCAGCCCAGCCGCCATTGGCGTTGAGGTACTGGATGGCGGGCGGACCTTGGATGATCACCGCCTCCTTCGCCATCAGCTCGGGTGTAAGCGCGCGTAGGGGAGAGATGTCATCAATGATCCAGATGCCTCGACCGTGAGTAGCCAGCACCAGATCAGACTGACGGGGATGCACGGCAATGTCACGCACCGCCACAGCGGGAAAATCGCTTCCCTTGTACTGAGCCCAGCGTTGCCCGCCATCCACCGAGATCCATAGACCGAACTCCGTTCCTAGTAGGAGCAAGTTGGGGTCCAGCGTGTCTTCCTTGATCACATGCGCGTAGCCTCGCACCCCGTTTTCCTGCAGGTTCAAAGACGCCCAGGTTTTGCCATAGTCCGTGGTTTTGTACGCGTAAGGCTTCATATCACCAAAGGTGTGGCGATCGAAGGTCGCGTAAGCCGTAGCTTCATCGAAGCGGCTGGCCTCCACCGTAGACACCCAGGAATTCCTTTCTAGCCCCGTCACATTCCCCACCATGTTGGTCCAGGTTTTCGCACCATCGCGGGTGACCTGCAGATTGCCATCGTCGGTTCCAACCCAGATAATCTGTCCATTCCTCGGAGATTCGGAAATGGAGTAAATCGAGGTGTGCATCTCTGCTGAGGAATTATCGACTGTGACGCCGCCCGATTCCTCCTGCTTCTGTTTTTCGGGATCGTTCGTGGTGAGGTCCGGAGAAATCCGCTCCCAGGACTGACCGTGGTCGCGCGAACGGAACAGGAACTGCGCTCCTATGTAGATCATGCCCTTTTCATTCGGACTCATGTGGATGGGGGTGTTCCAGTTGAAGCGCAGCTTTTTTTCGCCGTAGTTCGGAAGGGGCTTGATGGGCCGAACTGCAAGCGTATGGCGATTGACACGGCCGATCTGACCGCCTTGATATTCGGCGTAGATGTAGTCGGGATCGGCTGGATCTTCAAATGCCCAGAAGCCATCTCCGTTGTATACGTTCTCCCAACGCGAATTGGTGACTCCGCCGGGATAAGACGAGTCGCCGACCCAGGTGCTGTTATCTTGCAACCCGCCATAGACGTGATAAGGATTCGCGTTATCCAGGCTCACGTGATAGAACTGCGAAACTGGCAGGTTCAGTTGATGCTTCCATCGCGTACCCCCGTCCTCGCTACGCCAGAGACCGCCGTCGTCGCCGGTGTACACCAGGTTGGGATTGTTGGGATCGATCCAAACGTCGTGGTGGTCCCCGTGTGCATTGGCCACGGCGCTGAAACTCTTCCCGCCGTTTACGCTCAACAGAAGGGGAGCATCGGGCTTAAATATCTTGTTCTCGTCCTTGGGATCCACGATCAGGTTAGCGAAATAAAACGGACGCCAAACGACAAACCGGCTGGCATCGAGACGAGTCCAGGTGTTACCACTATCGTCGGAGCGAAACAGCGCGCTCTGCTTCGACTCGATCATGGCATAGACAATTTGTGGCTTAGACGGCGCGACGACGAGTGCAGTGCGTCCCCAGGGTTTCTCCGGCAAGCCTTTGGAGTTGCTTTCATTCAGCTCGGCCCAGTGTTCGCCGCCGTCGGTCGAACGGAAAATCCCGCTGCCCGGTCCGCCCGAGCGGAAGGTCCAACCCTGGCGGCGGAAGTCCCAAGTGGAGGCGAAAACGACATTGGGCTGCTGCCGACTCATAGCCAACATCCCGCACCCTGTGGAACCGTTAGCACCCGCAAGAACCTTCCTCCAAGTCTTGCCGCCATCACTGGTCTTGAAAACCCCTCGTGCGTCGTCGTCTTCCCAGATGGGTCCGACGGCGCAAACTAGCACGTTGTTGCCGTCTTTTGGATCGACCAGGATCTTAGCGATGTGCTCAGAATCCTTCAGCCCCATATTGGTCCAGTTCTCACCTCCGTCCGTCGACTTGTAAATGCCATCACCAATGGAGACGCTGTTTCGGGTCCACGCTTCGCCGGTTCCGACCCAAACGATCTTAGGATTCGAGGGATCAATTGTGACTGCCCCAATCGATTGCACATCCTGCCGATCAAACACGGGCTTGAAAGTAGTGCCTCCGTTGACCGACTTCCACACACCACCGCTGGCGGAACCGACAAACAATGTAAGGCGTCCGTTTTCATTCACTGCATCGAGAGCTGCGATCCGCCCGCTCATGGTGGCCGAGCCGATGTTGCGCGCGGCCAACCCAGAAATGGTGGCGGAATCGAACTTGACCGCCTGTTGTGCCATCGCGGTGGGTAGGAAGATCAGACTCAGAATCAATGCTCCCCACGAACTCGGCAAACCGACTAAGCTGCGGACGCGAATTATCATCGTTGCAGTCCTTCTTGAAATCCAATCTCAAGGGATTGAGGTAGCCCGATACTTTCGACTTCACTGCTTGTTAGGCGTTTCATTTCCTGAGGGATGCCGGCACGGCGAAGTCAGACTGCACTAGCGGAACGTTCACTTCGATCTTCACCAGCGTCACCGTCTGCCAGGAACTTGGATCGCTCTTGAGACCGGAAGCGATCGAAAAGGGATACATCACGCCAGCCACAGGCTTGTAGGAACCGATGTCGGTGACGGTTTCTTTAATCGAGCCGCGAATAAATTCCTGAGTTTCTCTGCGGATTTCCAAGTAGGTATCGGGGTCGAGGTAACAGTAAATAATGTCGCCGTCTTTCAGCGTCACCTTGAGCCTGAGGGCGTCATCACCATCGACGACGTCGTGTCCCAGATACTCGACCGAATTCCCTTTCTCTTTGTAATCTACCAGCGGACCATCGAAGTCAGAGTCGATCAAAAGATCCCTCGTATCGTCCTCCCCCATCAGCTCCGGGTCCTTACGTCCGCCGAATGGCTGGATCTGCCAGCCGATTTGCCCGTCATAAGCTTGCACGGAGGTCATGCCTTGCAGAGAAAAAGTTTCTCGCACCAGATTCGGGCGCATGTTCTCCTGGGTCTGCACCCCGGTAATGAAGCCGCCGTTGGCCACCAGTTTTCCGGTCAGGCGCACGGTTTTCACAGCTTTGATTTTCTCTATCCCGCCTTTGGCTTCAATGTTCTTGTTGACGAGTTCTTCGGCAGTTTGCGACGCGGCGTAAAGATTGCAGAATAGAACCACAGACAGAAGGATCAGGCAGTAGCGCATGCAACGTGCTCCCATTGTAGAGAGAAGAAGATTCCAGGGACAAGACAATCTACCCTCATTCGACGCGGTTGACAAGTTTTGGAAAGCAGTTTTGGAAAGCAGACTCGAAAAGGGACATCAAATGAAATTTCATGTCCCTGACATATTTGAGGGCCCCTTCTAGGATCTAGAAAGGTGTGGCGAAACATCAGTTGACCAAGAGCTTTCGCAAAACCTCCACCCCGGCAGCTCAGGCCCGATCATTGCAACTTGGTGTACTCCGCTTTGGCTTCTTTCAGGATGGGGATGTCGGGGTCGGCGTCTTTCCAGAGCTGAGGAAGGGCCTGTTTACTTCACATTGCTGATCAGGACCACGTCACTGTTTACAGAGCCGCGCGCCAGGAACAGTTGCTTGCCATCGGGGGACCAGGCGAATTTGAAGATCGTGCCCTCGGTGAAGTTTGTTACTTGCTTGGGCGGGTGGCCATCGAGGGGCTGGCTCATCAGGTTGGAAACGCCATTTCGGTTATCCACGGACAACACAGATTTGCCATCTGGTGCCCATCCAAACGCGGCGCCTACCAGGTAGGAAAGCTTGGTTGGCTCGCCGCCCTCAATTGGCATATAGGCGACCTCAAACCGGCCTGCTGCCTCATCGAATGCGTTCATTGCGACCCACTTTCCGTCGGGAGAGACTGTCGGACTGCCGGCAGCGCGATCGATGAGCGGCTGAGGCGTACCACCATCGAGGGGCTGCTTCCAAATCCGCAGTTTCCCAGAGCGATCGGATTGGTAGATCAGCCATTTTCCGTCGGGTGTGATCTGCGGGTTGAAGTCGGCATCACCGTTGGTAAGCTGTTTTGGGCTGCTGCCATCAATGTTCATCCTCCAGATATTGCGGTGACCGTCGCGGTCGGAGGAAAAAACCACCGTTCGGCCATCGGCGGAAACGGCGGGGTCGCCGTTATTGCCCGCATTGACAGTCAGCTGCGCGGGGTTGCTGCCGTCCGCACTCGTGCTCCAAATGTCACTGTGCCCGCTTGTAATTGAGGTGTAGAGCACACCCCCGTTCGGCAGGCTGGCGACGCCGTATAGGCCTTCGCCGGTCCCGCTCCCGGATGTAATCCGTCGGGCAACCGTGGCATTGCCCTGCGGAGCAACCCAAATCGAGGAGGACACTTCGCCCTGCACCGTGACCAGGGCGCTGGAATCGCCAGTAAGACTAACTCCGTAATACCGGTTCAGGTCGTTCGTGATGCGGCGCACCTCGCCGCTGGGATAAGCAACGTACCAGAGCTGTGGCAAAAGGCTGGAGCTTTGATCGGACGCGTCGAGGACCAGCCCGCTCCCGTCCGCCAGCCAAGTAGCGCGGCCAGAACTGGACCACTTGGTGGACGAAATTGTTTTCTCCACTCCGCTCGAGACTGGCACACCCACCAAGCTCCACTGAGCGGCACCTATGCTCTCGGAGGCGAGTGTTGCGATAGTCCGGCCGTCCGGCGACCAACCGAGACCGGCACTTTGATCGAACCAGGAAGCGGCGTACCTTGCGGGGAGCTTGCGGCTGGCCACGACGTGCTCATCGGACCCGTCCGCCTTAGCAACTGTAAGATCATCCGTCCCTTTCGGCGGGTAGTAACGGGCGAAGGCGATCTGGCTGCCGTCGGGCGAAAGGGCAACGGGATCATCGATGTCTTCGACCAACTTCCGCGGAGTTCCTCCGAGCACCGGGACTTGGTAGAGCAATGCCTGGGATTCATTCTTGGCGGCTGTGACGTAGTACACATAGTTGCCATCGCCAGAGAAGGTCATGCCAAAGTACACCACCTCCGCGGGAGGAACGATCTGTACGTTGTTTGCCGTTGTGACCTGCCGGACCCACAAACTCTGTTTTCCGGCGTCTTCGATCACGTGCACCACATATTTGCCATCCGGGGAGATCGCAGCCATACGAGACTTCCCCGTGTTTGTCAGGCGGGTAAGACGAATGGATTGGAACGCCGGCGCCGCTGCTCTGGGTGCGTGTCCCGCCATCATTTTGTAGATCCCGAAACCTGCCGCAGCCGCCAGAACGACTGCCACACTGATCGCGAGCAGTTTCTTGCTTTCGGTGGCATGGCTCGACACCGGAACAGCCGCACTGATAGCCGAGATGCGCCCGGAATCGCTCGCATGCTGCCCGCTCGCCGGGGCCACCATCGTCGAGCTTTGTGCCTCCCGGCCATTGTCCGATTCATGCGCCGGGCGCCGACCGGAACTACTGTCTCTTTGCAGCCGCTTCAGGTCGCCGCGCATTTCGGATGCGTGCTGGTATCGAAGATCGCGATCTTTCTCCAGAGCCTTGCTAATGATGTCGTCCAGCTTGGGCGGAAGGTCGGGGTTCAGGCGCACTGTCGGAACCGGGTCACGATCCAGGATTTCGTGGGAAATTACTCCCGAGCTTTCTCCCCGGAAAGGCAACGTCCCGGTTGCCATCTCGTACAGCACCGCCCCGAAAGAGAACAAATCACTTCGCCCATCCAGTTCTTTCGCACGCACCTGCTCCGGCGACATGTATGCGATGGTGCCGAGGGTAGAGCCGGGACTGGTCAGGTGCTCTTGGTTTAGCGTTTCCTGGGCCGTTGCTCCTGCCACGTCTAATCCTCGGCTGCGTTCTGGCATCACTTTTGCCAGCCCAAAGTCCAGAATCTTGGCGTGTCCGCGCTTCGTTACAAACAGGTTCGCAGGCTTGATGTCTCGGTGAACGATGCCTTCCGCGTGGGCGGCATCGAGTGCGTCGGCAATCTCGATGGCCAGCCCGAGCAATACGTCCAGCTCCATAGGCCTTCCAGCAATCCGATGCTTCAGCGTCACCCCATCCAGAAACTCCATGACGAGGAACGGATGCCCGTCTTGCTGCCCGATCTCATGGATTGTGCAGATATTGGGATGGTTCAAGGCGGACGCGGCCTGCGCTTCCCGTTGGAAGCGGGCTAGAGCTTGTGCGTCTCTAGAAATTTCATCGGGGAGGAACTTCAGGGCGACAAAACGATGGAGGGTTACGTCCTCGGCTTTGTAGACCACACCCATGCCGCCACCGCCGAGTTTCTCGATGATGCGGTAGTGCGAGATGGTTTGGCCGATCATGGGTGGGCGCAGAACTCAGGGTGCAATATTAAGTGTGCTGGGAAGGCGAAGTCAACGAGGACGGGCGAATGTGACAGGGAGATTAAACGAAGTGAGCGAGCCGCCCAAATGTTCACTATCGGAAACACAAACATACTTGAATGAGAATGTCATCTCGGATTAGGATTTTCCCGGCACTTGGAGCGTCATGGAGAAGCCACAGCTAGAAATTTGCTGCTCAATCTGCGGCAAGCGAGTGACACCGCGTGGATACATGCGTTGAAAACGGCAAAGCCGTCCATACGTCCATACAGACTGCCACGCAAAACGAATCTTGCAGGGCGATAGTGCGCGCAGCACTGCTGCTTGAGGCGGCTCCGCAGATTGCAATGGGGCCCCGCTTCAAAATCCCTAGCGAACATTTTACAAAAAAACCGTAGCTTGACCGTCGCTCAAAATTCCGACTCGGTAGAACATTTGTAGAACATTTCGACCCAAAACCACCCAAATGCACCCAAAATGGTGCACTTTTTTGTCCGTAACGTATTGAAAACAAATGGCCCCAAGCACTGTTGGCCCTTTATGAGACCGTCGCTCTAACCACCTGAGCTACACCGCCACGGGTTCGATTCTATCAAACGAGGTCTTGCGGGCGGCATCGTGCGAGGCACCCGGCGCCGTTAAAAGCGCTATCCCCGTCGCAGTTTGCTCTAGAAGCTTATCCCGGCAAGATCTCCTTAAGCGCCCACTCAATCCTATCGACTTCTTCGCGGATCACTCTGATCGATTGCTGGTTTTTCAATGGGTGGGCGACCGTAGTGATGCCTTCCAAAGCGCCTCGTATTTGATGATTCCGAGCCCAAATGAAGTTGAGCCTTGCGCTTCTCTCCTTGCGATTTCTGTAAACGTCGCCGACGAACTTAGTGGCAAGCCAGGCAAATACCAAGCCAAACAGCGCCTCAACCGGAATACGATCGGTTGCGCCGTCAAACTCTGAAAACAAGAGTCGATAGACCGCCTCACCCATCCCAAACGCTGCGAACAACACAGTTACCCCGAACAAATATACTTTTAGGCGCTCTATTGGTTGCAAGCGTATGGAGTCGTCGCTTCCGTCACGTGTGTGCACAAAGTTGATGGCCATCCTTCCCCCCAATGATTTGTCATGTTTCCGAGGTCACAATCGGCGGTACCAACGCCAGTCTCGCTGAAATGATAACTTGAAATTGCAATCAGGGGCAGGATTCTCTTTAGCCGACCAGCCGCATGCGGAACTCCCCCGACCTTCGGTTCCTGGGATTCCATTCACGAGGGCAGCCGCACAGATTGAGTCCGGGCCGTGCGGGCCAAAACAAGTGATCTTGATCACAGAAAGAGGAAGTCGTTTGGCAGAACATTGACAGTGCGGCATCGGGCACTCAGAAAGTGCCAAGGGTTTAGTGTGCACGGCGGCCCTCCGGTGCGCGGAGATGCAAGGAGTACGCGGTGCGTCTTAAACCGACAAGGTTGCGCTGGTTTTCGCAGATTGTCTTCTTCTCACTGTTTCTGTTCCTTCTGCTACGCACGGAGTTCCGCGGATCGCTACACGCCGGCGGGAGTGAGATCCGGCTTCCTTATCCGGTGCAGTTGTTTTTTCAATTGGATCCGCTGGTGGCGCTGTCGAATGCGCTCTCCAGCCGCGCCCTGTACCACGGCCTGTTGTGGAGCCTGGTAGTTCTGATTCCGACGATGTTGCTCGGACGCTTCTTCTGCGGATGGATTTGTCCTCTGGGCTCAATCCACCACTTCTTCAGCAGCCTGAGATCCGAGCGCAAACGTGGAAAACAACTGATTGAATCGAACCGGTACAAGCGTTGGCAGACAACGAAGTACTACATTTTGGTCGCGGCTTTAATCGCCGCCGTGCTCGGCACAGGGATCGTCGGATGGCTGGATCCTTTCTCGTTGTTGGTGCGCTCACTCGGCCTATCCATTTTGCCGGGAACGAACTATGCCCTGAACGTCGTGCTGCGCGCGATGGAACATAGCAGATTTGCACTGGTGCAGGTGGCGGGCAGCGGGTTGCATTTCATTTTCGGAAGGCTGCTGCTCAGCTTCAAACAGCCGTACTTTCGGCAAGGCGTCTGGCTCGGGCTCGTCTTCATCTTTCTTTTGGCGCTGAATTTTCGCGTGACCCGTTTCTGGTGCCGGGCGCTTTGCCCACTGGGCGCTCTGCTCGGGATGGTATCGCGCTGGTCAATTCTTGGACTGGTCAAGACCCCGGAGCGGTGCGAGGACTGCAATCGCTGCCTGCTGCGCTGCCAGGGCGGCGACGATCCGATCGGCGGAGTTCCCTGGCGTCAACCGGAGTGTCATCTTTGTCTGAACTGTATTGATGAGTGCCCGGAACACGGCCTGCAGTTCAAGTTCTTCCCCGCCCAAAAGTCCATCGGTGTGAACCTGCAGAGACGCAAGGTGTTCACCGGATTGGCAGCGGGAGCGGTCGTGGTTCCCCTGTTGAGAAGCACGCCCGGATTCGCAGTCGAGCGCCATGAGCGGTTGCTGCGTCCTCCGGGAGCGCTGGGCGAAGAGTACTTCCTGTCGCGCTGCATACGGTGCGGTGAGTGCATGAAGGTCTGCCCCAACAACGCGCTGCAGCCCGCATTGACCGAAGCGGGTTTGGAAGGTCTCTGGACGCCGGTCATGGTGCCTCGGATTGGCTACTGTGAGAGCAGTTGCGTGCTGTGCTCCGAGGTTTGTCCTACCGGCGCAATCTGGGAGATCACGGCGAAAGAAAAGGGCTGGGAGGCGCGGGTCCCGAGCGCCGACAAGCCTATCAGTCTGGGCACGGCGTTCTTAGATCGCGGGCGATGTTTGCCCTGGGCCATGGCCACACCGTGCATTGTCTGCGAGGAGTGGTGTCCGACATCGCCCAAGGCCATCTATTTGCAACCCGCCGAAGTCGCGGACGCGGAGGGCCATCTGCAGCAGGTAAAACAACCGTTTGTCGATCCTCATCTCTGCGTGGGCTGTGGGGCGTGCGAATACGCCTGCCCGGTTCAGGATCGCCCGGCAGTGTACGTGACCAGCATCGGCGAGAGTCGATCGCGAACCAACCAGATCCTGATGAACCATGGCAAGGAGAGGCCGAGGTGAAAACCCGCGGAGTGCTGCTGGTCATGCTTGCGGTCGCGCTGCTCCTGGACGCCAGTTGCAAACGTCAATCGATGACTGAGCAATCATTTTTCCCTGCGTCCAATCAGGTTGCGGGCTGGGCGAAGACGGGAGATATACGGACCTTCGCGGCGGCAGACCTGTGGAAGTACATCGACGGCGACGCGGAACGGTACTTGAAGGCTGGAGTCCAGAGAGTGTCTACGACCGACTATAAGTTCCAGGACAAGGTCGACGTGGTAGTGGACATCTACACCATGGGGAACGCGGAGGGCGCCGAGAAGATTGTCAAATCGGAGCCGGCTGGCGATGTGAAACCGATCCAACTGGGGGACGAGGCACGCTTATCCAGCCAGAGCCTGGTCTTCCGCAAGGGAGCTTACCTGGTGCGAATCGTTGCCTTTGAGGAATCGACGGAAACACCGCAGGCACTTTTGCAACTGGGGTACGGTATCGAACTGCGGCTGGCCAGGTGACGATCGCCAGAAGTGCCGGTCGTCACTGAAAAGTCACACGGATTGCGGTATAGGTAACTTGAGGATCCTCGGACCTGGTCGTGGTTCACAGGAGAACCCGTATGAGTGCAATGCGCAGCACCAGTCGGCGGGATTTTCTGAAGAAGTGTCTCACTGGCGCTGCGGTTCTCAGCGCCAGCGGCAGGATAGAACTGCTCCGAGCAGCAGAACAAGAAGCGGCGCTCGCGAAATCCAGGGTTGTGATCGCGCGCGATGCCATGCTGCGCGGCACGGGCGCCACAGTGGATTCGAGCCGCATGCTGAGTCTCCTGGATCGTGCCATGCAATCTCTTTTCGACCGCGATAATCCAATCGAGACGTGGAAGAAGCTGGTCCGCCCGGGTGAGATGGTGGGACTGAAACTGAATGCACTTGGGGGACGCGGATTGTCCAGCAACCTTCAGCTCGTCGAAGCCATTTGCGAGCGGTTGCAGGAGGCCGGAATCAAGGCGAACGATATTGTGGTATGGGACCGCGACAGCGACGAACTGGAACACGTTGGATTCCATGTGTCGACTGGCGGAAACCGCGTGCAATGCTTCGGCACCGATCGCGTCGATTACGAACAAGAACTGGCCACGCATGGCAGTGTTGGCAGTCGGTTGTCGAAGATTCTGACGCAACGCTGCAACGTCCTGATCAATGTCCCGGTGCTGAAAGACCATGACGGCGCCGGCGTAACCATCGCCCTGAAAAACATGTATGGCGTCATTCATAACCCGAACAAGTACCACCCCAACGGCTGCAATCCGTACATCGCAGATTTGAATATGCTGCCGGAAATCAGAACCAGGATGCGGATAACGATCTGCGACGCGACCACGGCCTGCTTCGAAGGCGGACCGGGATACAAGCCGGAATACACCTGGAAGAATAATGCCCTGATCGTTTCGCAGGATCCCGTCGCGCTCGACTACACCGGCTGGCAAATCATTGAGCGCAAGCGAGCCGAAAAGGGATTGAAGACGCTGGAAGGCGATAAAAGAGCGCCCCACTACATCGCAACCGCCGCCGATACCCAACATCGACTGGGCACGAACGATCCCAGGAGAATCGCGGTTGTCGAGGTGTAGTAGAGTAGCGCCGGCATCTTGCCGGCTGTCCCGAGGGCGTCTGGGCCTCGGCGCGGCGGGCGAGGACAGCCGCCGGGACGGCGGCGCTACTCTTACTGGGCGGGTGCGTGATTGAGGGTTGAACATGGTGCGCGAACGCGATAGGCAAGAAGGCGAGAGTCTCGCTGTCCGCGGGGAGCGAAGCCCATTTTCGTGCGCGCTCGATCGCCGTTCGTTCTTGCAGTGCGCTCTGGCGTCAGGAGCGGCGCTAGGGGTCTGCGAACTTACCCAGCTCTGCGTCCTCGGTGCGACCCCCGCGTGGGCGGGTTCCGAAAAGCAGGATGATTCGCGATTCACCGTCGAAGCAAAGTTCTACGAGAAGCTTCCCAACAACAAGAAGATCAAGTGCAAGCTGTGTCCGCGCGAATGCACGGTGGGAGATCGGGAACGCGGCTATTGTGGCGTGCGGGAGAATCGCGGAGGAACCTACTACACGCTGGTGCACTCGCGGGTGTGCGCCGCGCACATCGATCCCGTCGAGAAGAAGCCCCTGTTCCACTACCTGCCGGGGACGCTCGCTTTCTCTTTGGCCACGGCGGGCTGCAACGTCAACTGCAAATTTTGCCAGAACTGGGATATCTCCCAGGTTCGCCCGGAGCAAGTCCCTGCCGATTACGCGCCCCCGAAATTAGTTGCCGAACTGGCCAAACAGCGCAACTGCCCGACCATTGCCTACACCTACAGCGAGCCGGTGGTCTTCAGCGAGTACCTGATGGATGCGGCCGATG